>VFQT010001041.1_pt1 | contig 36293 bp, 31 predicted proteins | sample 3512381 | NCBI WGS metagenome assembly VFQT01 (sample SAMN10412376, study PRJNA504923) | tailings metagenome | isolation source: Relicate 2 Philex TSF3 active mining site | place: Philippines: Tuba, Benguet | collected 2017-08-29 | reverse complement strand
GCTATCTGCCGCCCTACAGCCCCGACTTCAACCCGATCGAAAAAGCCTTCTCGCAGCTCAAGGCCCACCTGCGCAAAGCCGCAGAGCGAACACAGGAGGGGCTATGGACGGCGATCGGGGCTCTGCTTCCCATCGTCACGTCCCAGCACGCGGCAAACTACTTCACAGCCGCCGGGTATGAGCCATGTTGAACGAAAACCGCTCTAAGACACCGCACGAAGCCCGTACCGCGCCGCAAAATCAGCACCCCGACCACCCTCAAAATACCAGAACAGCCCGTTTCGCAGAGGTCTCGCTCCTTCAGTGGGAGAGGGCTGGGCGGTTTGGGCCTTCTCCCGCCCGGCAGCGTGGGAGAAGGTGGTGCGAGGCGCCGGGTGAGGGCTCTTCCTACCACTCGTTCTTCCGGTAGGACCCGCCGGCGATTTCGTAGTAATCGCCAGCGTCCTTGCAGAAGATGTGCCCTTCCAGCGGGGCGCCGGAGGGGCCGTCGATGGAGCCGGCCGCGAGCGAGGTCGTGTCGCTTGCCTCCCGCTTCCAGAACAGGACCGAGCCGCAGTCCTGGCAGAAGCCGCGGGTTGCTTCCGCGCTGGACCGGAACCACTTGAGGCCGTCCTTCCGGATGAAGACGAGATCCCCGTCGGCGCAGGAGGTGGCGGACATGTAGTTGCCCGTCTGCTTGCGGCACTGGGTGCAGTGACAGGCGATGGTGGGGCGGAGCGGGCCGCGGATTTCAAAGCTCACGCCGCCGCAGAGGCATGATCCCGTCTTCACGGTTTGAACGCCCGCGCCAGCGCCGAGATGTGATCGGGGCCGAGGCCGCAGCAGCCCCCGAAGGCCGTCACGCCCTTCCTTCTCCAGTGCTTCGATTTCGCCACGAGTTCTTCCGGCGGGATGATGTCCACGAAGGTCCATTCCGGCATCTTGAAATAGCCGCTCTCGGGATAGGCGCCGATCGGGCCCTTCCAGTGCCTGCGCAGCACGTCGATGGCCTCGTCCGTGTCGTTGGGCGAGGTGTGCATGATGCTGATGACGTCAGGCTTCAGCGCGGAGAGCACGCGCGCCACGTCATCGAAGCTCTGGTCCTCGCGGCCGAAGCCGGTGAGCCTCTTGCCATGGCGTTCGACGGAAATGCCAATCCACACCGGGAGCCCGGTGGCCTGCGCGGCCTGGGTCGCCCAGACGGAGTAATCCTGGTCGCGCATCATCTCCATCATGATGAGGTCGACGCCGGCGTCGGCAAGATTGTCCGCCTTGCGCTTGAACAGCGCACGGGCCTTTTCCTCCGGCCATTCCTGCTGCTTGGAGGTGCGGTCGCTGCCCGGAACCACCGGCCGCATGGTGGACATGGAACCCGCGACGGCGACCTGGTGGCCCTTGGCGGCTTCCCTGGCGATGGCCACTGCCGCGCGGTCGATCTCCAGCAACTCGTCATCCCGGCCCAGCGCGTTGAAGAGCAGTGCGGAGGTGGCGAAGGTGTTTGCGATGATGATGTCCGCGCCGGCCCGGATGTAATCGGCGTGGACCTCGCGCACCACATTCGGATGCGAGATGTTGGCTTCCGCGCACCATGTGCTGTTGCTCATCGGCACGCCGCGGCGCTGGATGTCGGTTCCGGTGCCGCCGTCGAGGATGATGGTCTCGCCGCGGGCGAGCTTCTGCCGGATGTGATCATACATTGTCTACGCCTCCTGACGCGCGGCGAGGAACGCCCGCATGTGGAACTCAGCCTGTGCCGGAGCATAGGCAAAGCCTTGTCCCACGGGGCAGGCATGGCGCGCAAGGCAGCCGCGGGTCATGCAGGCCTCTCCCGCAGGCGATGCGATGTGCGCGGCGCATGCCGGAACGTCATAGGTGGCACCATCGAAGGCCGCCACCGGGCAGGCCGAGAGGCAGGGCTTCGTGTCACACGTCTCGCAAGGATGCCGCCCGGGAGTCTGGACCGGCAGGTCGAATTCCACGGGGAAGAGCAGGGCGGCGCGATAGGCGTGCCAGAGCCCGTAAGCCGGATGGATGTTGAGGCCGAGGGGCGAGACATGCCCCGCGCCTGCCCGCCGCGCCCAGGTGAGGAAGGGCCAGGGCGGGTTCATCTCGAAAGGGTAGACGGCTTCCGCGTCAAGATCGCGGGCAAGCACGGTGACCACGTCGCGCGTCCAGCGGTCCATGGTGTCTCTTGAAGGGTCGCGCTCTGCCGCGAAGCGGCGGAACATGTCGGGCCCCGCATTGCCGATCAGGATGATGAAACGGGCATTGGCCGGCGACCGGTCTTCGGGTTTGGGCGGAAACCATCCGAGGGGCGTGAAGCCTGCCCGGCGGATTGCGGTGAGGATGGGGTGTTCCATCGGGGTATCATAGAACATTCCTCTCCCCCACGCATGCGGGGGAGAGGAATTTCGTCACCTTACGCCCAGCGCGGGTCGCCCGGTTCCATCACGCTGCGGGGGAGCTTGATGTCGTGCTTGGCGCGGATCTGCTCGTCGATGTGGCGCGGGATGTAGTCCGGATAATAGGTGGACAGGATCTCGCGCTTCTTCGCCGCCGCACGCTCCACGATGTCGGGCTTGCCGGCCTCGTTCCATTCCTTGGGGCTCATGCGGTTGGCGACATGCGGATAGACATAGTCCTTCTGCATCAGCGCCAGCGTCTGCTCATTGCCGAGGTAATGGCCGGGGCCGTCCAGGCAGACCTGGCTGATCACCTCGATGGAGAGCGTGTCCTCGTTCACCTCGATGCCGCGGACGTTGCGGTTGATGGAGCCCAGCATGTCGTTGTCGATCAGGAGGCTTTCGAGGCAGAAGCCGAGCAGCGAGGCATGCATGCCCGCGGCCTCATAGAGCATGTTGATGCCGGTCATGGCGGAGATGCCCGCGGTCACGCCCTTCTCATAGCCGGCCTGCATGTCGGGGAGCTTGGAGTCGCACATGCCGGCTGCGGAGCCAACGGTCAGATTGTAGAAGTGGCCCATCTGGGCGCAGCCCGAGGTGATGAGCGCCTGCTCGCCCGAACCGCCCGACATGGCGCCCGTGCGGAGGTCCGAGACGAAGGGCCAGGGGCCCCAGATCGCCACCGCACCCGGCACGATGCAGTTGATGTAGACGAGGCCGGCAAGGCACTCCGCCACGGCCTGCACCACGGTGCCCGCCAGCGCGGCCGGGGAGGTGGCGCCCGCCTGCGCGGCCGACAGCAGAAGCACCGGCATGCCGCCGCGCGCCGCGACCTCGAGGCAACGGCAGGCATCCTCCGCGAACTTCATCGGCGGCACGACGAAGCAGTTGGACTGCGAGACGAAGGGGCGCTCGCGCCACTTGTCCTCGCCGCCCGCCACGAAGTGCAGGATCTGCAGGCATTCCTCCACATGGGACGGATCGACCATGGAGGTGCCGACATGCTTCTGCGTGCCGGCGATGCAGGCGTACATGGTGTTGATGTCGAGGTCGTGCCCGGTGATCATGTCGCGCGCGGTGACCGGGCGCTGGTAGAAATGGATGTGCTCGCAATTGTCCACGATGCGGCCGGCGTCATAGAGGTCGACCAGCACCGATTCGCGGTAGCTGCGCGTCTCCGGCTCCACGATGTGGACGGCGGCACCGGCGGTGCCGAAATGGACCTTGTTGCCCCAGGGCTCCAGGTCGTGCTTCGGGTCACGGCCATGCAGCACGAAGTTGCGGGCGCAGGAGGCGAGCGTGTCCTCGACGAGGCTGGCGGGGATGCAGAGGCGGCCCTTCTCGTTCAGCCAGCAGCCCCTGGCCGTCATCGCCTCCACGCAGGAGGGGATGGCCTGGCTCAAGCCCACGGTTTCGAGCAACTTCAGGGCGGTGGCGTGGATGCGCTGCATGTCACGCTCGGTGAGGGGCTTGTACTGGCCGCCCTCGAGGCCGGGGCGGACGGCGGAATCCGCAAGCGAGAGGGGCCGGGAGCGGAGCGCCCGGCGGGCTTCGCGGCCGCCGCGGCGGCGGGAAAGGTCTTCGACAGCACTCATGACGTGTCTCCTGATCTGGCTCTATATCGTCCGGTTCGGGCCCCGGTTTCAACGGCCTATCTTTTTTGGACGAGCGCAAGTTTTTTTCACCCCTGAAGGGGGCGTTTTGCAATTTTCTCCCCTTAACGCGCTGAATTCAATGGTGTTAGAAAGAGGCAGATTTCCAATGGTGAAGAAACTTGGCCAGACGCGACCTGCCTCCCCTACGTGCGCTGACCGCTTTCGAGGCGGCGGCGAGGCTGGGCAGTTTCCGGCTCGCGGCCAGCGAACTCGGCATCACCCGCTCCGCGGTGAGCCATCAGGTGAAGTCGCTGGAGCAGCGCCTCGGCGTGCAGCTGTTCCGGCGCGACGCGCGGCGGGCGGAACTGACCCAGGCGGGCCACACCTATTTCCCTCCCATTCGCGAGGCCTTCGACATGGTGGAGGCGCAGACGCGCGCGTTGAAGCCCTCCGCCGCCGACAATGAACTCACCGTGCAGGTCTATGTGACCGTTGCGCTCAAGTGGCTGATCCCGCGCCTGCATGATTTCGAGCGGCGGTTCCCGGACATGAAGGTGAGGCTCTCGACCTCTTATTTCGACTGGGACTTCGACGAGAAGAACGTGGATGTGGGCTTCATCCTCGCGCGCAACCGTTCGCCCGATCATTATTACCGCACGCTGTTCAACTCGCTGCTGACGCCCATCTGCTCGCCCGAGCTGCTGAAGGGCCCCAATGCGCTGAAGACGCCCGAGGACCTCAAGAAGCACAAGCTGCTCTATGTCTATACCGCCGAGGAAGACTGGCACCTGTGGCTGGAAGATGCGGGGGTGAAGGGAATCCAGCTTTCCGACAGGCTGGCCTTCGACAGCTACATCCTGGCGCAGGAGGCGGCGATCGAGGGCAGGGGCGTGGCCATGACCATCGGCCCCTTCGCGACGGAAGAAGTCAAGATGGGCCGCCTCGTGCAGCCCTTCCCGCTGAAGGTGCAGCACCGGCACAACTGGCTCTTCGCCTGCAATGCCGAACACCGCATGAAGCCCAAGATCAAGCGTTTCGAGGACTGGCTGGTGAAGCAGATCGCCGCCGACCCCGCCCTCGAAGCCTATCGCGAAAAAGGAAAGTGACGTGACGAACACCGATGTCGAGACCAGCCGCAGGCCCCGCCGCGAGGGTGGCGGACGCCGTGGCGGGGCAAGCGGGCGCAACCCCGTGCCGCAGCTGCCGCGCCGCAAGCTGAAGCGCCTTTTCCCGCCGATGCAGATCGTCTCGGCGGATGAGCTCGAGTCGATTCACCACGCCTCCCTGAAGGTGCTCTCCGAGATCGGCATGGACTTCACCCTGCCGGAAGCGCGCGACATGCTGAAAAAGGCGGGCGCCACGGTGGACGGCGAGCGCGTGCGCTTCGACCCGGCGATGATCGAGGAGCTGATCGCCTCCGCCCCCTCGGAATTCACCTTCCATGCGCGCAACCCGGAGAACGACCAGCAGATCGGCGGCGACGCCATCACCTTCGGCACGGTCGCGAGCCCGCCCAACTCCTCTGACATGGACGGCGGCCGCCGCACCGGCAACTACCAGGATTACCGTAACTTCCTGAAGCTGGCGCAATACTTCAACTGCATCGGCTTCCTCTCGGGCTATCCCGTGGAGCCGATCGACGTCCATGCCTCGATCCGGCATCTCGAGGCGCTGCGCGACGCGGTGCTGCTGACCGACAAGCCATTCCACGCCTATTCGCTGGGCACCGAGCGCATCCGCGACGGGATCGAGATCGCCCGCATCGGCCGCGGCATCAGCCATGAGCAGCTGGAGCGAGAGCCTTCGCTCTTCACCATCATCAACACCAACTCACCCCTGAAGCTCGACACGCCGATGCTGCGCGGCATCCTCGAGATGTCGTCCCGCAACCAGATCGTCTGCGTGACGCCCTTCACCCTGGCGGGCGCCATGGCGCCGGTGACGGTGGCGGGAGCATTGGTGGAGCAGAACGCGGAGGCGCTCGCCGGCATCGCCTTCACCCAATTGGTGAGGAAGGGAGCGCCGGTGATCTATGGCGGCTTCACCTCCAACGTGGACATGAAGTCCGGTGCGCCCGCCTTCGGCACGCCGGAATACATGAAGGCCACCATCGTCGGCGGCCAGCTGGCGCGGCGCTACAAGATCCCGTTCCGCACCTCGAACACCTGTGCCGCGAACACGGTCGATGCACAGGCCGCCTATGAGAGCGTGTTCTCGCTCTGGGGCCTCACCATGGGCGGCGGTAACCTCATCATGCATGGTGCGGGCTGGCTGGAAGGCGGGCTGGTCGCCAGCTTCGAGAAATTCGTGCTCGACTGCGACCTGATCCAGATGGTGGGCGAATTCATGCAGCCGCTCGAAACCACCGAGGACGCGCTGGGCGTCGAGGCGATCCGCGAGGTGGGCCCCGGCGGCCACTTCTTCGGCGCGCAGCACACGCTGGCCCGCTACACCAACGCCTTCTATGCGCCCATCGTGTCCGACTGGCGCAACAACCAGCAATGGCTGGCGGCGGGCAAGCCCGAGGCCTGGCAGAAGGCCAATGCCGTTTGGAAGCAGGCGCTGGCGGACTATCAGGAACCCGCCATCGATCCGGCCGTCAAGGAAGAGCTCAACGCCTTCGTCGAGAAGCGCAAGTCCGAGGGCGGTGCGCCCACCGACTTCTGATGCCGAAGGTCATCGTCATCGGCGGTGCGAATGTGGACATCAAGGGCCGCCCCGACGGCCCCTACCTTCCGCGAACCTCGAACCCCGGACGCGTGACCCTTTCGCCGGGCGGCGTGGGCCGCAACATCGCGGAAAACCTCGCGCGGCTTGGGGTTGAGGTGTCGCTCATCACCGCGCTGGGGGATGACTCCAATGCGGCACTGCTGCGGAGTGCCTGTGCGGCGGCGGGGGTCGATCTTGCGCTGGCGCATGTGACGGCGGAGCCCACGGGCACCTATCTCGCCGTGCTGGACGAGACGGGCGAACTGCTCAGCGCCATCAGCGACATGCGCGCGATGGAGACGCTGACGCCGGATCACCTCGAAGGCGCGCGGGACCGACTGGCGAAGGCTGAAATGCTGGTGGCGGACTGCAATCTCTCCATGGCGTGCCTCTCCTGGCTCTCCCGCTTCGCGTTGCGGGAGAACGTCCGGCTGCTCATCGAGCCCGTCTCGGTTCCCAAGGCGAAGAAGCTTCTGGACGTTCCGAAGCCCATCTTCGCCATCACCCCCAATGCCCAGCAGGTGGCTGCACTTGCCGATGCGGAGGGCGAGGAGGGCGTGGGGAAGCTTCATGCCCTTGGCTTTTCCCATATCGTCATGCACCGCGGGGCCGCGGGCGCGCTGGCCTCAGACGGGCGAGGGATCGTCAGCGTTCCCGCCGTCCCGGTTCCGCGCATCTCGGATGTGACGGGAGCGGGCGATGCGGCGGTGGCGGGGCTGGTCTGCGGCCTCCTCGACGGCAGGCCCCTTGCCGAGGCGGCGCGCCTCGGGCAATGCGCGGCGGCGATCAAGCTCGGTTCGGCGCAGTCCGTGGCAACGGGCCTGAGCCGTGATAGCCTGATGCGCATGGCGGGTTACTGACTTGCCTTCTCCCATCCTGCGGGCGGGAGGAGGGACGACAACGAGACAATGAGGTTACGACGTGGCGATTGCTCTCTCCTTCACCGAAGAAGTCCGGGGCGCGCTCGATGCGGAGCGCCCCGTGGTGGCGCTCGAATCGACCATCATCGCGCATGGCATGCCCTATCCGCAGAATGTGGAGACGGCGAAGGAGGTGGAGGACATCGTGCGCAAGCATGGCGCCGTTCCCGCCACCATCGCCATCATCGGCGGCGAACTGAAGGTGGGCCTCGCGGCGCAGGAACTCGACAGGTTCGGGCGCGACGGCCGTTCCATCGCCAAGGTCTCCGTGCGTGACCTTCCCTTCATCGTGGCGCAGAAGCTCGACGGTGCGACAACGGTCGCCTCCACCATGCGGATCGCGGCAATGGCCGGCATCCACGTCTTCGCCACGGGCGGCATCGGCGGCGTGCATCGCGGGGCGGAGCGCACCTTCGACATTTCCGCCGACATGACCGAATTCGCCGCGAGCGACGTGGCCGTGGTGACGGCGGGGGCCAAGGCCATCCTGGACCTGGCGCTGACCCTCGAGACGCTGGAGACGCTGGGCGTTCCGGTGATCGGTCTTGGAACCACCGAGTTCCCCGCCTTCTATTCGCGCGAGAGCGGCCATGCCGCGCCGATGAGCTGCCGGAGCGCGGCGGAGGTGGCGGGTGTGATGCAGGCCAAGTGGCAGATGGGGCTGAAGGGCGGCCTCGTCGTCGCAAACCCCATCCCGGCGGAGGCCGAGATACCCGCGGCCGAGATCGCGCCGGTCATCGAGGCGGAAGTCGCCAAGGCCGAGGCGCAGGGTATTGCGGGCAAGGAGTTGACGCCCTTCCTCCTCGCCGAGATCGCGGGCGTGACGGCGGGCCGCTCGCTCGCCGCCAACATCGCGCTTGTCAAGCACAACGCCAAGGTCGCCGCGGAGATCGCCGTGGCCTTTGCGGAGAAGACTTCATGAATGTCCAGCGCCGTGGCCGCCGCGCCGACGCGGCCCACTCGCCGGTCCAGCAGCTGCCGTGGACGCAGCCGCAGCACACGCTGGAATTCTCACGCATCCTGTCCGATGACCAGATCGAGGCCATCCACCGCCAGTCGCTCAAGGTGCTGGAGGAGATCGGCATGGACATTCTCTACCTGGAAGCGCGCGACATTCTCAGGACTGCGGGCGCCCGCGTCGATGGTGAGCGGGTGCGGATCGGCCGCGACATCGTGGAGGAGGCGCTGAAGACGCCGCCCTCCGAATTCACCTTCCATGCGCGGAACCCCGCGCACAACATCCGCGTGGGCGGCAAGTGGATCGCCTTCGCGCCGGTGGGCGGGCCCCCCAATTGCTCCGACCTGGACAGGGGCCGCAGGCCGGGCACGCTGGAAGATGCCGGCAATTTCGTGAAGCTGGCGCAGTTCTTCAACACCGTGCACACGGCGGGGGGCGCCTCCGTCGACGCGCTCGACGTCCATGCCTCGATCCGGCACCTGGCGATCACCCGCAACAAGATGGTCTATTCGGACAAGGTGCCCTTCATCTATGCGACCGGGCGGGCAAGGCTGTTCGACGGGCTGGAGATCATCCGACTGGCGCGCGGCATCAGCCATGAGCAGCTGCTGCGGGAGCCATCCGCCTACACGGTCATCAACACCAATTCGCCCCTGAAGCTGGACAGCCCCATGGCCATGGGCATCATCGAGATGGCGCGGATGAACCAGATCGTGGTGGTGACACCCTTCACGCTGCTTGGCGCCATGGCGCCCGTCTCGCTCGCCGGCGGCATCGTCGAGCAGAACGCGGAGGCGCTGGCGGGCCTCGCGCTGTCGCAGCTCGTGCGGCCTGGGGCGCCTTTCGTCTATGGCGGCTTCACCTCGAACGTGGACATGAAGTCTGGCGCACCCGCCTTCGGCACGCCGGAATACATGAAGGCCTGCATCATCGGCGGGCAGCTGGCGCGGCGCTACAGGCTGCCCTACCGGACGTCGAGCACCAACGCGGCGAACAGCGTGGATGCGCAGGCGGCCTATGAGACGGTGTTCTCGCTATGGGGCGCCATCATGGGCGGCGGCAACATCATCCAGCACGCGGCGGGCTGGATGGAGGGCGGCCTCGTCGCCTCCTATGAGAAGTTCGCGCTCGACGTCGACCTTCTCCAGATGGTGCAGGAATTCCTGAGGCCCGTCGTGGTGAGCGACGACGAGATGGCCTTCTCCGCCATGGAGGAAGTGGGACCTGGCGGCCACTTCTTCGGCGCGCAGCATACGCTGGCGCGCTACGCCACGGCCTTCTACCAGCCGCTCATCTCCGACTGGCGCAACTTTCCCAGCTGGGAGGCCGCAGGCCGGCCCACCGCCGAGAAGAAGGCGAATGCGGTCTGGAAACAGGCGCTGGCGGAGTACCGGGAACCGTATCTCGACCCGGCGGCGCTGGAACAGATCGACGCCTTCGTCGCGAGGCGTGTTGCCGAAGGTGGCGAGAAGACGGATTTCTAGCGCATCGCGCCGTCAAACGCTCGTTTCAAGTGATCGTCTGTTGCCCTAATCGCGCGAATAGGCCAGCCTCAGGCGCGGCGGGGCAGGATCCTCCCCGCCCAGCGCCATTTCATAGGAGAGGCGCAGGGCTTTGGCCTGCTCATCCCGCGTGAGGCCGGACAGGAAGCCGTGCAGCGCATGTTCAAGTGTGGAGGCGAAATCCCGGAAGCCCCCGCGAGATGCCTCGTCGGCGACAAGTGTCGCCATGCAATAGAGATTTACGGCTCCGCCCGTACCGGGCAAATGACGCTCGTCTGGTTCCGGACCGCTCACGTTTCATCTCCGAAGGCGCAGGTTTGATATCAGGACACAGGTTTGCGCAAAGCTCTCGTCATCTCAATATGGAAGAATTGCCATAGACGCTTACGCTGCGTGATACGTGAGAACCGTTCGCCAGCCGATTGCCGTTGCGGTATGCTCTCCTATGAGTTTGCGTGCAGCTCTTGACCGCGGGGAGGCGCCTTGCTGATGAGTGATGCCATGACGCCCGTGTTCTTCTATCACCTCGAACGCCAGCCCCTGGAGGCTGTGCTCCCCAAGCTGCTGGGCATGAGCCTCGAGCGCGGCTGGCGCGCCGTTGTGCAAGCCGGAAGCGAAGAGCGGAGCGAGGCGATCGCGGCGCAGCTCTGGAGCCATGATGAGGAAAGCTTCCTGCCGCACGGCACCAAGGCGGACGGCTTTCCCGATCTTCAGCCGATCTGGATCACGGCGGTGGACGAGAACCCGAACAACGCCAACATCCGCTTTTACGTCGATGGCGCGGAGCCGGGCGACATCGGCGGGTTGACGCGCGCCGTCATCCTGTTCGACGGGAATGATCCCGAGGCGGTGGACAAGGCCCGCGCGGGCTGGAAGCGCTTCCGCGCCGCGGGGCACGAGGTGAGTTACTGGCAGCAGGACGAGCAGGGCCGCTGGCAGAACCGCGCCGCGGCCAAGTGATGATCACCCCATCTGGGCTTCGAGCCACTGGTTCTCCAGTTCCTCGAGGTCGGCTGCGAGCTTCGCCCGGAGCTTTGCGAAGTCCGCGGCCTTCTTCGGCTCCTTGCTGAAGATGTCGTGGTCTGAGAGCGCCTTGTCGAGGATGTCGATCTTGCCACGGATGTCTTCCATCCTGCGGTCGAGCTTCTCGACGGCTTTCTGCGTCGCGGCGGCGGACGGGCGCGGCGGGGGAGGCGGGGCGGCGGCCTGTGGCTTCGCGGTTGCCGCGCGCTCGCTGCGGCGGGCCTCGCGGGCCTTTTCCAGCACGAGTCGGGTGTAGTCCTCCATGTCGCCGTCGAAGCGCTTCACCGTGCCGTCGCTGACGAGCCAGAGGTCATCGACGCAGGTCTCGATGATGTGCCGGTCATGGCTGATGAGAATGACCGCGCCCTCGTAATCGTTGATCGCCATGATGAGGGCCTCGCGGCTATCGACGTCGAGGTGGTTGGTCGGCTCGTCGAGCACCAGCACATGCGGCGCGTGGAAGGCGGCGAGCGCAAAGAGAAGCCTTGCCTTCTCGCCGCCCGATAGCGTGTCGCAGCGCGAATCCGCGAGGCTGGCGCCGAAGCCATAGGCGCCCAGCTTCGCCCGGCGCTGCGATTCCGGCGCGTCAGGCATGAGCGCGCTGAAATAGGAGTAGGGCGTGCGCTCGGGCGAGATCTCGTCCAGCTGGTGCTGGGCGAAGTAGCCAACGGTCAGGCGCGCCGGCACCTTCATCTCGCCGCCCATGGCTGCAAGCTTGCCGCAGAGCAGCTTGGCGAAGGTCGACTTGCCGTTGCCGTTCGACCCCAGGAGCGCGATGCGGTCATCGGGGTCGAGGCGGAGCGTGATGTTCTTCAGCACCGGCTTGCCTTCCGCATAGCCGACGCTGACCTTGTCCCACTTCACCAAAGGCGGGGCGATGGCCTTTTCCGGGTTGGGGAAGAAGAAGGGCGCGACGCGGTCCTCGACCAGTTCCGCGATGGGCTCCAGCTTGGAGAGTGCCTTGAGCCGGCTCTGCGCCTGACGGGCCTTGGACGCCTTGTAGCGGAAGCGCTCCACGAAGGCCATCATGTGCTTGCGCTGGTCTTCCTGCTTCTTCTTGAGCTTCACGGTCAGGGCCTGCTTCTCGCGGCGCTGGCGCTCGAAGCTGTCGTAATTGCCCTGGTAGAGGGTGAGCTTGCCGCGCTCCAGGTGCAGGATGTAGCCCACGGCCTCGTTCAGCAGGTCGCGGTCATGGCTGATCAGCACGATGGTGTGGGGATAGTCGCGGATGAAGCTCTTGAGCCAGATCGAGCCTTCGAGGTCGAGATAGTTGGTGGGCTCGTCGAGGAGCAGCACGTCGGGCTTGGCGAAGAGGGCGGCGGCCAGCGCCACGCGCATGCGCCAGCCCCCCGAGAGGGCGGAGCAGGGGCCCTGCTGCTTTTCTTCCGAAAAGCCGAGGCCGCTGAGGATGGTGGCGGCGCGCGCCTCCGCGCTGTGGGCGTCGATGTCGGCAAGCCGCATCTGGATTTCGGCGATGCGGTGGGGGTCCGTCGCGGTTTCGGCCTCGGTGGTGAGGGCGGAGAGCTCGGCGTCGCCCGCCATGACGGTTTCGAGCAGGCTTTCAGGGCCGCCGGGCGCTTCCTGGGCGACGGTTCCGATGCGGGCGTTGCGCGGAACCGTGACGGTCCCGGATTCCGCTGGGAGTTCGCCCAGGATGAGCTTGAACAGCGTGGACTTGCCCACGCCGTTGCGGCCCACGATGCCCACCTTGTGCCCTTCCGGCACAGCAACCGAGGCGTCTTCGAGCAACAGGCGTCCGCCGATCCTGTAGGTCAGTCCGTTGATATGCAGCATGGCGGCGGCTTGTAGCGGCAACGCCGTTTCCTGTCATCCTGCGAAGCGCTGTCGTCGAAAGCGGGTATTGACTTGGAGGGTGCTGCACCGCACAAGCGCTGATGTGAAATGAGGAGCGTACATCAGGTGAAGGGCGGACATATCCCACGGGCGGCGTCATTCCAGGGGCCGTCCGACACGGCCTATCAGGACGAGATCACGATGATGCTGCGGGATCTGCTGCGGCAGGTGATCAAAGTGCGCGAGCCGCGTGTGCTCGCCGTCATCGACGAGCCGGCCAATGCGCCGGACCTCTCGCCCGAACTGATCGAGCACGCCCTGCAGGTCATCGGCATCTGGCTGCAGCTGCTCAACATCGCCGAGGAGAACGCGGCGATGCGGAACCGCCGCCAGATGGAGAACCGCAGCGGGCCGGACCAGGTGCCGGGCTCCTTCTCCCACGCCTTCGCCACCGTGGCGGCCGCCAATGTCGCCCCGGAAGCGGTGCAGAAGGCGCTCGACACCATCAACGTGCAACCCACCATCACCGCGCATCCGACGGAAGCCAAGCGCGTGACGGTGCTCGAAATCCACCGCCGCATCTATCTGAAGCTCTATGAGCTCGAAAGCCCGCGCTGGACACCGCGTGAGCGGGCAGGCCTTCTCAAGGCGCTGCGCAACGAGATCGACCTCCTCTGGCTCACCGGCGAAATCCGCCTCGAGAAACCCACCGTCGAGCAGGAGATCCACTGGGGCCTGCACTTCTTTCGCGAGACGCTGTTCGAGCGCACCGGCATACTGTGCGACATGCTGGAATCGGCCCTGCAGCGCCATTATCCGGAGACGCCCTGCCGGGTGCGCCCGCCGCTGCGCTATTCCTCCTGGATCGGGGGCGACCGCGATGGCAATCCCTTCGTCACCGTCGACGTGACGCGCTATGCGCTGAAGGAGAACCGCGAGGCCATCGTCCGGCGCCTCGACGGCCGGCTGAACGATCTCGCGCAACTCATCTCCGTCAGCGCGCAGGAGATTTCCTTTCCGCTGCCCTTCCTGGAGCGCGTGAAGCGCCAGGCCGAGCTTTCGGGCGCTGCCGAATCGCTTTGTTCACGGAACATCCATGAGCCGTTCCGCCAGTTCTTCACCGCGCTGCGCCTGAGGCTCGCGGCCACGTTCGCACCCGCTCCCGGCGCCACCGGATTCCGCGATACCGGAGAGCTCACGGGCGAACTGCTGGCGGCGGAGGAGACGCTGGCGCAGATGCAGTCCGTCTCCATCGCGTCCACCCTTGTGCGGCCGCTGCGCTGGGAGGTGGAAACCTTCGGCTTCCGCTCGGTGAGCCTCGACATCCGCCAGAACACCACCGTCATCAATCGCGTGCTCAGGGAAATCTGGCGCAAGCTGAACCCCCTCGACAAGGGTGAAGGCCCCGAGCCCGGCACGCAGGCCTGGCAGGCGTGGATCGAAGCCGAGCTCGACAAGCCCTTGGGCTTCCTGCCGCAGTTCCGCGGCGTGTCGGACGAGGCGCGCGAGCTTCTGAGCCTGCTCGAGCTCATCCGCGAGACGATCGACGGACCGGACCCGCAGGCCATCGGCGCCTTCATCCTGTCGATGACGCAGAGTGCCGGCGACGTGCTGGGGCTCTATCTTCTGGCGAAATTCGCGGGCCTGTTCGCCGATGAGACGGCGCGCGAGACCTGCCGCATCCGCGTCGTGCCGCTGTTCGAAACCATCGACGATCTGCGCGCCGCGCCCGCCATCATGACGGAGCTTCTCGGCCATCCCTTGGTGAAGAGCTCCGTCGCAGCCCAGGGCGGGCGGCAGGAAGTGATGCTCGGCTATTCGGACTCCAACAAGGACGGCGGCTTCTTCTGCGCCAGCTTCGAACTCTTCGAGGCGCAGCGCCGGCTGATCCGCATCGGGCGCGACGCCGGAGTTTCCATCAGCTTCTTCCATGGCCGCGGCGGCTCGGTCAGCCGCGGCGGGGCGCCCACGGGCCGCGCCATCGCCGCGCAGCCCGCCGGCACCATCGACGGGCACATGCGCGTGACGGAGCAGGGCGAGGTCGTCTCCTCCAAATTCGCCAACCGCGGCACGGCGCAGCACAATCTGGAGATTCTCGCGGCCAGCGTCTTCGTCCATACGCTGAAGTCCATCGACGAGCCCGAGCTCAAGGTGAACCCCGAGCACCAGAGCGCCGTGGAGTGGATCGCGCAGGCTTCCTTCCGCCATTACCGCAAGCTTGCGGAGGACAGGGCGCTGCTCGACTACTTCCACCAGGCCTCGCCGGTGGAGGAACTCGCCAACCTCAAGCTCGGCTCCCGCCCGGCGCGCCGCTTCGGCGCCAAGGGCATCGGTGACCTGCGCGCCATTCCCTGGGTCTTCGCCTGGAGCCAGAACCGGCACCTCCTCACCGGCTGGTATGGGCTGGGTTACGCCTTCGACGACTTCCTCGTGCCGCGCGGCGGCGAGGGCATGACGCTGCTGCGCGACATGTACAACAAGTCCCGCGGCTTCCGCCTGGCGGTGGACGAGGTCGAGAAGTCGCTCTACCTCGCAGACATGGACGTGGCGGAGCAATATGCCGAACTCGTGCCGGACCGCACGTCTGCCGAGCGCTTGTTCGCCCTGATCCGGCACGAGCACCGCCGCACCTCGCGCACGATCCTCGAACTCACGGGCGAGAAGCGCCTGTGCGAGCGCTTCGAGGGCCTGCAGCGCCGCTTCGAGCGGGTGCGGCCGATGGTGGACCAGGCGAACCGCTGGCAGGTGCAGCTCCTGAAGGAGACGCGCAAGGGCCAGGCGAGCGAGAAGCTGATGATGCCGCTGCTGATGACGATGAACTGCGTGGCGGCAGGCCTCGGCTGGACGGGCTGATCAGCCCTTTCCGGGCTTCTCGATTGCAAGGCCGTGGGTCAGTCCCTCGCGCTCGTCGAAGACGAAGCAGGAGCCTTGCCACAGGCTTTGCCAGCGCGGAACGGTCTCGAGATATTTCAGGATGCCGCCCTTGAGGTGGTAGACGTTCTCGAAGCCCTTCCCGCGCAGATAGCTCGTGGCCTTCTCGCAGCGGATGCCCCCGGTGCAGAACATGGCGATCTGGCGCTTCGGGTCGCCTGAGAGCTCTTTCTCCACGAAAGCCGGGAACTCGCCGAAGCTTTTCGTGCCGGGGTCGAGGGCGCCCTTGAAAGTTCCCGCCTCCACTTCGAAGCTGTTGCGCGTGTCGATCACAAGCACGCGGGGGTCCGAGATCAGCGCGTTCCAGTCCTCAGCCGCCACATAGGTGCCGACACTGCGCGTCGGGTCCACGCCGGCAACGCCCATCGTCACGATCTCCTTCTTCAGCCGCACCTTCATGCGCTGGAAGGGCATCGCCTCGGCGCATGATTCCTTGCTTTCGAGATCCGCGAAGGCCGGCATGCCACGGATGACCGCCATCATGGAGGAGAGATTCTCCGGCTCCCCCGCGATGGTGCCGTTGATGCCCTCGGGTGCGAGCAGGATCGTGCCCCGGATGCCGCGCGCCTTCGCCTCGCCAAGCAGGGATGCGCGCAGGCACGCGACGTCCGGCAGGCTCACGAATTTGTAGAAGGCGCTGACGGCGATGGCGGTCATGCGGCCCACCTTTCCATGTCTGCCGAACCCGCGATCAGCGCCAGCCCCTTGGCAATGGACAGGAGCTGCTCGCCCGTGTCGATGCGGCCGGCCGCGAAGCGGCGCTCGAACAGCTTGCGCACGGCTGGCACGAAGGAGGTTCCGCCGGTCAGGAAGACGCGGTCGATCTCCTTTGGCTGCAGCCCGGCCTTGGCCAGCGCCTCGTCGGCCTTTGCCCCGATCCGTTCGAGGTCCGGTGCGATCCAGCTTTCGAAATCACGCCGCGCGATCTGCGTTTCGATGCTGACGCCGGACAGCCGGAACCGGAACGGCACCACCTCCATCTCGGTCAGAGCCGCCTTGGCGCGCGAGACGGCGCGGTAGAGCTCATAGCTGACGCCGCCCTCGATGAGGTCGACGAGGCTCATGAGGTCATCCCTGGCGGAACTCGTCCGCGCCAGCTCACGCAGTTCCCGCAGCGTCTCGGGCCGCTGCATCAGGCAGAGCTCGTTCCAGCGCGAGAAATTGGCGAAGTAGTGCTTCGGCACGGGCAGCGTCTTGCCCCAGCTCGTGTAGGTCGCATGCTTGCCGAGGCGGGGCGAGACGACATTGTCGATGATGCGGAAATCGAAACTGTCGCCCGCGACGCCGAGGCCCGCATGCGCCAGAGCCTCGGCCGAGATGCCGCTGCGCCCCGTCTTGAAGCGCAGCACGGAGAAGTCGCTCGTGCCGCCGCCCAGGTCCGCCACCAGGATCACCGCGTCGCGCTCGAGGCGCTGGGCGTAGAAATGCGCCGCCGCCACGGGTTCCAGCACATAGGTCACGTCCTCGAATCCGAGCGAGGCGAGGGCGGCCTCATAGCGGCGCTGGGCCAGTGCATCGTCCGGGTTTTGTCCCGCGAAGGTGACCGGCCGGCCGATGGCGAGGCGCCGGGGGAAGGTCTCGAAGCCCGCATGCTCCCGCAGCTTGGCGAGATAGGCAGACATCAGGTCCTCGAAGCGGTAACGGCTGGTGAAGACGGCCGTGTCGGTGAAGGAGCTGCTCGCCGCGAAGGACTTGAAGGACTGGAGGAAGCGCGTGTCCTCCGGCGCGTCGATGAAGTCCTGGATCGCCCAGGGGCCGGCTTCCGCCAGGGGCCTGCCGCCGCGCGACGGGTTGCGCCGGAACGACAGGGTGGTGCGCAGCGCGTCGTATGTCTCGGCTCCGCGCGTGAAGCCCTGGACCTCGGCGCCATGTCCGCTCGGGAAGGCGAAAACGGTGTTGGTCGTACCGAAGTCTATGCCGATGGCATGCATGATGAAATCCGGATCAATCAGGGGAGGCGCGGCTTTAGCCGGATTTGCCTCCGCTGTCTTTCGCATAATGAAGCGGCCCCCCCCTTGCCCTCGGGTCCGTTTTCCAGTCTATTTCGCCCAACAGGTACAATGACAGGGAGTAGAGTGATCATGACCATTTCGAAGCGGGTCCTCCTGGCTGCAGCTGCGCTGCTGGCCTTCAGCATTCCGGCCTCTGCGGCCAACATGATCGGCAATTGCGAGGTTTCGGGCGAGAAGGGCTCCATCCCCATCGCCAGTCCCGCCAAGGCCGGGCAACTCACAGTGGAGGTTTCGCTGCCGGCCCCCATCTGGTGGAACGGCGACACGCCCGAGGCCATCAAGGACGGCATGGAATATTGCATGGCCGCCGAGATCGCCTGGCGTGCGGGCTACGACAAGCTCGAGGTGATCAACGTCGGCTGGGATGCGCTGATCGCAGGGCAGACCGAGGGCTTCGACCTCGCCATGTCGCAGATCTCCATCACGGAGGAGCGCAAGAAGATCCATGACTTCTCGGTTCCCTATTTCAGCTCCGACATCGGCGTGCTCGCGCTGAAGGATGCGCCGGTCGACGAGAAGACGATCAAGTCGGCGCGCCTCGGCGTGCAGCAGGCCACCACGGGTGCGGCCTTCGTGCAGGACAAGCTCGGCATCACCGACGTGCAGGTCTACCCTGACCAGGGCGACATGTTCGCCGCCCTCCGGGCCGGACAGATCGACGCCGCCATCACCGACACCTCCATCGTCCTCGCCGAGGTTGTCGCCAACCCGGACAAGGTTGCGGTCGTGGGCCAGTACAAGACGGGCGAGTCCTATGGCGCGATCTATCCCAAGGGCAACCCGAACAATGCGACGATCGACAAGATCATGCAGGCGATGATCGATGACGGCACCATCGCGAAGCTGGCGGGCAAGTACCTCGCCGCTGCCTGGGGCAAGGATCCCGCCACCGTTCCCTACTTCAACCCCTAAGCCTTGCGTCCCCGCCGCGCCTCAGCGGCGGGGACAATTCCCCTTGTGAAACATCACGCTCCTCCATTACCGCAGCGTGCGGACGGGCTCGCCCTCGCCGCGCTGCTCTTCGCGGCGCTCTGCACCCTCGCCGCCTATGGCGCGACCCATCTGATCCGTTCGGCGCTCGACCATCTGGGCGCCATGAACGGGGTGTGGCAGGCCGTTTTCTGGCTCGCCATCGCCGCCACGGCCATGCTGTTCCTGCCCGCCCTCAGGGCCTTCGGGCAAGCACGGCAAGCAGGCGCCGCGCTCAAGTCCGGCGACATCGTGGAGGCGCGAATCCAGACGGCCGCCTCGCGCGAGAACGGCTGGCTCACCTTCGGCTGGGGCGCCTTCGCGCTGATCCTGCTTGGCTTCGCCAGCTTCGTGATGATGAACGACGTGGCGGTGGGAAAGACCTTCTTCTACCTGCCGCTCATGCAGGAGAAATGGTGGCAGGTCACCAAGCAGTTCTTCGTCAACAACATCCTCATCTTCGTCGTCGCCGAAATCCTGGTGCTGGTCTGGGGCCTCGTGGTGGCGCTCGCGCGCCTCGTGCCCGGCAAGGCCGGCCAGCCCATCCGTGCGCTCGCCATCCTCTACTGCGACATCTTCCGCGGCCTTCCCGCCATCGTTACGCTCTATCTCATTGGTTTCGGCATCCCGACCTCGGGTCTTCCCGACCTAATCGTGCCGCACATCGTGGGTCTCTTCGTCGACCTTTCGTCCATGTCGGTGATCGAGCAGCGTGCCATGACGCGCATTCCGGTCATCTGGTGGTGCATCCTTGCCCTGACGCTGACCTACGGCGCCTATGTTGCCGAAGTTTACCGCGCTGGAATCGAGTCGATCCACTGGAGCCAGATCTCGGCTGCGCGCTCGCTCGGCCTCTCCTACATGCAGACCATGCGCTACGTGGTGGTGCCGCAGGCCGTGCGCCGCATCATGGCACCGCTGCTGAACGACTTCATCGGGCTGCAGAAGGACACGGCGCTCGTGCAGGTCATCGGCGTGATCGACGCCTTCAACCAGTCGCGCATCATCGCGTCCGCCGCGTTCAACCTGTCCGCGGTCACCATCGTGGCCATCATCTTCGTGCTGATCACCATTCCGCAGGCCCGCTTCGTGGACCGCCTCATCGACCGCGACAATGCGCGCATGCGGGCAGGGGGCTGACATGGCGTTTCTCGAAATCCGCAACGTCGAGAAGGAATTCGGCCATGTGCGCGTCCTGCGCGGCGTGAACATGAACGTGGACGAGCATCAGGTCGTCTGCCTCATCGGGCCGTCGGGCTGCGGCAAGTCCACGCTGCTCCGCTGCATCAACGGGCTGGAGAAGATCCAGGGCGGCGAGATCCGGCTGATGAACGACCGCGTGTCCGGTCCCGGCGTCGATGTCAACCGGCTGCGCCAGAACGTCGGCATCGTGTTCCAGAGCTTCAACCTCTTCCCGCACATGAGCGTGCTGGAGAACGTGACGCTGGCCCCCCTCAAGGTGCTGAAGGTCCCGCGCGAGGAGGCGGAGGCGAAGGCCATGGCGCTCCTGAAGCGCATCGGCCTCGAAGCCAAGGCGAAGGAATATCCGGACCGGCTCTCCGGCGGCCAGCAGCAGCGCGTGGCGATCGTCCGGGCGCTCGCGATGGAGCCGAAGGTGATGCTGCTCGACGAGATCACCTCAGCACTCGACCCCGAGCTCGTCTCCGAGGTCCTCAACATCGTGCGCGACCTCGCGGCCCAGGGCATGACCATGCTGCTCGCCACGCATGAAATGGGCTTCGCCAGGGAAGTCGCCTCGAAAGTGTGCTTCCTCTATGAGGGCGTCGTCCATGAGGAGGGCCCGCCCGCCCAGATCTTCGGCGATCCCAGGCAAGAGCGGACCCGCGCCTTCCTGAAACGCATCATCGAGGCCGGCAGGCTCTAGCCGTAGGTGGCGAAGACCGTCGTCTTGCCGTCGCGGGCCAGAAGCAGAACGTCATAACGCTCCGTCTGCCCGCCCATCTCCATGCCGGGTGAGCCCACGGGCATGCCGGGAACGAGGAGGCCGCGCGCATCCGGCGTCTCAGCCAGGAGACGCTTGATGTCGGCGGGTGGCACATGGCCCGAGACGACATAGCCGCCGATCTCGCCGACGTGGCAGCCTTCAAGCCCCTGCGGAATGCCGAGCTTTGCGGAGAGGGCGGAGAGATCGCCGCTGTCCTCCAGCGTCACGGGCATGCCGGCTTCCGCCATGCGTTCCGTCCACACATGGCAGCAGCCGCAGCCCGGACTGCGGTAGAAGACGGGATTGGCCGCAAGGGCCCCGCGCACGGGGTATGCGCCGAGGGCGGCGAGTGAGAGCATGAGGGTCCGGCGATTCAGCATGAACATGGCTCCGGTGTGATCGACGCTTCGCCACACTGATGTAGGGCGCAGGGCGGGGGAGGGCAACCAGCCTCCGCGCCGCAGCCTCGCAAGTTGTTGATCCTGCGGTTCATCTGGCGTTCAGACTCATGGCGTGGCCATCGCAATCGGCTCATAATTCCGACACGTGGCGGGGCCAGTCTGGAACCCTCGACACGGGGCGTGCGTTCTGTGCCCCTGAACCCGGAAACATAGCGGAGCGTTCGAATGAAGTTTACTCCTTTGCGTGCAAGTCTCCTGGCGCTTGCGCTGTTTGGCGCGGCAGGTCCCGCGAGTGCCGCAGGCACGGCAGGCGGACAGCCGATGCTGCTGGCGCAGGCGGAAACCCAGGACTTCGACGCGATCCGCAAGTTCCTGAGCGGTGGGCGGGACGTGACACAGCTCAGCGACGAGCGCCTGCAGCAGCGCCTGACCCGCGCCAAGCGCTTCCAGAAGACGGAAGGCCTGCCGGAGGACCTCGCGCAGGAACTCCAGCAGGAGGTTGCCGCCCTCGAGGCCGAGGCGGAGCGCCGCCAGCAGGCCGCTGCCGAGCCCACCCCGGCCCCGGCAGAGGAGCCGCAGGCGGCCGAGCAGCAGCCGGAGCCTGCCCCGGCTCCCGAACCCGAGCCCAGCCAGCAGGCGGCCCAGGAACCCGCGCAGCCTGAGGTCCAGCCTCAGCCGCAGGTGGAGCAGCCCGCAGCCCCCGAGGCCACCCAGCAGCAGGCCCAGCAGGAGCAGCCGCAGGCCCAGCCCGAGGCAGCCCCCGAGGCCGCGCAGGGCACCGACGAGATCGCCGCCTTCCTGGCGTCCGTTCGCCCCGTGTCCGAACTGAGCGAGGACGAGATCCGCGCCCAGATGCGGCGGGCAACCGAGCTGGCGCGCACCAAGGGCATCTCCCAGGAGCAGCGCCGCGCCCTGCGGGATGTGATCCGCGACGCGCGGACCGCGCTCAAGAGTGGTGGTGAATCCCAGCAGCAGGCCAAGCAGCCCGAGGCGGCCCAGCCCGAGGCCCAGCAGCAGGTGACCCCGCCGCCGGAGGTTCAGCAACAGGCCCAGCCCCAGCCGCCAGCGGCCGAGCAGCCGCAGGTGCAGGCCGAGAAGGCGCCGCAGGTGGACCCCGCGCTTGAACAGCAGGCCCGGGCCATCCTCGACGACAAGGTCGACGTGAGCACGATGAAGCGCCGTGAACTCCGCCAGCGCCTCAACCAGATCCGCGACCTCCTCGCCACCAACCAGCTTTCGCCCGAAACGCGCGATGCGCTGCGCCAGAAGCTCGCCCGCGAGCGGCAGGTGCTGCGCGCCGAGGTGCGTGCCGCGGAGGAGGGCGAAAAGCCTGCCCAGCAGCAGCAACAGCAGCAGCAGGGTGGCGGCACCACGACCAGCAACACGACCGCCAACACCACCGTCACCAACAATAACGTGACGGTCAACAACACCACCATCACCAACACGGACATCCAGGTGGCGCTGCGCGACCGGCGCCCGCCTGAACAGCTGGACGATGAGGAACTCGTCCGCCGCATCGACATCTACCGGGACGTGGTGCGCGACGATCGCTACGACGAGGAAGAGCGTCAGGCCTGGCGCCGCGCCCTCGAGCGTGACCGGCGCTACCTGCGCCGCCAGATGCTGGAAGAGCGCCGCACCCGCGCGGAACGCCTGCGTTCCGGGCAGATCGAGTTCAACGTCCAGATCGATGACGAGTATGATGCGGATGCGGAAGTTCCGGATGACGTCTTCGCCGCCGAGGTGGAGGATGAGGAACTGGCGGAAGTCCTGACGGCGCCGCCGCGCCGCAAGGTGCAGCGCCGCTACTCGGTGGAGGATTTCGAGCGCTCGCCGGATGCCCGCGCGTCCGTTGCCCGCATCGAGATCGACACGGTGCACTTCGGCTTCGGCGAAGGCTTCCTCCGCGAGGAGGAGATCGACAAGCTGGACCGCATCGCCCAGGTGCTGGAGAGCATCCTCGCCAAGAATCCGGACGAGGTGTTCCTGCTCGAGGGCCATACGGACGCCGTGGGCTCGGATGCCTCCAACCTGGCGCTGTCCCGCCAGCGGGCGCAGGCGGTGAAGGAGGCGCTCACCACCTATTACGTGATCCCGGCCGAAAACCTCAAGACCGCGGGGCTGGGCGAGCGCTACCTGAAGATACCGACGCAGCAGGCGGAGGCCGAGAACCGCCGCGTCTCGCTGGCCCGCATCACCGCGCTCGTCGGCCAGGCCGACTGACGGCGGGAGCCAAAGCTTGCCATGGGGCCGGGCCGCCGCTATACGGCGGCCCATTCCATTCAAGCGAAAAATGAGGTTCTCAATGGCCACCGAACGCACCTTCTCGATCATCAAGCCCGACGCGACCCGCCGCAACCTGACGGGCGCCATCAACGCCAAGATCGAGGCGGCCGGCCTGCGCATCGTCGGCCAGAAGCGCGTCAAGTGGGGCAAGGCCGAGGCCGAGGCCTTCTATGCCGTGCACAAGGAGCGTCCCTTCTTCAACGACCTCGTGTCCTTCATGATGTCCGGCCCGATCGTCGTGCAGGTGCTGGAAGGCGAGAACGCCGTGGCCAAGTACCGTGAGGTCATGGGCGCCACCAACCCGGCCAATGCCGCGGACGGCACCATCCGCAAGGAATTCGCGGAATCGATCGAAGCTAACTCCGTGCACGGCTCCGACTCGCCCGAGAACGCCAAGATCGAAATCGCCCAGGTGTTCAAGCCTGAGGAAATCGTAGGCTAAGCACAGCACATGTGGACCGCCCTCTACGTCGTCGCGATCGTCGCCGTGAACTGGATGTTCACGGCCATCGCACCCTGGTCGACGCCGCTGGGCGATCTCTACCTCGCGAACATCGTGGTCGGTTTCGTCTTCGTCCTGCGCGATTATGCGCAGCGCGAAATCGGCCACTCCATCCTCCTCGCCACGGCGCTTGGCGGCGTTCTCACCTGGTTCATGGTGGACCCCGCGATCGCGCTCGCCTCCATCACCGCCTTCATCCTGTCCGAGGCGGCTGACTGGGGCGTCTACTCCTTCCTGCGCCGGCCGCTGTCCCAGCGCATTCTCTATTCGAGCCTCATCGCCGTGCCGCTCGACACGCTGGCCTTCCAGTATCTCGCCGGCTACCTGACGCCCGCGGCCTTCGCCACCGAGATCGCCAGCAAGGCGGTGGGCGTGTTCCTCGTCTGGTACCTCCTGCGTTTGCGCGACCGGAAGCTCGCCATCACCGCGTGACCTGAACGGCCCTCCGCGCACTGGGCGCGCGTTTTCCCCTGTACCTCCGCCATGTGCGAAAGCGGAACTATTGCGGTGCCACGGCATTTTGTCCGCAGGCAAGCGCGAGCTGCCGTATAGGTCAAAAAACAGGGAACAACACGATGAACAAGCACGTTCTCGCGCTGAGCACAGCGCTGTCCATCCTTGCCTTCACGCCGGCCTTCGCACAGGAAACGGCGCCCGCGCCGACGGCCCCCGCGGTCGACTGCACGCAACCGGCCAACGCCAATGACCCGGCCTGCGCCAACCAGCAGCAGAACACCCAGACCCAGGGCCAGACCGGCACCACCACGACCGAGGGTGCCACCACCACCACCACCGAGGGCACGACCACCACGACCACGGGCCAGACCGGCACCAACGCCACGGACACCGGCACCGGCTCCACCGTGACCACCACGACCACGCAGAGCGGCACGGCGGCGGGCGGCTCCACCGCGCTGATCGTTCCGGCGGACCAGCTGAACACCGCCCAGCTGATGAGCGCCAACGACTACATCGGCAAGACCGTCTATGACCAGGGCGGCAACAATGTGGGCGAGGTGAACGACCTCATCGTCTCGGGCGACGGCAATGTCGAGGCGGTGATCCTCGGCGTCGGCGGCTTCCTCGGCATCGGCGAGAAGGACGTCGCGGTGAACACCCAGGCCATCCAGATGGTGCAGGACGGCGACAACACCCGTCTCGTTATCGCGGCCACCAAGGAAGCGCTGGAAGCGGCCCCCAGCTATGACCGCAACAACCGCCGCTATGCGGACCAGAACACGGGCGCGGGCACCACGACAGACACGACCGGCACCACCACCGCACCGGCCACCGGCACCACCGGCACGGTGGATTGCACGCTGCCCGAAAACGCCAGCAACACCGCCTGCGTGAACCAGCAGCAGTAAGCGGCACGTCCGGGGGCGGCCAGCGGCCACCCCCGCTCTTTCCTTCATGCAGACCCCGCCGCGCCGGCGCTCCCGGTGCCGGCGGGTTTTTTCATGCGCGCCTCGGCCATGCGCCGGGCGGTGTCGGCCCGGTCTGCGGCGCGGAGACTGTCATAGAGAAACTTGAGCTTGAGTTCGAATTCGCGCGTGCCGGGCGGGGTCGGCTCATAGACCATGCCGGGCGGGCGGGCGGCGATGATCTCAGCCCCGATGCGTTGCAGCTTGGCGGCCAGTTCATAGCGCATCTGTTCCTGCGTCTGGTGCAGGCGGCGGCACGGGTCGCGGTCGGTCGAATGGCGGCAGGTGCCGTCGCGCCGGCAGGCCCTCAGCGGGCAAGCCTCCAGCGGTTCCTCGCGCTCGATCCAGGCGGGGTGAAGCATCGATCCTCCTTGTGTGTGGTGTGTGGGCTCTTGAGGCCCGCCCCCTCAGGGCGGGCGGCGCCCGTGGGCTTCCCCACGGACGCGCAAGACTGTCGGAGAAGGGGAATGCCGGAGCCGGGGCTCACGCAATCCAATTGGGAAAATGGCGCGATGCGCCCGTCTCGCCGGGGCCTTGTGCCCGGCGGGGCGCAAGGCCCCGTCCTGGCTGGGGCATCCGGCCCGCTTGCGCGGCGGCGCGGCGTTTGTCGCTAAGGGAAAGATCGTGTGTACCGTGCCCTTGGCCCGGCCTGACTGCCTTTCGGCGCGGGGGTCGTAATGCCCCCGGGTCCCTCCCGTCGCGCCCGGGACGGGGCGTTGCGTTTGCACCCCGCCGCAGGTTCCGCCGACCGATCCGCAATCCCGAGACGCTGTCGACATCGTCCCCTCCTCGTGGATCAGTCGTGCGGGGAGTATGGGCATAGGATAGGAAGAAAGTCAATTTCAAAATAATTGCTGAAATTGTATTTTGTGAGAGGTTGGGAAATGTGGCCTTTGGAGAACGCGGCGAAGGAGCCCCGCATGTCCGAGGGCCGTCATTCCCGCGAAGGCGTGAATCCCGCTTGGCCGCTGGACCCCGGCCTTCGCCGGGGTGACGGATTGGGTGGAGCCCCGCATGTCCGAGGGGCGATACGGTCATTCCCGCGACGGCGGGAATCTTGCTTGGCCGTGTGCATGGTAGCTGGATTCCGGCCTTCGCCGGAATGACGTAATTCAGGAGGTCAGCGGTGGGATTCGGGGGGGAGAGGCCCCGGTCCGCTTCTCCCGCCTCCTGGCGGGAGAAGGAGTGGTTTCGTCAGGCCTTGACGCTGCGCATCAGGAAGGCGGGCATGTTCTGTTCGGTGAAGCCGCGGTGGTCCGGGGCGTCTGAGACGTCGCGCTGGGGGTGGCGGTCCGTGCGGTCACGCTCGCGCTTCGGTTTCTCCGGGCGCGGCGCTGCTGGCGGCGTGGCGGAGGCGGTCGGCTTCTGCGGGCGTTCGGCGCGGGGCGGGCGCTCTGCCCGCGCGGGACGTTCGGTGCGTTCCGGGCGTTCGGTACGCTCCTCCGGCTCCGGCCGGGCAACGCGCGGGGCGGGCTCCATGGCGGCGCGTTCGCCGTGGTCCTTCACGGCGCGGGGGCGGCGGTCACGCTCGCGGCCGCGGCGCTCGCCGCGCTCGCGGTCACGGCCTTCGCGGTGGGGGCGGTCCGGCTCGGCGCCGCGGGTTTCGATGGCGGTCTGGGCATCCTCGCTCAGCTCGAAGAAGGGAACTTCCTTCTTGATCAGCTGCTCGATGGCCTTCCACTGCTTGCCCTCTTCCTTCGTCACCATGGTGAAGGCCGCACCCTCGCGGCCGGCACGGCCGGTGCGGCCGATGCGGTGGACATAATCCTCCGCATGGGTGGGGACGTCATAGTTGAAGACGTGAGAGACTTCCGGAATGTCCAGGCCGCGGGCGGCGACGTCGGACGCGATCAGGAAGGTGATCTCGTTGGCGCGGAAGGCGGCGAGCGTCTTGAGGCGGGCCGACTGGTCCATGTCGCCATGCAGCGCGCCGACGCTGAAGCCGTGGACCGAGAGGGACTTCTCGAGCAGGGCCACGGTGGTCTTGCGGTTGGCGAAGATGATGCCGTTCTTGACGTTGTCTTGCGTCTTCAGCAGCTGGCGCAGCGCCTCGCGCTTGGCCTTCTGCTCATGCGGGGCCTTGACCAGCATCTGGGTGATGGTCTCCGCCGTGGAGGAGGGGCGCGAAACCTCGACGCGGACCGGATTGTGCAGGAACTGGGAGGTGAGGCGCTGGATCTCCGGCGGCATGGTGGCGGAGAAGAACATGGTCTGCCGGGTGAAGGGGAGAAGCTTGCAGATGCGCTCGATGTCCGGGATGAAGCCCATGTCCAGCATGCGGTCCGCCTCGTCGATCACCAGCATGTCGATGCCGGTGAGGAGGAGCTTGCCGCGCTCGAAATGATCGAGCAGGCGGCCCGGCGTGGCGATGACGACGTCAGCACCCCGGTCGATCTTCAGCGCCTGGGGCTCGAAGGCGACGCCGCCGATGAGGAGGGCGACCGAGAGATTGTGCATCCGCCCCAGCGTCTCGAAGGCTTCGCGCACCTGGTCGGCCAGTTCGCGCGTCGGCTCCAGGATCAGGGTGCGGGGCATCCTGGCCCGGGCGCGGCCCTTTTCGAGGAGGGAGAGCATGGGAAGCACGAAGGCGGCCGTCTTGCCGGAACCTGTCTGGGCGAGGCCCATCACGTCACGCCGCTGCAGGGCGGGCGGGATCGCCTCCGCCTGGATCGGGGTGGGGGTCGTGTAGCCCGCGGCGGTGACCGCTTCGAGGGTTCTAGGGCTCAGTCCGAGCTCGGAGAAATTCATGTGTGGTGAAAAACCAATCTGGCGATCTTGTTCTACGTCTAAAAGCGCGCCGGGCGAACTCGCCATCGAACCCTGGGCACGAGAATTACGCCGCACATAGGGATTCCGGTGGGGAAAGTCAATTCCCGGAGACCGGGGAATCCGTCAATTGATCATCAATGCACAATTGTCCCGGGTGGAGCGCTGTACAAGCCACGGCCACCGGCACGCCGCGATTCTGCGCGGGCCGGGCATTTGGGGGAGAATTTCCATGAAGAAACTGAGCGCCGAATTCTTCGGCACATTCTGGCTCGTGCTGGGCGGCTGCGGTTCCGCGGTGCTGGCGGCGGGCTTTCCGGAACTGGGCATCGGCTTCGCCGGCGTCTCGCTGGCCTTCGGCCTCACCGTGCTGACCATGGCCTATGCCGTGGGCCATGTCTCGGGCGCGCATTTCAACCCGGCCGTCACCGTCGGCCTCGCCGCGGCGGGCCGCGTCTCCTGGGGCAGCGTGCCGGGCTACATCGCGGCGCAGGTGCTGGGCGGCATCGCGGGCGCGCTGGTGCTCTACCTGATCGCCAGCGGCAAGGCGGACTTCACCGCCGGTGGTTTTGCTGCAAACGGTTTCGGCGAGCATTCGCCGGGTGGCTACTCGCTCTTGGCCGCGCTCGTCTGCGAGGTGGTGCTGACGGCGATGTTCATCGCGGTGATCCTCGGCGTCACCCACAAGAACGCGCCGGCGGGCTTCGCCCCGATCGCCATCGGCCTGGCGCTGACGCTGATCCACCTGATCTCCATTCCGGTGACCAACACCTCGGTGAACCCGGCGCGGTCCACCGCGGTCGCCCTCTTCGCCGATGGCTGGGCCCTGCAGCAGCTGTGGCTGTTCTGGGTGGCGCCCATCGCCGGCGGCATCATCGGCGCGGTGGTGCACAGGCTGATCTCGGAAGATTGATCCTTTTGGGGATTTGACGAAGAAAGGGGCGGGCCTTCACGGAAGGTCCGCCCCAGTTTGCCACACACGGGAGGTTATTCGAAAATCCCGACTCAGTGGCTCCATTCTACGACCGGCGCGCGCGCCTGCAAGTTTGCAATTTGGTGAGCGAGGCTGACCCAAAGCGTGAATTGACGGCGGCGCGCGACGCACGCACATTGAAGGCATCAGAAAGAGAGAGGTCTCGAAAACTGATGCCCCCGACGCAAACAGACATCGCCTGAACGGTCTTTCGCGTGAGAGAGCGGGCGGGCAACCCATCATACATCGCTGACCAACAGGCCGCTTTTACGCGGCATTCCTGAACCCAAGAGAAAGGGTTGAGTGCGGATCGCACGGACGGGCCCTGCGGGGACTGAGCGCCCCCGGGGCCTTCTCATTGTCATTTCCCGGCTGACGTCTTGCCTGACGGCGGTTCCCTTCGCGTTGCGGACCGGCCTAAGATGCCGCAGCAACCGAGGAGACGTGCATGAACGGCATCAGGCTGAGGGCCCCTGGCGGGCTCGACCATCTCAACCGCGTGGAGCTTCCCGATCCGGGAGCGCCGGGGAAGGGCGAAATCCGCGTGAGGCTTCACGCGAGTTCGCTGAACTACCATGATTACCGCGTGCTGAGCGTGCCAGGCTCCGTGGCGGACGGGCGCATCCCCATGTCGGATGGCGCAGGCGTGGTCGAGGCGGTGGGCGAGGGCGTGAGGGAGTTCACGGCAGGCGACCATGTCGTCTCCTGCTTCTTTCCCGGCTGGATCAGCGGCGAGCCCTATCTCCCGGACTTCGCCACCGTGCCGGGCGACGGCGTGGACGGCTATGCGCGCGAAAGCGTGGTGGTGCCGGAGTTCTTCTTCACCCATGCGCCGAAGGGCTGGACACATGCCGAGGCGGCCACCATCACCACCGCGGGCCTCACCGCCTGGCGGGCGCTGATCGTGAACGGCCCGCTGAAGGCAGGCGACACGGTGCTGGTGCTGGGCACCGGCGGCGTCTCCATCGCCGCGCTGCAACTGGCGAAGGCCATGGGGGCGACGGTGATCGCCACCTCATCCTCCGACGAGAAACGCGAGCGGCTTGAGGCGATGGGCGCGGCCCACACGATCAACTACCGGACGCACCCCGACTGGGGCACGCGCGTGCATGAGTGGACGGGCGGGCGCGGCGTCGACCACGTGATCGAGGTCGGCGGACCCGGCACCGTGCCGCAGTCGATCGAGGCGGTGAAGGTGGGCGGGCACATCTCGCTCATCGGCGTGCTGACCGGGCGGAGCGGCGAGATCCCGACGGGCATCATGATGCGCAAGCAGGCGCGCCTCCACGGCCTCATCGTCGGCAACCGGACCCAGCAGCAGGACTATGTGCGCGCGCTGGAGGTGACGGGCATCAGGCCGGTGATCGACAGTTCATTCCCGCTGGAGAAGATCGCGGACGCGTTCCGCCACGAGGAGAGCGGAAAGCACTTCGGGAAAATCTGCCTGGAGTGGTAGGAGGGAAGGGCCCTCATCCGCCGCTTCGCGCCACCTTCTCCGATCTTTCGGACGGGGGAAGGTGGCCGACAGGCCGGATGAGGGGGGCTTCTACTCCAGCCGCGCCGGGAAGCCGGGGGCGCGGAGGTCGGTGTTGAGCACGTCTTCCAGAAGCTTGGCGATCTGCGTCGACTGGGCGCTGCCGCCATAGGCCGCCTTGCCCTTCATGAAGGTCTGCTGGGTCATGGAGGCGAGGTCGAGGGGCACGCCGAATTCCTTGCCGAAGTTCATGGCGAAGCCCAGATCCTTCAGCGCGAGGTCCATGGTGAAGGCGATGTCGTAGCTGCCGTTGAGGATCAGCTGGCCTTCCGTCTCATGCACGAAGCTGGTGCCCGACGACGCGGTGATGGCAGCCCAAGCCTGGGCCAGATCCAGCCCGCCGCGCTTGGCCAGCATGAGGGCTTCCGCATCCGCCACGAGGTGGATGAAGGCCAGCATGTTGGTGATGACCTTGATGATCGCCGCGGAGCCGATGGGGCCCATGTGGAAGATCTTGCGGCCGATGGTTTCGAGCGCCGGGCGGTGAAGCTCGAACAACTCCTTCTCGCCGCCGACCAGAACCGTGATCTCGCCGCGCGCCGCGAGGTGAACGCCGCCGGTGACGGGCGCTTCCAGCACCTTCACGCCCTTCGCCTCCGCCATGGCGGCGAGGCGCTGCATCTCGTCTCGGCCGTTGGTGGAGTTCTCGATCCAGGTGGCGCCGGGCTTCAGGGTGGTGAGGATTTCGGTGAGCACCTTCTCGGACACCACGGGAGAGGGCAGGCAGGTGAAGACGGCGTCCACCTGAGCGGCCAGCTCGGCCGGCGTTGCCGCCCAGCTTGCGCCATCCTTCAGGTGGCGCTCGGCGAGCTTGGGGTCGAGATCATAGACGGTGACCTTGTAGCCCTTCTTGACGAGCGAATGCGCGAGGTGGCCGCCGAGGTTGCCGAGGCCGATGTAACCGTAATGCATGTGACTATTCTTCCTTGCGCAGGGGGCGGTTGGTCATTTCGAGGTGGAGGTTGGTGCCGGTGTAGGGGTGGGCCTCCGCCACCTCCTCGTTCAGTTCGATGCCGAGGCCGGGTTCCGTGGGCGGGATCACATAGCCCTCCTGCCAGAGGATGGGCTTCTTGAGGATCTGCGAATGGAAGCCGCCCCATTCCTCGATCGATTCGAGGATCAGGAAGTTGGGAAGCGACGCGGCGAAATGGATGTTGGCCGCACCCTCCACCGGGCCCGCATAGAGATGGGGGGCGATCTGCGCATAGTAGGTTTCGGCCATGCCGGCGATCTTCTTGGCCTCCATGAGGCCGCCGACGCGGCCCAGCGCCATCTGCAGGATCGACGCCGCGCGGCATTCCAGCACGCGGGCGAATTCATATTTGGTGGTGAGGCGTTCGCCCGTGGCGACGGGGATCGACGTGGCGCGCGCGACGAGGGCCATGTCCTCCGGCTTCTCAGGCGGTGTCGGCTCCTCGAACCACAGGGGGTCATAGGGCTCGATCTTCTTGGCGAAGCGGATGGCGCCCGCGGTGGTGAACTGGCCGTGCGTGCCGAAGAGCAGGTCCGCCTTGGTGCCCACCGCCTCGCGGATGAGCTTGCAGAACCTGACACTGAGTTCCATCGACTCGAGCGACGGCTGGCGCGGATCGAAGGCGGAATAGGGAGCGGCGGGATCGAACTTGATGCCGGTGAAGCCGCGCTGCACGTAATGCGCCGCGCGCTCCGCCGACTGTTCGGCGTTCCAGAAGATGGTGGAGTCCTGGCCCTTCTCCGGATCGGGGTAGATGTAGGTGTAGGAGCGGAGCTTCTCATGCACGCGCCCGCCGAGGAGTTCATAGACGGGCTTGCCGACGGCCTTGCCCTTGATGTCCCACAGGGCGATTTCGATGCCTGAGAGAACACCCATCAGCGAGATGTCCGGGCGCAGCGAGTAGCCCGAGCCATAGACCTTGCGCCACATGCTTTCGAGGTGGAACGGGTCCATGCCTTCGACGTAGCGGTAGAAGGTGTCCTCGATCATCGCGGTGATGGCCTTGGGGCCGAAGGTGTCGACGTAGCATTCGCCGATGCCGGAGATGCCGTTGTCGGTCGTGAGCTTCACGAAGATGAAATAGCGCCCGCCCCAGGAGGGCGGCGGATTGCCGACGATGAAGATCTTGAGGTCTTTGACTTTCATGGAAACGCCCTCCCGAAATGCTTCAGCTTCTAGCAGGTCGGATCGAATCCGGGCGATGAAAATTTCTAACCGGACGTGAGGCGGAAACACTTGTTTTGATGGTCCAAACTGGCGCAAAAACGTCGGAACCTCACCAGTTCGGAAGCATCGTGGCAGAGACGTTCGATTACATCATCGTGGGCGCCGGATCGGCCGGCTGCGTGCTGGCCGACAGGCTTACGGCCAGCGGAAAGCACCGCGTGCTGCTGCTGGAAGCGGGCGGCAGTGACCGCCGCTTCTACGTGCAGATGCCGCTGGGCTACGGCAAGACCTTCTATGACAAGTCGGTCAACTGGATGTACCAGGCGGAGCCGGACCCCGGGCTCAACGGCCAGCGTGATTTCTATCCGCGCGGGCGTGTGCTCGGCGGCTCATCGTCCATCAATGCGATGGTCTATATCCGCGGGCACCGGCAGGATTACGAGGACTGGCGCGCGGCGGGCAATGTGGGCTGGGGCTGGGACGACGTGCTGCCCGCCTACAAGAAGATCGAGGACTATGCAGAGGGCGACCCCGCGCTTCGCGGGCGCGGCGGGCCGCTGACCATCACCGACCTGGGCGGCCAGGCGCATCCGCTGTGCGGGCCCTACATCAAGGCCTCCGAGGCGGCGGGGCTGAAGCAGGTGGCGGACTTCAACGGCGCGGAACAGGAGGGTGTGGGTCTCTACCAGTTCACCATCAAGGGCGGGATCCGCAATTCGGCGGCGCGGGCCTTCCTGCGCCCGGCGATGAAACGGAAGAACCTCAGCGTCCAGACCCATGCGCAGGCGACGCGCGTGCTGTTCGAGGGCAACCGCGCGGTGGGCATCGAATATGTGCAGGGGGGCCAGAAGCGGCAGGCGCGGGCGGGTGAGGTGATCCTCTCGGGGGGAGCCATCAACTCGCCGCAGCTCCTCCAGCTTTCCGGCATCGGGCCGGGCGCGCTGCTCCAATCACTCGGCATTTCGGTGCTGCGCGAGAACGCCAATGTGGGGGCCCGCATGCAGGACCACCACGGCATCAACTACACCTGGCGCATGAAGGTGCCGACGCTGAACGATGAACTCCGCCCCTGGTGGGGCAAGCTCAGGGCGGGGCTGCAGTACATCCTCACGCGGAGGGGCCCACTGTCGCTCTCCATCAACCAGGGCGGCGGCTTCTTCCGCACGCACCCGGAGATGACGCGGCCCAACATGCAGCTCTACATGCAGGCCTTCTCGACCCTGATCCCCAAGGCGGGTGAGCGGCCGATCCTCAACCCTGATCCGTTCTCAGGCCTTTCGCTGGGCCTGAGCAACTGCCGCCCGACGAGCACCGGCGAGGTGATGATCAAGTCGCCAGACCCGTTCACGCATCCGAAGATTTCCTTCAACGCCTTCTCCACCAATTCCGACGTGGAGGAGATGCTGGCTGCGGTGAAGTTCCTGCGCACCATCGCCTCCCATGAGCCGCTGAAGAGCCTGATGGCGGAAGAGCTTCGCCCCGGGCCGGAGGTGAAGACCGACGAGGCGCTGATCCATGACTTCAAGCAGCGCAGCGGCACGGTCTATCACCACTCCTGCACCTGCAGAATGGGCCCTGATCCGGCGAGTTCCGTGGTGGACACGCGGCTGCGCGTCCACGGCGTCGAGGGCTTGCGCGTCTGCGATGCCTCGGTGTTCCCCAACCTGATCGCCGGCAACACCAATGCGCCTGCCATCATGGTGGGCTGGCGAGGCGCGGAGATCATGCTGGAGGATGCGCGGTAGACCGCATCACTCTGAAGCAACGTTATCTTTTCGTCTTCTCCCGCTTCTTCAGCGGGAGAAGACATTGGGCGGGCATAATCGCCATGTCAGGCCGGTAAAACTAATGTTTCTGTCCCGCGGGCCGCGCGAAGTTGTACCACAGGCGGTAGGCTTCCAGCGCGGCGAGCGGCAGGACATGGAGCCAGAGCCCCGCGTGGTCGAACGTGATCCAGTACCAGTGCAGCGCGGCCGCCACGGCGGAGACATAGGCGAGGCGCTGCAGCGGCTTCCACCACGTGCCCAGCGCGTGGACGCTGCGGTCGTTGCTGGTCAGCGCCAGCACCAGCATGGTGAGGAGGGCAATCCAGCCCATGGCAAATTCGCGGAACTGCACGTCGAAGAGCACGACATGGAGGTTCGACTGGCGGATCAGATAGGCGCCGAGGTGCAGGGCCGCGTAGAGGAAGGCGGCGAGGCCGAGCTCGCGGCGGCGCTTGAACAGCCACATGGGCCAGTGCGGGCCCATGCCGGCCTGCTTCATCAGCAGGCGGAGGGGTGAGACGGCGAGGGTGAGGACCAGCATGCGCACGGCCCATTCGCCGGAACGGTCCAGCAGCAGGCCCCAGCTGTGCAGGCGCAGGAAGTCGCCGAGCATGATGATGGCCGGGACGGCGAGCAGCAGGCGGAAGGCCGCGTGCGACTCGATGATCCGCCGCAGCACGTCAGATGACCTTGCCGGGATTGAGGATGCCCTTCGGGTCCAACGCCTGCTTGAGGCTGCGCATGAGGGCCAGTTCTTCGGCTGAGCGCGAGAGGTGCAGATAGGGCCGCTTCAGCGTGCCGATGCCGTGCTCGGCGGAGATCGAGCCCTTGTAGCGGCCGAGCACGCCATAGACGATGTCGTCCACGTCATGCATGTCCTCGTCCGGGGCGTAGACCACGGAGACGCAGATGTGGACGTTGGAATCCCCCACATGGCCGTAGAAGGAGACATGCGCCGCGGGCCAGCGCGCGAGAAGCGCCGCGGTGCAGGCCTCCGCATAGTCGCCGATCAGGCCGATGGGCAGGCTCACGTCGAAGTTCAGGAGATTGGGCAGCGTCTCGATCGGGTGGCCCTCGCGCACCGACCAGATCTCGCGCGCCTGGGCATGGGACCTGGCGATCAGGGCGTCATCGATCAGCCCGTCCTCGAGTGACCGCGCGAGGAAGGTTTCGATGGCGTCCGTGCCTTGCGTGGTTTCGAGGATGACGCAGAAGGCGTGTTCCGCCTCGAAGAAGCGGAGCTTCAGTGCCTCGGCGTTGAAGGTGAAATAGTCCCGCCACATGGCCTCGAAGGCCATCACGCCCGCAAGTTCCGACTGGGCACGGCGGAGCAGCGAGACGACATGCCCGTAGGAGGGCACGGCGCAGAGCAGGGTGGCGATCTCGCCCGGCGGCGGGTGGAGGCGCAGCACGGCGCGGGTGATGATGCCGAGCGTTCCCTCCGAGCCGATGAAGAGGTGCTTCAGGTCATAGCCCGCATTGTTTTTCAGCATGCGGTTCATGGAGGAGACGATGGTGCCATCCGCCAGCACGGCTTCGAGGCCGAGCACCTGTTCGCGCGCCATGCCGTAGCGGATGACGCGGATGCCGCCCGCATTGGTGGAGATGTTGCCGCCGATGGTGCATGAGCCGCGCGAGCCGAGGTCGAGCGCGAGGAACAGGCCGTTCTCCGCCGCGGCCTTCTGGCATTCCTCGAGCGGGGTTCCGGCCTTCACCACCATGGTGGCGGAGGCGGTGTCCACCTCCTCGATGCCGCGCA
>VFQT010001040.1_pt1 | contig 36313 bp, 64 predicted proteins | sample 3512381 | NCBI WGS metagenome assembly VFQT01 (sample SAMN10412376, study PRJNA504923) | tailings metagenome | isolation source: Relicate 2 Philex TSF3 active mining site | place: Philippines: Tuba, Benguet | collected 2017-08-29 | reverse complement strand
GGCTCGATCAATTGCGTTGTCTTTGTGCGTCCCAGCGTACAAGTGATGGGGGTTGACGCACTTAGGGTTGTCGCAAGTGTGCAAAGCTAACATCCCATCGTTCAACGGGCCGACCAAAAATTCGTAAGACAAGCGGTGCGCCAAATAGCTTTTACGGCCTAAATTTACCCGTCCGTACTTCATGCCAAATTTCAAAAAGTTGCCTTGCCACAGCCAACATTTTTCTGGCTCATCAACTTCTACTGACTCAGCAAACATTCTAAACAGGTCTTTTTTCTGCATCTCAAAAGACCCATATCGCCGCTGTCTCGTGTAGTGCATCCAGCAAAGCGACTTTTGTTTCGCTTCTTTAGCGCACCCAGGAGCATGACAAGCGGCCATGATCGTTCCTCAAATCGGGTAGTATTCGGTTCCGTTGCTGGTCAGCACACTGCTCGCAACGGTGTAGTCTGTTCCGCTGCTGTTTCGCACTGGCAAGCCAATCGTGTATTCCGTACCGTCTGACGTATCGACGATGAACGGCGCTCCAGGCACCGGAACGTAGCCACCCAACGTCCGAACGTTTGGCAGCTTGATGTTCAGCCCGAGCAACATTACAGCAGTCCGACGATGTTGCTGGCAGTCGTGTTCGTAGACCAGACTCGCCTTGCCATAACCGGCAGAATCACACCAGCAGGCACGTTGTAGAAGATCACACTACCGCCGCCAGTATCATTGATCCGAACATTGCCTGATCCACCGATGTACAAAGCACGAACTGGCGCAACCAGGTCAGAGTCAGCAGGAGTGATTGCAATGCAGTTGACTGCACAGGAATCAGGAGTCGTTGAAAACGGAGCAGCCATGTTAGACCTCTACCCACGCATTAGATGATGTTGATGAATCTTGCCACAGGTTACTACTAGGGACAAACTCCGTCCCAGCACTGTTTTTTAACGTCAACCCTACAACGTAGCCGACAGCAGCACTTGATAGAACAGTCAGCGAACATTGATACTGAACAGCATTAGATGCTTTAACTAGAAACGATCCGTCAGTACCTTTAGTGACCCATGAGTCACTGTTATTACGAAACTCCTGCCAGCCAGCATCCCGCGTATCAACGATACCGCTGAATGGCGCTTCGGAAAATGCCGAGATGCCGAACATTACGGAATCACCTCTGCCGATCTGATCGTGCAAACCCAACTAATTGTGACTCCGGCCTGTCCGGTTACATTAACTTGCAATGCTCCGTTTGTAGTGTCGGCAGCAATCGCAACCACCCAGGTAGACGCACCAGAATCAGCACCGATTGACGTTACAGAAGATGCAACGATAGCTGTACTTGCAGCGTTTGCGCCTCGTTTAGCCGTTGCAACAAACGTCCAACCAGCAACATCACCAGTGCTGTTTCCCCGCGCAATAACCGTTCCATGCACACTAAGAGCGGAATTGTCAGCGAGTACAAGCTGGTTTGCAGCACCCGCAGCCGCTGTCGTACTCCGCAGCGCGTTAGTAACCGCATCAGTTGTGACTCGGCCAATGATAAGAGTACCGGCCTGGGCAGAACCTACAGTGAACCCAACTGGATAATCACCAGTTGACGCAACATGCATCCCGGCAATCCCTCTGGTCGTTCCATTTGTTCCACCGACAACAGAGGAAGCAACACCGCTCGCAACATTGTTCGACCCACCAAGAACAGCGGAATTTACACCTGATGCAGTGTTCGTGTCTCCACCGGCAACAGTTGATGTTGCCGCAGTAGCATTGTTGATGTAGCCCCCACCAACAACGGAATAAACTGCTGACGCTGTGTTTTGCTGACCACCTGAAATTGTACTTGTGCCACCAGACGCAATGTTTTGATTACCGCCCCCAACAGTTGCATTGGCTGCGGTAGCTTGATGGTTTATTCCACCACCAACAGTAGAATAATTACCAGACGCAGTATTTGATCGTCCACCTGAAATCGTGGCGTATTGGCCTGAGTTTGTGTTGCTAAGACCTCCACCAACAACCCCATGCGTAGCAGATACAGTATTGGTTTGGCCTCCACCTAGAACACTATAGTTACCTGATCCGATGTTTTCGTATCCGGTACAGATAGCAGCGTATTGACCAGAGCAGACGTTAAATCGTCCAGCACCAACAAAAGCATACAGCGCGGTCGCTTCGTTTCCACTCCCTCCGGCTACTGTTGCACCCGTTGCGGTCGCTTCGTTATCCCCACCACCACTAACTGTCCCGTATAGAGCAGTGGCATAGTTAAAACTACCGCCAGAAACGACAGAATTTGTTCCAGAGGCACGATTACTATATCCACCGCCAACCGTTGACGAATCTCCACTAGCAACGTCTGTAGCAAGAGCACGAAGCGTCTGCCAGTCAACAGCATACGCTCCTCGCTTGTTTCCTCCAGCAGTTGTTCCTGTTGGAACTTGAGCGAGTTTTGCCCCTGTTCCTTTCGGAACAATCGCAATATCACCGTTGGTCGTCGCAACAGCAGAGGTAAGGCTTGCGACGTTGACCGTTGCATTAGGAGAATCGGTGTTCAGCGCACCGGTTACAGCAAAATTGTCAGTGCTTACTGACTTGCTAGCAGGATAAGTGCAGAACACATCTTTAACACCAGCACCAAACCCGACAAGGCTCCCGTTGTTGGAACTTGCAAGTACCGTGTCACGCGACAACGTACCTGACCCAACAGTACCAATCCCGACTTCCCAATCTGAGGTGGCCTGGATGCAGTAATAAGTGGTGTTTCCGTTGCCGATAGACGAAAACGCTTGATAACCTTGCACAGCACCCAGCAGAGTGAGCGTTCCAGTCCCGCTGGTGCTGGTCGTTTCTTTAACGCGATCTTTCAGTACGAGCGCCATGCTTACCTCGCTGCTACCCGCATGACCAACGGACTCGCAGAGAACTCGGCTTTATCGTCCGACTCGGTAATCGCCGCAACAGATCGAGCATACAACGCAGCCCAGGTCTGCAACCGAGCGTCGTTCATGAGATACGGTTCAGCCTCACCAAGTGACGCATACAACAGGCAATCAACAGCGTTGACCGTCCAGACGTTTGTCGTGTTGGTGTCCGACAGGAACGCTGGAGCGGAGTAGTAAAGCATCACCAGCGTGTAGGCTGAATCAGGAACCGGAGCGAACTTGAAGTCGTTCGCAAGGATCGTGTAGTTGACTGGCAGACCCGACTCGAATGATCGAGAGTTCCGACTGAACACGCTGGGTGTCATGTAGTCCAGGGTGTAGTTCGGATTTCCGTCGATGTACAAATCGCGGATCTGTAGAAAGTCGGACGGAAGTTGCACCGTCGAATCACCGCCAGTCGTGGAGGTTGTGACCTCCTTCAACATCTGACGGATGCGAAGTTCTCGCCGCAACCTGAGTTCTGCCAGACGGATAAAGTCTGGAATCTGCGAAGTCAGGTCACTTCTTGCGAGATAGTTTGCGACCGTGGTTTGCAGGTCGCTGTACGTTGTCAGAGCCATACTTTACGTCATCCCATCCGAATGTCTTGACTCCGATGTGACCGATGTGCATCGACAATTCGTGGTCAACCCAGACGGGAATGTCATTTTCCATGCACCTGACACAGAACGTGACGTCTTCCCCGATAACGTTTCCGAAGTCCGTCCAGATAATATCAAACCACGGACGGGGAACTTTCTCGAAAACTTCTCGCGCAACAAGTGTACACGCGAAACCTACCGCTGTCACCTGCTCTATGCCTTTCTTCCCACGCGACTCAACCTTGTGCCAAACCTGATAAGGCTCGCCCTCAGCCTTGCCGTTAATCATCTCGCGTTCAATCTTGAGATTCAGCGCAGTTGGCAAGATCGGCTCCCGCCTGGTCGTAGCGTTAACCCCGATCATCGACACCTGTCTGGCTTGCAGGATCTCCAGCGTGTTAGCAGGAAACCGCTGATCCGAGTCAATCCACAGCAGTTGATCCGCACCCCACTCTAGCGCTTCCTGCGCTAACTTCTCGCGCTGGGTGAAGATCAGCGTTCCCGGCATCTGGAGTAGCTGAATCTCGTTTACACCGCGCTTGGCTTCGTACCCCACCAGTCTCGCAAGGTCGAAGCAGAATCCAGACATCACTTCGTCCCGGCATGGGACACAGATGGCAACTTTCAAACAGACCCCGGATAGGTGCGCCAGACTCGATTGTCAGGATGGTTTAACCATGCCTTGAACTTGGTCTGATCTGATACTGCGAATCCACGCATGATCCCTTTGCGGTTGAGATCGTCGATCACCGTGTTGGGGATTCTGGCAACGTGCGTCATAACAGGATCAACTTTGCGAGTTGCTGCGTTCACTTGACGCTTGTTGGCTTCAACGATTTCAGTCACGTCCTGAGTCGTTGCCAATATAAGGTTGCCATCATCTTCGTGAGCAACCGTCACCCTGTTTGCATCTGCTGAAAATATTCTTGGCATAAAAGCGGGGAGAGGTTTCCCCCTCCCCTTCCCGATTACAGCGCGGGGTTCAGGTCAGCCACGATGGCATGAGCAGCCTCGTTCCGCATCTCCAGCGTGAACTCGGCCAGCAGCTGAGTCTTCTCGCTGTCGCCCGTTTTCGCCAAATCGTTAGTCTGGAACGGACGCAGATACGCAAGCGCAGCGTACTCAGGATCGAGCAGCAGAGCGTCACGAGTCCGCATGAACCTGTCAGGAACCACGGAAAGCGTCGAAAAATCACTGAGATAGATGTCAGCCGCACCCACGATGGTCGTGGGCGCATCGCTCGGAGCCTGATAACGCTGAGCAGCGATACCGGCAAACGAGGAGACTTTCTGCTTCAGACCCGAACCAACAACCAGCATCGTCGGATTGCCGCCCGAATCAAACGCTGCCGCCACTTCGTCCTTGAGCAGTTGCTCAGTGAAGGTGCGGGTAGCGCCGTCCGAACGGGTCGAGACGCCAATGGTCGTGGGATCGGTTCCCGAAGTACCCTTGCTGGTGTTCGTCTTCAGCCAGGACAGGATCGCACCGAGTTTGCGAGCGGTAGACGAGGAACCAGCGTCACGGCCTTGGTTGGCAGTGATGATTGCTTCCATGTCGCGCTTAAGCTCAGACGAAGCCTTGGCAAGCTGATACGCACGCTCAGAGCGACGGCCAGCCTTGTTAACGGCTTCCAGCGTTCCCGAGGTTTGGAATACTTTCTGCACAATCTGCGTATAGTTTCCAAGACGAACAGTCGGGCTGATCGTTGCAGAAACGCCGTCTGCGCCTTCAACTGCGGCATTGGCAGTGGTAGCAGCAGCCAGCGAGTCCGTCTGCCACTCATGGAATACAGCAGTGGCTTTCGTCCGCGCCAGGGTGGACATGATCGGGGTTTCGGTCGGGCTGATGTCGTAGATGACATCGGTAAGGTCTTCGCGCTGACCGATTGCGCTATGTGCGGTAAAGGTGGGCATGTTAGTTCCTTAACTGAATCGTTCAAAAAGTGCCGCTGCATCTCTGGCTTTGCCAGTCTTACGCAAGCGGTTCCTGTCAGCCTTAATCGCGTCAGTCTCAGGTTGAGAAACTTTGCCAGTTCCGGGCTTTAGCGTCTTAGGAGCCTCGGCAACGCGCTTCGTTACCTCTGGCTTGTTCGCCATCAGCTTGTCGTACTGAGCAGCTTTCCAAAGTGCCAAAACTGCGCGTGAGTCGTAAACCTGATCCAGTTCCGAATCCTGGAAACCCATACTCTGTGCAGCCTTGCGAATGTCTCGGCGGACTTCTTCGCCTTTGGCTGGGTCAGAATACTCCGGGATGAATTGCTGTAGCTTGGCTTGCTGCTCGGCAAGATACTGCTGCATCTGTTGCTGACGCTCGGCGTTTTGCTTTTCAGCAATGCGTTGACGTTCAGCTTGGACTGCGGCTAATTGTTTGTCGCGCTGTACCTGCTCAGCAACCTTTACGGCATAACCAAATGGATCAGACTCTTTTATCGACTCTAAATCTTCCGATTTGTTCTGCTCGGATAGAACCTTTTCAATCAGTTCCAACCGCTGAGCGTACTGATCTCGGAGTTGTTTGGCCTGCTCGACAGCGGCCTTCTCGGCTTCGATAGCTTTCCGCTGCTCTGCTAAAGCCTGGGTTTTCTGCGTGTAGTCAGTGCCAAGTTGATAACTTTTAATCAGGTCATCCAGCGTAACCTCGCGTTCCTCACCTGCGGCTTTCACCCGGTAGCGCGGAGTTTCGGGGACTTCCTGCTCAGTTTCAACAACCTCCGGTTCCTGCTCCTGAGGCTCGGGAGTGGGCTGTTCGCCTTCCTCTGCGCCCATAAGACCAAGAAACGCATTGGCTGCACCGTTTACATCCAGTGGGCCAGTTCCTTGCGGATTGCTGTCCATATCACCCCTCAAAAAATCTTCAACCGTCTACGCTTAATTTCAGCCGTGTCGACAATCGACTGAAAATGATTCACAACTTGCGTTAGACATTTAATCATTCTATACGCATTTTCTCTAGCGTCAACATCCTGCTCAGACGAGTTTAATATCACGTCAATCTGCTGTTGACGCAGTTTCTCTATTTCACCTCGAAAGTAATCGTCTCGCAGTAGATTCGCTGCTTGCTCTGGACTCATCCGGGAATCTCAACGTTCTGCGTAATTCCAGCACCGACCTTGGCAGCTTTCAGTTGCGCCTCGACTGCAAACTCCTCCCGCTTCAGTTGGAGTTCAGCAGCAGCTTTCTCTCGTGCCAGTTGAATATCGGCTTGGGCTTTCAGACGCTGCGTTTCAATCGCTGCCATCGCCTTCTGCTGTTCAATCTGAATCTGCGCTTGAGCCTGCGCCATCATCGTATCGAGAGCAGGATTCGATTGCTGCGGTGGCGGATTGGACAGAGCCTGATCGACCTCTGGCGGGATTTCTTTGAAGAACTCGGTGGAATCCTTCATTCCCGCTGCTTCGATAAATCTGCCAAGCGTCGCACGATACTGGCCGACAGACACTAGCGGATTGGCTGGGCCAAACTGGGTCAGAATTTGCTCTTGCTTGGCAAGGATCATTTGCAGCATTGCCATCTGCTCATTCTTCGAGCCAGTCCCCAACCCTACGCTGATCGAAACGTCATACAGGTTCGACCACTCTCGGGGATCCATCTCAACGAATTTGCCGCGCATCCTGATAAGCCGCGGCTTGTCCTGATACTTGCACAGCAAATGCAAAATCCCTCGGAACAGGCTTTTAACGCCCGTCTCCGCAAACAACCGCGCCATCAGTTCGATCTTGCCAGCACCGGCCTGCATCGTCGCAGCCACAGCAGCAGCGGTCACGTTTTGCAGGATATTGGGATCAAGACCTTGCGAAGTCTCCGAGACACCCGACCGCTTAGCTTGTACCGAGTCGAAATAGCCCAGCATCGGATATGCAGAGCCAGTGATGTCTGGAACCTGAATCGGAGCGACAGCGCCAGTAGATTTCGTCCTGACAATCCCACCAGGCGTGACGTTCAGCAGGTCATCCAGATTCACCTGGCCGTCAACCACCTGCATCCGAGCGTTATTGATGAGATACAGATTGTCCAACATCTGACGGGTGATCGTCGTCTTAATTAGCTGAATATCCAACGTCCGATCTGCCAGCGATTGCCCAAAGAACTTGTGCGGCATCGGGATCGGGCAGATAACGTGAAACGGTACATAGTCGGTCGGGATGTTGGCTTCCGTCCCGTCTAAGTACGTCAGGATCGTGTTGTTGCTGTAAAAGATCTGGCGCAGTTCAGCGATACCGTCATCGTCGAAGTCAACATACAAATAGCACTCGTAGACCTCGACCTCTTGCATTGACTCGTCCAGACTCTCCTGCTCGAACGGTTCCTCACCAGGCGTGTATCGAGCAATCCGTTCCTCGGTGAAGTCCAGCGAATTGTAAACAGGCAGGCTGTAAACCTGATCCTTGTCGAATCCCATCTCAACAAGGTCGGTGCGAGTCATCAGCCGACGATGCGCCATGAACGGAGACTTCGGCTCACCGAATCGAGCCTTCTTGCTGACGATCAACTCCTCCGGTGGCAGGCAGTCAATCTGAATCCGGCCAGACTTGGTACGCTTACGCACGACAACATTGTGCGAGCGCGTCACCTGATCCATGACAGTGCCATCAGGCATCTGCGCTTGCGTGACTGACTCGTTTGTTTCCTGGCTGACGATTTCACGCGAACCGTCTGAAAGCAGCAGGACGAGTTCCGTGTCCGTCAGATCGCGGTAGGTTTCCTCGTCTACGTCGATCTTTTCTTCCCAGACCGCTTTAACCGTTCCGGTCTTGGCAAGCAGAGCATCCTTGAACCAGTCATGCAGGATGGCGAAACCAGCGTTGTCTTTGTAAAACACCCAGTTCGCGTAATCCGTCGCCTGCTTCGCGCCTTCCTCATCCTGTGGGCCAACAGGCTCAAACCTGCCTAGCTCATCGCTGGCAGTGAATACTCGAATCAGTTGCGGCAGAGCACCGTCGATGACCTCAGCAACCTCGCCGGTGACAATCTGCGAGCGACCTTCCTGCTCGTTGCCGTAGGGGTTGCGGAGGTAAGCATTTAGCGCTTCAGCGCGTTGCTCTGTCGTTTCGCTGTCCAGCATTCCAATGGAGTCGTCAATCTCCGCTTGGATGATTCCTTGCAGGCGTCCGCTATCCATGAGCCACCTCGCGCTTGAAGAATTTGCGCTTATCTTCTGACTTTGTTTCCAGGTCTGCGAGTTTCTTTTCCAACTCAGCGACTTTCCGCTGGAGTTCCTCGAACTCGCGTTTTTGGACGATGAAACCTTGTGGCATCAGCATCAGACCACCCACCTTGTATTAACGTTGATCGGTTTCGACCAACTAGACGTTTCGTTCATGCCGACAGCAAGATAGCGAAATGCGTCGCTGCCGTGGCTAGACCAATCGTGTAAAGGTCTATCGTAAAAGACTTTCTGTTTTTCGTCGAACTGCCGCCGATAGTTTCTCAGACAGTTCAACCCCTCGCTTGTAGCCGGAACATTGAACCAGCAGCGCGGAAGCATTCGCCTAACAGCTTGGATGCCGTCATCCACCGACAACCGTGGCGCAATCGTGCAACTGAGATCGGCCTGCTGCAATACCTCTAACCGCGACTTGCCAGACCCTAGTTCGCGCACCTGTACGTCGTGCGGGACAATGTGCTCGGCCTTATGCCAGCCTCTGTTTCTCAGTTCCCGGACATACCAGTCCAAACCAACACCGTGATTCTCGATGTAGTCTAGGAGTCGGACTTCTTGTCCGTGAACTTGTGCGATCCAGATCGAAGTCGAGTCACCGATTCCCAAATCCCACGCAGCAATCGTCTTGCAAAGGTCATCCCGCTGGATAGCGCAAAATCGACCCTCGCCCTCCATCTGGTTAAGAATCTGCCCATAGTAAGCACCCTCCACCGCAGCGTGAAAACTGCACTCGAACTCCTGGTCGTACTTGTCGCGGCCCATCTCCCGGAGCGCGTCATCCAGTTCCGACTGGGCAATGATCTTGGTCTGGCTGGCGCGGAACTCCAGCAACTTCCACCCAGGTTCGTCCTGTGCGCGGTTCCGCAGGTCGTAGAAGTGATTCTGGCCTTTCGGAGTGCCAATAAACATTGCCCAGCCTTGTCGGTCGGCTAGGGCAGGGCGGATCACCTCGTTCCAGATCTTGGGATTCTGATCCCCAACTTCGTCTAATACGACTCCATCAAAATAACTTCCGCGCAGGGAATCCGGATTGTCCGACCCGTACAGTCCGATCCTGCGATCCCAGAAGTCAACACGAAGCTCTGAAATGTTTGGTGTGGCTCCCAGCGGACGGGTGTAGTGGAGCAGGTAATCCCAGGCAACTCGCTTGGCTTGTGCATACGTTGGGGCAATGTAAGCGTATCGCGGCCTTTCCTTATTACACTGGACGGCAGCTTTGATAAGTTGGTTGATGGCAGCAACAGACTTGCCAAACCTACGATGGCAGACAGCCACCAGGAAGCGGTAATCATCCATTGCCGAGTGCAACTCTAATTGCAGCGGCCTCGGCGTGTAAGGGATGATTATTTCTCTGCTGCCCAAGTCACCACCATCTGCATTGGCTGATTCTGGTCGCCTGCTACCTCTGTCCGGGCTAACTTGGGAATGTGATACTCGATAGCCTTTAGGTACAGGTCTGCGGCTTTGGCTGGGTCAGGCTTAACCTTGTCGCCATCACCCATCGCTACTGTATCCAGCCACTGCATGAACTTAGGCGCATTTTGCTCTGCCACCATTGCGATCATTTCTCGCACGTTCTGGGTGGTCTTATTCGGCACACCCTTGATGCGCCCCATCCCAGCAGCGGGAGGCTTGCGTTTAATAGGCTGCACTATTTTGTTGTCCATTTACCGACTCCAACAGGGTGATCGGTCAACTTTAACTTGACCTCTGACGGATTAACTTGTCAACGTCAGCGTCGCCTTTCTGCTCGGCAGTTGGAGCGAATAACGCTCGCGTTCTGCTGTCTGTCGTTGTCGGCTCGCACAGGTAATACACTGCAAAACTATTGCGGGTGACATCCGGCGGACAGGTCAGCGGAGCAGGTAATCCATGCCAACTGCCTCTAGTGTCGAAGATTATCGCACGATTGAACTTTGGTTCAACTGCCTTTACCAATGTGTCAGGATCGCTGTATAGACCGAGATGCCCACCCCATTCTGGCTTCCAACCTGGCGTCAGGTAAACGATTAGGTTGAGCCTTCTTTGCAAATACAGCTTAGGATGCAGGTTGTAATCCAGATGAACGTTTAATTTGCCGCCTCTACCGTGTTGATGCAGTCCACCACCGTGTAGACCTAAGTCGGGGATCAGGTCTTCGCCCGTCAGGTTTTCCAGTATCTCTGTGAAATACGGGCTGAGCAGGTTCTGGAAGGCTTTGTACGTTTCTGGCTTGAAGTTGTGCCAGTCGTTGCACGTTCGCTTGATCTCCAGCGGGTTGTCGTAGCGAAACCAACAGGGATCGTCTGCGGCTGGGAACTCTCTCGCTAGGCTTAGCGCGTCTGAGAAGAAATCATCTATCACGCAATGCCAGAACGGATGCGTGTCAATTACCACTTTACTTTGTTTGCCCAATAAGCGGCAGACATCTTACCCTTCGAAATATTTTCAGCGTGCCGAGCCTTGAATGACTCCCGACGCTTGCGATCAGCAGCAGACTCGCCCTCTCGCTTTGGGCTGCCAGATACACCTTGCTGGCCGAACCGGATCAACTTTACCTCGTCGCCACTCTTTGCCAGCACAGCATGACTTTTGGTCGGATGACCAGGAGTGCGTTTCGGCTTGTTGTAGCCAGCGAATGACTCTGATCCGCGCTTAATCATCATCCATCATCCCAGCAATCTTGATGACAATGCCGCCTTTACCTTTAGCCTGCTGGCCCAGCCATTTCTTGCAGACCATATCCTCGGAGCAGACGAAATCCAGTTGAGCACAGTAGCCCATGTCCTCGGCTTCGTCCTCCATGCCTTTAGCAATGCCGTTTTCCAGGCAACCCTGCATCTCATCGGTCTGGACGAACGCAGCACAGTTCTCGCACTTGTACTCTGCGTCTTCTCCGGCTTCCATGTAGTCGGCAGTTTTGATCGCCTTCGCTTTGTTTGCGTCGTTTAGCTCAGCATCGCCAGTGACAATAGGGCATTTCATTTTTTTGCCGCTCTCATGTTGTCCACCAAATTCGGGTAGGGTCTGCCAGCAGACTTGGCCATCGCTTTGGCTGACCGTTTCTGCTTTTTCGACAGCGGGTCAGGCTTGCCAGCACTCTTAGGACGAGGCTTGTCCCAAATTGGCTTCATTTCTTTTTCGCTGGCAGCTTGCTGTACGGGGTCTTCTGCTTACTCATAAACTCTTTGGCTGTCGCTATCGGAATGCCAACTTTCTTGGCAAACCCTTTCGAGTGAGCAGCGGCCTGCATGAGTCTGGCCTGGGCTTTTGACACGGCTGGCATGTTAATCCTCGCCTATGTGGGAGAGGTGGCCGATACGTCCGCGCACCCCTATTCTCCCCGTTTCATGCAGAATGTCACGAGGCAGAAACTTGTAGAACCCATGCTCCAAGTCAAACACTTTGCCAGCATCCCACTGACTGTGGAAGAACTTTTCTGATTCCTCCAGCGTGCGAATCATGTCTGGAATGACCGTCTGGCAGAACGAATAAAGCCTGGTCATCAGCATTCCATCCGTCCCAACCTGCTCCATCGTGTAGCCAGTCTGTCTAGCTGTCGCAAATGTCGCCTTGTTAGCAGGATGAGCCTGTAAGTCAAAACTGTCGGTCAGCACATACCGACCGGAAATCTTGAAGATGTGACTGTAGAGCGTTGGAATCCATTTAAGCGCGTCTATCGTTGTACGGTGCTCGATAGCGTTTTTGACGTAGGCAATGTCCCGCTGCTTGTCGTGAATATCCTTTATCCAGTCTGAACCCCAGAACGGAAATATCTTTACCCTCGGAAAATAAATCTTCTGCGGTTCGTAACTGGACTCCAGCAACCAGATGCTCGCCATCGGAATACGGTTGTGAATCGACTCCAGTGTTTCTGCCGTTTCCTGAAGCCTGACTGGATCACCGTTAATGGCTGACGTTACAAGAAACAGAATCACCACTTCCCCCTGGTGCTCTTAAATTCCTGACTGCCAAATACCAACCCACCGTCATACGGCAAACCAGCAAAGTGTGCTGGAGTGAAAAACTGACTCGGAAACACAACAAGGTCACGATAACGATACTCGTGGAATGTTTGCGTCAACCTCGTCGGCCCACAGAACTCCCATGCCATCAGTTCACCAGGTTCGTCCTTCGACAGATCATCCACGATCTGCCCGATAAACGGGTTCTCTGGCTCCGCACCAACCGCAGAATTAGTCAGCAATCCTGGTCGCAACAACTCCGATTCGGACGTAGCCCAGCATCGAGGTTCTAGCATCCAATCAGGAATGGCCCTGGAAGGCTCTAAATCGGCGTCTAACGCGATTCCGCCGTGCCGGTATAGGATCTCCCACCTCATGCAGTCTGCAACGCCGCAAAGCTCGCGTTTCCAGTAGTGCTGCATGTGCTTGGCGAGCACCCAGCCGGATGACAGGTCTTTGTTGCCCCACAGCATGACCTGAAAATCAGGGTTGAGCGTAGCCCAGCGCTGGATGGTTTCGGTGGGAGTTTTGGATTCGTCGCCCACCCAGACGAAATGCAGGATGCGCGGGATCACAAAAAAATCCCCCTACACAGGGGGAAAACCAGGGAGGAGACGCTCACAGTCTATCGCTTTCCTGTTGGATTGCAATCTGTTTTGCACAGATACGAGCGTCAGTGGCTATCTGTAATGCCAATTCTATGGCTGAATCTGCCTCTTTTTTTAGGAGCAATGAATGCATCTTCGTCAGATTCGTCTTCATCGTCAGGTAGGTCGTAATCCAGTCCTGCATATTTCGTGCTCCAGAGTTTGTGATTTTGCCGCATAGCCCGACGATCATTTTCGTCAAACCCGGCAACTTTGCCGATTGTTGTGTTGTTCATCAGCGCAAGGATGCGGCTTCTGAATGCCTGCGGATCGCAGTCTAACGCTTCCAGATAACCGTCGGAATCGTCGGTGAACAGGAATCGCGCTGCTGATCTGGCTTCTGGCGTCATGCGTGCGCCTTTTTTGATCGGGATCGGACGGTGCGTCAGATCGCGGATGGCGAGGGTGACGACATGAGTTAGCAGACGGTGTTCAGGCAAGTCCACGTTTCACCTTTTCGATTGCTCTGTTGATCCAGCTGGGAGGCATGGAGATTTCCGCGCAGACGTAATAAACCGACTGGTAGGGAAACTGAACGTAGACAGCATTGACTGCTGCCCTATCGTCTGGGCCTAGATTCTGCACGACAGCATCAACTGTCTTCGCGTCTGTCGCATCTGCCAGCGGTTCCTTCCGCTTCCATGCTGCCCAATTGTGTAACCTCGACTCCACAGAACCTCCCTGATAGTGCGCGGAACCGTTCCGATCCGCAGTGGAAACAAACATAAACTTCAACGACAGATTGCTCGCTGATTGATTGATCGACAAGGTGGTAATCAGTTTTGCACGCGCTGCAAGTCATTTGTGAGATACCTCAGTTCGACAATCCGCGCACACTCTCGCAGTTTCGATACGTTGGTGCGCTTCATTACCTCAATTGCGATTGCAACAAACGTTTCGACCTCAGCACGCTCCTCGTCTCCCCAGCCGATCAGTTCTGCAACACAGGCTTTTAACCGCTCGTCCTTCAGCTTGGCAACGGTTTCCACGACATACTCTAAGTCATCGCGTGCAAGACTGTTGCGCTGCTGGATGAGTTCGATCATCCGGCCTGCTATCTGATCGACAGTGATCGGGTCTTTACGCATTCTTTTCGCGTAGCTTGGCTTCGATAGCGCGGGCAAATGCTTGATAGCTTTGCGGGGCGATTAATACGCTGCCCCATATGTCTGCGGCCACAGCGCCGATCTGTGAATCCGTCAGCCCTTGCCATTTAGGTGACGCAGGCAGGGACTCGAACCCTGCACCACTCTCAGCTGCCGGAGGCTCTGCCCTTTGATCTACTGCGTCGTTGAATCCGGCCTCATACCCCAGCGCGTGACAAAGCTCGGGGTCATCTTTCCATTGCTGGTCGATGCTGCGCCAATGCTCTTTTGTCATCGCCTGAATCATTTTGTGAAGCGCACTGGCATCCGGCTGCGCTTGCTCGATTGCAGCGCGGAGGGCGGAGGCTGCTTCATGGCACATTCTTCCAACCGCAAAAAATCGCGTTCCCATACCATCGGGGTCATCAATTTCTAGCCGAGCGTTTTCGGGCACTGAGGCAAGTTGTTCGTGCAAAGGTACGGCATACGCCTGCTGCATTAGTTTTTGGTCAGTCATACATCCCCCTTTATGCCGTGCGCGGCTTCGATTGGCGGTGCTGGCAATGGCATCCAGTGCGACGGCTCACCTTCGTGGATTGCCACCTCTGTGTAATCGCCCCAGTTGTCGATGCACTCGTACCAGCCGCCCTTTAAGCCCAGGCAGCCGCACGAGCGGGTGTGCCCGCGCACCAGGTCGTAACCGGTGGTTCGGACGGGGTTGCCGCACTCGCAGACGCAGCGCCACATGAGGTGGCCGCTCTTGTTCATGCCGTCCGGCGCCAGGACGGACAGCCGGCCGAACGTCGCCCCTTCGAGGTTCTTGGGCGTGAAGGGGCGGCTCATGCGTCCCTCCCGCTCATGATCTGGTCGGTCGTCTTGATGGGCTTCGGCACCGGCATCAATGCGCCGGAGCGCTTGCGCCAGAACTTGCTCATGCCGACGACGGCGCGGTACAGGTCCATCTCATACTGCCTGCTCCAGCAGTGTTCGCGGGCGTCCTCCTCAACGCCGCCGTAGAGAAAGCCGCCGCACTCGGCCATCAGCCAATCGCGCACGACCTTGCAGTGCTCGCAGGTGCGATGCGTAGTGAAATCGCCGTCGAACACATAGACCTCGCGGTAGTAGCGCTCGCCCGTTTCGATGAACCGAAAGCATTCGCGGCACTTGTGCTCTTTGTGGGCCTTCACCCACCCAGGATTGCCCAAGAGCGTGACGGGGCCGTCGCTGTCGTCGATCATGCACACGGGGCACCTCCCGTGGCGCTTTCAACGGCGGCTGCCGCCTGGGCGAACCAGTCCGGGCGCGAGCCTCGCGGCGCGTCTTTGAACGGGGCGCCCCATTCCAGCGCGGCCCGCAACGCCTTGAGCAGATCCGGCGCGGCGGCGATGAGCTTGGCGTTGGCGAGCGCCTGGTCCGCGTCGCGCTGCCACAGGATCGGCACCGGCAGGTCGTTGACCGTGCAGACGTGCTGCTGGGGGCTCTGCGCCGGGGCGTAGATGCTGAATTGGCGGTGGGTCAGGCCGTCGCCGATGTAGTGCCAGGGGCCGGGCGTGTGCTGGCTCATGGGGCCTCCTTGACGAAGATGCCCTCGGGGGTGAGCGTGCCCTTGCGGTCCTTGATCTCGGCGTAGGCGCCGGCCAGGCAGTCGACGAGGTCGATGCCGGAGAGGGCGCAGAAATTGATCAGGCAGACCAGGACGTCGCCGACCGAGTCCTCGATCAGCGCCTGGTCCCGCTTGGCGATGCCGTCGGCGAGCTCGCCGAACTCGGAGCAGGCCTTCAGGAATTGCGCGTTCGGGGTCGAGTTCGGGATGATCTTCCGGTCCTTGGCCCATTGCAGGACCGCGGCTTGCAGGTTTTCGAAGGTTGGTTCGTTCACGCTTTCTCCTTGGTGGGTGGTCATCGTTCCAATCGTCCGTTCGGGTCGCCGTGGCCCTCGATTGTCATGGTCTCGGCGTCGACCTCGTAGGTTGCCCAGCGGTGCTCGCAGTCGAGGCACTCGCGCATGCGCCAGCGCCAACCGAAGCGGGTGTCTTTGCGGGACTCCAGGACCTTCGAGCGCCAGGTCCCGCATTCGGCGCAGACGCTCACCCAATCGGTATCTATTTCATTTGCCTGCTCGTCTGTCAGCCACCGCGCCATCACCCTTCTGGGCAGGTTGTTGCGATTCAGATAGAACAGGATTACCTTCTTTCCGGTTTTAGGAGCTGTTTCAATTTCTTGCCACGCTACCGGCTCCTGCGCCTGCTCGATTGCAGCGCGGAGAGCGGTGATGGCTTTGGCATCGGATTCTTCGCCATGCTGGTCGTAGTAAAACTCCAACGCCTCCAGCGCCAACTTCATTGCGTCAATGCTCATACACCCTCTCCGTCAATAATTCTGAGCAACCTCAGCTTGGCTCGTTCAAGCATCCAAAGGACGGTTGGCCCGTCTGCATAAGTAGAGGCAAAAACTTCCTCGCCGTCTTTATCAAGACCGATCAAAATCAGTCCTTCGAAAGCTCCTTTGTTGGCTTCTAAAACCTGATCTGGGTCAAGATCCAGCAGTGTGATGCCGTTAAATGGAATGACGTTGCTCATGCGTACCCATCCCTAACAACTTTGTGTAACGCCTCGGTAAGCGCACCGATCAACTGCAATCGATCTTGCGTAGCACTTGTCTTGATCTTGAACTGCCCACGATCTTTCCAAAACAAGATAATGATTGCCGTGTCTGGGTTCTCGTCGATGGCTTCGTAAAGCATTTCAGACGCTGCCTCTTTGTACTTGTCTGAGATTGCTACTGGTTGTAGTTTGGTCATGTGTTCTTCTCCTTCAGGCGGGCTTCTATGGCTCGGGCATACTGCCCAGCGTGCGTCTGTGGCTCGGCGTAAATCTGGTTAAGCTCCTCATCCGTCAGCCCTTGCCATTGGCGCGGTTCCTGCGCCTGCTCGATTGCAGCGCGGAGAGCGGTGATTGCTCCATAGCGTAGCTTTGTTTCGACTCGCTCCAATGCCTCAAGCGCCTGTTTCATTGCGTCAATGCTCACCTGCTTGTCTCCTGTCTCTACCGGAATTCGTTTAACGACAACCGTTTGCACATCTCTCTGACCTGAGCGCGAATACGCTGCTTTTTCCTGCCAGTCAGCCTGTGTCTGCTGATGATCGCCTGGCACATCTGCTCGCAGTCTGAGATCAGCGAATCCACGACAGCCACTACCTCTCCAGTTTGCCGCTGGGATCGCCACCGTCCACGCTTAGCGAGCCTGTAGGCACTTCGTACGTCGCCCATCTGTGTCCGCACTCCTGACAATCTCGAAGTCTCCACTTCCATCCGTATCGCGTATCTTTTCTGCTTTCTTTTACCTTGCTGTGCCATGAATTGCACACAGGACACATACTCATACAACCCATCCTCATTGTGTATTGGGGGAAACCCTTAGTTTTGCTTTTATCGCCGCCAGCGCAGCCCGACCCACATCCGTCTGAACTTTTGGGGCTGGCAGTGCGTCGTAGGTTCGATGCTCTACTCGGTCGAAGTCTCGGCACAAGCCTGTGAACTCGGAAAGGTTTGGAGGCCACTCCCGCGGGGTTCGCACCAGGGCATCCAAAACCTTGCGGACAACCTCCGGTTTCTGGGCTTGCAACATAAGGTTCCACGCTTCCATCGCTGGCATGATTGCGTTGTCATCGTGGTCGTACATGGATTTGACTTTCTGCGATCCGTAGATGATCGTCAGACGTTCAAACAGTCTTGCCGCCAAAGGAAAGTCGGAAGGGGTCATCTTTATCCTCGATTACGTCAATATAGTCGCCATTGATGCTGCGCTGCTGGCCTGTCATAACGCGCAATGCCGCGTCGCCACGCTCCTTGCGTTCAAGCCATGCGTTTGCAGGAGCATTGACAGTTTTCTGATTCCGCACCCAATTGCGCCATGTAGCGTCCCAGTCCGTTTTCACTCCCTTCTGCCCAGGCTGAGCAATCCAGTAGTCGCGGAACCCTGCGAACACCTCCTGCGGCTTCAGGTCTGGACGAGTGTGAAAACAAAATTCAGCCCACTCTGTCGGCATTTCAAAATCTGTAGGCAGTCGCGTACCACGCGCTGCACTATTCTTTTTATGGTTACTGGTTACTGGTTCTTGGTTATTGGTTAGTTGAACATCTGTTGGAGCGGTGCTGGACACCTGTTCAACACCTGTTGAACTACTGTTAGACCGACGTTCAGCAGATGCTTTGCCTGCTGTGGATTTCTTGTGGATAAGTTTTCTGTACTCGCTGATCTCTTTGTCGCAACGAGCATGCGTCCAGACCGTATCCGGGCCAGCATGGTCAGGCTTGAAGAACGACAGTAGGATCAATTCAACCGTCTTTGTGTCGGTTCCAACCTGAAATGCAAGCACCTCCAGGTCGCCCGTTAACGGCTTCTCGCTGTCGTAGTACATCCACAGCAGACGAAGGTATGCCATCGACTGAGCATCTGTCAGTCGTGACGTAGCCTTCAGGAAATCACCAATGTGGTGATGGTAGTAATGCAAGACAATCTCCAGTGGTGGACGACCCCAGTGTGAGAATTACCGGGGGCTGTACACCGTTGCAGTGAACTTACGGCATCTGAGGCCGTCCCCACTGGAGACTGCTTGCGATGCCCCTTTTGCGCTTCTCACGGCGCACAAACAGTCTACAACGACACCATGCCAGAATCAACTATCCCTGTGTATTGGGGATAACCCTTACCTTGCAACTGTGATGCAGGTTTGTGATCCTGCCTTGACTGTCCTGGCAGTCCCGACGATAGCCTGACGGTGTTTCCGGTCTGGCAGCGATCAGCGTGTAGACCTCGCCCGTCCGACATAGCTCGAACCGCTCGCCAACTTTTACCCGTTGTAGTCGGTAATACATTATTGCGCTTCCCATCTAAACTTTGCCTGACCCGTAACAGACTGCCATTCCCGGCCTGGGCGATTTGTCCAGCCTTTCCCGGTTGACCCTGACAATTCAGCAACGATCCTCCATCCAACTCCGCGCAATGACGCTCCAGATTCCGATTGCAGCGTGTAGGTAATCAACTTTTGCCAACCAAGTGCTTTAGCTGCTTGCCAGCAACGTGCATAGAGAAAAGAGCATGAACCTTTAGGAGCATCATCAATCACACAACACCGAGTCACCTCTAACGTCCTGCCATCGTCTAGGTTCCTCGCCACCGGCCTGCCAACAATCGCAACACCTACCAATTGAGTGCCGTCTGATGCACCTACACAAAAGACTGACCCCGCTGGCGGTTTGTTGTGCCGATGAAAGTTACCAACGAACTCAGCAGCTTCTGAATGCTTAATCGGTACTGCATAAATCATTTCGCCTTCAACCTCCCCGACTCGCACAGAGCAACCAACGTCTTCCTGAACGCATCCTCCCAGGCTTCCCGTCTCTCCTCCCCCGTCATCTGCGCTCCCTGGTCAATTGCAAAGTGACAGGTCTGGCATAGCGCAGCCACAAAACAATCGTGCGCCTTCATCCCCATTCCTTTTCCGTACTTCCCCCAGTTGGCATGAGCAGCTTGCGTCTGCCCAGACATACCGCACCGCTGGCAGTCCAGACTTGCTACCGCTTTGAGCCACGCTTTATCGCGTACCACTTCAATATCTCCTTCGCTAACGCTTCCCGACCTGCTGCGCCCCGAGCCTTCTCCACACGCTCCAGATACTCCGTCCGTCTAGGCTTTGTCCACGACAACACAGTCTGAGCCTCGCAGTAGAGTGTGTACTCTCGACTCTGCAAGCCAACTACGGTGCCATCAGGGAGAGTGACGAGTCTTGCGTTGTCGTGTCGTTTGCCGCACGCAAAACAGACATTTCGTCCGTCATCTGTAGACCGTGATTCGTCGCCCATGCCAGCACCTGCTCAACATAGTCTGAGAACTGCGCTTTCGTCAGTCCGGTTGTCGTTGGCTCAGCCTCCATCACCTGCCCGTTTGGTAGCTCGATCATCCGGCCTGGCAGAAACCGGGTCTTAAAGTAAGCGTGCCAGACATCAGGATCGTGCGTCTGACCCTGCGGACGTATCTGCTCGCTGATCGCATGCAGTGTGGCCCAATAGAACGAGTTCTGAGCGCTTGTTCTGTTGGGTGGCTCTATGCGTACCACCCAGCCCTGCCGAGCGTTTCTAACGGCGTCTATGGCCCTCTGTCGGGCAGTGTCGTGTGCTAGGGTGAAGATCATAGTTCCACCTCTTTCAGTTGCCAGCGGTTGTTTTCCTTCCACCACCCATGCAGGACGATGCGCCAGCCAGATCGAAGCATCTCCGGGTAGGCTTCTGCTTCCTCGATCTTGTGCTTTCTGGCTGACAAATTGGACTTGCTCGTTACCTGGACTGCTACCGTTTCGCCGTTGCCGATACACAGCAGGTCGATGCAGCCAAACAAGTCGTGCTTGCGCCTTGTAAACGAGTTGTAGTGCTCCACGGTCGCAACCATGTAGCCCAAGTCGCGGAGATGAGCGGATGACCTAGCTGTCAGACTAGACATGCTCCACCTGCACAATTTGGATGCCAGCGTACTCGGGGCAGAGATCGCCCAGCATCACAGCACCGTTGGTTAGCAGTTGGATCTCCAATGCTCTGCGTAGCGGAACACCTTTCTTCTTCCAGGTGTTCATCGCCTGCCTGCTGATCTTCAGTTCCTGGCACAGCTTGCCCTTCGATCCTACTAGCGCAGCCGCCAGGTTGATTGCTTGCTCGACTGTCATTGACACCTCGAAATTGTAAAAGTTGTAAAAAATGGAACATTCGCGTTGACAACGGGATGAAGGATACTTTAACATTGCTTCACGGTCAACAACAACAACCGAGGACAACATGAACGAAGAAACCAAGATTCCTACCGAAGTAGTTCCGCTCCCGAACGAAGCATTACAGTGGCTAGAGCGTGCGTTGCAGTGGCCTGAAGATCTTGCAGCTTATGACCGTCTTAACACGCCAATCAACGGATCGGAACTTGGTCTGCCGCTGTAAATCAAAACAACACCATCAAAGGATAAAAACATGAGACGCTGTGATTACGACCATGCTGAAGCACAAGCCAAGTATCAGCACGACAGGGTTGACACTTTCCTTGATACGGAACCCTACGAACTGGTTGTGCGGATCTTCATTGAGTGCGCTTGCGGAGGTGATGACTTTGAGGATCTTGAAGCAGAACTGATGGTTGCGGTCTTGGAAGGTTCAGACGCCAGGACTTTGCTTCGCAACAAGATGCTCGACTACCTGTCGCATCCTCGGAACTATGACTACTGGCATCGTGCTTACGAACGTGCTCGCAAGGTGTCGGTATGAAAACTCTGCTCATCGTCGCAGCCGGAGTGGTTCTCGGTGTCACAGCAGTCGATTGGAGTGTCGGTTCAACATCAACCATAGGAGACTTTGTTTGGCAACTCATCTCACGGATTTAGAGTTCAAGTGGATACCTGGCGTCGCTACAGATGTTCAGCAAACGTGGCGACGATTCGGATGGACTCCACCAAGCGAGCAACCACAATACCTAACCAAGTGGCAACGTTACAAAGGGTCGAGCAATGAAGCAGATAGCAGCAGCGTTAGTGAAGGCACAGAAGGCTTTCGGGCCAGCACTCAAGACAAGCGCAAATCCGCACTACAAGTCACGCTACGCTGACCTTGCAGCTTGCGTTGAAGCGGTCATTGACGGGTTGAATAACAACGGCATTGCGCTAGTTCAACAAACGCATGAATGCTCAGATGGCGTCATCGTCGAAACCATGCTGATTCACGAGTCAGGGGAGACAATCTCAGGAGGGAAACTACACTTTCCTGCCAGCAAACAGGATGCCCAGGGCTTTGCTAGCGCTCTTACATATGCGAGAAGGAACTCGCTCATGGCAGCCACCGGCATTGCCCCGGAAGACGATGACGGTAACGCTGCCAGCAAAAAACCAGCAATAGACCCAGCACCGTATCTTAAGCAGGTCGCTCAGGCTGAGAACCTGGACGGACTCAAGACCGGCTACGCGCACGCTTACAAGGCTTTGAAAGACACAGAGTTCATGCAGCAACTCGAAGCAGCGAAAAACACCCGCAAAACACAACTGATGGAAGTCAAATGAAACCAGCCCACCTACTGAACGACCAGCAACGCGCACAACTTCGCTCAGCCGCACGAGTCGGACGCGACTACCTGCACGAGAACCGCGAACTGGAACTGACCATCGCTCGGATCAGGAACGCCAACCCTAACGCATTCTGGACACCAGAAACCTTGATCCTGCGGAAGTTCTACCACAAGCCAAAGTTTCCGATCCCCCATCAATCATGGAAGGTGGACGTATGATTTACACAAGCATCCATAACGTGATGTCAATTGAGTTCACAAAGACTCGCACAGACACAACCGAAACAGGTCATTCGTATTGCGCTCGCAAGATCATCATCAAGGATGCCGATGGCAAAGCCTACGAACTCATCCTGTTTGCTGACGACTCGAAATATCTGGAGGCAAAATGATCGGCTTAGCGCGACATACAGACCCGCAGACGAGTCACGATGCTGCTAGATCGGTAGATACCTCAAGATTGGAGGCAATCGTCCTTGAGGTATTCAAAGCAGCGGAATACGGTCTGACGCAAGACGAACTTGCAGACAGAATGCCAGCGTATCCGCTCAACACGATCACTCCCAGACTTGCGCCGCTTATCAACAAAGGCTATCTCAAGGTGATCGGAAAGCGACCAGGAAAGTCTGGCAGGAACCAGCGTATCTTGATCCACGCTGACAAAGACTTTCTTGGCAACATTTACGATGACGAGCAGTCCCTAGACTATTTCAACCGATTTATCGCAGGGGATCGCTGATGGAGCAGAGAACTGAGCAGTGGTATGCCGACAGGCTCGGCCATGCAACCGGGTCACGCGCTGGCGACATCCTAGCCGGCAAAGACACGCAGGCTAGGAAAGGCTATCTGACTCAGATAGTCACCGAGCGACTAACTGGTCGTGCTCAGGACTCGTTTGTCAACGTGGACATGCAGCGAGGCATCGACACAGAGCCAATGGCAAAGGCAGCGTATCAGGCATCGCACGAATTGACGGATGACGTTGGGTTCGTGAAGCATCCGTTGATTCGTTGGTTTGGTGCGAGTCCTGACGCTCTGGTCGGCACTGACGGACTGGTTGAAATCAAGTGCCCGCGGTCAACCACTCACCTAGACTACATCCAGTCTGGCAAGCCACCGGCAAAGTACATCCCGCAGATGCTGGCTCAGTTGTCCTGCACTCAGCGGAAGTGGGTGGACTTCGTTAGCTTCGATGACAGGTTCCCCGAGCACCTTCAGTTGTTTGTCGTACGGTTTCAACCAACACAGGAGGACATCGAGAAGTTTGAGAGTAAGGTCAAAGAATTCCTATCTGAAGCACAAAACCTAATGGAGAAACTATGCCCATTGTCTACGAAGTAATCGCAACAACCGGAACCTACACCAACAAGGATGGAGAGGAGAAAAAGCGCTGGCAGAAGATCGGTGTTGTCATGCAAGGCAACAAAGGTCTGACGCTGAAGATGGAGTCCGTCCCTGTTGGCTGGGATGGTTGGGCAACCTTGGCTGAGCCTAAACCTAAGGCTGAGAGCGATCTACCATTTTAAGTGCATGGGAGCGGACTTCCTCTACGCGCCGCTCCCAACCTTTCCCGAACGTCTCCCAAGTCTTGAGTTCCTTCAGAAACGCCAGACGCTTGTCGCAATACAGGTTCACAAGATCAGCAGGAACCATCGCTTCAACAGTCCGCAGCGTCATCGGCCCGATAACACCGTCTGCCTGCACTCCAACGCACTCTTGTAGCCACTTTGAGGCTCGACCAGTTCCGCTGTTTACACTGGCGTCAAACACAACGTAATCGACTCCAGATGGCAGGTCATCGCCTTTGACACGCTGCCAGTATTTCTGCTCGTAAAGCGGAGAGACTTTCTCTGGCGTTAGTTCGCGCATCGCCTTTTCGTCTACCTCGTGACCTACCCACTCTTTCCAGACGCGCTGGGTGACTCCGAGGTTAGTGCGGCCTCCAGGGTCAGATGGATGGTTGACGTAGCCACCTTCGTGCTTCAGAACGTGATCGAGCGCGTCTTGCCAGTTTGCTTTCATTTCTTGAGCATATCCTTTGTTTGACTGCTGTTGGACGATCCCAGCCAGAAGTTGTAAACGCTTGCCGTCTCACGCGCCAGGACGCCCAGCAGCAGCATCATTACGTCTGAGCCTGTCAGCGTCATGTAACCGAGCGCCGAGCCTACGAGCAGCCCGAAAAAGCCAGCAACGGTGACGATGGACAGCACCGCAGGAATCTTGCTCCTGGTGGCGACTTGCATCTCACGAGCAGATTTCGTGTTCTCAACGTTTAGCTCAAACAGCTTTGTCTGCTGAGCCATTTTCGCCAGTTCACCATCCTGCTCTAGCTTTGCCAGTTCTCGCTTGGCAGCTTCAGCGGCAGCAGGGTCAGGCAAGACTCGATCGAGAATCTTGCCGCCAACCTCAAGCAGTGGGCCTAGTGGCAGCATCATCGTCCTTTTTGCTCATAAGATTGGCAGCAGCGTATGCGCCTTTGCGACCGACAATCCCTCCGACAGCACCGATACACAACAACATAATGTCTTTCAGGATCGCCATGAACTGAACATCAATCGGACTAATCTTCTCCATGTCATGCTCGACAAAGAGAACACCAAGAATGATGCCGATGACGCTTGCAACGAGAATACCGGTTAGTGACAGCGCGATCACTGCCCAAACACGAGTTTCGAGTTCTTCTGTAGTCATTCTCATGTACTGATCCCGGCTAGAGTAAGCATCAACGCGACAATCGACAGCATGAATGCTGCCAGCAACGTTACTGCGACGGCCATGTGTCCACGATATAGTTGACGATGTGATACAGGATGATCCCGCCTGTACCGATGACGGTGACAAGCAGCATGATCTCTTTGCGTCGCTTCAACTTAGCTGCGGCCTCCTGCTCAGCCTTACGCTTAGCAGCGAGTTCCTCGGCCTTTCGTCGCTGGATGACTGCGTTGTGTTCTCTTTGGATCTCGTCCCACACATCCGCCTGACCAGACCAGATTAGGTACTGTTTCAGGTCTTCCGTCATCTCCCTGATCTTTTTGGCAGCAATGACGGTTTCCAACGCCTCCGACATTGCCGACTTTTGTTTCTCAGGGGGTAACTTGGATCGTTCCTCGGTTGACGCTTTTTGGATCTGATCCTGAGCGTCGAACAACTGCATGAACTCGCCCAGACACTCTTTGGCGTCTTTGCCGATTTGCATTGCTTTCTTAATGCCAGCGACCGCAGCCTCGGCAGTAGCAAGTGCGACCGCTATCTCGATCATGTCAGACCTTCATCACGAGTCCAAGCAACAACGCAATGATAAACGCTGCGCTGCCTATCAGGATCTGCTCAAGACGCTTCAAGCGAGCGTTAATGCCCTCGTAGCGCACCGCGCAGACTTGTTCGTGCGTCATCAGCTTTGCCTCAACTTCGTTTGCCGTTGTCATGTCTTAATGATGAAGTAAACGCCAAGATAAGGGGGAAGGTTAGCATTCGTTCCAGACGATCCTGTTGACGCAATCGTTGTCGTAATGTTAGCTGTCGCGGATTTCGTGGTTGTCGCACTATCGTTGACGTTCTCGATACCGTAATCCGCACCCGATCCGCCGAACCTGTCATCAATCACTGCGCCGCTTCCGTTTGAAACTTGCAGGATATGGCTGTGACCAGAATCAGTGCTGGTTGCAGTATGAGTATGCGCGACGGTGATGGCATCCTTGCTACCACCTGTTGAGTTCGCACTGTAAGACGTACCAGCACCGACAGGGAAGCGATCCCGGAAGTCCGGCAAGGTGAACGTGGTAGACCCGTCGCCTGCACCGTATGCAGTGCCAATCACCGCAAACAACGCGGAGTAGGTCGAACGCGATACCGTAGCACCGTTGCACAGCAGATAGCCTGTCGGAGCAGATGCAGTGCCCCACATCAGCATCCCGCCAGTCGGAACGTAGGTCGGGGTAGATGACACCCAGGCTGACCCGTTGGACGTCAGGACGTTGCCAGACGTACCGGGTGACGATAGCCCCGTTCCACCTCCCGCTGCTGCGAGTTGGTTCGATGCCTGATTGCCAGCCTGAAAGTCCTTCAACTGCGACATCAACTCTCGAATGGCATTGTTGATGTTGGCAGGGGGACAGTTCTCCGCGATATTGATCCCGTCAATATCCGTGTTGTTGTCGGGATTGGTGTCGAACTCGCTGATCTTTGTCTTTGCCATGTCTATTCCAATGCTTCAGATGCTGCAAACGATCCAGTGCTTGCAAGAACTTGCGCTAACCCCGACCAAAATTTCGGCTGGCTTGGGCTAAGTTTACGCAATTCACGTAGCCTCGTTATCCCATCAGGACTGGTCACAATCTCAGCCAGCACATCAGCGTTTTTCATAAACGATTCACGAGCAAAATAGTCTTGCAGCGACTTTACAGGAGTAAATGCTTTCGTTAACAAGCCTGGGACAGTCTCTTTCATATCTTGCAAAACAAGATTGTTGAACGCTGTATCAGAACCCAGTTTTTTAACCCTACCAGCTGCCTCTAATACCCGCGACAGATCGTTCAGCGCAGCGAATTGCTGTGGACTCATTGCTGCTTGCAACGCTTTGACACGTTTTTCATCACCAAGCAACATATTCCTGAACGACAACCCAGCGTCAACCTTTGCCTCTGTTGCTCCAGCAGTCGGCTTCATCGCTTTCTGCCAGACGCTTTCAAGGTATGAACGAGTTACCTCATTCCAGATGATCGGGCCATTAGGGCCAGATTGCTCAATCTGCTGCCTCGTATACCGAATTGACTGTGGAGACGCTGGAGTCGTGATCCCGAACACCTTGCCAGCAAATTGATCGAGGTTGTCTTGACTCATATTGATAAGTGACAACCCCGGCCTGCGCTCCATGAACCGATTGATCGGCTCTGAAAGCCTTGCAAACTCCTGATTGGCTAAACCATATTCAGGAATCGCATCTTCCATCGTTCTGACAAGTTGATTCTGTATGCCGACAATTTCGTTCTGAATGGTTTTGTCCATAGACGAAACCGCTTCGCCTCGGAGCATCTTGTCAATCGCAAACTTTACACGCTGCAATGCAGGTGCGCGGTTCTCAAGCACTGTTTCAGTGATTTCGTCGCCTTGAGCATTCAGTCTTGTAACATCTCGGTTTAGCATCGACCGAATGCGTCTCAGTTCTGATAGCTCTTCACCCTTGGCAATTCTCATCCGCTGATCTAACGTCGCGGCAACTCCGCTAATGTCAATCGGAGGAGAATTCTCAAATGCTTGCTCGTAAATTGGTTTAGCTGCCTGTTCTCTTGCTGATTGCAGTGACTCAAGCCTAGTTCTAAGTGCTTGTTGTCCACGATAACCAGCAGTCATTGGATCGTCTAACGGGCTGATGCTGGACAGGAACTTGTCTACAGCAGGTTGGATCTGTTCTGTGTACCGTTTGCCATAAAACGTCCCCAGCACATCCTGTGCGCCAGGGATGTTCCCTAAAACTTTTTGTTGCGCCTTTAGGCTAGGTAAGTTTGTTAGTTCGCCAGGCGTAAGTTGAATTCCTTGCTGCTGAGCAAGCCTCTGCAACTCTGCGATCTGTTGCGGATCAAGTCGTGAAATATCTCTTGCTAAACCACGTTGAGCAACCTTTCCCATTCCATACGGGATCATCTGAGTGCCAGCTTCCATCACCCCAGCCCCAATGGCCTGACCAGGGCTGAATTCTTGCCCTCCAAGCAACCCAGCCAGTGCTTGCCTTCCTGCGCTTGCAGCAGTTCCGGCAAGACCAGTTAGCCCAATAGATGCAGCAGCTCCTCCCGGCCCTGCTAATAGCATTGGCGCAGTCGCTATCCCTGTAACAGCCCCAGGAATTATTTCCGCAATGTCTGGCGCAATAAACGCAGCAGATGTCATTGGCGCTTTCAATGCTCCTGGGACTTCTGCGTAAAACTTGCCATCATCCCCTTCATAAAAAATATCACCCCTGACCACGCGATAGCGCTCTTCAGGAATACCTCTGGCTCTTGCAAACACTCGGATTGCTGACTGGATGTCTGTTGGAACGCCAGCAGCCAATGCTGTCGCGGGGGTTGCCGCAGCTTCTGATGACCGGACTAGGGCTTCTGGTTGTTGATAAAACAATCGCCCACGCTTGGGCGTTAACAGTTCGTCAATTACATCTGAACCTTGACGGGCGACTGTGCTTGGCTTGCCGCTCAGCAATTCATCAATTACGTCAGCCATGATTACCCCAACAAGCCGAATTCAAAAGCAAGCCTATTCTTCAGGATTTCCCGATCTTCTGCCTTTGCTTCATCAAGACCCAAATCTTTGACAATTTGCTCTTTGCGTTTCCGCATAATCGTTGGCATCTGGTCAAGCGATACATCTTGCAGTTTGAACCCTTGTGTCTTGATGTACTGCAAACGCGCCTCAGCTAACCGCAAATCACGAATCGTGTTATTGAGTTTCGACAAAAACACAGTCGGGCTATCGCCACCGAACAATCCAGTGCCAGGATTAGGAACACCAGACTTCAGGCGTTCTGCTTCCTCTCCCTGACCAATTGCCGCACCAGTGATCTCATTGATGTATTGGTTCAATTGCCGGACAGCATCTTGCCGGAATCGCGCAAACTGTTCTAGATTCTGCCGCTCTTCTGGATTGGGTTCCCTACCAAGTTTTTCGCCTAGCTCAATCAGACCTTGAGCAGCCTTAAACCTAGTTTGCAAAAACTCTGGTCGATAAAGTTCCATTATGCGGTTCAACACTTGCAGCCTAGAACCAGATCCTAACAGCGCCTTGTCAATCTCAGTTTGTGCTCCAGTACCAGGGCCAACAGCACCAGGAGGATAGACAGTAATTGGTGTTTGTCCCGCACCAGCGCGTCTCTGCCGAATCATTTCTTCTTGTATCTGCGGGAATCCGTTTTGCGGCAACTCTGCAACATTCGCTGTCCCAAACAATCCCATTGCAATGTTTGCATATTCGCCAGTCAGTTTTCCACCTGGGTCAACAACAACTCTCGGCTTTTGACCAGGAACCATCTCATACAGCGCACCACCAACTTCCCGATACTCCGGTTCTGCGCCACCAGCAATCGGACGTAGCCCGAATGGTGTTTGCTCAAGTATCGTTTCGCCTTTCTTCAGCGTGACACGCTCAGGAGCAGACATCTTGCGGAATGACTCAATGACAGGAAGAACTCGTGCAGCAACACTCGGGGCTTGCGTGAGTAGTGCTTGCAACGTACCCATATCAACCTGCGGTTGGCCTGCACGCATCGCAGCACCCGGCAACATCTGACCTTCGTCATCTCGCATTGGGAATGCTGTCTGTTGCCCGTAGAATGTCGGCGCAGCCTCACCCGGACGAAGAATCTGCGGCATCAGCCTGCGTGCGGCTTCCTGCTCTTGCAAAAGTCTTTGTTGCTCAGCAAGTTGTTGTGCAATCTGTTGCTCCTGCAAGCGACGGGTGTAGACTCCCTGCGCCATCTGCTGGCCTGCGGCTAAACCCTGTGCAATTCCACCGGCAAGGCTAGGTCGTACAGTAGAAGGGGCAGCTGCTTGCAACAGACCCATGCCCAGCCCTAGCAACCCCTGCTGTCTGGCTTGCTGCTGTAGCTGCGCGGCTTGCTCCTGACCTAGCAGACCAGGAAAGTAGGACGGTGCTTGCGGGAACAACTGAGCGAGAATTTCATCCATGTCACAACAGCGAAAGTCGCCGCCTCTCTACAAGTTTAGGTTCCAACAAACTGGCAAGACCACCGTAGTTCACCGCTTGCGGCTGGCCTCTGCGGATTCCACCTGGAGATGACATCTGTGTGCGTGGCTGAGACTGGCTCAGCGCACTCATGGCACCACCGAGTGATGGCATCTGGAATGCGCCTGGGAGTTTGCCAGTCTCGATTGCAGCCTGTTGACTCGGGCTGATCCTGTCCATCCAACTGAGATCAGCACCACCGTACATCGACGAACCAGACGCACCGGAACCTAATCCAGCGTAATCACCACCCATCGATGCTTGAGCGATTGCCTCGTTGTTGAATACCGGGATCGTTTCCGCTGCCGGATACGCATTTACCGGAAACACATCAACAGGCAGCAACCCTGTAGGCCCGAGCGGTAGATTCGCCAACCCAGGCGGAAGCGCTTCTAGCGCAGCTAGTTCAGCCCCGCCAGCGGCAGCGCTACCAGCAGCAGTTCCAGCGGCAGCCCCACCTGCACCTGTCAGCGCACCGTAGCCAGCACCACCAGCACCACCGAGAGCAGCGCCCATCAGAGCGCCCTTCATAGGGTCATCCCGGTTCATCGCAGCGCCAGCAACAGCACCGACAGCAGCCATAGTCAATGGATCAGCCATTATCGACTCCCGTATGCACCCAGCAGACCGCCAGCGACAGCACCAGGCGTGCCATATCCAAGCGCCCCACCCAGCGCAGCACCACCCAGCGCACCCAACAACGGGTTGCCGATTATCGGCTGAGTTGCCATCATTCCCGCGGGAGCGCCGTAGACACTACCCAGGAAACTCTGTAGGGCTTGCATAGGAGCGAGTTGCTGATAATTGAATCGAGCAATGTCTGACGCTAGTTGACGCTGCTGATAGTCCTCTGACATCGCGCCAACATTCGCCAACCGCTGAATGTCACCGTACTGCGTCTCGGCCAGCGCAGGCGCACGCATTGCCGCTGCTTCCTGCCGAGCACGCTCATCAGCATAGTTTTGATAAGCCAGTTTCCCAGCAATGTCAGACAACCCGGTCGCCAGCGCACCCTCTGCTCGACCCTCCAGCTGACCCAGCGCACCAGACCCGTATCGGCCAGCAGAGGAGGCAGCAGATCGCGCTTTGTTGATAGCGTCCATGTACTGCGTTTCCAGCGGCCTAGCAGCAGCCTGGAAGGCTCCCTGGAAGAACGGATTGCCTCCGAGGTATGCACCACTAACCGTAGCCTGTTGCTGGCCTAGCGCAGCCTGTGCAAGCGGAGAACCAGCACGAGCACGCTCTGCTGCGGCTTGCATAGCTTCCGTTGTGTACTGGCTAGGCCCGACGAATGTCTGACCACCGTAGTATTCAGGGACTCCACCAACCCTCCGGCCTGTTACCGGATCGGTGTAGCCTTCATACATCCGCCTTGCTTCGCCTAGACCGAACTCGACGAAAGGCTGAACTGTAGGATCGAGCCTCGTCTGACTAACTTGTTGTCCACCACCACCAGCCATTTCACACCTCTGCTATCCACTTGCGCGGACGAAATCCGTATTTAGTAGCAACGCGCTGCCAGCCAGGACGATTAGAATCAAACGATATTTTACGCGCCCCACCCTGCTTGGCAATCGCAAATAACTCTCTCATTCCCTCATCCATCAGCCACGCACCCCATCCGCACCAAACGTGCAGCGTGTCACCCTGCGGTTGCACTACACCAAACCCTGTGACTCGTGAGTCACCCAGCACAAACAGCATAGACCTGCCAGCATAGCAATCAGCATAAACATCCTCTGGAATCCACGGTTCCTGGCTGGCCTCTTTTACGTCCAGCAAAGCAGGTCTGATCTGATCCCAGACTAACCGCAATTCCTCCGGTTTCACATACCTAGCCGAGTACGACATACCGATACGTTTTGTCCGCTGTGTTGTTCGCAAAATGATTGATCGTGCATTGGCCCTGCGTCTGGTTCGATGCGTAGACATCAGACGTTGATGACTCATCAACCTTATTGACTGTCAAAATGACCGACGGAGTGGCTGGGCGAGTCGGTGTTGTCTGTGCGGGAAGATGCTCAATCGTCACCGCAACATTGCTCGTTGCCCACATCAACTGAACGTAATCATTTGCTGCAAGTTGAACGTAGAAGTTCAATGCTGCGATCAGATGCCCATCCACTCCACCATGTGAATTAGGGACAGAAAACTTTGAATTGCTGTCAGCAATGTCGCTCCCATTCTTGCGAAACCAGACATCTACATCTTGAATCTGCGTGTCACTATTCGCAAACTGAATGCTGAATTGAAAGTTGTAAACGCCGCCAGTCTCAACCGTGATCTGGCTGTTGCTAACAACGGAAATCCCTTTCGAGTAGTCCGTCGTGTTAAACGTAATCGCGTAAGCAGCAGTAGTGCTTGCTGCCGTTTGATCTGTAGAGTCCTGGAAGGCTCCATACGGCACAGGATCGTTCATCGCCGCGGCGGAGTACGGAGCCAGCAGAATCAGACTGTCTGCGCTGATTCTTGCGTCATACAGCGTCGTTGTGGTGGCGTCACCCGTTGCAAGCGTGACAGTGCCAACAGAGTTGATCTTGCCATCAAGAATCCGGTTGACAACCTCGGCAGTCTCTCGCGGATTGCCACCCTGTTGAGGTAGCCGACGAAACATCAGCGGCCTCCACAGGGAACAAGATCGAGATCAGACCCTACCAGGCTTGACCAGTTGCCAGTTGGTACAAAAGACAGACGATGATACTTCCCGCGACTGCGTAGAGAAACGCGATTATCGCTATCAGCAGCAACAGGGTTCGCATAGATGATGTTCCCGTCCAGACGCTTCCTAGACGCTATCGCTACGGTACACGAGCCACCGTCGATGATCGGCCTTGCAAGCGTTGCGAGAGTTTCAAGACCCTGCGTCTCAATATCGCCAGTCTGCAACGTAGCAGTAAGGTTCGCGCCGCCAAACGAAATGATCTTAGCACCCGTCACCCCGCCTGCAAGCAATCTGCCGCCAGTCCACAAGCGCGAGTCCAAACTAGCCGGAACAGTGTCCAGAGTCGGATACAGCGCACTCAGAGCCTCTAAATCCGTTCCGCTCGTAGCAATTGTCGCAATGTAGTCAGCTGTCGTATCGCCATGCGACCACTTATCTGTTGACCAGTTGTAGACCAACAGTTGTTTAGCAGCAAAGATGTCTGTAAAGCACCAACTGACAGTTTTATTGATCGGGTCTACCGCAGCAGACATCTGATCCAACTGGTCAGGATCGCAGAAGTCGAAGAACCAACGATCCACCCGCTCAGCGCCGATAGGTTTAACACTCTGCCCGTCGGTCATGTAAAAACCATCGTCCGACAGGAAATAGGTGATCCCACCATATCGCACGACAGAACGCGACTCGTAACACCCGAGAGCACTGGTAACGTTGTCGAACTGGAAGAATAGCGGAGCGCCGATATACGACATCCGCACAATCGACCGCTCCAGCAGGATGATTCCAAACTCGCCACCAGTAATCCCGCGAATCTCGCCTCCGTCGGGAATGTCCTGCGTATCGGATTGGCTTGCAGCACCAGGAGTCCAGTCGGTTTCGTCGTTGATGTCCGACCAGTACAGACGATTGGGGTAGGTCGAAGTCTTACCGGCAACCACAAAGTCTCGAACAGTGGTGACAAACTGCGCGGTCGGAGCAGCAACAGCAAGGTCTGCAAAGTTCGATGACGAGCCAACAGTCCACGACTGAAGTTTGTCCTGACCGTTAGCCGCGATTACCTTCTGACCGAATTGCGTGAACGTCCACTGCGCTGCCAGCGTGTAGGCTGATGCTGTACGCGATACGTCCATCAGGTATCGGTAGGTGACAGCAGTTCCACCAGAGGTGTACGCGCCAAATCCTGTGGAGTCAACACCGTTCAGACTGAAGGTGTTAGCGTCAATCCGAGTGATCGTGTAAGTGTTGCCGTTCAGTTGCGTCATCCCGCCAACACCGGAGATCGTCCCCTGAATGCCAGTCCTAAATCCGTGACCGTTCGAGGTGACGACACAAGGATTGGCCTGGGTAGCCCCAGTGATCGTGACGGATTTGGTCGGAAAGTATCGCCAGAGATAATTCGGGCTTGCACCGAACAGCACTGTGTCAGTCATCCACCGACCGACAAAACAAGTCAGCAAGTCCTCTGTCGCAGCGTTCGAGAAGTCGGCAGCGGATGGCATCGGGCCATACCCTACAAGCGTAGGGATGACATTCTTTGCCTCAACCAGACTCCCGGCTACTCCCGGCCTGTCTGGCGTCCACTGACCGAATGTGATTCTCATTCTGCTTTCTGCACCTGCTGCTCGATCTGCTCTTTCAGCTTCTGCCAGATGGCGACAGAGACTTCCAGCGGCAGCTTGCCCAGCCCCATCGCAATGATGTTGGCTTCCTCGACCGTGATCTTGATCTCGAATTCTTGCATCATGCTGCCTGAGTCAGCCATCCATTAGCCAGCGACTTAGCCTGCGCCCGAAAAGCTTGATAGGCTGCGTATTTGTCGCCACCATCATTGATCGCAGCAAACTCAGCATTGTAGTCGTAGACCGACCCAATGATCTTTGAGACCAACTGCCCGTAGCTGTCAGCAACATTGCATTGTGCTTCGTTCTGCTCCCACTGCGTGCGAGGTTCGCCAATGCTCGGCGCTGCAACTTCCTGCGCGTCCCAGTGAATCAACAACGATTGCCCGATCACCTGATAGGTTGGAAGCTGTGTGTCGGAATAGACTTTCATATCGCACCTTTCAGTTGAGCAGGAAACGTATTGGTTAATTTGCGTGACATAGTTTTGCGCCACAACATTTTTGCGTTAGCAGTTTTTGCCCAGCCTTTGTAAGCCATCAAACTACTCAAAGCACGAGACCGATCTAGTCTCTTAATGTTGTTGCGGATTCTTTTGCAATTTGCTTTAAAGTTTCTTGCGATGGTTGATCTTAGCCGAGTAAACTTTGGCCTAAAAACGTAACCAACAAAATCAACACCATCTTTTGCAATGTCGTACAACATCCAATTAGGCTTGATTGTCAGCTTTAAGTATTCAAGCCGCTCAATAATTTTTGCTTTGACAAACAACAGTTTTGCCTTGCTGTTATCCATAAAAACAACATCGTCACAATATCTAAAATATGCTTTTGGCCTGTATTGTTGTTTTACAGCCCAGTCGAGTCTATTTAGATATAAATTTCCAAAGTGTTGTGATGTGTAGTTCCCAATCGGCAACCCTTTGATGCTATCTACAATGTTATCAATCAACCATAACGTGTCTTTGCATTTTATCTTTCTGCGTATCTCTTGCTTCAACAACTCATTATTAACAGATGGATAGTATTTTTTTACATCCATCTTGATTGCGTAAGCCGGACAATCTGCCGACCTAATCAATGCTTTTACCCGTTTGGCAGCATCTGATGTTCCTCTACCAATAATAGACTGATAAGTGTCGCGGATGAATGATCGTGTAATGATAGGCCCGACAATATTTAGAAGTGCGTGTTGAACAATCCGGTCTGGGTAATATGGCAACTTGTGGATAGTCCGAACCTTCCTGCCATCAAACCGTTCCTCAATCTCATATTTGCTTGTCGTAAATTGCTTGCTTATTAATAACTGCTGTATTTCTTTAGCGTATTTGTCAATATCTGCGTCAACCATCTTGACTTCAGAATAAAACGATTTGCCACGCCTTGCCTGTTTGTGAGCAAGTTTGATGTTTTCTAAGTCTGTAATCTGGCCCCAAAGGTTTCCAGCACGTTTCATCGCTGGTGTCCTCCCTGCTGTTTGCTTGCGCTACCAAGCAGTATTGGATTGCCATATTCGCCCATAAGGGCAGGGGTTTTGTGCCGCACTTTTGCAACAGCGAGGTGAGTGCCAATATTACGATTCAGATTAGACGAATCATTATTCAGATTCCAATAGAAGCTGCCTGCATTCGCCCCATTATTCGCATTCCTGCCAAATAACGTGACCTGCCAACTATTGTTTCTAACCGTCTGCACAATAACCCCCCTAAAACATCAAAAGGCGAGGCGAGCGCCAATAACACGATTCAGAACAGACGAATCACTATCCAGACTCCAACAGAAGCCGCCCGCAAGCGCCCCAAGACTCGCAAGCCCGCCAAACACCGCGACCCGCCAACCACTTGCTTGATAGTAATAATCTGCCC
>VFQT010001039.1_pt1 | contig 36337 bp, 38 predicted proteins | sample 3512381 | NCBI WGS metagenome assembly VFQT01 (sample SAMN10412376, study PRJNA504923) | tailings metagenome | isolation source: Relicate 2 Philex TSF3 active mining site | place: Philippines: Tuba, Benguet | collected 2017-08-29 | reverse complement strand
TCCGTTGTTGAACCATCGTCCTAGTTTGGGTTTACATTTTTTCTCCATTTTGTCCCTTTTTTTTGTAAACCTATTTTAGGACGAGACAGTCATCGGTTCGTAGCGAAGCATCGCTACCGATTATCTCCACAAAAATCCAAGTAAAATCTTCATCTATTTTGTTCAGGAAGCTGACATGCTTATATTTGCGCACGCAATGGGGGTATAGCTCAGCTGGCTAGAGCGCTTGCATGGCATGCAAGAGGTCATCGGTTCGAATCCGATTATCTCCACAACAAAATTCCGCAATCGCTTGATTTATAAGGGATTGCGGAATTTTTACTTCTATTTTAGCCCACATTTAGCCCACGGATTTGTGGAGAAAAATCACGTTTTTGAACGGTAGTAAAATGAGGTGAAAAGAAGGGGGTTTTTGAAGGTTTCAATTGATCATGAAATCGATCTTTTTTTGTTTTAACGAGGATGATATTTTTTTGCTGAATAATGTCCTGGTCGACGGTCAAAGTTGTGTGGGATAGTAATAAAGTTAAATTTGTATCCAGATCGCTTATGTCTTTGGCTGTGTGCCTGAGTATTAAGCTAAATCTTGCAGTTCTTGAGATACCTCGGGTTATTAAGCGCAAAGGTCTATTGAAATAAAGAATTGGAAATCTTGGATAATTAGTGGCTTTTAATTATAATTTTGTTTTACATTTGGGTAATACTGATAAATCGTAACTGATAATTTCTGACGGATAAATTAATTTGGAGGCCAGCGACCACATAAAAACGGGGCGATACCGAAAAGCCAAATGAGTAGGGTGACAAAAAAGTACGAACATGAAAACATTTTTTTTAATAATTTTTATTGCATTTGCTTTAAATGCCAACGCTCAAAAATTTTACAAAGACAAAACAGCGACACTAAATGCTATTAAAGAAAAAGGGTACACCTATGCCCAAGATCGAACCGATGCAAATGTCTATTGGTATAAAAGGTTCGATGGCTACGGCCAATCGATGGTTCAGCTGACCTTTGAAAATGGTTATCTAAGAAAGGCTGTCGTTGTGCAGTTAAATGCCTCTGAAACATTAGACCGTATGAAAGATTTGTACAAAACAATAAGTTCCGAGGAAGCTCTCAATTTCGAGGTTTATAAGGGCCAAGCATCAAATACCCAATATTATTCGGGTAAAGCTCTTTATCAAATTAGTAACGATTATAACACGAGAGATTATTTATTTGTTGTCATTCCGCTTGATTAAAAGACAGAAGAATGAAACCCTTCGATTTTTTAATTTTTGCATTGTCCTTGCTGCTTTACAGTTGTGTTGCCAATACAGGTAGTTCTGAAAAAACATCGGAATTAAATGCAATTAAAGAAGAAAAACTAAATAGCATTGCCGTGCTGAACTCTTGCTCCTATTATGATAAATCAAACGCAGAAACTGTAAATTTTTTCAATCCCGAAATTGAAGCCGAACTTAATAATAAAAAAATAATGAAATTGGTTGGCCTATCTTCGAATTTCACAATTAAAAGAGCAAATGTTGAAAATGCAATGGCAACAATAATACAATCATACTCTGGAATTTTTGAACGGTTCATTTTATATGACCAAAACTTTATGAACTCTGTAAAATTATCCACAGGCAATGATTTTAGCCAATGGTCAATCATTGCTCACGAGATCGGTCATCATTTATCTGGATACACCCTCACTTCAAGTGGTGATAGTCATAAACAGGAGTTAGAAGCCGATGAATTTTCTGGATTTGTAATGTATAAGATGGGTGCAACTTTACCTCAAGTCCAATCTGCAATAGAAAAGTTCTGTTCTGAAGAAGGCAGTTTGTCACACCCCCAGAAAAAGGGTCGACTTGCAGCAGTTGAAAAAGGTTGGTGGAATGCAAAAACTAGTAGTCCAAATAGCAATGCAAGCGGGCGGTTCAACTTCTGAGGTGTTAACTTATCAAGGTAAAGTAGTGGCTATGATAATTCAAAGCACAAAGTCTGGTGACAACAAGAAAAATAAAATTATTGGTAAAAATCCAATTTGTAGATATATTCCTTCTTCAAAAAAATGGCAGATTACTTATAAAGATGAAAAAGGTTTTTTCAAATGATGGAGCTTTCGTTCGTTAAGGAAGCAGAAGATGCCGCAGTAATGAAAGACATTTATGGGACAAGATATAGCGTAACAAATGGGGTAAATGCTGATGGTATGTTAATTTGCTAAATGCTTGATATTTCAGGTGACGCATTAATGTATATTTCCTTTGAAGGGTTAAAAAGAAAATAATTTTTTATAAAAAATGAGACATTTAATTTTATTTACTACAATTTTTCTAAGTTCAACCATAGTTTATTCTCAGTCTAATTATGCGTACCAGACAAGCAAATATATTTGCCATAATAGAGATAGATCTGGATATTGGTCAAATGAGCAGATTGGATACGCAAACATACTTATTGCTCTAGATTTAGACAATGACATCATTACCTTTAATTCAACCAATTCCAAATTTGTTTACCATATTATGAGTTCGCATAAGAAAAATAATTATCCTTATACTTATTTTGTCTATGAGTGCATGCAAATCAATGTTCCCTTTACAATAGTTATTGCAAATAATAATCAAAACGGTAGCCAAACAATTACCCTAGAAAATATTCAAACAAGGGTTACTTACAATGTTACTTTTTTAGGTAAATATTAAAAGTCTATTGCATTTTATCCGTGTTTAATTGCTGCTTAAATCCAAACCACATTTCTAAAATAGCTATCAAAAATATATGGTATCCTGAAGAATTAAAATATTGAATAGAATGGATATCCGTCAACTTTCTTCAAGTTCTGATAATATTTACTTACAGAGTTAGGGAGCAATTTAACTCGGGTTTGATCTGTATTTGAGGTAAGCAAATTATTCTCAAGATTTGTTATTGCCTACAACCCCATTCTATCCTTATTTTAGTAAAATGATAACTGGAGAATTAAAATCGCAAGTAGACAAAGTGTGGGAAGCGTTTTGGACGGGGGGTATTTCCAATCCGTTAACCGTGATTGAGCAGATGACGTATTTGCTTTTTATCCGTCGTCTCGATGAATTACAAACCACCAAAGAGCTGAGGGCTAGCGCTACCAAAAAGCCCATCATAGAACCCATCTATACTGACGCGAATCAAGAACTGCGTTGGAGCCGTTTCAAGAACATGGATCCTGAGGTGATGCACAAGTTGTTTACCAAGCAAGATGGCGTGTTCGATTTCTTGAAAAACGTGGGGAGCAAAAGTGCTTCGTTCTCGAAGTTCATGAAAGGGGCTACTTTCATGATTCCAACTCCGCGATTGCTGGCGCAAGTGGTAGAGATGATCTCGCACATTCCCATGCAAGACCGCGATACCAAAGGCGATGTTTATGAATACCTGTTAGGTAAGATTGCGTCGGCTGGACAAAACGGTCAGTTTAGAACGCCGCGTCACATCATTCGCATGATGATTGACATGGTGCAGCCTACCATGGAAGATGTGATTTGTGATCCATCTGCTGGTAGTTCAGGGTTCTTGGTGGTGGCGAGCGAATACATTCGCGAGCATTACGAGAAAGAATTGTTTGATGCCAAGGTGCAAGAGCATTTTCAAAACAAGATGTTCATGGGAATGGAATTCGATCCCACCATGATTCGCATTGGTGCCATGAACTTAATTCTTCATGGTATTGAAAACCCTCAGTTGTCAGACGTCGACGCACTGAGTGAGGCCAATACAAGTTTTACTGAGAAGGCCAGTTTGGTTTTGGCCAATCCGCCTTTCAAAGGAAGTTTGGATAGGGAGGCGGTAGATGGTAAGATTTTGAGTGTAGTGGATAGCAAGAAGACCGAGCTGTTGTTCTTGGCGCTAATACTTAAAGGTTTGAAGTTAGGGGGAAGGGCAGCGGTGATTATTCCTGATGGTGTTTTGTTTGGAAGCAGCAAGGCGCATCAGCAAATTCGCAAGGAGATCATCGATAACCAAAAATTACAGGCGGTGATTAGTATGCCCAGTGGGGTATTTAAGCCTTATGCCGGAGTGAGTACTGCGGTATTGATCTTTACCAAAACGAATAGTGGCGGTACGGATAACGTTTGGTTTTACGATATGCAGGCGGATGGATACAGTTTAGATGATAAGCGAAATACCATTGAAGCGAATGATATTCCTGATATCGTTGCTCGATTTCACAAACTGAAAGACGAGTCCAAGCGCAATCGCACCGATAAGAGTTTCATGGTTCCCGTGAAGGAAATTCGCGACAACAAATACGACCTCAGCATTAACCGATACAAGGAAGTGGTGTACGAGGAAAAAACTTACGAAAAGCCCGAGGTAATTATTGGTCAAATTGAAGCATTGGATAAGGAACGTGCCGATTTGTTGAAACAGTTAAAAGCGATGTTGAAATGAGCGCACCCCTTGATTTTAATGCATTGGTGGCTATAATTGAACAGACGCATAGCCACTTTCAGCAACAAGCAGTAAAGGCAGTGAATGTTTCCTTGACCGTGCGCAATTGGCTGGTGGGGCATTACATTGTGGAGTTTGAGCAATATGGAGAAGAGAGAGCTTTATATGGCGAAAAACTCATTTCCAATCTTGCTGAAAAACTATCAGTTAATGGTTTGGGTGAAACCAATTTAAAAATTTGCCGATTGTTTTATAAGACCTATCCAGAAATAGGGAAAACGGTTCACCTTCATTTCGGTTCGTCACTCCCACTTCCCATTCGTCAGACAGTGTCCGCCGAATTCAAAGCAACGGATGTAATGAGCTTGGAAAAAAGTCGGACAGCGTCCGACGAATTCCAGACGCCTCATCCATTGATGAAATCTGACCGGTACTATCACGATCTTTTGGAACGCACGTCCTTTTCGCATTTGGCGGAACTACTGAAAATTACGGATGTGTCAAAGCGCACATTTTATGAGCTCATCCTTTTGAAAACAACTCCCTCAGTAAGAGAGCTCAAGCGACAAATCAACACCCTGACCTACGAGCGGGTGGGTCTGTCGGCCGATGCTCCAAGTGCAACGGATGAGTTATTAAAGAAAATAGTACCTGAACAAGCAGATGATGCTGTCAAGAACATTTATGCCTTTGAGTTTCTTGGATTGAGGAATAACGGACTCATGGAAGAGAAAGATTTGGAATCAGCCATTCTCGATCATTTGCAAGATTTTATCCAAGAGATGGGTTTGGGCTTTTGCTTTGAATACAGACAGCGCCGAATTCTTATAGACGATGAATATTTTTTCATTGATCTGGTTTTTTACCACCGCATTCTAAAATGCCATGTGATCATTGAATTGAAAATAGACGCTTTTAAGCAAGAACATTTGGGGCAACTCAACACCTATGTATCGTATTACAATGCTGAAGTGAAACGCGCCGATGACAATCCCGCCATTGGCATTTTATTGTGCACCCAAAAAGGCACCAAGTTGGTGGAATATGCCACAGCGGGCATGGACAATCAATTGTTTGTGTCTCAGTATATGTTAGAACTCCCTAAAAAGGAGGAATTGGAAGCATTCATCCTTAAAGAAGTAGCGACATGGGGGTAGAAACAATTAAAAGCGATGTTGGTATGAGTTGGAAAAAATTGAAATTAGGAGACATATTCGAAATAGCAAGGGGAGGTTCGCCTCGCCCAATAGAAACATTTTTAACGAATGATGAAAATGGAGTGAACTGGATAATGATTGGTGATACTAAGGATGGCGGAAAGTATATTGAGAAGACAGCGAAAAAAATAAGGAGAGAAGGGGTTTCTAATTCAAGAATGGTTAAAGAAGGAGATTTCCTTTTAACCAATTCTATGAGTTTTGGGAGGCCATATATACTCAAGACTTCGGGTTGTATACACGATGGTTGGTTAGTGTTGAGTCCAAAAGATGAAAATATTTCCAGAGATTATTTTTACTATTATTTGGGTTCAGATGAAATTAAGCAAAGATTATCCTCCAAAGCCGCTGGAGCCGTAGTTAAAAATCTAAATAAAGAAATTGTATCAGATTTAGAAATTGAACTCCCCCCACTATCCACCCAAAAACGCATTGCAGAAATCTTAGATGCAGCCGATGCCTTGCGCCGCAAGGATCAAGAGCTCCTCAAAAAATACGATGAACTGGCTCAAGCCATTTTTATTGATATGTTTGGAGATCCTGTGAAGAATGAGAAGGGGTGGGATATTTCTGTTCTTGAAGATTTGTGCATTGATATTGTTGATTGTCCCCATACAACTCCCAATCACACAGAGGAAATAACAAATTTTCCTTGCATAAGAACTTCTGAAATGAAAAATGGCAATATTTCATGGGGTAGCATGAAATATTTAAATAAAGAGGAATATTCAAAACGAGTTAAACGTCTTGTACCTGAAGCAGGTGATATTGTTTATGCTAGAGAAGGTACTTATGGCGAAGCAGTTTTATTGCCTGAAAATTATCATTTTGCTTTAGGTCAAAGAACAATGTTGTTGAGACCTAATTCAAATTTAGTTAGTAATGAATTTTTGTGGTATCAGATAAATTCAGATTTTGTATATCGTCAAGCAAAAAGAAAGAATATGGGTTCAACAGTTGGACACGTAAATGTTGCAGATGTTAAAAAATTTGACATCCTTGTTCCGCCAGTTCAATTACAATTAAAATTCACCGATAAAATAACTAATTTAATCAGTGCTAAATCATTATTTGAAAATCAAGAATCCGATAAATTATTTAACTCACTCATCCAAAATGCCTTCAAAGGTGAATTAGTAGCATGAGTAATTTTTCATTCATACCCACTCAATGGGCGTCACTGGCTCAAGCGCCCAAAGATGCTGAGCAACATGTTTATGGGGCTCCCTTGTATGCTGCCATAAAAGGCAAATTACTTCAATAAACTTATCCCATGAGCAAAAAAGAAGAACAAGACAATCGCAAGCAACTTGGCAAAAAGAAAGAGCAGGTTGTTTTTCCTTTGGCAGAATCGCTGCTTGCCATGCCCGAGAATTATCGTGGATTTATTCAAGATATCAAAAATCGTATTGCCCAAAGCCGTATTGAGGCGGTAGTGGCGGCTAATTCCAAAATGATTTTGCTTTATTGGGAAATCGGCAATGCCATCTTGCAACGCCAGCAAACAGAGGGTTGGGGAGCTAAGGTCATTGACAGAATGTCGTATGATTTAAAATCAGAATTTCCTTCCTTACAGGGTTTTTCGCCCCGCAATCTCAAATACATGCGCAAATTTGCTGATGCATGGCCTTCTTTAGAAATAGTGCAACGCAGCGTTGCACAAATACCTTGGCGCAGTAACATTACCTTGCTGGACAAGCTAAGCGATCCTGAATTGCGCCTTTGGTATGCACAAAAAACTATTGAAAATGGCTTTGGAAAAGATATGTTGGTGTTTCAAATTGAGTCGGAATTGCATAATCGCACTGGTGCCTCGGTTCAAAATTTTGACGTTTCATTGCCACCAGTAGAGTCTGATATGGCGCAACAATCCTTTAAAGATCCCTACATTTTTGATTTTATTGGAGCAACAGCACCTCGCCTGGAATATGAATTGGAGCAAAAACTCATGGATCACATTCAGAAGTTTCTATTGGAACTTGGGCAGGGCTTTGCCTTTGTGGGGCGGCAGGTACATTTGGAATTGGGTGGAGAAGATTTTTTCCTGGATCTTTTGTTTTATCATCTTAAACTTCGTTGCTATGTGGTCATAGAACTAAAGGCCGGCAAGTTTGATGCAGGATATATCAGCAAACTGAATATGTATCTAAATGTGGTGAACGATGTGCTAAAAACTCCGGAGGACAAACCTACCATTGGCTTATTGCTGGTGAAAAATAAAAATAAATTGACCGTTGAATATGCCTTGCAGGGTTTTACCAATCCGATAGGGGTTTCCAATTGGGAAAATCAAATTGAAAAAGCGATTTCCGAAAATGTTAAATCCAGTCTGCCTACCATAGAAGAAATTGAAAACGAGTTAAAAGATGAGCTCTAATTTCTCCTTCATCCCCACCCAATGGGCGTCATTGGCGCAAGCACCACATGAAGCTGAGCAGCATGTGTATGGTGCTCCCTTGTACGCTGCCATGCTTTGCCGAAAAAGCTTGGAGGAATGGGTGAGATGGATGTATGAACACGATGCTGATTTAACGCTTCCTTACGATACTTCGCTTAACGGATTGATTCACGAGCGGGCTTTCAAAGACGTGGTGGCTCCTTTGCAATTCAATCACATCAACCTGATTCGCAAACTGGGAAACACCGCTGTTCATACCACTGCCAAAATCAAACCGCAAGAAGCTTTGTACGCCTTGCGATTGCTCCACGGATTCATTGGTTGGGTAACTTACATGTATGGAGAGGAAAAACCCAAACTGCAAGTATTTGACGAGAACTTAATTCCGAAAGAATCTGGGAGGGACAAAAGCAAAGAAGAACTTCAGCAATTAGAAAAAGCGTATCAATCGCAACAAAGCGAACTCAAAAAATTGCAAGAGGAACTTGCTGAGATGAAGGCGCGCAAAGAACAAAACGCTGCTTTCATTCCTCCGCCCATTGATCCCAATGAAGACACCACGCGCAAGATGTACATCGATGCGCTGTTGCGTGAAGCGGGCTGGGATCCCTTTGGTTTTAATGTTCCAGAATACGAGGTGAAGAATTGCATGCCTCAAGAAAATGGAAATGGGGGCAATGGCAAAGTTGATTATGTTTTATGGGGCGATGATGGCAAACCTTTGGCAGTAGTAGAAGCCAAACGCACCAGCAGAGATCCTCGAGTGGGACAACACCAAGCCAAGTGCTATGCAGATTGTTTGCAAAAAGAATTTGGTCAACGTCCGGTTATCTTTTATTCAAACGGATTTCAAACCTGGATGTGGGACGACTTGAATTATGCTCCCCGCGAGGTGTTTGGCTTTTATACCAAAGATGAACTGCAAACCCTGATTCAACGAAGAATATTTAAAAAGTCGTTGGTAACGCAAACCATCAACAACGCCATTACCGATCGTTATTATCAAGTAGAAGCGATCCGAAAAGTGGCTGAGGCACTTGAATCCAATCACCGCGAAGCTTTGTTAATCATGGCAACAGGGACAGGTAAGACAAGGGTTTCAGCATCGATTATCGATTTTTTAAGCAAAGCCAATTGGGTAAAACGCGTCTTATTCTTAGCCGATCGGAATGCCCTTATCCATCAAGCGAAAAACAACCTCAATGATTATTTACCGCACCTGCCTGCGGTGGATTTAACCAAGGAGAAGGAAGACGACAGCAGTCGCATAGTGTTTTCTACTTACCAAACCATGATCAACATGATCGATGGAGAGGCCGATGGAGAGAATCGGTTTTATGGGGTTGGACATTTTGATTTAATCATCTTTGATGAGATACACCGCTCGGTGTACAATCGATACAAAGCCATTTTCAAATATTTCGATGGATTGCGCATTGGACTCACAGCCACTCCTAAAAGCGAAGCAGACCGCGACACCTATGCGCTTTTCAATATGCAGCCCAACAATCCCACCTATGCCTATGAGTTGGAGCAAGCGGTGAATGATGGTTACTTGGTGCCACCCAAAGCCATGTCGGTATCCATTAAATTCCAACGCGGCGGAATCAAGTACAGTGAGTTGAGTGATGAAGAGAAATTGAAATACGAAGAGCAATTCACCGACCCACTCACGGGGGAGTTTCCAGATGAAATAGATGCAGCTGCTTTGAATAATTGGCTATTCAATACCGATACAGTAGATAAAGCCATTGGCCACTTAATGCAGAACGGTATTAAAGTAGAAGGGGGAGATAAGTTGGGGAAGACCATCATATTTGCACGCTCTCACAAACACGCCAAGTTTATCGAAGAAAGATTCAATCTTCAGTATCCAGAATACAAGGGAGACTTTTTGAAGGTAATCGACCATCACGAAGAATATCGATATGATTTGCTTAACAAATTCAAAGGCAAAGACAAGATGCCCCAGATTGCAGTTACCGTTGATATGTTGGATACGGGAATTGACGTGCCTGAGGTAGCCAACTTGGTATTCTTCAAACCCGTCCGAAGCAGTTCCAAGTTTTGGCAGATGATTGGAAGAGGAACCCGCTTGTGCAACGATCTTTTTGGTCCAGGCATGAACAAAAAGGAATTTGTCATTTTTGATTTTTGCGAAAATTTCGAATTCTTCGACAACAAACCAAAGGGCGTTGAGGGAGCATCGGGGAAATCTTTGAGTCAACGCTTATTTGAAATCAGATTGAAACTGAGTTTCATCTTACTCCAAGATGAAAGCGCTGAGCTGAAGGAATATGGCAAGACCATCTTGCAGGGATTGATAGAACAAACGCAAGCGCTGAATACACAGAGTTTCCTCGTTCGTCAGAACTGGCGGGAGGTAGAAAAATACAAAGACGCCAATGCGTGGAATGCCCTATCGGATTTGGATGTCAAAGAATTGGTAGACAAAATTGCGCCATTGGTGGTAGAAACCCATCAAGATGAAATGGCCAAGCGATTTGATGCCACCTTATTGGATATTCAGTTGAGTATTTTGGAAGGAATGCCAAGGCAGCAGAAGTTGATTCAGAATACCATCAATACAGCAGGTAAACTATCCAAGAAGCAAAGCATACCCAGTGTGTCGGCGAAACGAGAGACCATCCTGATGGCCCAAGAAAAGGATTTTTGGAAATCGGGAGACATCCTGGCCATTGAGCATGTGCGTCTTGAATTGCGTGACCTCATTAAGTTTATCGACTTTGAGAACAGAGCCATTTACTTCACCATGTTTGAAGATGAGATTGGCACGGTAGGAGAGCGACAATTGGTTTATGGAGCCAATGATTTGGAAGCATATCAGCGCAAGGTAGAGCAATACTTAAAAACCAATCAGCACCAACTGATCATTCATAAGATTCGGAACAACATTCAAATCACAGAAGCAGAGTTAAGGCAATTGGAAGAGATGTTATTTTCTCAAGGCGATTTAGGCACAAGAGAAGAGTTTGTGAAAGCATACGGCGAAGCACCATTGGGTAGTTTCATTCGTGGCATAGTGGGGTTGGAAATCAATGCCGCCAAAGAGGCATTTGGAGAGATTTTGCAAGGTCAGAACTTGAATTCGCAGCAGATTCGTTTCATGGACACCATTATCAACTTCTTCTCAGTCAAAGGAATCATTGATCCCGAGATGCTCTTTGAGCCACCCTTCACAGACATCAATAGTTCTGGCGTAATGGGCGTCTTCGACGCCGAAGAAACCCGCAAGGTTATTTCCATTATTGAAAGAGTGAATGGAACGTGTATGGTGGGGTGAGGGGATTATTTAAAATATATTGAATTAAAATACAAATAAAGAATTGAAAGCCAATCAACAAATCCCCAAATTCCACGAGACGCTGATTCCTATTCTAACCATTCTTGCCGATGGAAATCCAATTCATTGGAATGAATTGAGGATTAAGGTTCGTGATCGATTTTATGCTGATTTACCTGAAGAGTTATTGCGCTTGAAAACCAAGAGTGGAGATCCTCTCGTTTTGAATCGTATTGCTTGGGGGAAGTCTTTTTTGCATCAGGCAAAAATGGTTTGTCTACCCAATAGAGGAATGGTTCAAATTACGGAAAAAGGTAAGGCTGTCTTGAATGTTGGTACATTAACCTTTCAAGATGTAAGGAGGGATCCGGATTACATCGCCTATCAGCAGCAAAAAGAATCGGATAGAGAAGTAGCAGAAATTCACACTTCAGAGAGAGAAGATGTTTCGCCACAGGATATGATCGACTCTGGAATCGATGCTATTGAGAGAGATGTCAAGCATGATTTGCTTGCGCGATTAAAGACCATGGATCCCTATTACTTTGAGAAGGTTATCGGAAAATTACTCAAGAAAATGGGATATGGCCAATTCCAAGAAACTTCCAAATCCAGAGATGGAGGAATTGATGGAGTTATCAATCAGGATGTCTTGGGCTTGGATAAAATTTATATTCAGGCCAAGCGATTTGAAGAGAATCAAGTCCGAGAGAAAGATATTCGCAATTTCATTGGAGCCATGAGTGGCGATACTTCGAAAGGGGTATTTGTTACAACGTCTACTTACCATGATGAAGCCGTCAAAAAGGCCAAGGAAGCCCACCATAAAATCGTGCTCATTGACGGCAACCAATTAACGGATTTGATGTATCAATTCGGAATTGGCGTTCAGGTCAAAAACACTTACGAGATCAAGGAGTTGGATCAGGATTTTTTTATTGAGGATTAGTAACTACCCTTCCTTGCGACAGCGCCGCAATTCATTCCGATGTTTTAACCGTCAGGTGCATACTTTTGTTAGATTAACCAAGAATACCCATTACAGCAAAGCATCTGCGCCTTAGGATTCCAGAATTTGATTGATTAAAGCTTTATCGGATGCATGATTGCAATGAACACCAAATTGGGTGACCAAGAGGATGGGGATGCGTTGATCCGCTGTCCCCATTTCGTGGACAGAAACCAACTCAATTTCTTCTTGTAATTAGAGTATCAGGGGTGGATAGTGGTTGGGGTAATTGGATTTTTTGTATTGTCAGTTGATTACAATTTGTTGCCCTATAGTTGATTTCTTTATTTAGATTTTTTTTCATCATGCATCAACTTGTGAGTTCTTACAGTAATGAGTTGCTGATATTGCCTCTTCTGCTCTTTATCAAGAAACGAATTTTCAATAAGTTCGATGGCCAGCGGGAGCCACTTGTCTAATCGCGTGAATACGCCGTTGATTTGTTTTTCATTCAAATTGAGCAACGTGCCAAATCGTTCAAAGTAACCTCTGTTGAAATTTTTCTTCTTCCCTCCTAACATCAATGCGGTTTCATCTTTGTCCTTGGGCAATACCAAATTCACATTCAATAAGTCATAGAAGGGAGATAAGGTCCAACCGTTTTCCTTCAATATCATAGAGAAATTTTTCAAGTGCATATCGTTGTTACCTATAACAAAGTTGAAAACGGAGACCTCGAAAAATCGAAATTGGTCAAATCGAGTGTTGGCCGATAGCTCTCCAATTTTTTTGCCCAAGGTTTCCATATTGCCTAAATACTTGTCCGACAATTCCAGAATCTGAAGAAAGTCGATCATGTGGTTTTTTGTTCCGTCTTTATTACGGTCAATTCGCTTTGTTATAAAACACAATTCACCAGATGCCAAGCGAATCATACTTACAGGTACGATGTTTATCTTAAATAAGGCGGCTAGTTTCATGGATAGGTGCTCATTCTCAGGCATCATCGGATATTCGGCATTTTGAGGTTTCAAAATGTAATGTCCATCTAGGGCGTTTAAGATGGTCAATCGCCCTTGTCGTTTTCCGGCTAACTCATCCTTCATCCAACCCAAGCTCAACTTGGGCTGAACACCGGGGACGGTAACAGATGATTCAGCAGCTTCAGCAGCCAATTTTTCCATTTCTGAGAGATGATAGGGTAGATGTGGAGCCTCATTGGTTCCGAAAAACTTCTTAGCGCAGTTAGCGTGATAATCTATCTCTTCCTTGATAAGTTTTTTATAGCAATGCAAACACTTTTTCACGATGATGGATTTTAAATAGGGTGAATACTAACTGCACCAATGGCATTTTGACAACAAGCCATTAAAAGCCCCATCCTATCGGCTTTGTTGATTTTCCAACTTTCCGCTGCTATGTTCAGTAGCCATCCCTCTGGTATCAAACCATCAAAAAAGGGAAAGAGCCTTTTGCTGCGATAAGTTCTTGAAGTGACAGGCAAAGCAAAACAAATGAATTGATTCGGAAATTCAGTGATGTAATTCGAGTCGTAGTGGAAAGTATATTCTCCATTGTCCTCTTCAATCAATATCCCTGCTGTGATATTGTTATAACGTACAACAGCCTGCCTCATGACAAAGATTTATGTGGACCCAATTCATGCCCAAACATGCTCAATACCTGATTGACTTTAGATAGGCTCAAATTGTCTTTCCCTTGCTCAATCTTGCGAATGACGGTGAGCGCTACGCCGGCTCTCTCTGCAAATTCCTCTTGCGTCAAATGCAGACTCTTGCGTCTTTCTTTTACAAACTCTGAAATGCTCTTCATGTTATATGCTATTGCATGCAAATTTAGTGAAAAATGTAAAATTATATGTTTTTGCGTATAAATTTATTGAACTCATGTTAATTATATGCAAATGGATATAATAACTGTTGATTTTCTTAATCTACAAGCAAGCGCGTATAATGCATTGCTGGACTAATTTCTCTCTTATGATCTATAGACTCCGGAATATGCCTCTTTTCATTGTTTCATTGCAGATACATTCATCGAATGTCACAGATTCCGTGGCGCCCAAAACATAGTTGCATTCATCCAATATGTGACGCAAATACTCCTTGAAATCTTTAGACATATTGCACTTCTTTAAGAATCTGAGGTCCGATATAAGGACTTACCCCATTTTTGGTAACGACTTCTATTTTTTGATTCTTGAACATTTGTTCAAGCAAATCATAAATCGGCATGAGATTATCAAAATTCTCTTTTTCTGGATAGAAGTCAACCAGTATATCTATGTCACTCATAGTGGTTGCTTCATCTCTCGCGTAAGATCCAAAAACGCCCACATCTCTAACTCCTAGCGCAGCAAAGAGGCTCCGATTGGCTTGCAGGGATTGTATGACATTTATTTTGGTTAAAATGATATCAGATTAAAGATAGTTTTTTTCAAATAGATGTGTCAAGTCCAATATCAATTAATCCTTGATTTTCTCCCCCAATACAATCACCGCATTGTCAAGAATAGTGATGGGGCTGTACCCCATCACTCGTTTCATGGCATTGTGCAGGGCAATGACCCTTCTGGCTTGCTGGCGCGATCCGACAAAACCGGTTTCAACCGTTGTATTATAAACCTCCACCAATTGCTCGGGAGTGAACTGCATCAATTCCTCCAAATATTGTTGAATGGGCTCTGCATCTTCCTTGCGACCAAAGAACACATACTTATCCATGGCGCTCTGTATTTTTTGATTCGACATGGTGCTGGTGACCCATCGCAACAAATTCATTCTGATTCGCAATCAACGTTCCTCCCGCTGGAATGGAGTGACTGAACTTCAATCCTTCCGGTTCAAAGTAATAGGCTTGGTTGGCATCCAATACAACACACAATCGATGGAAATTTTTCTTCTGTGCATCAATCTGCTGCTTGAATTTCCATATTGAATGGAGCAACAACGATTGTTGTTCTATAGGATCATCAGAAGGCGTTTGAATCAATATCCCTGTCATGCCTTCTTGTTGCTCCTTTACAAAGTGAATGGGGATTTGCATGTAGATGGCATAGTGTAATCGGATGATGACATAAGGGAATTTTCCATAGCCCATTTCGACATGGCTACTGCGGACAGGAAAGCCCAATTTTTTCTCAGGTTCTGTGCTCATTTTATTTCAGTTTGGATGATGGTTTGAATGGATTGGATGTGCTGCAAGTCGAACGGAATGGGTAGCGGAATAATCAAAACATACGGACATTGAGACTGCACGTCAAAGTCGCCTTGAGGCTGGTGATAGGCGTAAGTGGCGCTTTGAAATTGGAGATTTTCGTCGAGGTGCAAGAGCAGTGCGTCGCGCAGTTGCGACAGATGCAAGGTGGACACCAAAGCTCCGTGGATGAAGTGGAGCAGGATGGGAAATTTGTGTTCCAAGACAATAGGAGGAACATCAATAAAGGTAGAGGTTACGGTAACCTCGGTGGTGTGGAAATTGATTTCCAGACCTGAAGACAAGCGAACGGCAAGTTGCTTTTTCATACAAATAGAATTAAGTTAAACAATAATTTTTCTTTGTACTTAAAACGAGAAATGGGAGATACGTTGATTTTGGCTTGTGGCCCGTATTGTTTTACCACCGTGGTGTCTACACTCGGTTGGTACCATTTAAGGTTCGAAATACGAAGCAAATGTATACAAGTTTTTTTCGCTGCAAATATTTGGTGATTTTTTTTAAGATTTATTTTCTTTAGCAATTTCATTTTGGTATTAAAGTCAACGTTTTTTCCTTTTCTTAAGGAAATATTTTTTCGAATATTTTTTAATGCGAGTGAAATTGAGTTGTAAGTATGAAGTTCTTTTTACAACGATTGTTTGAGTGTTGGTGTGTTGGAGACAAGGGATAGGATTATTCGAATTCTGCGATGCAGGCCCCATTTTTATTCTTGAAAATAATTTTTAAAAAATAAGATAAATGGGCTGAAAGGCTTGATTATGCTCGATTTATCGCGATTTATCGCGATTTACCGCAGTATACCGCGGTAAATCGCAGTGCATCGAGGAGCATCGTCAAATGGCGTGACATTGGCCATTTTGGTGTCACGGTCTGTATCGATTTATGATTTATTGTTCCATTGATGACAAGAGTGAATGATAAAATTTGTAGATTCATCATCATTAAATCTTTTGGAAAGATGCGTAAAATTCATTTGGTTGGTTTCCTTTTTTTAATCACGAGCTGGATTATTTCTTGCTCGAATTCCGTTCTTGAGAATGAGAGATTCATCTCATTTGAGAGTCATCCAAGTGAAGTAAAAATGTATTGGAAAGATGACAACGGATTTCCATTGGGTTCTTTAGAAAACTTAAAACGGATGGTTGAGGGAAGTGGAAAGCATCTCAAATTCGCAATGAACGGGGGTATGTTTTTGACCGATCTTTCTCCTCAAGGGTTGTACATTGAAAATGGAAACGTGATCAAGTCATTAAACACAATGAAGGCAAGTGGTAATTTTTACTGGCAGCCCAATGGTGTCTTTTATATCAACAAGAGCAATAAAGCGTTCATTTGTAAATCGGCAGAATTCAATAATCCGAACGACGTAAAGTATGCTACACAGTCTGGTCCCATGTTGGTGATTGATGGAAAGATTCATCCTGAATTCAAGGAAGGTTCAACCTTTGTTCATATTCGCAATGGAGTGGGTATCCTGCCCAATGGGAAGGTCATCATGGCCATCAGCACAGAGGAGGTAACGCTGTATGATTTCGCCAAATTCTTCAGGGACAAGGGATGTCAAAACGCTCTTTACTTGGATGGATTCGTCTCCAAGATGTATTGCCCAGAGAAGGGGATGGAACAGCTGGATGGGAATTTTGGAGTGATGATAGGAGTAGAAAATTGATAAATGTATCGGAGATGACAAGAGGTATTCAAGTTATAGTATTGTTGGGATTGATATTGGCAATTCTATTTGTTAAGCATCGTTTGTATTTAAAGGATGAATCATTGCGAGCGGCTTTAGAGATGCAAGAAGGAGGGGTTGTGAAAGAATTACCAAGATTAGAGTTGACGGATTATTCTGAGTTCTATATGAAAGCGGATTCAGTGTTGCTTCCCAATCCATCTGGATATACTTTTCGGGTTTATCAAAACGAGGTGAATCACATGGTTGATTCATTTCCTGAATTGTTTCAAGAGCAGATGTTAAAGCCAAGCGAAGCTTCTGATCATGCGTGGGAAAGGAACATTATAAAGTGTATGGCCGATGAGGATAAATTTTATATCCAATACTATTATTTGATGCGGAAGAGAAATGGAGAGGGATTTTGGACAGAGCCGCGAGATAGGCTGCAAACCATTCTTATGTTATTGAATGATTTGTCGCTTTGTGAGGCAATCAGTGGCACCTATCATGGTCATGACATTTCTCGCATATTGGCAAAAACGGAATATGAGATTTATCTTTTAAAGGACAATCCGCGATTACTCCTTGATCATTACAATATGACCAGGCAAATTCATTTGTACATCGAAACATTGCGTCAGTGGGTGAGGGATGAAAACAATCATCAAATTGATTATGAGGGAGCCGACAGGATAAAGCGCGAAAAGGAATATCTAGTCATAGTGGATAAACTTGAACGGGCCATTTCCAATGGGTATTATCTAAACCATGCACGTGATTATTTTTATAATTGGTTAAGAAATGACTAAGACAATTTGTTCGATCGCTGTGTTGCTGCTTTTGGGATGTGATACACCAAGTAACAACAGCTACGTCAATTCCAACTCTGCGGAGGCGAAGCTTTTTAAATTCTCTATTTTAGATGATGTAGGTGACACCATAGCCAAGGATTTTTCGGTTCGAATGAAATTGCCATTGGATACAACGTTCATGGGCCCTGTCCCACATGTTATTTCTTACAGTCAATTCGATAAGTTCGAGAGCTTGATTGTGCAAGAGGATATGGCGACCATTAGTCGTGTCAATGGAGTCCGATGTGTTGGTGAATTTGTACGCTTAAAGCACAAAATTGAAATAAGTGCCCCACATAAGTTCAAGGCTAATTACGTTCAAGATTTGGATTGGACCAAGGTCAATGCCAACCAGGTCAATTGTTGTTTTGTCAATTGGGGCAATTCAAGTTCGGAGTTGGATAAGGCAATTGAAAGGGCATGTGAGCAAGGCAAATCCTTGGCGGAGTTTTATTGGAGTTGGAATGAGGACAGTAAGAAGGTTATTAACTTTTTCGAGCATGCAAACGACTCCTTGTTTCGCAAAGGTTGGTCAGCGTCCAATCAATACTTCATTACCTGGAATGAAAGAGAAGATGAAGCTTTTCACCTCATTGACGAGGGGATCATCAGCGATTTGAATGGAGATGGAATCGCAGATCGCTTATTGAAATATAGGAAACAGTGTGCTGCTGGGGTTTGTGGAGTGACCAGGAAGGAAAGGGGAGGGAGGTTAGTTTTTTTTGAGTTGCAACAGATAATATATAATTCGAGATAAATATGACAAGTGATGTTTCAAGGATTGAATCATTCTATGAAGCTGGAATGAAAGCAATGGACGATTGCGAATACACAATCGCAGCCAATATGTTTAAGGCATGTTGGGAATGTTACCAGAATGCAGATTTTTCATTTTATCATGATGATACCAAGGCAACCGCTTTTCTGGCTTTGGAAAAGTACAAGTTCATTACTGCTAAACATCTCAAGCCTGGTGAGTATGATGAGTTGGATTATTGGCAGTGAGCTAACTCATTAAGTCTTATTTGTGCAGTTTCTTTGCATTGTTAAAGCATATTTATTGAATTATTTACCAACTTATTTTGGCAAAATTCTTATTTTATTTCGCTCTGCAATACAAAGATTTATCTAATTGTTTATATTCGTTTCTGAATATCAATTTATAATTTTAGATGGAGTCAAAAGTTCAAGTATTATTAATTCAATTTGAGAACGAATTGTCTCCTAAAGACGTACCTGCTTTTCGTGGAGCAATTATCAATCGGGTTAATCGAGAGCACGTCTTATTTCATCACCATTTATCTGAGACTGATGTTCTTTTTAAGTATCCTTTGATTCAATATAAGTCAATTGTTGGAAAACCTGCCATATTGTGTTTAGGTGATGCTACAGAAGAAGCATACAGAATTTTTTCTGGCAAGGATAAGTTTGTTCAAATTAGGGATAAGAAATTTGAATTGATTACCAATAGTATGGAGTTTAAGACCAAGTCTTTGCAAGTTAGTTCAGAGATAAAGCATTCTTTTGTTTTGGTCAATTGGTTAGCGTTGAATCAAAAAAATCTCGATGTTTTCAATACATTTCAAAATCCATTGGAGAAGGTTGAGATGCTAGAGAAAATTTTAACAGCTAATATATTGGCTTTTGCTAAGGGTATAGGTTGGACAATTACAAAACCCATCAATGTTTTGATTGAAGAAGTTCAAGATCAGCGGATAATAAGATTTAAAGGCATTCCTATGTTGGCATTTGATGTTGTTTTTAAAGTTAATATTGATTTGCCGCTTTATTTGGGTTTGGGTAAGAGCGCGAGTCATGGATACGGAATGTTAAAAAGGAAGATATATAATAGAAAATGATATGAAAAGGTATTTGTACGGATTGAGTATACACGGTATACAATCGTATATTTTTAGCTCAAATAAATTGCGCGAAATTGCTGGGGCAAGTGAGTTGGTGGAAAAAATTTGCACAGATTTTTTTAAAGACAAAGTTCAAAATTATAATTCCGAAAATTTATTGATGGGGGCAGCGGGCAAGGTGAAATATATTTTTGATGATGAGGTTGATTGTAGCGAAATTGTTAGAAACATGCCTTATTGGCTTAGCATATTCGCTCCTGGAATTTCGATAAGTCAGGCAGTAGAGATTTTTGAGGAAAGAGACTTGGTAAAAGCGATGGATACTTTAGAAAGGAAATTGCAGATTCAAAGAAATATTGGAGGAACGCAATCGAGGTTAGGATATACTGGAGTCTTGAATTCCCGCAGAACAGGTTTAGCAGCCATTCAATTTGATGATAGGAAGGGAGATTTTTTAGACCTTGAGACGATGAGGAAACTTGAAGCTGTCTCAATGGTCAATTTTAAAAAGATGACAAAGGAGAGCATTGCAGTTTCAAGAATCCCATTTGAATTATCGGATTTAAAGGATAAAAAGTCCTGGATAGCTGTGATACATGCCGATGGAAACGGCTTAGGTCAGTTGTTACAAAATTTAGGTGCTACTTTATGTGATTCGATTCAGTTTCAAAAAGTCAAAAGTGGTTATAAGCAATTTTCTTTGGCTATTGAAGAAGCTACAGTGGGTGCGATAAGGAGTGCATATGATTTGATGAAACACAATTGGAGTGAAGACGAAATAATCCCAATTAGACCGATATTAATCGGAGGCGATGATGTGACAGTTATCATTAGAGCCGATTTGGCTGTAGAATTCACACATCTATTTTTAAGTGAATTTGAAAGGGCATCGGCAAAAACGCTTGCTTTTTTGGAAGATTATGGAGTTACTGATTTTAAAAATGGAATTTCAGCTTGTGCAGGTATTGCATATGTTAAGCATAACTATCCTTTTCACTACGCAGTGGAATTGGCAGACGAGTTGTGCAGAGAAGCAAAAAATTATGTCAAGTCATCGGTCCCTTTGAATGGCACTGTTCCTAGATCAGCACTTTCCTTCTTTAAAGTTCAAGATTCTTTTGTTGATTCAATTGATGAGCTGAGAAAAAGAACAATGACCAAAACGGAAGTAGTTGATTATAGATTTGGTCCGTATTTGGTCCATCGAACGGATACTTTTCCGAGTTCAGAAGATTTATTAAATCAATTGTCTAATTTAAATAGCTTGACTAAGGCGAATGAAAAAAAGATAAGTTTAGGAAAGTTACGTGAGGTCATTTCAAAATCATATGAAAGCAAGGATCACGCGATTTTCCTTTTGAAGCGAATGAAGCAGATGAACTGGGGATTATATGATGATTTGAATTTAGATGACATCATAGTGAAAATGGAAAACAATGAAAAGCTACCTCTGCTGGATTTAATGAATTTATATGGATTTCAATATAAAACTTCAAATGAATAAAAGGAATTTTACTATAGAGTTTTTAAGTGACTGGCACATTGGTTCAGGATTGGGGTCAGGGCCGGATTCTGACGCAGTTGTTTTAAAAAACCAAATAGGGTTACCCTATGTGCCGGGTAAAACTTTAAAAGGATTACTGCGTGATGCTTGTTATGAAATGCACGAGCTTCATCCAGGCCGTTTCAAGAAAGTTGATATTGACTGTATATTTGGAGTGGGTAATGATGATGGCGTTTTTGAAAAAGGGAAAGTGTTTTTCTCAAATTCAGAGGTAATTGATTTGGAGCTTTTCAAATCAAAACCTGAATTAGTGCCATTTTTATTTCGTAATGTATCTAGAACGAGCATCAATGAAAATGGAGCCTCTGCTGAAGGGTCTTTGCGCACCATTGAGGTTTGTATTCCAATAAAACTGGAGGGTTTTATTTCTAATTGCGATGAATCAAGTAGTGATATTTTATATCAGGCCATGCAATGGATTAGTTCGATAGGTGTGAATAGAAATAGAGGTTTAGGAAGATGTAAGATCTGTTTTAATAGTAAATAGTATGATAGAGAAATTTTATACCTGCACATTGCAGACTGATATTATTCTGAGTAGTAATCTCGCAACTGCCAATAAGTTTGAAACATTAAACTTTATTCCTGGTAACAATTTTCTGGGTGTTGTGGCCAACGAGATTTATGATAAGGTGAGTGCTCAGTCTGCGTATGATATTTTTCACTCTGGAAAGGTCAGGTTTGGCAATGGTTACATATCTGTAAATAATCGTACTTTTTATCCTTTGCCTAAAAATTTTTTAAGGGAAAAGAGTAACCCTTCCAATAAAAGTGTTTATATCCACGGATTTGTTAATCCTATTGAGATTGTCGGAGAAACTAAAGTGCAACTGAAGGCTTTAAACAGTGGTTTTATATCTAACTATGGCGATTTGATTCAAAACGTTCAATCAAATTTTACAATTCGGTCTGCATATAATAAGGATACAAGATCCTCAAAAGATGGGGCTATGTTTGGCTTTCAATCTTTAGCAAAAGGTCAAATTTTTGTGTTTTCTATTCAGTATGATGATGAAGGATTTGTTACAATGGTTGAGAATGCTCTTATCGGAGACGTCCAAATCGGAAAGTCAAGAAGTGCTGAATTTGGACAAGTCAATATTCAACCCAAAAATGAAATAGAAAATTCCACTTACATGGATTCGGAAAATTTCACATTGGTTTATTTTGAATCTGATGCCGTATTTCAATCCTTGGCTATGAATGAAAAACTGACCACGGCCGATCTTGGATTGAAAGAAGGCCATATTGATTGGGGTAAATCACAGATTAGATATTCTGATTACTGTAATTGGAATGCAAAGCGAAGTACCCACAATGCCAGACGGAAATGTGTTTCTAAAGGGTCAGTAATATATGTAGATGGAGCAAGTGCCAAAGGGAGGTCTGAAGTAGGTGAATATCAGGCCGAAGGTTTAGGGAGGTTGATTTATAATCCTATTTTCTTGTCAAGTGATGCTTCGGGTAAAGCTCGATTAGATTTCATAGCAACCTCGAGTAAAGTAGAACATTATTCTGAAAAGAGTAGCCCTATTAGTTCCTTGATCGGAATATTAGAAAAAAGAAAGGCCAAGCAAGAAATTGAAATTGCAATCGTGAACTACATAAACACCAAATTGAATCATGATTCCCCTGAAATTAAAGCATTGAAACGGGTATCATCAAGTCAATGGGGAAGTGTACGGAAGATTGCATCGCAATGTAAAAATGTTGATGAAATAATGGTGAAGTTGTTTGATTCTGAAATGGGCTACTTGAAGCATGGTGTTTCGTATCAAAAATATTGGGGTGCAAAAGAGGAATATGCGATTGATTCTTTAAAATCTATAATTAAAGATTTTAATTACGCTGAAAAGGCGGATGAGTATATGCCTTTGTTGCTTGAGAAGTTTTGTGCTGAAATATCAAAAACAACAAATAGAAACAAAACACGATAGAAATGAATACGCATAGATACTTAGCGAAATATATAATTGAAGCGCAGACACCTCTGTTCATTGGTTCTGGTAGGGCATCTTTGGTTACTGATTCATTGGTCGCTTTGGATTCAAATGGTCTTCCCATGATACCGGGTACATCTTTAGCGGGCGTCATAAGGCATGCGTTCATGGAGATGAAGGGTGATGATGAATTGAGCTTGTTATTCGGAAGCGGAGAATTACATGAAGGATCCCGTTTGAAAATTTCATCAGGCCATTTGGTAATCGGCGATTGTATTTGTTCTGACGTGTTGATGGATGATAGTCGTGTTTCAGAGATAAGCACTATATTCCCTAGTTTGCCTAAAAGACAGCACGTCTGTATTAATCCAAAGGGATTTGCAGATAAAGAAAAGGCGGGTTTATTTGATAATGAAATTGTCTTCAAAGGGGCTCGATTTGTTTTTGAAATTGAATTAATTGGGAACGAGCAAGATTCCGAAGTTTGGAAAGATCTTTTAACCATCATTGAATCGTCTGGATTTAGAATTGGGCAAGGTACTAGAAATGGTTTTGGGAATTTAAGTTCACTCTTCAGGGATATTAGAGTTTATAATTTAACGAACGAATTGGATTTTGATTCATACGTCGTTCGTTCTCATTTTTTAATGGATAGTAATTGGGAGGAAATCAAAATTAACCATGGCCATCCTTCGAATGGCCGATTTACCGATTATAAAATTTCGATTGTCCCTGAAGATTTTTTTATTTTTGGAGGAAGCAATGCAGATGAAGAGGCGGATTTGCTCGGTATTCACGAGATGGTTATACAATACGTAAATGGTAAGCCTCAATTAAGTCCGACATCATTCCTAGTTGTTCCTGGTTCTTCCATCAAGGGTGCGTTATCACATCGCGTGGCATATTATTACAACCAACTCAAAGGGAATTATGCCAATGAATATAATGAAAAAAGAGCACAGCTTGTCACTGGTCAAAACAATCTAGCGGTGTGTGAACTTTTCGGTAATGAAGGGAATGGAGAAAATAAAGCTCATATTGGCAATGTTATTTTTGATGATCTTTTTATAGATTTAAATAGCGCTAACGATCCTAAGATTATGAATCATGTTGCTATTGACCGATTTACCGGTGGCGCTATGAACGGGCATTTATTTTCTGAAAAGGTGAATTCATTGAAGTCAGGAAATTTGCCATTAAGTATTTTATTAAAGAAGACATCGTATAGTGAAGGTGTAGTGGAGGCTTTTGAGAAGGCGCTTTCGGATTTGGCCTGTGGAATTTTACCCATAGGAGGAGCAGTAACCAAAGGGAACGGAACTTTTACGGGGGTGGTATTTCGTGATGGAGAGCGTATTTCTAATTAAATGAAAACTGAATTTATGATAATAGAAAAATTAAACGGAATAATAGATATTCCGCAATTAGAATACATAGGATATTTGTGGTTTTCTGATTCTCATAGCCCCACAGTATATAATAGTGAAATCATTCTTTTCGAGACTGAATTAATTAACCCGTTTATTATTGAAGGTTGGTTATGGAATGAGTCGTCTATGACGGCAATTCACATCCAACATTCTGGCCATTATATTGTTAGAAAATACAATATGAAAGAGGTTATGGCCACCGCAGAATGTAAGGTCATTGATTTTTTGCCAAACCGTATGCCCGGAATTGAGCGATTGCGCTTTGTTCCTTTGTGGATAGAAGAAAATGATGAAATGTGCCAAGGCATGCCTGTGCTGCAATCAAAGGGCTATGTATTTGTCGGATATAAAAAGTAATTGTATGAGTAATCAAAAATCAGCGTATAGCTTTGTTCCAGCCCCACTTGAATCTCAAGTTTTTTTACCGCATTGGTCAGGTCAAGTTTCTCATGATATTCCTTTTGAAAATGCGCAATCTGGGGAGATACGCGTCTTAATAAAAACAATTTCACCATTGTTCATCCGTCATTCCAGTGTGAAAAATGAAAAGTCTTTTGAGTTTTCGCATCATGTGATGAATGGAGAGAAAAAGTATTTCATTCCTGCTACCTCTCTTAAGGGTATGATAAGAAGTGCTTTAGAAGTAATGACCTTTTCTCGATTGAATCCGCAATTGGTTAATGATGGACGTTTTGGTTACAGAGATTTAACCAAGGACTCGGAGTATTTGAAAAATTATCAAAGCAATCAAGTTCGCGCAGGTTGGTTACACCAAGATGAAGATGGGAATTGGTCAGTTTCTGAATGTGATTATGTCTTTATCAATCATGAAGAAGTGGATAGAATGTTGGGCACTCAGTTTCGCAGAGACTTTTTGGGAAAACAACCAAAAGGTAAATCAGCGAAGTTTAAATACGATGAAGTAAAAGGCAAAGAACTAACAGGATATTTTGATACTGTAATAGTAGGGGAGAAGATATCAAGAAAAGTTGCATTGCTTGACCCTAATGGCAAACTTGGTAAAATAGTTTTTACTGGACAACCTGGACCAAGAAATGAGGAGGGTAATAAATCTGGTAAGGTGAATGAATTCGTTTTTTTTGAAGGACAAAAAGCAATTTGGGAAGTAAGTTCAAGGCAACAACATGATTTTCGTTTTTTATATGCGGAGCATGATCCAAACTCCATTTCTCCTGACTGGCTGTATTGGAAGGCAAAATTGAATAAGGGCGAACGTGTTCCTATATTTTTTAATGTATCCAAAGATGGAAAGCAATTGCTTCATTTTGGTTTGTCTTATATGTATAAATTGCCTTATCAGAATAGCATTCATGAAATGCTTCCTATTTCAAGTTATACGGAAGAGGGTACAGATTTTGCAAATTTGCTTTTTGGATACACGAATGAGAATGACAGTTTAAAGGGTCGCGTTTTCTTTGGTCATGCATTCACCAAAAGTCCGAGTTTCTTGAGTGAACAACGTGAGATATTGGGAGGACCCAAGGCATCTTTTGCCCCATTTTATTTGGAACGAAATGGTAATTATAATAACTCGCGACATTCCTTAAAGGGTTTCAAAAGATATCCTGTACATGGTCAGGTCAAACATCCGAAGTATGATGCCAATCAGCAAAATGATAAGGTGTTTTCGAAATTTATACCCATGGCGGATGGCGTGCTATTTGAAGGCGTCGTGAGATATTTTAATTTGCTGCCCGAGGAGTTGGGTGCATTAATTTCCGCTTTGTCTTTTCATGGTAATTCAGATGGATTATATCACAGACTAGGAGGGGCAAAGGCCCTTGGATACGGTACAGTGAAAATTGAAGTGCAGGATTTAAATAAATATAGACAGAGTTTGCAGTCTTTTGAATATTTAATGGATATGCATTGTAAAAAGGTTTTTAGCTCCTCTTGGTTAAAGACTTCGATTATAGCAAATCTTTTTTCAATGTCATCAAAACCGCACACGGTTGAATTGGATGAAAGTCTCGTTGCTCCAAAACTGAAGAATGAACAAGGTAAAAATGAATTTATTGAAATCAAGAAGAGTGGGAATGGTTTCCTAAGAGATTACAAAGATTTAAATCCAGTAACATCTCCTGATTCATTACTAAGCGTTGAATTCATCCATGAAATGAATAAAGCAATTCTAAAACGCGAAGAGGAAATACGAAGTGCTCAGGAATCCAGGAGATTGAAGCAAACGGAATTTGAAAATGCCGCCAATCAATGTCTTTTGTTAGGTGATGAGAAGGGTGCACGTGAAAATTTTGCTCGATTTTTAGAGTTGAAGGAAGGTATAGTTGAATATGATATTGAACAGAAAATTATAGCAGGAATTAGGAAGTACAATGAAGATAGTGCATACGCAGATTTAGTGAAGAATCAAGACTTAGCGGGAATGGAGGAGTTTTTAAGAAATTACCCCTTATCTGAATGGGTGGAGAGCATAAAGAAAATTATCAGCTCTGCAAAGGCAAGTCAAGGAGTTCCTACGCGAATAATGGAATTATCCGATATCGAAAAGTTTTTTAAGGAGTCTGATCAGTGGATCGCTAAACTAACCAATAAGACCATTTTAGGTTCTGGGTTTGAGGAACAATGGTTGAATAAAGTGAAAGCCTTAAAGGAACTCAGTGACACTTCTAGTAGGCCAAATCAGAAATGGACCAACGGCGTATATCAGAAAAAGATAATTTCAATTGTTGGAGAGGATTGGGCAAGTAAAATTTGGGGTAAATAGATTTTCAAGATGGCGCGTCATGTTCTTATTTCACTTATTGGAGCGGAAGCAATTCCCAATTACAGGATGTACAAAGAATTACAACCGGATGTTTTAATTCATTTGTATTCTGATCGTACAACAAAGCAGAATGAAATATTGAAGAGCATGATAAATTCTCAAGCCTGTGTTTTTCATGAAGTGCTGGTTGAGGCCGAAAATATGCAACATGTCAAAGAGTCGTTGGAGCATAGCAATTTAATTCTCGGAGATGACGATGTTACAATAAATATTACTGGAGGTAATAAAATCATGGCGTTGGCTATGATTTCTTTTTTTAATGCAATAGGTAACAAGCAAAAAAGAGTTTTATACATTGATTTATTGCATCAGCTACACTTATACATGGGAGAAAGTAGTACAATTCCTGAGGCATTGTTAGAAGAGTTGAGCATGGATGAATTGATCAAGCTTAAAGGGCAGGTTGTCAAGAGTTTCGTTGGTTATGATGATATGATGAACTCATATGAAGCTTCCTACCGGGTGATCAAGTCATTTAATACCAATTCAAAGATTTGGAACAATTTTTTTAAAAATGTTGTCGTTCCTTTCCAGCGATACAAGGAAAGGAATCTAAAATCGAAATTATATTCCGCAGCATACAACCAACTAGTCTTCGAAGCTTTTCCCATTTTTTTTGAATCAAAGCTCAATTCACCATTTCATATTGAATGGACAGAAGATGACTTTGTTGTTTATTATCGTGATGTTATGGTGTGTCACATTGAGGACGATGTAGAGACTATAATATGGCTGATATTTAAATCGGGATGGTTCGAGTTGTTTTGTGCTGAGAAATTGAGAAGGACTTATCCATTATCTGAGATCTGGCTGAATGTTGTTTTTAAATTGAATGATGTTGATGATGCAGATAAAAATGAGGTTGATATTATTTTAAAGGAAAAGAACAGATTGATTTTGGTTGAATGTAAATCTGGTAATGTCACTTCAATGGATATTGATAAAATGGTGTATAGAAGGAATGTGTATGCTGGAATTGATTCCAGAAATTTTCTTGCTTTGCAATTTCCTCTATCTAATAAGGTTGTCAAGCAAAAATGTATGGATTCCGGAATCGATGTTATGGTCATGTAAGAATGGAAAATTCTGTAACGGTAACAATTTTGAGTAAGGAGACAGTTCCGTCTGTTCAGTTTTTAATGCAGTTTCCTGCGAATGGGTATATTTTTATATCAACTGATGAAATGGAGGAGCAAGGCATATCAACAAGGTTGATGGAAGTGCTCCAAATTCCCAAAGAAAGAGTACAGCTAATTAGAATAGATCCATTTAATTTTGAAGATAATGTTGAAGTATTGCAAAAGGCTATCACAGCGGATTTGCATTATAGTGTGAACATTACGGGAGGAACAAAGTTGATGACGCTTTCTGTAAATCGATTCTTTGAAAGTAAAAATGCTTCAATTTATTACTTAATAGGATCTAATCAGAGATATTTACAATTGAGTCCATTTGTAAGGGAAAATCTTACTTTAAATAATGTGATTGATCTTGTAAAGTTTTTACCTACCCTTGGCTTTGAGTGTTTTGGTTCATCCTTGCCAAGTTATTCTGTACAACAAGCACAGGTAATTTTTGATTATTATAATCAGGGAACTTCCACAGAGCTGGGATTCTCCGTTCTTCAGCGATTGAAATCTTTTCGAGAAGTTGGTAAGGGGGCGGGCTTAGATGAGGTGTTTGGTTTGAGTGAATATTTAAATTTGATAAGATTTAAACCTTTGGAAAAAACAAAATTAAGCAAGCGTGAGTTGAAGTATTTAACAGGAGAATGGTTTGAGGAATGGCTATATTTTCAAGTAAAAGCGAAATACAAGTTAAATGACGATTTTATAGGATTAGGTTTAAAGTTAAGGAAATCTGATTTGGTAGAAAATGAGTTTGATGTACTTTGGGTAAAAAACGATGTCTTACACGTAGTTGAGTGCAAATCGTTTATTTGGAAGGATTTGCAAAATCAAAAGGAACCAATTTTAGATGAAGCATTGAATAAGCTTTCCTCATTGAGTAAAAATTTTGGATTAACAATGAAAAGTATAATCGCTACTGCGACAGATTTATCAGAGACCAAGCATCATCCTAAATGGAGAAAAGCCATGAGTAAGCATATTGAGTTGTGGGATTTGAATGTATTGAATGAAAAATTTAATTCTAAGCCTACTGATGCTCATTAATTTTTCAAACCACCCCTCAAGTTTATGGGAAAGTAGTCAAATTGCAGAGGCACTTTCTCTATTTGGAGAAATAGTGGACATTGATTTTCCTGCAATTTTACCCAAAGCCAGTTCAGCTGACATTGTCGATTTGGCTTTGAAATATGTAAGACGTATTTTGGAAATGAAGCCAAAAGCGGTGCACATTATGGGAGAATTGAGTTTCACCTATCAATGCGTGAATCTTTTAAAGGATTATGGTGTGCGCTGTGTCGTAAGTACAACTGAAAGAAAATCAATGATAGACGGAAACGAGAAAATTTCTCAGTTTCAATTTGTCATGTTTCGTGAATATTAATAGTAAGATTATGTTATTGAATGTATCTAATCACCCATTTGAAACATGGGTATATGCCCAACAAGAAGAAGCCCTGAAGAGATGGGATAATGTTGTCGATATGCCATTTCCCTTGGTGGATCCAAATTGGGATGAGATTGCCTTGCAACAATTTGTAAAGAAGAATTTGGAGGAAATTGTGAAATTGAAACCACATGCTGTGCACATCATGGGGGAGATGAATTTCACATTTCAAATGGTTTATTTTCTCATGCAACAGCGTATCCCATGTTATGCTAGCACAACAGAACGATTGATGGAAATGAGGGGTGAGCAGAAAATTAGTCAATTCAAATTTGTTCATTTTAGGAAATATCAATTTGTTGATCAGATTAGTGAAGTCAAGAATGCATCAATTGAAATATCATTAACCGAGAAGCAAAACGAAACCTTTAAAGCCTTTAAGGAGTTCATCAAACCGAGTAATCCCAATAAAGTTTTCATTTTACGCGGTTATGCTGGAACGGGGAAAACAACGCTTTTAAAGTTCTTTTATGACTATATAATTTCATCTGAAGAATACAAAGCTGTTGTAGCGACACCAACGAACAAAGCAGCTCGGGTGATTGGAGAGAAGATACAACGGGTCCCTCACAAGGGCGTCGTAACTACCATACATGGATTAATTTATTCATTTGATAAAATACAAGCCACTGAAGAAAAGGCATGGATTGGGGGTGAGGGTCAGATTTATTCCAATTTTGTCTTAAAATCAAAAATGAAAAGTTTGAATGATTTGTTTGATGATTTGACTGATCCAGGCGAAGAAAAAGAATTGACCCCTATTTTTATGTTTGATGAGTCATCTATGATATCATCGCACCAGCAAGAGACCTATCTGGTGACCAAATTTGGAACAGGCTCAATATTGAATGATTTGTTTTCATGTTTTGGAAGAGAGGAAAAATTCATTTTTGTAGGCGATCCTTGTCAATGTCCACCTCCCAATGGAGAAAGAAATCCCAGCGCTTTAAGCGCCGATTATTTTAGAAGAGTTTTACAATTGCCTACAGAGGAGTATGAACTCAACGAGGTGATGCGTCAAGGAAAAGACTCTGGGATTTTGGATATGGCTACAGAGTTGAGAAACAAAATCATGGGGTTAAGGGTAGAAAAATGGCCCAAGTTGAGGATGAAGGCATCATCTACCGATATTATACTATCAAAGAGCATGAATGATATGGTGGATACTTTTTTGGAATATCAGGAGAAGTATGGGGTGGACAATTGTTTTTGCGTAAGTGTTTCCAATTCACGGGTTCAGGCTTTTAATAGGGCAGTGAAAGAAAAATTGTCTGGAGACATGAATTTGAAGGTTGGTGATGTTTTGATTAATTACGTTCAAAATTATTTACATTCGATAGAAAATGGAGAACGTCTGGTAGTGCAAGGATTTGGAAATGAGGTGGTTCATAAGGCAGGATTGAAATACGTTAAACTTACTGTAAGGGTTTTAGGAACCAATGAGGACAAGGAGTGTTACTTACTTCAGGATTTTCTTACCAATTCTGCGGCTCAAATGACCGGTGCAGAAACGAAGAGTTTGATGATAGATTTTGACAAGCGCATGAAAGAAGCTCAGGTTCCTAGAAATTCGCTTCAATACAAGATGGAGCAACGTACAGACCCGTTTTTGAATGCATTGAAGGCCAAATACGGCTATTCAGGGACGATACACAAAGCACAAGGTTCAGAGTGGGACTATGTTTTTTTAAATTTATCAGGTTCTGATTTTGCCATGGCTAAAGATAATTATGAGCGAGCTGAGTCCGTGGCCAAGGTCATCTACACCGGAATCACCCGCGCCAAGTATAAATTGTTTGTTTCCGATGGGTTTTGGATGAAGATGAGGTAAGGCATGCATATCGTTCTCAACTCGCATGGAGCATCTTTGAAAAAGGAGAATGGAAATTTCCTAATTTCTACTGCTGAGGGCAGTCAGCGCCTCGCTCCCAGGGATATAAAAACCATATCCATAAGTGCAAGTGCACGTATAAGTTCCGATGCTGTATTGTTGGCTATTAAAAATGAAATTGATGTTCTGTTTGTAGATTATACAGGAATGCCCCTAGGTCGAATTTGGAGTGTCAAGTATGGCTCAATTTCTACAATTCGACATAGTCAATTTTTATTTCTACATTCTCAAGATTCCGTGAAATGGATAAAAGAAATTGTGATTGAAAAATTGAAAAATTCTGGGGCGCTATTGTTAGGGTATGTTGATATAACTGATTTGAGGGTAAGCAGAAAATTGAAGGCTGCGATCAAGTTTATTGAAGATGTGATACTGAAAATTGAAGTTTTAGAAGCAAATCACGTTAGCGAGATTTCTTCAAGATTAAGAGGGTATGAGGGAGTGGCTGCAAGAAAGTATTTTCAATCCATATCAAGTTTACTCCCTGATGTTTTTCAATTTGAGAAAAGATCCTCTCATCCAGCTTTAGATGCTTTTAATTCAACCTTGAACTATGCCTACGGGATTTTATATAGTCGGGTTGAAAGCGCGTTAATTAAAGCAGGACTCGATCCATATGTTGGTGTAATGCATCGTGATGAATACAACCGACCAGCATTGGTATATGATATTATTGAAAAATATAGGGTATGGGCAGATTATGTGGTAACCCGATTATTTATAGATCAAGCATTTCATCAAGATTCATTTATTAATGTCGAAAATAAAATTATCATTGATGGATTGGCCAAGAGAATCCTTATTCAATCTATGAATGATTACTTGAATGAAATTATCATACTCAACAAATTAGAGAGAAGCCGAGGAGTGCATATTGATTTGGCCGCTCAAAATTTTGCGCAACGACTTTTAAATCAGAAAATATGATATTCAAAGGAAATAGTATTATGCAGATTGAAGATTCGCTTATTGAAATAACGGTAAGTGAATTATTAAATGAGATTGGAAATCCAACGGCAGATTTTAGGAGAACAATTGAAAAATTGCGTATTACCAAGACCATAGATGAAGGACAATACAAATTAGCCAAAAGAAGTTTGCCTTACTTTGTTTGTTCTCGCTTTCATCCGTTAATTAGGCGGAAAGAGAATTTTGTATCAATTGAATATTTTGTTTTGGACATTGATAATCTGTTTCGAAGCGATATAGATATTATGTTCATGAAAGAGCAGATGAGGATGGATAATAGGATAATGAGCTTTTTTGTTTCTCCAAGTGGTGATGGTATCAAAGTAATTTTTAAATTATCTAAGAAATGTTTGGACTCAGGCATGTTTGCCGCTTTTTATAAGTTATTTGCCAAAGAGTTTGGATTGAAATACAACTGCATGGATGTGTTAGATTTAAAGACGTTTGATGTGACAAGAGCTTGTTTCATAAGTGTTGATGAAGAAGTATATATTAATTTGAATGCAATGTCTATAGCTATGGAAGAATATGTAAATGTCAATGATGTTGACGCAGTTATAGATGAATTGAAAGAAGTTGAGAAATTATTTGAATCATACAAACAAAATGAGATTGAAAAAGAAGAGCCCAATGATGATGTGATTCAATTAATAAAAGAGCGCTTAAACCCCAAAATGGCAATCATTAGGGAGGCGAAATCATACTATGTGCCAGCGGAATTAGAGGTGATGATTCCATTTCTAGAGCTTGAATTGGTAAAATTTGAAATGCAACTACAAGAAGTGAGTTCAATACAATATGGAAAGAAATTAAAAATTTCAGCGGGAAAATATTGGGCGGAGATTAATTTGTTTTTCGGTAAAAAAGGTTATTCGATTGTCAAAACAACCAAAAGCGGAAGTCACAGTGAATTAGGCGATTTGGCGGTTAAGGTTTTACAGACCATTATTTTCCCATAAATGGGAAGGTCGCGCAACGAAGTTTACCCTCTGAAAGAAAGGCTTTTGAGGATGGAAACAAGTGGGATATTAAATTTAAAAAACATTGTTCAGAATTCAGATTTTTCCATAGGTACGTTAGAGGAAAGGTTGGCAAAAATTCTAAACATTGTTAAGTCAAAACCTGAAAAGCGTGTAACGATGAATTATTTAATTATGTACGACATTGAGAATAATAAAGTACGCACGCGCGTCTCTAAATATCTAGAAAGTAAAGGATGTATTCGAATACAGAAATCTGTTTTTTTGGTCAATACATTAGCGCGAGAATTTCAAGAGATTTACTTAACTTTGTGTGATGTGCAATCATATTATGAAAATGAGGATAGTATTTTATTGGTACCATTCAATACCAGTGATATAAGAAGCATGAAAATAATAGGCAAAAATTTGAATATCGAATTAATAACAGAGAAGCCGAGCACATTATTTTTTTAACCGAAAAACATCCATAATGAGACCAAATGAAGAAAATGAGCGAGTTTAAATATCTAATTTTGAGCGCTTTGTGAAAAGATCTATCACAGATTATCATCCACCACAATAAGGATTAAGACGAAAACGGTGCGCTTCGTAAGACAAAGATTGCCTTTATCACAGATTATCATCCACCACAATAAGGATTAAGACAATCTGAACAGCTGTCTCTGCTTGCTCATCGTTGTAATCACAGATTATCATCCACCACAATAAGGATTAAGACTAACGGTCACGGAAACCTACAGACATTGTGCTTTTGATCACAGATTATCATCCACCACAATAAGGATTAAGACTGTAGCTGTAGCAGATAAGAGAGACGAAGTCTCCATCACAGATTATCATCCACCACAATAAGGATTAAGACTAAGACAAAGATTGCCTTTACTCGAAATAAATTTAATCACAGATTATCATCCACCACAATAAGGATTAAGACTACATCAGTTGCATTTTATATAGATAATACTCTTATCACAGATTATCATCCACCACAATAAGGATTAAGACCCATTGGCTCTTTGTGAATTGCTTGTTACTTGATGGAATCACAGATTATCATCCACCACAATAAGGATTAAGACAGTCTCCCTTCTTGTTGTAGCATGCCCGCATGCGTAATCACAGATTATCATCCACCACAATAAGGATTAAGACGGGATACTCTAAGTTGTCCCATGTATACAGAGACAATCACAGATTATCATCCACCACAATAAGGATTAAGACACGCTAATGATGCACATAGTAGCACTCCCGCTAATATCACAGATTATCATCCACCACAATAAGGATTAAGACTTTTTCTTTGGAAGCTCTAGCATAGTACCATTGTATCACAGATTATCATCCACCACAATAAGGATTAAGACTGTGCTTTGATGCGCTTTTGAGTTGTTAGAAGTACTATCACAGATTATCATCCACCACAATAAGGATTAAGACAAACTGCGGATCATCGGCAATCCCGTCTTTACATCATCACAGATTATCATCCACCACAATAAGGATTAAGACTTCCAAGACAGTGCGCTTCGTAAGACAAAGATTGCATCACAGATTATCATCCACCACAATAAGGATTAAGACAGAAGTATCCCTGTTACTTCGTTGTCCTTTTTGCAATCACAGATTATCATCCACCACAATAAGGATTAAGACCATGTTATTTATTGTTTAGTTTGTTTCCCAATAATCACAGATTATCATCCACCACAATAAGGATTAAGACTTAAGTCTGCACGTTTAATTGCAACTAATTCTGAATTATCACAGATTATCATCCACCACAATAAGGATTAAGACTAGTTATTTGTTTTTGTTTTGTTTTCTTTTTTCTTTATCACAGATTATCATCCACCACAATAAGGATTAAGACTCTACTACCCACTCCAATTGTTCTTTTAGTTTCCATCACAGATTATCATCCACCACAATAAGGATTAAGACAATCATCCATTGACCGTCAGAGCTCATCATTATCACAGATTATCATCCACCACAATAAGGATTAAGACAAGTCCCCATTTACCACACTACACACAAGTGATCAATCACAGATTATCATCCACCACAATAAGGATTAAGACGCCTTGCGTCAATTGTAAATTAACATTTTTCATAATCACAGATTATCATCCACCACAATAAGGATTAAGACACTATGTGAACTTCGTTGATACCTTTTTTAGCGACTGAATCACAGATTATCTGTAACACTCCCTAATTCCTGGACCAAGGGTTAAGTTAAAAAAAAGAGTAATTTT
>VFQT010001038.1_pt1 | contig 36338 bp, 44 predicted proteins | sample 3512381 | NCBI WGS metagenome assembly VFQT01 (sample SAMN10412376, study PRJNA504923) | tailings metagenome | isolation source: Relicate 2 Philex TSF3 active mining site | place: Philippines: Tuba, Benguet | collected 2017-08-29 | reverse complement strand
CCCCTGCCCCCGCTGTCGCCGGCCGCAAGAACGTGATGGTGCGCGGCACCGGCGTAGAGGCGCAGCTGGCAGCCGACCTGGCCGCCGCGTCGTCCACCAACGCCCAGGGCTTTGCCACGTCGGCGTCCAACAGCGCCAGCGCCGCAGCGACCAGCGCTGGCCAGGCCGCGACCTCGGCCACCAACGCCGCGGCTTCGGCCACCTCGGCCGCCGGGTCCGCGACGACGGCGACGACGCAGGCCACGACGGCCACCACCAAGGCAAGCGAGGCGGCTGCGTCCGCGACGGCCGCCGCCGGGTCCGCGACCACCGCGACCACGCAGGCCGGCAACGCGGGCACCAGCGCAGCGCAGGCCGACACGTCGGCGACCAATGCCGGCAACAGCGCGACGTCCGCGGCAAGCTCGGCCACGTCGGCGGCGACCCAGGCCAGCAACGCCGCGACGTCGGCGACCAATGCCGCCGGCAGCGCCACAGCTGCCGCCGGCTCCGCGAGTGCGGCGGCCACCTCGGCGACCAATGCCGCCGGCAGCGCGACCGCGGCCGCCAGCTCGGCCAGCGCCGCCGCCGCATCCGCAGCCTCCATCGACCCCGCGCAGTTCCTGCGCAAGGCCGACAACCTCACGGGCCTGGCCGACGCCGCCGCCGCCCGCACGAACCTGGGCCTGGGCAGCGCCGCCACGCAAGCCACGTCCGCATTCGCCACTGCTGCCCAAGGCACTCTGGCCGACACCGCGCTGCAGCCGGCTGCCATCGGCGTGTCCGTGCAGGGCTATGACGCCGCCACGGCCAAGACCAACGCCGCGCAGACCTTCACCGCCGCGCAGCGCGGCACCGTGGCCACGCTGACTGATGGCGCGACCATCACGCCGGACTTCGCTGTCGCCAACAACTTCTCGCTGACCCTGGGCGGCAACCGCACCCTGGCCAACCCGACCAACCTGGTCGCCGGGCAGTCTGGCGTCATCCGCATCGCGCAGGACGCCACCGGCAGCCGCACGTTGGCTTTCGGGTCTGCCTGGAAGTTTGCCTCGGGCACTGTTCCCAGCTTGACCACCACCGCCAACGCCGTGGACGTGCTGGCCTACTACGTCGAGAGCACCACCCGCATCACGGCTCGCCTGGTGGGGGATGTGAAGTGAGCGTTATCAGCGCCATCGCCACGCTGCTGGCTGCCGGCGGCGACTACCAGATCCAGCGCAGTGTGCGGCTGCGGGCTTCTGTGAGCGCCTATCTGTCTCGCACGTTCAGCAGCGCCTCCACCAACCGACAGCGGGGCACGCTGAGCTTCTGGCTCAAGCGTGGCGCGATGAACTCGCAGATGATCTTGGTCAGCTGCTACGACGGCAGCTCGACCAACTCCACGGAAGTCCAGTTCACTGCATCCAACCAGCTGGAGGTCTACTTCGGCGGCTCGGCGCTGAATGCGCTGACGACGACGGCTGTGTTCCGCGACCCTTCCGCGTGGTACCACATCGTCGTGTCTGTGGACACAACCCAGGCGACCGCTGCCAACCGCGTCGTGCTCTACGTGAATGGGGTCGCGCAAGTGCTCAGCACGGCCAACTACCCCGCCCAGAACACCAACTGGCAACTCGCCGCGCAAAACGCCAACAACCGCATCGGCACTAACTGGAACAACACCGGGGCCTTCTTCGACGGCTACCTGACCGAGGTCAACTTCATCGACGGCCAAGCCCTGACGCCCGCCGCCTTCGGTGAAACCGACCCCGTGACCGGCGTGTGGAAGCCCAAGAAGTACGCGGGCACCTACGGCACCAACGGCTTCTACCTGGACTTCTCCGATCCGTCCGCTGCCACGGCCACCGCCATCGGCAAGGACCGCGCGGGAAGCAACAACTGGACACCCAACAACATCAGCGTGACGGCTGGGTCAACCTACGACTCGATGCTGGATGTGCCGACGATGTGGGCCGATGGCGGAAACGGGCGCGGCAACTACTGCACGTTGAACCCGGTGAACCCGCCCAACGGCGTGACCATCAGCGCGGCCAACCTGAACTTCTCCAACACCGATGACGCCACTCCCCGCGAGGCCTTCGCCACGCAGGCCGTGCGCACCGGCAAGTGGTATTGGGAAGCCACCAAGACCAACACCTGCGACCGGTTCTACACCGGCATCGTTGAAACAATCTACCGCCCAGGCCAGGCCATCAGCTTCGGCAAGCTCGCATTCGACACCTCCACCAGCAGCAACGTGACGGTGATGTTCGCCGTGGACTTTGCACTCGGCAAGTATTGGTCCGGCATCAACGGCACTTGGAGCGGCAACCCGGCGACCAACACGGGCGGCACCTCCTTCACCGTGGGCAGCAACGACTGGGTGCCGCTGGTCGGCGGCTATCGCGAAACGCAGCCCAGCGCTGTAGGCTTCGTGAACTTCGGCCAGCGCCCGTTCCTGTACACCCCGCCCAGCGGCTTCGCGGCGCTGCACACGGGGAACCTGCCGGAACCGACGATCCGCAGGCCGAACCAGTGGATGGATGTTCGCACCCGCGCTGGCACGAGCACGGCGACAACCGTTTCGGGCTATTCGTTCACGCCGGACCTTGTGTGGATCAAGATCCGAAGCGGAAACGAGCGGCACGTTATTAACGACACCGTGCGCGGGGCGCAGCGTCAATTGGCGTCGAACCTTACGGATGCGGAAAATACTGCGTCAACGGGAGCGCTCACAGCGTTCACCGCCGATGGTTACTCACTGGATGCGGACTTGACCTTTGGCCGGGTCAACAACGCGGCTTACACGTATGTCGATTGGGCTTGGAAGCGCGGCGCAACGCCCGGCTTCGACATCGTGACGTACACGGGTAACGCAACGGCCCGCACCATCGCGCACTCGCTGGGGGTGGCCCCGGCGATGATTATCTGCAAGTCGCGTGGTTCTGCTCAGTCTTGGCAGGTCTATCACTCCGCTGTCGGAGCTACTCGCGCCTTGTATCTAAACCTGACCAACGCGCAGTCAGCCGCGTCCGCTGTCTATTGGAACAACACCGCGCCCACCAGCAGCGTGTTCTCTTTGGGCACTGATGCGGGCGGCAACGACAACGCGCAGCCGTTCGTCGCCTACCTCTTCGCCGAAGTCCCCGGCTTCAGCAAGTTCGGCAGCTACACCGGCAACGGCAGCACGGATGGGCCGTTCGTCCACTGCGGGTTTAGGCCGAGGTTCGTGATGGTGAAACGCACGGATGCTGCGCAGGATTGGTTTATGTGGGACGCAGCTCGCCTCGGCTACAACCAGTCGAACTACCTACTGTTCGCCGACACATCACAGGCCGAATACTCTGGAACGGAATCGAACGTTGACTTGCTGTCCAACGGTTTCAAGATTCGCGCCGCCAACCCGCCATCAGCCGGCAGCAACGCCTCTGGCGGCACCTACATCTTCATGGCCTTCGCTGAAACCCCCTTCAAGTACTCCCTGGCTCGATAGGAGAAACAATGTTTTTGATCAACGGAAAACCTCTGCCCATCGACACCGCGTTCACGCACGATGACATCCAGTACCCGGCCAACTGGCTGCGCCTTGCATCCCCCGAAGAGCGCGCCGCGCTGGGCATCACCGAGGTGCCGGACCCCGCACCGCACGACGACCGCTTCTATTGGGCCCCGGGCCTGCCCAAGGACCTCGACCAGCTCAAGGCGCAGATGGTCAGCCAGGTCAAGGCCGCTGCCGGCTCGATGCTGGCCGCCACCGACTGGCGCATCGTGCGCGCCGCCGAGGGCGTCAAGCCGGTGGACGACGCCACCCTGGCCGCACGCGCCGCGATCCGCGCCGCCTCCGACGCCAACGAGGCCGCCATCCTGGCCTGCACCAGGGTGGACGAGCTGGCCGCGCTGGCCATCACCTGGCCGACGCCCGAGCCCATCGCCACCCCCGACGAAAATCCGCCGGCCCCGGCAGCCGCCCCTAGCATCTGACGGAGCATCCCATGGGCGACAACCACGACATCAGCCACCGCGAAATCTACGAGCGCGTCGTCAGCCTGGAGCACAAGGTAGACGGGCTCAAGAGCGAAACCGCCGGCCTGGTCGCTGCCTTCAACGCCGCCCAGGGCGCATTCGTCGTGCTGGAGTTCCTGGCCAAGCTGGCCAAGCCGCTGCTTTGGATTGGCGGCCTGGTCGGCGCCGTGACCGTTGTGTGGCAGAACTGGAAGTCGCACTAACATGCTGCGCGATCTTGTAATTGCCTTTGTCCAGGCCGCCGTGATTGTGGCGGCCATCGTCGTTGGCATCGGCTATCTGGTGCCCATGCTGCGATGACAGAAGCTGCCGCCATCGACGCCGAGCTGCCCGCGCCCGACGACGGCGCGGCCAAGCTGTCGGCTATCGAAAAGCGGATCGCGGCGGCCAAACGAGCCAAGCTCGCTCTGGAGGCGCGCGAAGATTTCCTGAAGTTCGTGCGCTTCACGATGCCTGACATTGAAGACCCTGAGAACGTGGACCTGTCCACCTTCAAGGACGCCAAGCATCACCGGGCGCTGGCCAAGGTGCTGGAGAAGGTCGAGAAGGGCCACATTCCGCGCCTGATCGTCACGCTGCCGCCTCGGCACGGCAAGACTGAGCTCATCTCGCGCCGCTTCATTCCGTGGCTGCTGGGGCGCGACGAGTACCGCAACATCATTTTCGCCACCTACAACGAGCCCTTCAGCCAGGACATTGGCTCTGACTGCCGCGCCATCATGCAGTCGCCGGCCTTCAAGCAAGTGTTCCCGAAGTTCCGCTTTCGCGCCGGCGGCCTGAGCAAAGAAAAGCTCCAGTCTGGCGCCGGCGGCATGGCTGCATTCGTCGGCCGCGGCGGCTCCATTACCGGCCGCGGTGCCGACATCCTCATCATCGACGACCCGATCAAGGATGCCGAAGAGGCGCAGTCGCCCACGCTTCGCGCCAAGCTCTGGGACTGGTTCACCCAGGTGGCCATGACCCGTTTGATGACCAAGTTTGCGGCCGTCGTCGTGGTGCACACACGCTGGCACGAGGATGACTTGATCGGACGAATCACCGACCCGAGCAACCCGTGCTACTCCGAAGACGAGGCGGCCAAGTGGAAGATTATCAACCTGCCGGCCATCGCCGGCGACGCCGATCCGCTGGGCCGCGCGCCTGGTGAGGCCCTGTGGCCAGAGCGCTTTGACCTGGAGTTCCTGAACGCCGCCAAGCAACTGGATGCAAAGGGTTTTAGCGCGCTGTACCAGCAAAAGCCCACGCCCGAGGATGGCGACCTGTTTCGCGCCGACTGGCTGCTCCAGTACGAGCGCAGCCAGCTTCCGCAGGATCTGCGCATCTATGCCGCCAGCGACCATGCGATCGGCGAGGACAAGACGCGCAACGACGCCACCGTCATGGTCATCGGCGGCATCGACAGCTACGGCGACCTCTACATCCTCGACGTCTGGTGGGAAAAGGCCGGCGCCGACAAGCAAGTCGAGGCGATGCTGCGCCTGGCAAAGCAATGGAAGCCCCTGCTGTGGTTTGCCGAGAAAGGCCACATCAGCAAGGCCATCGGGCCATTCCTGCGCAAGCGCATGCAGGAAGAGCGCACCTATTTCACGGTCGAGGAAGTCACGCCGATCGGCAACAAAGTTCAGCGCGCGCAGTCGATCATGGGCCGCATGTCCATGAAGAAGGTCAAGTTCCCCAAGCACGCGACCTGGTTCATGGAAGCGCGCGACGAGCTCCTGAAATTTCCGAACGCGCGCCACGACGACTTTGTGGACGCGCTGGCCTGGCTGGGTCGCGCCGTCGACCGCATGGCCGCGCCGATCACCGTGCGCGTCAAAGACGATTCACCCAAGTACGGCACGCTGGGCTGGCTCAAGGCCGACGCAGCGCACCGCGAAAAGCAGCAACGGCTGGCCGCAGCCATAAGAGGTTGGTAAATGGAAGAGCAAATGAAGATCATCGTCGCCACCGCCGGCGAGGACACCAGCAAAGACGATGAGGATGCCAGCCTCGCGCGGCAAAACCTTGTCAACGATCTGCTGGCGCGTGTCGAGGCCGGCAAAGAAGCGCACAAGGATGCGTACAAGCGCATGAAGAAGGACATGGATCTGGTCTACTACGGCTACGATCCCGACGATTGGGCCGGCGACAAGTACGTCGTCAACATCGCCCAGCGCCACGTACAGCAGCGCACGGCCGCGCTCTACGCCAAGAACCCGCGTTGCGTGGCCAAGCGCCGCCAGCGGCTGATGTATCGCCTTTGGGACGGCTCGCCGCAGATGCTGGAAGACGCCCGCGCTGCGTCGGCCGCCGCCGAGCAGGCGATGCAGCCTGTGCCCGAGGCCGTGCAGATGGTGCTGGCCGAGTATGACGAAGTGGCCGCCGAGAACGCCAAGCTCGACAAGATCGCGCGCACGCTGGAAATTCTGTTCAGCTACTTCATGGCCGAGGCGCAGCCCACGTTTAAGGCGCAGATGAAGGCACTGGTGCGCCGCATGCTCACCACCGGCGTGGGCTACGTCAAGCTGGGGTTCCAGCGCGAAATGAAGCGCCGCCCCGAAATCAGCGCGCGCATGAACGACGTGCAGGTTCGCCTGGATCACCTTCGCCGCCTGGCGCATGAGGCCGCCGAGGGCGAGATCGGCGAGAACGACGCGGAAATGGAAGAGCTGATGCTGTCCATGAAGGCGCTGGCCGATGAGCCGCAGATGATCGTGCGCGAAGGCCTGCTGTTTGACTTCCCCGACTCCAACGCCATCATCGTGGACCCGCGCTGCAAGCAGCTTCGCGGGTTCATCGGCGCGCGCTGGATCGCGCACCAGATGTTCTTCACGCCTGAAGAGATCGAAGAGATCTACGACAAGGACGTGCGCGGCTGCTACACCGGCTACACGGTCAAAGGCCGCTCGCACGACTCGTCGCAGCGCCAGCTCACCGTGAGCAGCGAAGGCAAGAAGCCTGGCCCCGAAGAGGGCATGGTCTGCGTCTACGAGATCTACGACAAGCCGAGCGGCCTGGTCTACACCGTGGCCGAGGGCTTCAAAGACTTCCTGGTCGAGCCGGCCGAGCCCGAGCTCAAACTGGAAACGTTCTGGCCGGTGTTTGCCCTGGTGTGCAACGAGGTTGAGCACGACAAGGAGATCTACCCGCCCAGCGACGTGCATCTGCTGCGCGCCCAGGCCGCCGAGTACAACCGCGCGCGCCAAGGCCTGCGCGAGCACCGCAAGGCCAACCGCCCGGTCTACATGACGCCGGCCGGCAAGCTGGAGGAAGAGGACCGCGCCAAGCTCCAGGCACGCAACGCCCATGACGTCATCACCGTGCAAGGCCTGGCCGCCGGCGAGAAGTCCGAGGACGTGGTTGTGCCGCTTAAGACGCACGGCATCGACCCCAACCTGTACGAAGTCAAGACGATTTTCGACGACGTGCAGCTCGCCGTCGGCGCCCAGGAGGCCAACTTTGGCGGCACCGCGGGCGCGACGGCCACCGAGACGAGCGTTGCCGAGAGCAGCCGCATGTCGGCCTTGGGCGCCCAGGTCGACGAGCTCGACAGCTTCATGTCCGACGTCGCGCGCGCGGCCGGCGCGATCATGTTCCAGCAGATGAGCGCCGAGCAGGTGCGCAAGATCGCTGGCCAGGGCGCCGTCTGGCCCGAGCTGACGGCCCAGGAAGCGGCCGACGAGATCCAGCTTGAGATCGAGGCAGGCTCGACCGGCAAGCCCAACCAGGCCGCCGAGCTGCGCAACATCGAGCGCGTGCTGCCCTACATCATCCAGATCCCCGGCATCAAGCCCGAGTGGCTGGCCAAGGAAGTGCTCAAGCGCATGGACGACAAGCTCGACCTGGACGCGGCGCTGGCCGAAGGCGTGCAGTCGATCGTGGCAATGAACGGCACCAAGGACGCCAACGCGGCGGCCGGTGCAACACAGGGCATGGCAGGCGCGCTCAACGCCCCGCAAGCCGGCGCACCAGGCGTCGGCCCATCGGGACCGCAGGGTGGGCTCATGTAAGTTCTGCGCGCCCGCATTGTTGTGCGGTCGCGCAATTTCAGACACAATTCCTACAGGAAAACACGCAAAGGTGACGTATGCAAATTGAAGAGCAAGCCGGTTCGTCCCCGGAATTGGAAACCGAAGTCGCCAGCGGCTCTGCCGAAGGTAGCCAGGATTCCAACAAGCCAGGCGAAACAGAAGACAGCCTGCTGTCTGTTGTGCAAAGCGTCGTCGAGAAATCCGACGACCAGAGCGCAACGGACAGTGATGCGGAATCGCCAACCGCCGAGCACAGTCAAGACACCGATATTGAGCAGACCGCGGGCAATCAGCCCGAGGACTTCTCAAAACTGCCCTTCAACAAGCACCCGCGTTTTCGCGAGCTGGTGAAGGAAAAGAACACGTACAAGGCTCAACTGGCCGAGTACGAGACGGACGCCAAGCAGTACCGCGACATCCAAGCCTTCATGGCTGCAAACCAGTTGACGCCCGAAGAGGTCGCCGAAGGTTTGCAACTGATGGCGCAGATGAAAGTGGGCGACCCGAGCAAGGCCTATGAGGCTCTGATGCAAAAGGTCGACGTGCTGGCCTCTGCCTCTGGCAAGAAGCTGCCAGCGGACCTGGAAGAGAAAGTCGAACAAGGCTACATCGACCGGGACACCGCGCAGTCTCTGTATCAGCAGCAGATGGCCGCACAGCGCGAGGCAGCGCTGGCGCGTCAGCAACTGGAGCAGCGGTCCCAACAAGACCACCGCGGCCAGGTGCAGGCGATGGCAGGAGCAGTGTCGGCATGGGAGACGGCCACGAAAGCGACCGATCCCGACTTTGAGCTCAAGGCTGATTTGGTGAAAGACCGCGTGCGCGCTCACGTTGCGACACACGGCATGCCGAAGACCGCCGAGGAAGCAGTGAGGCTGTCGAAAGACGCCTATGACGCTGTGACCCAGGCGCTGCTTCGCGTGCGGGGTGACAAGACGCCGATGCGTACAGCGGTCGGGGGCAAGACAAATGGCTCTGCCGCACCCGAACCGAAAAGCCTGCTGGACGTGATCCGCCGGGCATCGGCCGGGGGTTGAGCCGATTCGCAATCTGTACTGAATCGGAGATTTTCAAATGGCATTTACTCAAGCCGAAATCGACAACATCGCCAACGCCGCACTCGACTACTACATCGACAAGGGCACCGTTTTCTCGTCCACCATCCAGGACAAGCCCCTGCTGGCTGCCCTGGATGCGAAGGCCAAAACCTTCCCTGGTGGCAAGGGCGCCGTTTCCGTCGCCGTCAAGGGTCAATACGACTCGACGCTGGCCGGTTACACGCACAACGATACGGTCAACTACGTCAACCCCGCGAAGATCAAGCGCGCTTCGTTCAACTGGAAAGAGCACCACATCGGCATCGGCGTGACTCTGACCGAGCTCAAGCGTGACGGCATCAGCGTGGTCGACAGCATGAACAGCGACTCGCTGCGCAACAACCGCGGCCGCGAGGAAACCGCTCTGGCCAACATGCTGGAAGACAAGCTGGGCGACATGGCCGAAGGCTACGCCCGCGGCCTCAACGGCTTCCTGTGGGGCGACGGCACTGCTGACGCCAACGCCATCGCCGGCATCCGCGCGTTCATCAAGGACGCTCCGGGCGGCGTGGGTCAGACCGTCGGCGGCATCGACCAGAACGCCGCTGCAAACGCCTGGTGGCACAACCGCGTGAACCTCGCGATCACCACGACCAGCACCGGCGACGAAGTGATCGAGACGCTGAACAAGGAATTCCGTCAGCTCCAGCGTTACGGCGGCAAGCCCGACCTGGCTTTGTGCGGCTCCGACTTCATGGACCGTCTGAACAAAGAGCTGCGCGCGCGTGGCTACTACACGCAGACCGGCTATGCACGCGGCCAGGACATCAAGCATGGCGACGTGACGTTCGGCGGCGTGGTGTTCAAGTACGACCCCACGATGGACGACATTGGCACGACCCTCGGTGGCACGACCAACTACGCCAAGCGCTGCTACCTGGTCGACACCTCCAAGCTCACCCTGTACTACATGGAGAGCGAGAAGATGAAGCGCCACAGCCCGGCACGTCCGCACAACCAGTACGTGATGTACCGCGCGATCACCACGACCGGCGTGTTGGCTGCTACGCAGCTCAACTGCCACGGCGTGTACCAGTTCAGCTAATCGGCTGAAAGGCAAGGGGCTGCTGCTGCATGGCGGCGGCCCCTTTTTGCAACCACTCAAGGAGAAAACACATGCAAATTTGCAACTGCACAGTCGCCATCGGTGGCGACGCTGGCATGACCGTTCACAAAGAGCGTGTCACCGTTCCCGAGCTGGCCATCCTGCGCATCGTTCACGGCGAAGACGCCGTGCGCAACATCGAAGTGATTGCCGACGAGGACATGGACAGCAACGAAGAGCGCGCCCGCCTCAACGCCATCTACAAGAACCCCGAGAACGTCGTCAAAGACGCCTTCGGCGCCGTGGGCCCGCTGCCCAAGACGCTCGATGACGCCGGCATCACCGACGAGTTCGTCATTTCCAACAGCGCAGCCAAGACCAAGCGCAAGGCCAAGGCCAGCGCGACGGAAGAGCTGCCGATCGCTGCCGAATAAGGAGCACCGCAATGGCCCGCAACGTATCTCTAGGTCAACTCATCGACGATGTTCGCGCAGAGGCCGGGCATTCGTTGCAGGCCAATCTTGGTGTCGCCATGCGCGAAGTCTTGGTCAAAGTCATCCAGCGCCAGCAGCGCCGGCTTTGGGAGGACTACGACTGGACGTTCCTCAAAGTGCATCGCGACGTGGCCGTGCAAGCCGGCCAGCGCTACTACAACTTCCCGACCGACCTGGTGCTGGAGCGCATCGAGAAGGTCGAGTTCAAATACGGCGATCGCTGGATTCCTGTCGACTACGGCATCGGCCGGCAGCAGTACGACCTGCACGACAGCGACCGTGATGTGCGCGCGTTCCCTATCGAGCGCTGGCAAGAGCATGAGGGCGACCAGCTTGAGATCTGGCCGATCCCCTCTCAAGACGGCTCGCTTGCCACGACCAGCAACATCCTGCGCCTGCACGGCATCCGCAAGCTGCGCCCCCTGGTGGCCGAGAGCGACATGGCCGACCTCGACGACACGCTCCTGGTGCTGTACTCCGCGGCCGAGATCCTGGCGCGCGAGAAGGCGGCCGACGCCACGCTCAAGCTCCAGATGGCCGAGAAGCACTACAACCGCCTCAAGGCGCGCAACGCCAAGGGCACGTCGTTCTCGCTGGCTGCGGACGCCCCGCTCACGATGCCGCAAGGCCCGAAGATCATCGCCGTACAGACCCAATAAGCCATGCCCTACTTTGCCATTGAAGACTTCCGCGCAGGCATGGACACGCGCCGCATGCCGGTGCTGTCTGTGCCTGGTTCCCTGCTGCGCCTGGTCAATGGCCACATCAACCGCGGCGGCGAGATTGAAAAGCGCCTGGCTTTCGTGCAGCAGATCAGCATGCCGGCCAACACGTTCGGCCTGTCGGCCGTCGGCGGCGTGCTCTACACCTTCGGTTCGGTCGCGCCAGGCACGATCACGTTCCCCAGCGGCGCCCCGGCCAACATGGTCTACCAGCAGCTCGCGCATCCGTCTGGCCGCGCGATGGCCAAGATCCTCCAGGTGAGCGCGTTTTCTGGCCGCCCCTACGTCATCGCACAGTACGACGACGGCTCGATCTACCACTTCTACAACGGCACGCGCCACGCCGAGTTTGTCGAAGCGCGCGCTCGCGCCAGCTTCACGATCTCTGGCGGCACCGCGGGCGGCACGCCGGCCGTGGCCAGCTTCACCGTGACCGGCGGCATCAACACCAGCAGCGATCGCATCACTTCGATCCGCGCTGGCACGCTGGCCGTGATGACGCAGGCCGTGCAGCACAACGGCAACAATGCCGCCACCGCGGCCGCGATCGCTGCTGCCATCAACTCGTTTGCCGGCAGCCCCGACTTCACCGCCAGCGCCTCGGGCGCGACCGTGACGATCACCGCCGTGACGCCTGGCACGCAGTTCAACGGCCTGGCCCTGGTCGTCAACACCACTGGCGGCTTCACGGTCGGCTCGGTCAGCAACTTTGCCAGCGGGGTCGACAACGCGATCACGAACCTGACGGTCGACGGCGTGCGGATCATCGGCAAGCAGATCAACCACACTGGCGACAACGCCACGACGGCCGCCGCCCTGGCCGCCGAGATCAACGAGTTTCAGTCGGCGCCCGAGTACCGCGCCATCGCGGTGGGCAGTACCGTCTGGTTCATGGTGCAGCAGGCCGGCAGCGCGTTCAACGGCAAGGTAGCCACGCTCACACGCACCGGCAACGTGACGACCAACGCCACGACGGCCACGCTCGCCGGCGGCGCGGATCTTGTCACCAGCCCCGCCGGCAGCGAAACCTACCTGCCGGGCGAGTACAGCAAGCCAGCCAAGAGCAAGGTCTACACGACGGCCGGCTCCCTGGTGCATTTCAGCGGCATCGAGCAGCCGCTTGAGAACAACAGCGCTGTCACCGAAGCCGGCTTCATCAACCTGGCCACCAACGCCGAGGGCTCCGAGCGTCTGACGGCCATCGCCAACTACCAGCAGAACCTGGCCTTCTTTTCCGAGCGCACGGTGCAGATCTGGTTTGTCGACGTCAAGGCATCCGGCAACCAGCAGCTCCAGGTGCTCAACAACACCGGCGCGATTGCGCCGCTGTCGGTGCAGGAGATCGGCGACTCCGACGTCTTCTACCTGTCCGAATCGGGCATCCGCTCGCTGCGCGCGCGCGACTCGTCGAACGCGGCCTTTGCCAGCGACGTGGGCAATCCGATCGACACCCTGATGCTGGAGGCGATCAACGGCGACCGCCTGACGGTGCGCGAGGGTCGCGCCGTGCTGGAGCCGCGCGACGGCCGCTACATGCTGGCCATTGGCTCCAAGGTCTATGTGTTCAGCTACTTCCCCGCGTCGCGCGTGTCGGCCTGGTCGGTTTACGAGCCCGGTTTCCAAGTCACGGATTGGGCCATCATCGGCCGCAAACTGTATTGCCGCGGCGCCGACAACCAGCTCTACCTGCTGGGCGGCGCCGATGGCGTGACCTACGACGACACTCAGGTTACTGCCGTGATTCCGTATGTAGACGCGCAGCGACCCGCGACCCGAAAGCAATGGGTTGCTTTGGATATGGCGTGCGAAGGATTGTGGAAGGTTGATATTGGTTCAGACCCCGCAGAGCCAGACTCAACGCAAACCGTCGCTTATGTTGAAGAAACTACGTTCAACAAAGGTAATGTGGCTTTTCACATTACCGCGACTCATTTGGCAATTCAGCTTACAAGTCAAAATTCAGGCGCGGCAAAGGTTGGTTCTTTGGTCCTGCACTACGAGGGCGACCGTCAAGGGTTGGGTGACGCCGGATGATGACGCTGGGCAACGTCGTCGCGACCATCGAGCACGCCGCCTGGCTTGGGCCGCGTCTGCGCCAGGCCGACGTGCTGGAAGTCGAGGCGGCCAGCGGCGTGCCGGCGGCCGACGCTCTGGTGCAGGCCGTGCAAAATTCCTGGCAGGCTCACACGTGGATGCTGGACGGCCAACCCCTGTTCATCGCCGGCGTCGTGGGCCACCCTGACGACGAGAAGCTGGGCATCCCCTGGATGCTGGCCAGCGACGAGGCCGATCGGCACCCACGCCGCTACCTGGCCGGCGCGCATGAGTACGTCAAAAGTTTCTTTGAGCGGCATGACACACTGCTCAATTTTGTGGACAATCGGAACATCAAAGCACAGCGTTGGCTGCATTGGCTTGGGTTCCAGATTGGCGATCCCAGGCCTTTCGGGGTAGCTGGGCTTCCATTCAGGCCTTTCTGGATGGACAAAGGCGCATTGGGTGTCCCTCGCCAGGGCACGATTAATTTCGTGTCGCATCGAGGTCAACCATGTGTAACCCCATAGCAGCAGTCATTGCAGTCGCGTCCGCCGTTCAGGCATACCAAACCGACAAAGGCCAAAAGCAGGCGCGCAACGCCGCCGCCGAGCAACAGCGCATCGCGCAAGAGGCCGAAAACAACCGCATTGCCGAAGCGCAAGCCGAAGCCGAGCGCCAGCGCCAGGGCGAGCTGCGCCGCCAGCAGAACATCACGCAAGGCCAAAACGACATTGCTTCTGTCTTTGGCCAGTTCGACGATGGCTTCTACAACAAGCGCGCGCAGTCGTATCTCGACTACGCGCTGCCGCAGCTCGATCAGCAGTACCAGGACCAGCAGCGCCAGCTCACGGCCGAGCTTGCCCGCACCGGCAACCTCAATTCGTCGCTGCGCGGCGAGCTCATGGGCCAGCTCCAGCGTCAGTACGACACGAACAAGCTCAACATCCAAAGCACGGCCAACAAATACGCGGCCGACGCTCGCAGCAGCGTTGACGCTGCCCGCGCCCGCCTGACTGAGAAGAACACGCAACTCGCAGATCCTGGCACGGTCCGCACGATGGCGGAAGCAGAAGCGTCCGGCATCGGCGTCGACCCGCGCTTTGAGTCGCTGGGTCAAATGATCGCCAGCCTGTCCGGCACGCTGCCTGGTGGCGCCGCCACTGCCGGCAAGTCCGGCGCTGGCGTCAACCTCTACACGTCCGACACCGGCTCTGGCCGCGTGGTTTCCTGAAAGGCTCGACATGGCCGGCGTCTCCGACATTTTCTCCAACGCATCTTCCGTCAGCGCGATCGGCAACGCGATCAACTCGATCGTCAACACCAACGCCGCAGGCAAAACGCTGGCGCAGCAGACGCAGCAGCTTCGCGACAAGATCGCGTTCGACCGCAAGACGATGGAGCGCCAGGCCGCGATTCGCGCCGAGGAAGTCGCACGCCAGCAAATGCTCGCGCGCGCAACTGGCGACCTGTTTGCCAAGTCGCTGGGCGGATACGCCAACGCCGAGGGCGGCATCGAGTCGCAGGCCGGGCAGCTCGCGCAGATTTTCCAGTCTGTGCTTGACCGCCCTGCCCCGGCCTCCGTCGCGCCCGCGGCCGTCGGCCCTGCCGCCGATCGCGAAGCCGCCATGCGTGCCATGCAGTCGGGCAAGGCATCGGCCGAGGCCGGCAACCTGGCCAACGTGCAGGCGTTCGGCCGAATGATGGACGCCAGCAGCCGCGGCGCGGCGCAAAACGAGCAGATCGCCGGTTTGCTGCGCAACTTTGCCAAGGGCTCTGCCGATGTGGCCAACACCCGCATGCGGGCCGAGGAAGGTCGGTACTTCACGCAGGATCTGGTCAAGCCCCAGCCGAGCATGCTGGGCGACCTGTTCACGGCGCTGGCGCCGATCGGCGCGGCTTACGCCAACGAGCAGGCCGCCAAAGACGCAGCCTCTGCCAAGTACGCCCTACTCCAGCCAGGCGATGCCACGCCAAGCCTCAGCATCACCTCCGGCTACACCGGGCCCAAGCTGGGCGACAGCTACAGCGGCCCGCGCCTGGGCGTCAACAACTACAGCGTGAAGTGAGATCGACATGCCTACCCGCGCCAACCCCTTCTACCGCTACCAGACTCCGGCCGGACAGACCCTGAGCGGCCTGGCCAGCGCGATGTTCCCTGACCAGGGCGTCAACGCCGTGCGCGAGTCCGCCGCTGCCGAGAACATGGCGCAGGCCCGCGCCTCGGACGCGCTGGCCGGCTACCGCGGCGAGCAAACCCGCGGCGAGCGCAACATGAACGATGCGCTCATGAGCAACCCCGGCGCGATCGCCGAGCTGTTGCTGGGCGGTGGCGTGCTGCAAAGCGACCCAATGCGAGCAAACCCCGACTACAAAGCGCCGACGCCGATCGACTTTGCCAGCATCTTTACCAACCCAGCGCAAGTCAATCAACCGATTTCCTCGCCCATGCTGCCTGGCGCTACCGCGCAGGACAAAATGGCGGCGGCCATCCAAGAGGCCGCGATCCGCAAAATCAAGCTGGACGACCTGCTCAAGGCCGCTGGCATCACCGGCTACCAGCAGCGCATCACCGGCCCAAACCCAGATTCCGCGCTCGGCTTTGCCCCGTTTGCCGGCGTGACCTCGCCCAACGCCAACACGGCTTTGACGACTGGGGCGCAGGATCGAATTAGCGCACGGGACGCAGGCGAGGCATCAAGCCAAGCGCAAGCAGTAGCACGCATCCAGCAGCAAGGCGCAACCGAGCGCGCCAACAACAGGCCCGTGTCTGCCGGAAACAACGTCGATGTGATCTTGTCGCCGGCACAAGGGCAGTTGCTTGGCATCGAGCCTGATGGCGAGGGTCGATACATCGTGCGAGGTCGCAGCACCGTCGGCACCGGCCAAATTCAACAGCCCGGCAGCGCCGGAGGCGAAACTGTGCAGGGTCGAGAGCGCGCGCCGGCGGCTGGACGCGCTGGCCGCACGCCAGCAGACAAAGGCCCGAGCGCCGTTCCGCCTGTAGCCCTCAAGCGCATGGAGACCAAGATTCGCGAGGGCCTCAAAGCCGATGGCATTAACCCGGACGACAACGCGGTGCTTGGCCTGATGGCCGCCGCTGGCGAGTCCTGGCAGACGAGCAAAAACCCGGATTTGGCGGCCGACGGCGTGTTGCAGCGCCTGCGCGCGGGTGAGGCGATCAACGGCGTGTCGGTCAGCAAAGGCAATCGCACCGTCGCCGGCGTGCCGATCCCCGGCACCGAGCGCAAGGGCACGACGCGAGCAGCGCCGACAGCATCTGCCGCTGGCTCTGATCCGCTGGCGGCAGCTCGCGACGCCATCGCACGCGGCGCTCCGCGTGATGCAGTCATCAAGCGCCTGAAAGAAAACGGCATTGACCCGAAAGGGCTGTAAGCATGGCAGTGAACTTTGACGACCTGATCCCCAAGCAAAAGGCGCAGGGCGTCAGCTTCGACGATTTGATTCCAACGGCTCCGCCCCAAGGGCAGGCGTTGCCCTCTCCTGCGGCCGTTGTGAACCCGGGACTGGATGGTGGGGCGGCATCCAGCACTGTTATGAATGGGGGTGCCGCGTTCGGCGTGTACCCCAGGGCGTTTCGTCAAGGCAGTGCACCCGTGCCGCCGACTCCGGTGCCGCCTACCAGGACCGAACCGGGCCTGTACCCGGCGCCCGAGCGCGGCTTGCTGGGCCAGCTTGCCGACGCGCTGGGGCTGAACACACTGACGCCGGCCGATCGCGCCCGCGCATCGAACGAGCTCGCCGCGCGTCGCATTGCCCGCGAGCAGCAAGTGCCAATCGACAGCGTGTATCAGTCGGCAGGCGGACGTCGGCCCATGTTCAACCCCGAAGGTCGGGTCCTAGGCCAGGCGATTCCCGAAGCGGCCGCCGTTGCCGCAGACAGCTTGCAGCGCGTCGGCCCGTCGGCAGTCAATGCTGCCGCTCGCGCCATCCGTGGCGGCGCCGTGCCGCTAGCCGACCAGGGTATGCTCGATCGCGTCATCACCGCGACGACCGCGCCCGAAAAGTACACCGACCCGAACTACACCAGCTTCTCCGGCCTGGGCGACTCGCTGGGCTATAGCCTGACGACTCTGGTGACGTCGGCGATGGCCACCGCTGGCGCTGGCCTTATGACTGCCAACCCGGCCGTCGGCCTTGCCGCCGGCATGGGCACCTCGGGCACCGTCGCCTATCGCGCCAGCAAGGACGAGTTCTTGTCCCGCGTGCGCGAGAACCTGAACAAGCAGGCTACGAAGCTGTACGGGCGCGGCCTGGACGAGAACGAGTGGAAGCAGGCGCTGCAAGACTTCGACTCGGCAGCAACGAAATACAGCTACTGGGAAGCGATCCCTGAAGCGCTGAGCAACGCCATTTTCCTCAAGGCGTTCTCGGCCCCCGTGCGCGGTGCCGCTGGCACGCGTCTGACTCTGCTTGCGCAAAAGGCCGGGGCGCTGGCGTCCGAGCAGGGTACGGAGACTGTAACCGCGCTCGGCCAAAACGCCGCCGAGCGTGAGGCCGGCCTGACCAAAGAAGAGCTCGACCTGGTGGGCGCTTTCCGCAAGCAGTTCCTGCAAACGCTGATGGTGAGCGGCACGATGGCCGGCGCCACCAAGGGCGTGCAGGCCGCCAACAACTTCTACCGCGACGTCGTGCAGCCGCAGGTCGACCCGGCGTCGGCACTTGGCCGAGCCATTCAGGCCGACCTGAGCGCGGTGGCCACCAACACCGAGGCAACGCGCCAGGCCGCCGTGCAAGCGCTCAACCCGGACAACGCGCAACTGCGCGAAGCGCAGCGGCCGACGCGCCTGAGCTTTGATGACCTCATCCCACAGCAAGTCGTGGCGCCGGCTGAGGAGCCGCCGGCAGAGACGGTGATTGCGCCGGCGCCCGCTGCGGCACCTGCACCTGCACCTGCACCTGCCACGCCGGCGGCCAAGCCCGCCATCGACCTAACAAGCGATCAATGGTTCGCGATCATCGGTACGCCCAGAGGGCCCGCCAGACCGGACGGCCCCAACGAACAGATTTCGGCCGACGACTCCAAGCTAGTTCGCGAGATGGTCATCAAGATCATCAAGGACGGCGTGACGGCCGGCCGCAGCCGCGAGCAAATCGTTGCGCAGATTGAAGCACTGACTCAAGGCGGCATCAGCAACAGCAGCATGGGGATGATTAACGAGCTGCTGCTTGGAAACACGCCTGCGCCGGCCGCACCCGCTGCCGCACCCGCTGCCGAAACCCAGCGCGTCTCCACCGTTACCGGCCGGCAGGTAGAAACCCGCATGCGCGTGGTGGACGCCGCGAGCTTGCAGGCCGCTACGGGCGAGCTGCAACCCCGCGACCGCACCCGGGCGGCCAGCGACGAACAGATCAACGCCATCGCCAGCCAGCTTGACCCGCAGCGCCTGGGCCAGTCTGCGGAGGCCGATCGCGGCGCGCCGATCGTCGGCCCTGACCTGATCGTCGAGTCCGGCAACGGCCGCGTGCAGGGCATCCGCCGGGCCTACGCCATGTTCCCCGAGCGCGGCCAGGCCTACCGCCAGCACCTGGAAAGCCAGGGCTACGACTTGACCGGCATCAATGAGCCGGTGCTCGTGCGCGAGCGCGTGACGCCGATGTCGCCGCAAGAGCGCGTCGCCTTCGTGCAGGAGGCCAACCAGGCCGCCACCATGGACCTGACGCCGGTAGAGCGCGCCAAGATCGACGTGTCCGCCATCACCGACGGCGTGCTGGAGGTGTGGGCCGGCGGCGACGTGACGGACGCCGGCAATCGCGACTTCGTGCGGGGCTTCATCGGCCAACTGCCGCAGGCCCAGCGCAACGGCATGCTGGACGACAACGGGGCGCTGGCCCCCGACGGCGCGCAGCGTATCCGCCGGGCGCTGCTGGCGGCGGCCTACGAGGACCGCGACCTGCTGGTCAAGCTCATCGAGAGCGCCGACGACAACATCAAGTCGATCGGCAATGCACTGTTTGACAGCGCCGGCCCGTGGCTGCAAATGAAGCGCATGGCGCAGTCTGGCGCCATTGACCCTTCATACAACGTGACGGCCGACCTGGTGCAGGCGGCGCGCGTGGTCGATCAGCTACGGCAGAGCAAAGGCCGCGTGCAAGAGTGGCTGGCGCAGCAAGACTTGGCAAACGAGCGCAACCCGGTGGTGGATGCGTTCGTCACCGCCTTCTACAATGAAGGCCTGTCCCGTGCCGTGGGCCGCGAAGCCATCGCCGATGTGCTGCGAGCCTACGTCGACATGGCCAAGACCCAGACCAGCGAAGGCTTGTTTGGCGACGCGCCGACGCCGACCGAGATGGTGCAGGGCGCAGTGGAGCAACGCAATGAACGAAACAGACAACCTACCAGCGGAAACCTATTTGGAGCAGCCGACGCCGACGCCCAGCCGCAACGCGATGCAGGCGCTGGGTCGAGCGTTCAACCAGGTGGGCGACAAGCGCGGGATCGAGACGTTCAAGGTGGCGGGGCGCGGCCTGATGGTGGCGGCCAGGCAGGAAACGATGGACGCGCCCAAGCTCGGAGACCAGCGCCGGCCGAGGACCGCGTTGGGACCGGCGCCGAAGCCAAAGAGGGCGTAACGCGTGGAGCCGATCGGAACACCCAAGCAGATGCGACGGCAGATCGCGGCAATGAGGCGCGAGCTCAAGGCAATCGCGCAGACCAAAACCAGCGCGTCAAAGGTGCCGTCGGCGACCCCTTCATCTCCGCGTCGTTCACGAACCGGCAAAGCATCTACCGGGACGCGTTCGTAGAGCTGGGATACGACCCGGCCGAGGCCGAGCTGCTGCCGCCTGAGCGGCAATTTAACATCCTGGCTGAGGGCCTGAAGAAGACCTACGGCCTGGCGCTCGTACAGAAGTCTGACCGCGCCAATTTGCGCGTGACTATCGACCAGTTGCTGGACGCCTATCGCGGCCTGCAACTGATGGCGCACGTTCTGGACCTGCCGACGTCGGCCATCGGCCTGGACGGCAAGCTGGCGCTGGGCCTGGTCAAGGACGCCGGATACCTGGGCGCGCACTACCCGCTGGGCACCGGCAGTGGCGCGAGCTCGGGCGGCATCGCGACCGACACGCAAACCATCGTCATGCCCGGCCGGTCCAATTCGTTTGCGCACGAGTGGGGCCATGCGCTGGACTTCTACCTGGCCAGCACGCACGCCGACGCGTTGGCCAATCTGTCGGACTATCTGCGCGAAGGTGAAAGTCTTTCTGACAAGTTCCCCGAGACGACTGGCGGCGCTTTCCGCCACCTGCTCAATGCCATCTTCTTCGACCAGGCCGAGCAATCGGCCAAGATAATGGAGCTCGAACGCAAGATCGAGGAGGCGACGCAGGCTGGCAAGGACACGAGCAAGCTGCAAACCGACCTCGACAAGTTGCGCTCGGGAGCGAGCAAGAGTCGCAACGACCGCAGTCAGTTCTACCGCTCCGCCGGCGACTTCGCGCAGGCCGTCGGCGGCGACCCGAGTTACTGGCGCAAGCCGACCGAAATGCTGGCCCGCTCGTTTGAGGCTTACATCGCGCACAAGGTCGAAGCGGCCGGCGGCACGACGGAGTTCATCGGCAAAGGTGACGCAGCCTACCAGAGCGACGCGCACATCCGCTTTGCCAAGACGTTCCCCAAAGACGCAGACCGCTATAACATCTTCCGCGCTTATGACTTGTTGTTTAATGCAATTCGCACAGACGCGCTGCTGAACCCAAACGGCGAGGCGGTGGCAGGCATGCCTGCCGGCGTGCGGCTCTCTGATCCGGCTGTCTACTTTGACGACCAAATCCAGTCGGCACAGTCGCCAGGGGCCAAAGGCGTGTGGGAGGCCGAGAAACGCGCCTGGCGTGTGCGGGCTCGCGAGTTGGAGAAGCAGGGCCAGCGCCCCAGCGATCCGCGTCCTTTGCTCAAACGCATGAGCGACGCCGTACGTGCGGCCTTCGTCACTAACCGTGGCGTGCTGCTGGCCATGGAGCGGCACTACGCCAAGACGGGCAACGCAGCCGCCGCTGCGGCCATCCGCAATCTGACCGAGCGCATTGCCACCGACCCCGGCAGCGGCCGCAAGACGTTCGAGGGCGGCACTTACGCCGAGGCGGTCGAGCGTGAGACGCGCCGGTTCATGACGCGCCTGTCCAACATTCGTAACGCGGCCGGCGCTGACCTGATAAGCGATGCCGACCTGGCCATGCTTACTGACGTGCTGACAGCGATTGGCGACGAGGCCAGCGCATCGGCCGGTACGCCGGTCAACCGGCTTGGCGCGCAACTGCGCGAGCTGCTGACTGACCTGTATTACTACAACAAGAACGCAGGCCTGGACATCGGCTTTGTCAAGGATCAGGGCTACCTGCCTCGCCTGTTGGACGAGCCGCTGGTGACAGCCAACGCTGGCGAGTTCATCAAGGACGCCACCGAGGTCTACAAGATCGTGTTCGAGCGCGACACCGAGCGCCCGATGGATGCCGACGAAATCCTGATCGCCTTGCAAGCGCTGGACAAGCGGGCCGACGAGGCGGGCATTGATCGCAAGCGCGACCCGGAGCTGGATGCCTACCGCGATGCGCGCAAGCAATTGGCCAAGCTGATGCGGGCGCTCAACAGCATCGACCCGGCCGACCCGGATTCGGCGGACAAGATCGACAAGGCGCAGGCCGAGCTCAACGAGTTTCTGGAGCAGAACGGTCCGGTGTTCGAGGAGGCCTACGACTACATTCGCGACCAGTGGTCCGCGCAAGCGGCGGCCGAGTACCAGACGCGCATTAGCTTCGGATCGCCTGAGAGCTTCAGCTCGCACTCGCCGGCGGGCTCGTACCTCAAGGAGCGCACGCTGCCGCCAGAGGCCGACAAGCTGCTGGCCAAGTATTACATCCAAGACCCGATCGAGCGCGTCACGAACTACCTGCAAATGTCGGTGCGCAAGGCCGAGTACAACCTGCGCTTCGGACGCAACGCCAACGGCCGAGAGAAGAACACCAAACTGTTTGGCATCTTGGAGTCGATGATGAGCGCCGGCGTGCGCCGCGAAGACCGCGACATGGCCGAGGCCATCGTTGGTCAGGTTACAGGTACGCGCCGCGACAACACGCCATCGGAGTACCAGCGCTTCTTGGGAAACTCGCACGCGCTTGGCCAAATGGTGCTGCTGGGCCGCGTGGTGCTCACGTCGCTGGCCGAGCCGATCACGACTGCGGTGCAGACCGGAAAGCCGCTGGACGCGCTCAAGGCCATCGGCCTGACGGTGCAGGAAATTATCGCCACCAAGGACGTCAAGGAGCGCCGGGCGATGGCCAGGACGCTTGGCATCGTGGCGGGCGACTACGCCGACGAGATGATCGCAAACCGCCTGGGCGGATCGTTTGCCGAGTCCACTAAACTGACCAAGGCGTCGGCCAACTATTTTCGCCGCGTGGGCTTGACGGGCTTGACGAACGCGCAGAGGCGCGCAGCGATGCACCTGTCTGGCCGCTACGTGCTGGAGCTCGCGCACACGCTGGACAACGACCAGGCGAGCGACAAGGACAGGGGCTTTGCGCGCGCCGAGATGATCGACGCTGGTATCCAAGAGTCGCAAATCGACGCGTTCGTCAAATGGTCCCGCGAGTACGGCAACCGCATGCCGCGCTACGACGAGCTGATTGACGTCGACGGCAGCCTAACTGATATGGGCAAGATTTATGGCGTGATGGTCGGCCGCTTGGTCAATCAGGCCATCCAGTCGCCGTCGGCCGTCGACCGGCCCTGGGCGGCCAACACGCCGACCGGGCGCCTGACCTACGGCCTGCTGTCGTTCTCGATGGCGTTCTTCCGCAACGTCATGGTCAAGTCGGTCAAGAAAATCGAGCGCGAGTACAACGACCGTGGCGCAGCGCAAGCGGCCAGCGTGGCAGCGGCTCAGGTCATCGCGCCGATTGCCAGCCTCTACATGGGCCACCTGCTTGTGACGATGCTGCGCGAGCTCATCCTGAACCCCGACAAGTGGGACGAGGAAGAGAAGAAGGAGGGCGGCTTTCCGATCAAGTGGCTGTCGGCGCTGGCCTTCAGCCGCTCCGGCTTCACCGGCCTGGCCGATCCGCTCTACAACGCCTACGTCGGCGTGAAGTACCAGCGCGACCTCACCGCTCTGTTTGCCGGCGCCACCTACGGCTACGCCGCGCAGGCGCTTGAGCGAATCATCAAGTACTTCAGCGTCAACAGCGACAAGACCAACAGCGCAGAGCGCAACGCGGCACGCGGCCTGTTCGAGCTGACAGTGCAGCCCGGCCTGGCCTACGCCACCGGCGCGCTGCCTGGCGGTCCGGTTGTCGGCTATGGCCTGGGCGCGAGCTACATGTACATGACGTCGCCGGCCTTCAAGTCGCAGTGGCAAACCTGGCTCGCCGGCGAGAAGGAGTCCAAGCAGAAGAAGGCAGGCAGCGGCCAGCAGGAGGATCGACTGTGAGCAACTTCGAGAGAGCCTATGAGGCCATGATCCGCGATGAGGGTGGCTATGTCTTGCACAACGTCGCGGGGGATCGCGGCGGCATGACTTACGCCGGCATCGCGCGCAACTTCAACCCTGATTGGGCTGGATGGGCGTTCATCGACCGTGGCCAGGTACCGCCGACTGACATGGTGCGCGAGTGGTATCGGATCAACTACTGGACGCCGATTCAGGGCGATGCCATTGAGCACCAGGCGGTGGCAGCCAGCATCTTCAACTTCGCCGTCAATACCAGCGCACCAGGGCGCCCGACGGTGGCCGTCAAGCTGGCGCAGCTCGTAGTCGGAGCAACGCCGGACGGGTCATTCGGCCCGCGTACCGTGCAGGCGCTAAATGCCTTCGACCCCGACAAGTTTGTCATGGCCTACGCACTGGCAAAGATTGCACGCTACCGCGACATCGTGACCCGCGACCGCACCCAGCAAAAGTTTTTGCTTGGGTGGATCAACAGAACGCTGGCAGGAGTGGCAGCATGAATTTTCTTGGCATTGGATCTGTCATCGAGTCCGTCGGCAAGGTTGCTGGCGACCTCATCACCACGGACAAAGAGCGCATGGAGTTGGGCCTGCGCGAGAAGGAGCTCGACCAGCGGCCTGACATGGCGCAGATCGGCGTCAACAACAGCGAGGCTCAGCATGCCAGTGTCTTCGTGGCGGGTTGGCGCCCATTCATTGGCTGGGTGTGCGGCTATGGATTCGTCTACCAGTACATCGTGCGGCCATTGCTGCCTTGGATGCTGACAGTGGCCGGTGTCAGTGATGTGCCACCGCTGCCGGCGCTGGATGGCTCGCTGATGGAGCTAACCGTCGGCATGCTTGGCCTGGGCGCGCTGCGCACCTTCGAGAAGTCGAGGGGATTGGCGAAGTGATGGACCAAACCACACACCGAGGCGATGTTGCTGAGCTCATGGCCGCCGCAGAGCTGGTCAAGCGAGGCTACATCGTCGCTCGTCCACTTACCAATGGAGCCGCATACGATCTGCTGGTGGACACCGGCAGTAGGGTTGTCAAGGTACAGGTAAAGCGCGCAAGTCGCTTGGCCAATGGCAGCTTCAGAATCAAGCTCACATCCTCCAAATACCACCGAGGGAGGCAGGCAATTTCTTACGCCGGAAGAGTGGACTGCGTTTTGGGAGTTGAGTGTTCAGCCGGACTTTTCTTCATCGTCCACGGAGAAGACCTAGACCGCTCTGAGATTGCGATTCGCGATGCGCAGGCCAAGAACAATCAGGCCAGGAGAGTGCGCAAAATCGCCGAGCATGATATGTCGGCAATGTTCCCCATCATCGGGGAAATGGTAGGACGTAGTGGGTTCGAACCACTGACCCCCTGCGTGTGAAGCAGGTGCTCTACCCCTGAGCTAACGTCCTATTCCTGGGCAAAAGCGCAACGAACAGCGCATCTGACGACGTGTCTGATTACCTCAAACCCGCATGGATACTAGCTTTGCGGCCGATTTACCTTACGCAACCTAGTGGTTGTGTGAAGGCAAAGATCGGTTCGCGCCAAACACGTCATACACAAGGAATTTCAACAGCTTAGACCGGCGTTGTCTTGTTGTTGTATGACAGCCAACAGCGCAAAAGCGCAGTAAAAGGGGCATTTAGCGCAACCAAAAGCGCAGAGTGATGCTCTGTGACAGCCTGTAGCCCGCCCGACAAAGTGGTCATGACTTAGGCCGCCTTGAGTTTTGCCAGCGCCCCCCGGAGGTACTGCGGCGACAGGTGCAGGTAGTTCTTCTCGACGGTGGCGATCGAGTCGCCCAGCATCGCGGCAATGTCCGTCATCGGCGCGCCGGCCTGAGCCAGGCGGGTGGCCAGCGTGTGGCGAAAGGTGTGGGCCGTCACATCCTGTAGGTGGTGGCGCTCGCAGAACCGCTCCATGGACTTCCTGATCTGGCCGCTGTGGTCGAGCACAAACGGGCCCGTCGCCTCTCCCTTGCACTTGCGCAGGATGGGCAGCAGGTCGTCGCTGATCGGAATCGTCGGCCGGCGCTTGGTGGTCTGGTGGCGCCCCCACGGGTTGAGCTGGACCAGGCCGTGCTCCAGGTTCACCTGATCCCACGTCAGGGTGCGCAGGGCCTCGGAGCGCGCGCCCGTTTCCATGAGCAGCCACAGGTAGCGGCTGATCCGGTCCATGCGCTCGCCATCGGCCGGCGTGCAGGCCTTGCGGATCGTGGCCAGCTCGGCATCGCTGAGCACGCGATTGCGCGCCGGCGGCCTGGGCGGCAGCGGCACGTAAGCCAGCTCCATCGGGTTGACCCGGTGCTCCTTGGGCTCGACCTTCTTGACCATGAAGTTGAACACGGCGCGCAGGATGGTGAGCTCCTTGCGCACGGTCCCGGGCGACACCGGCCGCGAGCCGATGGCTCCAGTCAGTCGCGCCTTGGTGTAGGCCTCGACGTCCTTGCGCGTGATTTCGGCCAGCGTCTTGTCGCCGAACCACGCCCCCAGCCTTTTGCCGATGTGCTCAAGCGACTCGGGTGACGCCACCGTCGGCCCGTGCTGCTGGATGTAGAGGCGGCACGATCCGGCCAGCGTCAGTGGGTCGCGCGAGTTTGCGTCCTCGGACCGCGCTTTCATCCAACCCTGAAACCGATCTTGCGCGACTTGTAGATCGCTTGTCCGAAGGCTTGTTCGCTGCGAGCGGCCTTCGTCCGAGTAAATGACGTACCAGGTGCCATCGACTTCTTTGAGTCGCGGCGGTAGTTGCTTTCTTGCCATTGAATCTTCCTCCTAATGTAGTCTTCGACCGATTGACGAGTTATCAGGATCGGCGCACGGCCAGCGCCCGGCATCCACTTGAGTTCACCTGCTTTGCGGAGCTCGCGCACGAAGCGTCGGCTGCGATGAAGCAGCGCGGCGACGTCGGCCTCAAGCATCAGCTCACACATTTGCCAGCCCTGACCATCTGCAACGCCTTGCTTACGGCGTCCTCATGCGTCGCTGCTTCGACCCACACGGTCTTTGTCAGCGGCGCGTTCTTGCCTGGCTCGCGCAGGTATCTCGGATACTCGCCGCGATAAGGGTCTAGTGGCGGGTGCTCATAGACATTGCGCCGGCTCAAGTCGAGCTCGTCGATCACCGGGATATTGACCGGCCACCTCATCACTTGTGCTCCTGCGCCAGCATGAAAATCTGCATGGCGATCTTCTTGGGCAGGCGCATGTTGAGCCTGAGCCACATGTAGCCCTCTTCGTTGGGCACATCGCGGAGCTCGAACGTCGGCTCCTGTCTGGTGTGCGCCGACTCGTAGTAGTTCGGCAGCAGCTCTTCGGGCCGCACGCGCAGAACGTTGGCCATCTTCTCCAGCGCCTGCGGCGACGGAATGGATCGGCCTCGCACGTAAGTGCTGATCGCATCGCGCGCCAGGTCGCAGTGGCGAGCGAATTCGCTCTGCGTCCATCCGCGCTCTGCGATCTTGTTGTAGAGACGCTTTGCAAATTCGGCTTTGACTACATGCCGATTGTTCAAGACATCCGGCTCCTGCGCCTTCTTCGGTGCAGGCTTTGGTTGCGTGACATACCTTGGCATCGTTACCCTCCTGTTAATGCCGTACAAGTTGTACACCATGGAAGCGGAGTGTATGGCATTTTTGACCCCCGCCGCAACAGATAGTCGTGACAAAGTGTTGACAAGTTGTATGCCGTCCGCAAGAATCCCTCACCATGCAAACGGCTAAATCCGACAAAAGCGATAAAGGCACGATGGTCAATGTGCGCGGCTTCATCGAGTTCTTCGGTGGACCTGCCGCCATGCGCTCACTCTGGGCGCAGCAAGGCCTTCACCTAACAAAAGGAGCGCAGGACAAGTGGATCATGCGCAATACCGTCCCCACGATTCGCGTCCTGGAGGCGGTGCAAGTGGCTCGAAGAAAACGCATGCCATTTGACTTCGGTAACTTCATACACACTCGAAAGGTGAAAAGGAAATGACGACGTTAGAAAAAGAACAGCAAGAGGATCTGATGTGGGCGCAGTCCGTGCTCGATGGGCACGGCTGCGATTGCGACGATCCTGGCGCGGCATGCAACATGCTGTCGGCGCTCTTCCGACATGGCGTGACGGCCGAAATCCGGCAGTCAGCCAGTGCCGCCCTACTCAACTACACGTCGCAGGTCGCATGAAGATTGCCGGTATTGACCCAGGCCTGTCTGGCGCCGTCTGCGTTTTTGACGTGGACAAGGGAATGCTCACCATCCTCGACATGCCAACGGTCGAGGTCAAGTCCGGCAAGACCATGAAGCGCAAGCTCAGCGAGCCAATGCTTGCTGAGTTGCTGCGCCCCCACGAGATTGAGCACGTCGCTTTGGAGCAGGTGTCCGCAATGCCTGGCCAGGGCGTCACGTCGATGTTCAACTTCGGCCAGACCTACGGCGCCATCCGCGGCGTGCTCGCTGGCCTACGCATCCCCGTAACCATGGTGACGCCGGCCAAGTGGACGCGCGACCTGAAGGTGTCTGGAGGCAAAGACGCCAACCGTCAGCGCGCCGCGCAATTGTTCCCGGCCTACGCCGCATCGTTCGCTCGTGTGAAGGACGATGGCCGTGCGGATGCCGCCCTGCTGGCCTATTGGCTGGCTTCTTTTTCCCCGAGTGTCTGATATGACGACCAACATTGACAAACATCAGTCGCGCCCGTTCCTTATCGTGCAGGCCGAACAGCGCAGCCCGGAATGGTTCGAGGCCAGGCTGGCCCGCGTCACCGGCTCGATGGCCTCCAACGTGTTCGACAAGACCAAGAAGGGCGAGCGCACCGCCGGCTGGAAGAAGTACCAGGACCAGCTCCTGGCTGAAGCCCTGACCGGCATCAGCGCCGACGACGTGTACGTGACCTTCGAGATGCAACGTGGCATCGAGCTTGAGCCGATTGCACGCCGCGCGGTGGCCAAGCGCCTGGGTGTGCAGATTCGCGAGACCGGTTTCCTGGCGCACACCAGCCTGCGCGCTGGCAGTTCGCTCGACGGCGACATCGACGACTTTCGCGCCGTGGTCGAGCTCAAGTGCCCCAAGACCACGACGCACCTTAACTACATCGAAGGCAAGACCTTGCCAGAGGACTACCACGGGCAGGTGCTGCACAACCTGTACGTCAGCGGCTCCGAGTCCCTGTTCTTCGGTTCGTTCGATGACCGACTGCCGCCCCACCTTCAACTGTTCCTGGTTGAAGTGAAGGCCAAAGACATGCCGCTGCAAGAGTACGACCGCGACCTGCGGGAGTTCTTGCAGCAGCTTGAAGGCCGCATCCAGGCGCTGGCCACGCCGCAACCCGCGTAAATCCAAGGAGAAACCATGAGTGAAGTCCAACGTGAAATGACCTACGGCGAGAAGGCCGTAGGTCTGACTTTCAACCCGAGCAACGACCCGACTGTGCAGGCGATCAAGCAAAAGTTCGCCGACGTGATCGACGAAATCCACGAGCTGCGCACCAACCAGCCCGACGCCGAAATCGCACGCATGGCCAGCATCGCCATCACTGAAGCGCAAAGCGCGCAGATGTGGGCAGTCAAAGCCGCAACCTGGAAGTTCTGACATGCAAAACGAAGACTACCAGGCAAAGCAGGCCATCGACCAGCGCGAGCGTCGCGTGCGGATCGAAGGCGAATATACCGGCGCTCAGCTCAAACCAGAAGCAGCCGACCCATGGCGCAACCGTTCCGCCGGCATGCGGTGCCAAACCTGCATTTGGTTTGCGCGCAAAGAGCCGACCGGTTTGATTGCAAGCGTCAAGGCTACCGAAGTCGGACGCTGCCGGCGTCACGCCCCGACCATGGGCGGTTACCCCGTTGTCTACATGTCCGACTGGTGCGGCGATCACCGCATCGACGAAAACAAGATTTAAAGGAGCAAAAGTGACCCAACGCATCTGCACCGTGAAGAACAAGGCCGACGGCACCAGCCGCCTGGTCATGGCCACCAACCCGTCGCAAGCGCTGCGCCACGTTGCGCATGCGCAGTACGACGTAAAGGCATCCAGCGCCACCGACGTCGCCGAGCTCATGGGTGCCGGCGTCAAAGTCGAAACCGTTTCCACCACCACTGAGGAATGAACATGGCAATCCGACCATTCACCGACACCCTGCACGCCCTGCGCTTCGGCACGCTCAACGACGACCTGAGCGAATCCCTGCACGAGCTGATCGAGAAGTGCGCCAACACCGGCAAGGCCGGCTCGCTGACCCTGAGCCTGACGCTCAAGCCCGGCAAGGGCGGCCAGATCGAGATCATCGACGACATCAAGGTCAAGCTGCCCAAGGAAGAGAAAGGCACCACGCTGATGTTTGCCACGCCCGAAGGCAACCTGACCCGCGAAGACCCGCGCCAGCTCAAGCTTGAAGGCCTGCGCAGCGTGGACATGGAAACCGGCGAGCTCAAGAAAGTAGGCTGACATGCAAGAGATGAATAACACCCAGGCTGCGATCAATGCCGGCATCGGTATGACCGAGCATCGCTCCATCGAAGGCCATCGCTTCGCCATCGTGCCCGACGGTGCGCAGGTCCAAGACCTGGAGCACCTGCAACTGGCGCCGACGCGCAAGCGCGGCATCGTCAGCCTGCGCGACACCGGCAGCTTCATCACCGTGGTCAATGCGGACAAGACGCCATCGACCAGGCTGTACGGCAGCTACACCAACCCGCAGTTCATGGCGGTGTTCAACGACCACGCCGACACGCCGGCCGGCTGGCAAGACCATCGCGCCGTGTACGCCTGCCCCACGTCGGTCGAGTGGAAGACATGGACCGCACAGAACGGCAAGCAGATGTCGCAAGTGGACTTTGCGCAGTTCATCGAGAACAACCTGCCCGACGTGGCCGACCCACCGGCGGCCGACATGCTGGAAATCTCGCGCAGCCTGGAGGCCAAGAAGAAGGTCAACTTCGCCAGCGGCATCCGACTGGCCAACGGCCAGAACGAGCTGACCTACGAAGAAGAAGTCAGCGGAACGGCAGCCAAAGGCAAGTTGCAGGTGCCCGAGCTGTTCACCATCGGCATCCCTGTGCTCGAAGGTGGCCACCGCTACGCCGTGCAGGCGCGGCTGCGCTACCGCATCCAGGACGGCGGCCGCCTGACGATCTGGTTCGAGCTGGTGCGTCCACACAAGATTCTCGAAGACGCGGTGCACGCCGTGTGGATAGAGATTCAGGACAAGACCGGCCTGACCGTGCTCAACGGCGGACTCTGAGATGGCAATGCTCAACCACTTCCAACGTGAACGCATCAAGGCCCAGGTGCGGCCACTGATCGACGACCAGCACCAGGCGACGCAAAACGATGCGCTTGATGCAGTGGTCGCTGAGATCAAGGCGCAGTACCCGGGCTGCTTTCACACCGAGGCCACGCTGAGCAAGCGCATCTTCTATCACCAGCCCAAGCCTCACATCGAGTGCGCAGGCTACATGGTCCCGCTCATCACCAAGAGCGAGGCCGTTTGATCGACGGGGGAAAGCGGATGCCGGGTCTAGGGACTCAAGCTGAAACAGCCCCGGACGCAGCGAGTACCCCACCCATGTAATGCCGCAGGTCATTCCTACCTGCACCGCCCGCCGACGGCTTCGGCGTAAAACGGCTTGAAAGGAAATCATCATGCCTCTCGCAATCCCCTCTGGCGGCGACGCCTCCCCTTACATCCGCTTTGGTGCGGCCATCAACGCCTGGCAAATGTCAGACGCCGACGGCAAGCCGGTCGAGTTCAACTTCGACCAGCCCGCGGTCTTCGACATCCAGAACGTGCAGCTCGGCTGGCTCTTGCTGGAAACCGGCAACCGCGACTGGAAGCCCTGGCCCAACAACGTCCAGCAGCCCAAGCCCGAAGGCGAATACAAAGCCGGCTTCGATGTGAACGTGTACAGCAAGAAACTGTTTGGCGACGAGCCGGTGCGCAGCTACTCCAGCAACAGCACGGGCAACGTGATGTTCATCCAGGCGCTCTACGACGAGGCTGAGCAGGCCCCCGAGTTTGCGCAAGGCTTGTCGCCTGTGGTGCAGATCACCGGCAGCAAGGGCATCAAGGTCGGCAAGGGCAACACCCGCGTGCCTCAGTTCCAGATCACGCAGTGGGTTGCACGCCCGGCCGCGTTCGGCGCCGGCGAGCCTGCACCCAAGGCCGCTGCACCGGCTCCCAAGCCAGCAGCCAAGCCTGCGCCAGCAGCAGCACCGGCCGACGAAGAATTCTGACGCGGCCATGTCAGACAGCGGCCGCTATCAGGGCGACCTGGTGGCGGCCTTTTTTATGGACTGAGCGATGGCCGAAGCCTTCCTGACGCCTGGCATGCGGGAGTTCATCGACTGGATGGACGCCGTGCAGCGCGAGGACTCGCCCTGGCTGTACGAAGAAGCGCCGGCCGAGCTGCCGCGTGTGCCCGTCAGGGGCAAGGGCGGCAAGCCGACGGGCAAGTTCCTGCCGACCGGGAAAGAGGCCATCGAACAACTGGAGAAACAGATGGGACGCAAACCAACACCGCCGGGGGCGAACCCCAAGGGCGCGGGCACGGAGCTGCCAGCCCGCGCCGATCGCAATGAAGACCTGCGCCGGCAGCAGCAGGAAAGCGCGCAGGCCATCCTGGGCCCGCTCGACACGGTGGCCAGCAGCATGGAGCGCAAGTGGGGCATTGGCCGCCTGGAAACGCTGGTACCCGAGGAATGGGCGCTCAAGTTCCACAGCGCCGCCGGCAAGCTCAACGCCGCCCTGCTGGCCGCCGACATGACGGCGATCCGCGAGCGCGCCGAAATCATGCGCCGCGGCTGGGTGAAGCTCGACGAGCTGGCCACGGCTGCGGGCGCGGAGCCCTGGTCATCGGCCGACGTGTGGGAGGTGCGCGCGCCGGGCGGCCAGGTGTATGCCATCGCACGCACCGACCACGACCAGCGCAACGCCAAGATGAAGGACGGCGTAGCCTGCTACACACTGGCCGAGGTGGCGCGCATCCTGGAGGTCTGGGACCAGGACAACCAGGTGTCGATCCTGAAGGCGCAGTTTCCGGACGCGCGCCTGGTGCAGGCCGGCGTCACCCGCCACGCAACCATTGCACCGGAAGATGATCCGAGCGCTGGTATCTGAGCAAAACAGTCGGGCATGGCTTTTTGTTGCCCATCTGTCTGATATCATACATATGCACGTAACGCATACGACATTTTCCATACAGTTTCACAGGAGAAACAATGACCGATTCTTTGCCAAAGACGGGCTACGTCCGTCAATCGCAACTCGTGCTCAGTCCCAAGCGTCCCGATTTCGTCGCGCCCCTCCCGATATGCGGAGCAACTCTTTGGCGCTGGGTAAAGGCGAAGAAATTTCCCGCCCCTCACAAGCTGTCCGAAGGCGTCACCGCCTGGAAGGTCGAGGAAGTCCGCGCCTGGCTTGCAGAGAAAGGGATGAAATCATGACCGAACGCGACCCCCTGGGCACCGACCCACACACACCAGGCGCGAAGCTCGACGCCGGCAAGCCCATGGTCTGGCTGTGCCTGGCTGGCTTCTCGCACGCGTTGGCAGCCGTGGCCGACGTCACCACCAAAGGCGCGACCAAGTACACGCCCAACGGCTGGATGACCGTTCCGGAAGGCCAAGCGCGCTACATGGAGGCCTTCGGGCGGCACATGCTGGCGCTGGGCGCCGGCGAGCTGCGCGACCGCGACACCGGCTGCCTGCACAAGGCGCAGATGATCTGGAACCTGCTGGCCAGCCTGGAGCTGGAGCTGCGCCAAGCTGACAGCCTGGGGCTGTGGAAGGAAGTCCGCAATGCGCAAGCGCACAAAGCGTAAGGTCTACGCGCTCGTGAACCCGATCCGGCACGCTATTGAGGGCGCGGCCGTTACCACTGGCACCGAGCTCGACAAGCTGCGCTACATCGAGCTGAGCGCCATCGAGGCCTTTGCCAACGGCAAGGCAACGATGGTCGAGTGGCACGAGCTCGAAGCCCTGACCAGCATCGCCACCGTCATGAGCCAGCACGGCATTGGCGTGGAGGTGATGTCGGTGTGCATGCAGTCCCGCGACCACCTGGACCAGGCGCTAGAGCGCTACAAGCGCATCGGCAAGATGGGCGGCACGGGGCCAGCGCTTCAGTGCTGGCGTGACCTCTACGAGTACCACGACTTGCAGCGCGGCAGCATCAGCCGCGGCGAGTACGAATCCCTCATACGGGAGACAACCAACCGCATCCGCGGTGGCCAAACCCTCAATCAAATTATCCGGAGTGTCTGAAATGACGACCGACATCAACCTACCTATCCAATTCGCAACGCCTGCCGCCAAGATCACCATGCCGTCCAGGCTGTGCACCGACCCGCGCTTCAAGTGGCGCGACTCATCCAAGACCGACGTGACCCGCACCTGGCGCAAGTTCCGGCTGCTCCAGCGCATTCAAGGGGCCGCAGCATGAAGCGCCTGATTTCCACCTCCTACCTGGAAGTGCGATGGGAACCGCGCTGGCCCGCAGTTGCTATCGGCTTTTACGGCGGCAAGAGCGTCAAGAGAGTTTTCGTTGTGCTGGTCAGCCCAATCGTCATCTTGATCGGGAGCCAAGCATGAACTGCTGCGACGAATACGGCGACTGCCGCCAGGGCCGTGACTGCCCTGTGCGGACAAAAGCCTGCAAGCACTGCCACGGCATTGGATACGACGCCAGCGGCTACCCGTGCACATGCACAGCGCCAGCAAAAGTGGCCAAGGTGAAGAACCGACACCACGGCAAAGCGGCGCTGCCGCAAACCGTGTGGCGCTCATACATGCGCCACCTGGCCAAGTGGATGCTGATCGTGCTGGCCATGCTGGCGCTGGCCGCGGTGACTGTATCGCTGACGAGGGGTCTGGCATGAGCTTTCACGTTCCAGACAAATACAGGATTCGCACAGGCCGTCTGGCCTCCAGCGAACACTTCGGCAACAACGGCGCATTCCAGATCCCGCTCAAGCACGGTCAGCACGTGTTCGTCATCGCTGGCGATGGCCTGGGCTGGGAGCACGTCAGTGTCTCGCGCAAGGACAGGCCGCCGCTGTGGGACGAGATGTGCCAAGTCAAAGCCTTGTTTTGGGATGACGAGGACTGCGTTGTGCAGTACCACCCACCCCGCAGCGAATACGTAAACAACCACCCACACTGCCTGCACTTGTGGCGCCCGACACAGGCCGAGCTGCCAATGCCGTCGTCGATCCTGGTAGGGGTCAAGCCATGACCAACCTACCTTTCGACGTCACACGCTGCCGCCCGCAAACATCCAGCATCCAGTGCGCCAACTGCAAGCGCTGGGCAGATCACCCTGAGCAGGTCTACGGAAACGTCACGCCGCTGGTCAACGCGACCAGGCCGCGCGATCCGGCCTGCATGTACATACCAATCAGTCTTTTACCGGAGGCCGCATGAGCTTCGTCACCAAACAACTCAACCTGCGTGAGGCGCCGCGCAATGCGCACCCATTCAAGCTATGCAACAAGTGCGAAGAAAAGAAGCCGCCAGAGGGTGGCATGGACATGGGCAACGGCCGCTGGATGTGCGCCGTGTGCTGGACGCATCGGGCTACCCGGCCGAAGGGGAAGAAATGAGCAAACAGACAGAGGCGCTGAAGCTGGCGCTGGAGGCGTTGGAAACTGGTGGGTGGAATAAGACTACCGCAGCCATCACCGCCCTGCGCGAGAGGCTGGCGAAACCGGAGCAAACAATCAGCATGACTGAATACAAGCGGCTTCAAGACTTGGTGACAAGCCAAGGAATCAGACTCATGGAGTACGAGTCTGCGCATCCGAAGCAGGAGCCATTCTGTTATCACGATGGGCGCAACATCGTCGGCAAAGAGTTTGCAGATCACTCGGACGTTTTCCCACTTTACACATCCCCACAGCCGCGCCAGTGGATTAGGCTGAGTGACGCAGAGATACACAACATGACGATTTTGATGGGTTTTAACCCAGAGTGGGTTGCAGAGGTGGAAATCGTGAAATCCATTGTTCGCAACCTAGAAGCCAAACTCAAGGAGAAGAACACATGAGAGTCAAAATCAAATTCACCAACTGGCTGCATCCACAGCTTGGCGTGATGCCGGTCAATGAAGTGACGCCATTGATGCTGGAGGCAGACATCGAGCCATTGAACAAGCCAAAGCCCATCGCCTGGTTCTACCCCGGCAGCAACGACGAACCGATGAGCGTGGCCCTCGACAAAGACTTGGACGAAGCGCAGAAGGCCAACTGTCTGCCTTTGTATTTTGGGAGTCCGGTATGACCTTCAACCCCCCAACCCGCATGCACGTCATCCCGATCAATGACCTGCGAGAGCACGAAGCCTCAGCCGATTGCTGGTGCAGGCCCACGCCAGACGATGAGCACGATGTGTTCGTGCACCACGCTCTGGACGGTCGGGAGGCTTACGAGACCGGCGAGAAGCGTCCTTCCTAAGCGCCAGTGATTAATCAGCCAATGACATTGACTGATTAAGCGCCAGCGCGTTTCCTTGCCGATTCCTGACGCTGCC
>VFQT010001036.1_pt1 | contig 36415 bp, 35 predicted proteins | sample 3512381 | NCBI WGS metagenome assembly VFQT01 (sample SAMN10412376, study PRJNA504923) | tailings metagenome | isolation source: Relicate 2 Philex TSF3 active mining site | place: Philippines: Tuba, Benguet | collected 2017-08-29 | reverse complement strand
TGTGCCATGCTCTAGCCCCATGGGGATGACGTGGGAACAGGCAATTGGGGCAGTGACGTCGGCGGGCCAGCCGTTCGAGTTGACCAAAGCGACGGTGAATGGCGTTGAGATGGACGTGTTCAAGAATGCGCCGCCGCATTTGGGGTTGGTGTTTGCTGCGGCCCGTCAGCATGGTGACAAGACATTCCTGGTGTACGAGGGCGAGCGGTGGTCGTTCAATGATGCGGTTGACCGGTTGGACGCGTTGGCGTCGCTGCTGGTGAACACGTACGGGGTGAAGAAGGGCGACCGCGTGGCGATCGCCATGCGCAACTACCCGGAGTGGGTGGTGTCATTTGGTGCAATTCTGTCGATTGGTGCGGTGTCGGTGTCGATGAACTCGTGGTGGACTGCCGACGAGATGGACTACGCGCTGGAAGACAGCGGTTCGACGGTGATGATCTGCGACGAGCAGCGTTACGAGACGGGTGCTGCCGCGGCGGCGCGGTTGGGCGTTAAGTGTCTGGTGGTGCGTTCGTCGGGTGCGTTGCCCGATGGCGTGGATGCGTGGGAAAAGGTGCTGCCGATGGGTGCCAAGCACCCGGGTGCGCAGATTGCCCCCGATGACGACGCGACGATTCTGTACACGTCGGGAACGACGGGCCGGCCGAAGGGTGCGGTGTCGACGCACCGGGCGATCATCAATTCGCTGATGGCCTTTGCAATGCGCAACCCGGTTGATGCGCTGCGTCAGGGCAAGAACCCGGCGGGCGACCCGAATGATCTTCCGCCGGCGTTCATTCTGATCGTGCCGTTGTTCCACGTCACTGGCTGTGTGCCGGTGATGATGAGCTGCTGGGTGGCCGGCCTGAAGCTGGTGATCATGTACAAGTGGGACGCGGAGAAGGCGTTGGAAGTGATCGAGCGCGAGCAGATCACGAACTTCGTGGGTGTGCCGACGCAGAGCTGGGACCTGGTGAACCATCCGCGCTTTGGCGAATTCGACACATCGAGCCTGCGGGCGGTGGGTGGCGGCGGTGCGCCGGCTCCGGCTCCGCTGGTGGCCAAGGTGGCCGAGTCGGTGAAGAGTGGCCAGCCGCAGTTGGGCTACGGCATGACCGAGACGAACGCGTTCGGTCCTGCGAACCGTGGCGAGGACTACACGTCACGTCCGACAAGTACGGGCCGTGCGACTCCGCCGATGAAGGTCGAGATTCGCGACGAGAACCTGCGCGCATTGCCGATGGGTGAGCGCGGTGAGATTTGGTTCTTCGGGCCGATGCTGATTCGTGGCTACTGGAACAAGCCCGAGGCGACGGCCGAGACGATTGTCGATGGCTGGCTGCGGTCGGGCGACGTGGGTCGTTTGGATGCCGACGGCTTCGTGTACGTGGAAGACCGCGTGAAGGACATGATCTTGCGCGGTGGCGAGAACGTGTACTGCGCCGAAGTGGAAAGCGCGATCTACGAGCACCCGGCGGTGCACGAGGCTGCCGTGTTCGGCGTACCCCACGACCGTTTGGGCGAGGAAGTGGCCGTGGCGATTCTGCCGAACGACGGAGTTTCTTTCTCGGCTGCCGATTTGTGGAAGCACCTCGACGGCAAGATCGCGAACTTCAAGGTGCCGAACCACGTGGTGATCATGCACGAGCCGTTGCCGCGCAATGCGGCGGGCAAGTTCTTGAAGCGCGAACTGCGCGAGCTGGTCGAGAAGGGCTCGCTGAAAGCTGTCAGCCGCTAACGGCTGCTAGCCCTTCTTGCCGCCGGTGGGGCGGGGAAGCGTTGACGGCGGCTTGGTGGTCGTCGGCAGAGCCTTGTTCTTCGTGCGCGGCTTGATGGTGGGCAGCGGTGTGGTGACGGGGTTCGACGCGGTGGCCTGTGGCCTCGCGTTGGGCTGTGGCTTCGCGGTGGGCTGTGGCAGTGCGGCGTTCTTGGTGCGCTGGCAGTTGGGACCCGCATAACAGATGGGGATCGTGTTGGGGGCCTTGGTGGTGGTCGAGCGGCGGGGGAGGTTGTACGTCTCGGCTCCGGCTGATCCCGTTGCGAAGACGGCTCCGGCGACGGCGGTGAGGGCGATAGCCGCGGCGATGATGGGGCGACGTTGTGTCATGGAGCCAGCCTAAACCTTGTCAGCGGGGTTGTGTCTTCAGGCCTTGGGGCCGAAGGCGCGGGCAATGTAGATCCAGCCCCAGCGGTTGTTGGGGTTTCCGTACGACTGCGAGCCGTCGCTCATGATTTCGACATTGCGGACGGTGCCGCCGCGCGAGCTGGCGGCAGTGCCGGCGATGACTTCCTTCTTGACGCCCCAGACGACGTCGAAGCCACGGTTGGTGGCGTCGGCGGGTTTCATGGCCCAGGTACCGCTGGTGAGGTCTTTGTCGGTGGCGAAGGTGACGACCTTGCTGTTGACGAGTTGCTGGAGTTCATCCTTCGACGGAATGAACCAGTCGTCGAAGCCGTTCTGCTTGTAGGCATCGACGCGTGCGTATGAACCGGCTGCGGCGGGCTTGCCGTCTTTGGCGCAGGCGGCGATGACGGCGTTGGTTTGCGTGATGCCGTCGCCGAGTTTTCCTGTTGCGTAGGTGTCGTAGGCGCTGAGGTTGCACGTGTCGGCGACGATCTGCTCGAAGGGCTCGGGGCGAACTTCCATGTACTGGCCCCACGGCTGCGGAGTGGTGGCCGCGTAGAAGACGATGCCGCCGGCGGGGCCGGTTTGTCCGACCTTGCACGGGCCCTGAGCGGTGCACGAATTCGGGGCGGCTGTCGGCGCGGCCGTTGTCGGAATGGCGACGGGAGCGAGCGTGGTCGGTGCCGCTGGCGTGGTTGGCGGCTTTGCCTGCGTGGTGGTGGTCTTGGGTTGCGTGGTGGCAGTTGCCCGCGGGGTGGTGGTGGGTGCCGGGCGCGGCGGCAGGGTTGTGCGGGCCGGGAGCGCAGCGTTCTTGGTGCGGGTTGCCGCCCTGGTGTCGGCCGAGTCGCTGCTGCCGCCGCCGCAGGCGGCAAGGGAGAGGCCGGCGAGAAGGGTTATCGCGAGGACGCGTTTTGTCATGAGGGAAGACTAAACGCGTTTGTTGGGGGTGTCTGGTCAGGCTTGGAGGTGGGCGACGAGGGTGTCGCCCTCGCGGGCGCGCAGGGCGGCGTTGACGCGCTGGCGTTCCATCACCTGTTCCAGGGTCTTCACCGACTGGGGGATGGGGTGCTCGGCGAAGAAGGCCTGCACGTCGGCCAGCTGCTCGGGAGAGTTGAGCAGCTTGGTGGTGTCGATCATGCGGACGATGGTGTTGACGGGGAACTTCTCGTTGGCCTCGGACCAGCGTTGGCGCACGACGCGCCAGGCGACGTTGCCGAATTCGCGGTTGGCGATGCAGCGGTTGAGAAGGAACGGTGCGTTCTGTGTTTTCACCTCGCCTGAGAAGGCGAACTGGCAGGCACGTTCGATGAGGTCGGCCGACTGGAAGTCGGCGAGTGCGTAGAGCGCGCGCATCTGGTCTTGGGGTGACTCGGCGGTCTTGAACTTGTCGACGAAGCGGTTGAACTCGGCTTCGCCGCCCGTCGATGCCACGACGGTGGTGGCTGCAGCGACGACTTCGGGGTGCACGTCTTGTCCAGCTTCGGCGGCGGCGTGGAAGGTGCGTGCGGTTTGCTGTGCGTCGGGGTCGCCGGCGTCGCAGGCAAGCAGGACGATGAGCAGCCCGCGGAGTTTTCCGGTGAGGTCGTCTTCGTTCGGCTTGGGTTGCCAGCCGAGGTCGGCAAGGGCTGGTGCGACGAGGTTGGCGATGCGGCGCTGCAGCAAGTGTTGCTGGTGGCCGGGGAGCAGACGTTCGCAACCGCGCAGACCGATCGCGATGGCCTGCCACACGGCGAGTTCGCGTTCGTTGGCAAAGCCGTTGAGGAATGCGAGGAAGTCGACGGTCGACAGACGTCCGGCAACGACCGCGCTCCATGCGTCATCGACGAGGTTGTAACGCTCGATGGTCGACATGCCGGCGATGGTCGTTGCGTTCAGGCGCGCAAGCAGTGCGGGAGAGTAGGCGACGCGGTAGTAGCCGTGGCCACCGGCGTTGACGACGATGGGTGCGTTGGGATCGGCCAGTGTGATGCGCGCGGCGGGTTGGTCGAGCAACACCTTTGTTTCGTTGTTGCCGTTGCGCAGGTGCACGGGAACCAGCCACACGGTGGGGTCGGTGGCTTCGTCGAATGCGAAACGGTTCTGGCGCAGCACGAGCGCGCCGTTGTCGATGTCGGCGCTGACGAGCGGGTAGCCGGGCTGCCAGATCCACGAGTCCATGAGGGCACGCACGGGCACGTCGCCCTGGCCACCGGCCTTCACGCTTTCCTCGATGGCGTCCCACAGGTCGTTGGTTTCGGTGTTCGCGTACGAGTGCTTGGTGAGATAGTGGCTGACGCCGGCGCGGAAGCGGTCTTGGCCGAGGAACATCTCGAGCATGCGCAGCAGCGATCCGCCCTTTTGGTACGTGAGGACGTCGAACATGCCCTCGCAGTCGTCGGGTGAATCGACGGGGAACTCGACGGGGCGGGTGCTGTGCAGCGAGTCGACTTCGAAGGCGGCCGAACGTTCGAGGCCGAACGAGGTCCAGCGCTTCCACTGCGGTGCGAATGCGTCGCAGGCGGCGACTTCCATGAAGGTGGCGAAGGCTTCGTTCAGCCAGATGCCGTTCCACCACTTCATGGTGACGAGATCGCCGAACCACATGTGGGCGTTTTCGTGCGACACGACGTCGGCGACGAGCTGTTGTTCCATCTGCGTGCTCTTGGCCGGGTCGACGAGCAGCAGCACTTCGCGGAAGGTGATGCAGCCGAGGTTTTCCATGGCGCCGGCGGCAAAGTCGGGAAGCGCGACGAGGTCGACCTTGGTGCCCGGGTACTTGATGCCGTAGTAGTCCTCGAACCACTTGAGTGAATACGCGCCGATGCGCAGGCCGAACTCGGTGAGGTGTGCTTTGCCGGGCACGTGGACGAGGCGCATCGGTGTGCCGTTCACGTCGACGGGAGCGGTGGCCTCGAGGCGGCCGACGATGAAGGCGACGAGGTAGGTCGACATGGGGATGGTGTCGGCAAAGCGCACGGCGAACTTGTCGTTTGTCGTTGGGGTGCGGGAGACCTCGGGGCCATTCGAGATGGCCATCAGGTCGTTGTCGACGACGAGCGTCGTGCCAAAGACGGCCTTGAAATCGGGTTCATCCCAGCAAGGGAAGGCGCGACGGCAATCGGTGGATTGCATCTGCGTGGTGGCGATGACGTGTTCCACGCCGGCATCGTCGGTGTAGGTCGAACGGTAGAAGCCGCGCAGCTTGTCGTTCAGGATTCCGGTGAAGCTGATGCTGAGCGACGAGGTGCCGGGGTTCAAGGTGTTGTCGGTGGTGATGACGAGGCGCTCGGTCTCGGCGTGCAGTTCAAACTTTGCGGGGGCGCCGTCGACGCGCACCGAGTTGATGCCGAGTTCCTTTGCGTTCAACACGATGACGTTGCCCGGTGCGTGCACCTGCAGGGTGATGACCACTTCGCCGGTGAAAGTGGCCGCGGCGAGGTCGGGGGTGAGTTCCAGGTCGTAGCGCTTTGGCGTGATGTGGCGCGGCAGGCGGTAGGGGCTGGCGAGATGGGCGGCTGCGTCGGTGTGCACGAGGCGACGCTAGTGGGGGGTGCGAAGGGTTGCGTATTGGGGTTCGGTGTGGGAGGCGGGCACTACGGTTGGCGCCGTGTCGAAAACCCCTTCTTCTTCATCCTTTAGCCCGCGAGATTTGCGCAACGACCCGGGTGTGACCCACGACGTGATCGCCGTGGGAAATGCGTTGGTCGACGTGATTGCCACGCGTGACGACGACTTTGTGGCGTCGATGCAGATGGAGAAGGGGTCGATGATGCTCATCGACGGTGACCGTGCGTTGCAGCTGTATTCGGCGCTCGACGGTGCGGTGCAGATGAGCGGCGGTTCGGCGGCCAACACGATTGCGGGCATTGCCAGCTTCGGCGGCAAGGCGGCGTTCATCGGCAAGGTGGCCGACGATGCGGTGGGCGACGTGTTCGGCCACGACCTGCGGGCCATCGGCGTGACGTTCGTGAAGCCGTTCGGCGGAAACTCGATTCCGACGGGACGCTGCATGATCGTGGTGACGCCCGACGCGCAGCGCACGATGAACACCTACCTCGGTATCTCGTCGCTGTTGATGCCCGAGGACATCGATTCGGCGGCCATTGCGTCGGCAGCGATGCTGTATCTCGAGGGCTACCTGTTCGACCGCGACGAAGCCAAGACTGCTTTTCGTATTGCGGCCGGTCATGCGCACGCGGCCGGACGTCAGGTGGCGTTGACGTTGAGCGACTCGTTCTGCGTCGACCGGCACCGTGCGGATTTCCGTGCGTTGATCGCCGACGGCGTCGACGTGTTGTTCGGCAACGAGGCGGAGTTGTTGTCGCTGTACGAAACCGACACGTTCGAATTCGCGGTGACGCAGCTGCGTCGCGAGTGCACCGTTGCTGCCATCACGCGCAGCGAACACGGTTCGGTCGTGGTGACGCCCGACGAAGTGATTGCGGTGCCGGCCAAGCCCGTTGAACAGGTGATCGACACCACCGGTGCGGGCGACCTGTATGCGGCGGGGTTCTTGTACGGCTACACGCGTGGCCTGCCGTTGGCCACGTGTGCCGACCTGGGGCACATTGCATCGGCCGAGGTGATTTCACACGTCGGCCCGCGGCCGCTTGTGTCGCTGGCGTCGCTGATTCCCGCGCTCTGAGACGGCGGCGTTTGCGCCGTTAGCCTGCGGGGCATGGAGCTCACCGTTCTCGGCCAGACCGTTCGCAATCCCATCGACCACGTCGAGGTGTTTCCTGCACCTGCGCACGTGACCAAGGTGCGATTCACCACCGACGAACTGTGCTCGGTGTGCCCCGTCACCCAGCAGCCCGACGTGGCGACCGTCGTCATCGAGTACACGCCGCGCGATTGGTGCATCGAGTCGAAGTCGTTGAAGTTGTACCTGTGGCGTTTCCGCGACATGCCGGTGTTCGCCGAAGCGTTGGCGGCCGAAATCGCGAACGAAGTGATGGAGACGGTCAAGCCCCGTCACGTGAAGGTGTCACTGACGCAGCGCCCCCGCGGGGGCATCGAGGTCTATGCCGAAGCCGAGCGCAGCGGGAAGTAACGCCGAGCGCAGCGCAGAGTAAAGCGGAACGCAGCGCCTAGAGAACGCGGATAGATCCGCGGACGGGGTCGACTTCGATCGTTACGCCGTCGGGAATGTCGAGCATTGCCCGTGGGGCGCCGATGATGCCGGGAATGCCCAGTTCCCGGGCAATCACCGCAGCGTGGCTGAGTGGGCCGCCCTCGGCCGTGACCAGTGCCCCCGCGAACCCGACGACCATGTTGTAGGCGGGTGTGGTGCAGGGCACGACGAGGATTTCGCCGGGGTTCAGCTGTTCGACCGCGGCCTCGGGTGTGGTGGCGAGACGTGCAACGCCGGTGTAGGGGGCAGTGCCGACGCCGTAGCCGTTGAGGCCCGTCGTTTTCGGCGCGCCGTCGAGGCCCAATTCGACGACGACCTTTTGAATCAAGCCGGCGACGTAGGCGAGGTCGTTCGGCAGGATGTCGAGGGGCGGCACGGGTTCGGGGTTGCCGAGCTTGCGTGGGGCGTCTTCGATGTCGACCGTGGTGCGCCAGAGGTGACGACCCGCGAGCTCGTCGGCGCCGGGCGAGTTGTTGGTCAGTGATTCGCTGATTTCGGCAAGCGTCATCTCGAGGGCGTGTTCGGGTGCGTGCCGGCCCACTTCCAGCAGCGCGCGGCGTACCAGGCCGAAGGGCCATTCGAGGGTGACGGGTCCGTTTTCGTCGCGCAAGTCCATGGCATCTCGTGCCTCGGAGAGAAGTTGGTCGAATTCGTCGCGGTGTTGTTCGGGCACGCGCGCGCGGGTTTCGGTGATTCGTTGTTGCACCGCGGTCATGCGGAGCCGTTCATCGGCGTTGTCGAGAGGTGCCGACATGATGCGCGTGTAGAGAACGTCGGGTGATTCACCCAGCGTGAGGCCATCGATGTCGTACCGCGAGATGATCATGTTTCCGCGCCGTTCGAGGAATGCTTCGAGTGCGCGCGACGCATCGGGCGACGCGTTGCGAATGTCGTCGAGATTCGTGGGGTTGGCGCCGGCAGCGATGACAGCCTCTCTGATGGCGCCGAGTTCGTGGCTTGCCGCCGTGGTTGACGGAGATGCGCCTTCGAGCAGTTCGACGATTTCCTGTGTCTGAAAACCCCAGCGGCTTGTTGCAAACAGAAGGCTGCCGATGGGGCCGAGATCGAAGTTGTGCAGGTAGAGGTGATCTTCGAAGCATTGGCGACCGTGATCGATGACGTTGGTCGCATATGTGATGAGCGCCGCATCATCGAGTGACAACGGGTTGACTCGTTGGATGTCGAGGTTCCGTGCGATGTAGGTGTCGCGCAGGCCGCCGGGGCGATGCCACTCATTGGTCTTTGCGCGCCAGGGTGGATTGGCGACCGTTTGTTGCGCGGTCTTTGCGCGGCGGCGCATCTCGGGGTGCAGCCTGGTTGCCAGCTTCAACAGGGGAAGTGGCGGCAGTTTCTTCGGCGGTTTGTTTGCGCCGATCAGTGGAAAGACGCGTGAATAGAAGAGGCCGTTGACTTCACGAAACTCGAGCGAACCGAGCGGCACTCCGATCTCGCGGAATCCGCGACCCGTGCCGATGCCCGCGCTGTGGATCTGCATGTGGATGTTGATGGGTGTGGCGGGTCGGTTGACGTGCGAACGGTCGAGAGACCATTCGCCGGGTCCGGGTGCCGTCCAGGTGAGCTTTTCGTTCGGGTTTCGGGCCACGGCCTCACCTTAGTTGCTATCTGACAACTAATATTTCCGACGTGGAGGCCGACGTCGTCATTGCCGGTGCGGGGCCGGTGGGAATGGCGCTGTCGATTGCGCTGTCGAACCTGGGCCTGTCGAACGTGGTCGTCGAGCGCGGCGTGGGTGTGCACCCGCTGCCGCGTGCGGCGGTGATCGATGCCGAGCTGCACCAGTCGTTCATCGTCAACGGTTTGGGTGGGCAGTTGGTGTCGCTGCTGACACCGATTCGTGCCGCTGACTACGTCGATGCCGACGGCAAGGTGTTGGTGGGCGGAGATCTTTCCGCCATTCGCATGTTCGGTGGGCTGCCCGCGGCGAGCCTGCACTTCCAGCCGGAACTCGATGCCTTGTTGTTGCACGAACTGCAGGCGCGCGGAGGACGCTTTCTTCCCGGCGTGGCATTCACGGGTGTCGAACACGACGCGTCGGGTGTGCGTTTGCTGGTCGATGGTGGCGATCCGATTCACGGTCGGTGGCTTGTGGGTTGTGACGGTGCGTCGAGCACGATTCGTCGTTCGGTGGGTATCGAACGCGAGGACCTGGGATTCGAACAGGACTGGTTGGTTGTCGACATGCGTCTGCACGATCGTGCGGCGTCGGGATTGCCCGACGTGGTACGCCAGGTGTGTGATCCTGCGCGTCCCGTGACGATGGTGAGTGGGCATCGCGACGTGTATCGATGGGAGTTTCAGCTGCAGCCCGGAGAAGATCTGCGCGAAATGAACACGCCCGAACACGTGTGGCGGCTGGTGTCGCCGTGGGTGAACCCGACGAACGCCGACATCATTCGTTCGGCGTCGTACCGCTTTCACGGGTTGGTGGCCACGTCGTTCCGCGCGGGCAACGTGTTTCTTGCCGGTGATGCGGCACACCAGATGCCGCCGTTCATGGGCCAGGGTTTGAACTCGGGTTGGCGTGATGCGTTCAACCTGGCGTGGAAGATGCGCTGGGTGCGCGACGGACTTGCCGACGATCGTTTGCTCGACACGTACGGCGCCGAGCGCATTCACCATTCGCGGGTGACGGTCGAGCGGTCGATCGAAGCAGGGCAATTGATTGACCAGTTCGCCGGACGTGTGAGCCACGGCATCAGGCCGGGCAAGGGATACGGCGCCGGCACTGCACGTCCGCGCTACGAAAGCGGCGCCGTTGTGAGCGGGCACCCGCGTGTCGGCACTGCATTCGACGCATGGCACCTGATTGGTGACGATGCAGGTGCGCTGTCGCACATGACGGTGGTGTCGTCGAACGGGCATGTGCCCACGTTGCCGTCGCGTGGGTTGTGGCGTTCGGTTGCGTTGTCGCCGGCCGACACAATGGGAGTCGACCACGTGGTGGTGAGGCCCGATGGTTTCATCGCCGCGGCGTGCGACGATGCGTCGATCGATGACGCGTTGCGCGAACTGTGCGTGCGGATGGGTTGCTAGCGCTCAGCGCTTCATGCCGTTGACGTTGTTGTTGCTCAACGGCGCATGCCGTTGACGATCATCCACGCTGCTTCATCGGCCAGCGTGTCGACATCGAAGGTGCCGTCGGCAGAGTTGAACTTCGCGGCCAGTGCGGGAAGCGTGAAAATTCCCGAGGCGCCGTGGGCAATGAGAAAGAATGGTGTGCGCACTGCCGTCGGTGTGATGACTTTCTTTTTTGCGAGTTCGTCCATCAACTTGCGAATCGGGGCCAACGACGGCTGCACGTACTTCTTGTAGATGTGGTCGAGGTGCCAGGAATCTTCCAGGCCCTCGTTGTTCATCAACCTGTTGAGATACGGATGGCGACTCGACACGATGAGGAACGCCTTGAACTGCGACTGCAGTTCGCCCAACTGCGTGTCGGGTCGGGGAAGAGAGCGCAGGTGCTCGCGGATTTCGCCGAACATGGCGCTGAACGCGTGGTCGATGACCGCCTTGTAGAGGTCTTCCTTTGTGCCGAAGCGTTGGTGAATCGCGCTGTGGCTGAGGCCGAGTTCGCGGTTCAGCGAACGCAACGACATGCCGTCGTAGCCGTGTGTAGCGAACAGACGCAGGGCGGCTTCGAGGATTTGCTCGTCGCTGTGCAGTTTTGGTCGGCCGCGCCCCTGCACCGGTGCGGCCGTGCTCATGCAAGCCCTCGCTTGGCTCGGACCCTATTCATGCAAGCCCTCGCTTCGCTCGGACCCTATTCATGCAAGCCCTCGCTTCGCTCGGGCTTGTGCGATCTCTTCGATGTCGGGGATGGCGAGAAAGGCTTCGTTCGGGCCGGGGCCCCATGATTCGACGGGTGCGGGGGCGTCGGGCGAGCCCCAGTCGGTGCGGCGCACGTTGTTGGCCCAGTGTTCGTCGTCGTTGATGTGGTCCATGTCGGCGAAGAACTCGAACATGTTGCCCGAGGGGTCGCGCATGTACCAGTAGATGTTCGAGCCGAGCAGGTGGCGGCCGACGCCGATGATGTGCGAGTCGGGGTTTTCCTTCATTACTGCGCTGCCGTTTTCACCGACGGCGTCGAAGTCGTCGACCTCGAGTGCGTAGTGGTTGAGATAGCCCACGCGTGCGCGGTGAATGAGCAGGTTGTGGTGGTCGGTTTCGACGCGGCCGAACGTTCCGTTTGCACCTGCAAACTGGTCGCTGATGCGGTAGCCGAGGCCGTCGAAGTAGAACGTATTCGACGCTTTGATGTCGGGTGAGCCGAGGACGACGTGGCCGATGCGACGTGGGGGACGGCGCTTGGACGGGTCGATCGAAGCGGTGCGCTTGTTCCAGCGGGTGCGTTCGCTCGGTCTGTTGTCGGCATGCGGACCAGAGTCCCTCACGGGTAGTGGCGCGCCGACTTCGATGCGGATCGCGTGGCCAAGGACAGGGTCGGTGCATTCGAGAGTGGTCGACGAGGTGCGCGACGCGACGCCGATCGACTCGAGGCGTTTGGCGATGGCAGCGATGTCGCTTTCATCGGCGCACGACAGGTGCATTGCGGAAAGGTGGCGATGGTCGCCCTCTTTGATGGTCATCACGGTGGGGCGATCTGCCGTGCCGTACACGCCGTCGGCGGTGCGCACGAAGCCGTGTCGTTCCCAGAAGGCGCCCAACTCGGCGGGGTTTTTCACGCTGAGTTCGATGTCGAGGAAACCGTTCAGCGCCATTGCTAGGCCTTTTTGGCGAGCGGCAGGTTGTGGTCGGACACGCGCTTGCACCTGTTGACCATGGTGCCGACGCCATCGATGATCGTGGTGACGACATCGCCGTCGCGCAGCAACTTCTTCTGCGCGGCGCCGACACCGGCTGGTGTTCCGGTGAAGATGACATCACCGGTGTTCAGCGTGGTGATGTGCGACAGGTATTCGATGAGGAACGGGATGCCGAAGATGAGGTTGGCGGACGTGTCGTTTTGTCGTTCCTCGCCGTTGACCAGGCATTTGATGGCAATGACGTCGCGGTTGGGAAGTGCGTCGGGTGACACCGCAACGGGGCCGATCGGGCCGAAGGTGTCGAACGACTTGCCGAGGTCGAAATGTGGCGGCTTGCTGGCCATCTGTACCGGGCGGTCGGAGACGTCTTGTCCCGCGGTGATGGCGAACACGTGGTTCCATGCGTCGGCCTGTGAGATGTCCTTGCCGCCCTTGCCGATAATGACGACGATCTCGCCCTCGTAGTCGACGCGGTCGCTGCGCAGTTCAATCGTCGAGTTCGGTGCACAGATGCACGACGAGAACTTGGCGAACACGACGGGGTTGTCGGGAACTTCCATGTTCGATTCGGCCGCGTGTGTCTTGTAGTTCAAGCCGATGCCGAACACCTTTTGTGGCGTGGGCGACGGCGCGCCGAGCTTCGCGGGGTCGACCTTGCCGTCGGGGGTGCGGCCCGTGGTTTTCTGCTGCAGGTCGTGGAGCTTGTCGCCGTGGGCGAGCGCGGCGGCGGGATCCGCCGGCACCGCGCCGGCGCTGAGTGCTTCGAGGTCGTGGTAGTTGTCGCCGTCGACGAGAACTGCGCGACCTGCGTGGTTTGCAAACGTGAATGCCATGGCTTGTTGTTGCCCCCATTTACTAGTCAACTGACAATGTAACAGGTGGCGGTGGGTCGACTGTCTGGGGGTGTCCCTGTGGTTCGCGGTTACTGGGCGCGGCCGCGCTGCATGATCTTGTCGCGGCGTTCGGCGACGGCGTCGGCGCTGAATTCGCGCTTGCGCCATGCGATCGACTCGGCTGCCTCGGCGGCCCATGCGTCTTTGTCGGTGGTGGTGAGCGCGTAGGTGTTGCGGATTGCGCGAACACCGGCCTGGTCGACACCGATGATGTCGAGGGCGATCTTGCGCGTGAAGGGAATGAGTTCGGCGTGCGGCACCACGTGGTTGACGAGGCCGAGTTCCTTCGCCTCGTGCGCATCGATGAAGTTGCCGGTGAAGCTCATCTCGCGGGCGCGACGCACGCCGATGGCCTGCGGGAGAAGAACCGACAGACCCCAACCGGGCTGCACGCCGACGCGGGCGTGGGTGTCGCCGAACTTGGCGTTTTCCGATGCGATGAGAAAGTCGCAGTTGAGGGCAAGTTCGAACCCGCCGGTGACGGCGACGCCGTTGATGGCGCCGATGAGGGGCTTCGACAGTTTCGGGAAGGGTCCGCGGACGCCGTCGGCGTTCGGTGAGCCGTCGGCGCCGGTGCCGCCGAGCAGGTTGCTCGACGGATCGCCGAGTTCCTTCAGGTCGAGACCCGCTGTGAACGCGGGGTCGGCACCGGTGAGGATGATGACATCGACGTCGTCGTTTGCGTCGGCGGCCTTCATGTTTTCCGCGAGCAGCCGCAGCACTTCGCTACTGAGGGCGTTGCGTGCGCCGGGGCGGTTGATGGTGATCGTGGCGATGCGTTCGGAAATGTCGAGAAGAACGACCGAATCATTGGACTGCGTCATGCAGTCATGCTTGCAGGTCGGGTGTCTCGGGCGGAAAGTAAGAGAACGCGAGATCGCCCAGTTTCACGAGCGTCGACGCAATCCATCCACCGAGGGTGCCGAAGTGGTCGTCGAGGATCGTGCTCGACCCGTCGGCGAGCGTTTCCTCGGAGAGGTCGTAGAGGCCCTCGTAGGTGACTTCAAGCGCGTATTCGGTGCGGCCGGCGCCGTCGACCGGATGGCTGATTTCGGTTGCGAGGCTGGCGCGTTCCATCGCGGCGTTGCCGATGGTAGGGCTGGTGGCGGGGGCGAGGGCGAGCGCCCTTGCGTGGTCGGGCATCGCCGAAATGCGCTGGGCACGGAAGACGATTTCGATTTCGATGGCGGGGAGGTCGACGAGGGTTTCCTCGAGGTACCAGCGCCGGTACATCGCCTGGCTCCACGAGGGCCAGTCGAGGGTGATGTGGGCGACGACCCGCGGGGGTGACCCTTCGCCCGGAAGCCCGTAACTGGTTTCCCACGTGAGGTCGCCGAGGAGAACGTCGGACTGGAAGTGCTCTTCGAAGGCCTGGCGTTCGAGGAAGGCACCCTCGAAGGCCTCGCGCAGCGCGCCGATGGCATCGGTAAAGACGTGGTCCAACATTTCAACCGAAGCGTAGCGATCCGATCCTGGCAGACTTGCTGACATGAGTTTGGTACTCCTCGACAAGTCCGACGGCGTTGCGACGATCACGCTGAACAACCCCGGCGAGCGCAACACGCTGACGGCACCCATGGTCGCCGAGATCATCGCGGCAATGGACGACATCGAGACCGATGAGAAGATCGGCGCCATCGTCGTGACGGGTGCCGCACCGGCGTTTTGCGCGGGTGCGAACCTCGGCAACCTGGCCGAGGCAACCGGCGACAGCCTGAAGAACATCTACGAAGGTTTCCTGCGCATTGCGTACAGCCCGTTGCCCACGTTGGCGGCGGTCAACGGCGCGGCCGTCGGTGCGGGCATGAACCTTGCACTTGGTTGCGACGTGCGCGTGGCGGCGCGTCGCGCGAAGTTCGACACGCGGTTCCTGCAGATCGGCATTCATCCCGGCGGTGGACACACGTGGATGTTGCGTCGCATTGCCGGTCCGCAGGCCGCGATGGCGTCGGTCATCTTCGGCGAGATTCTCGACGGAGCCGAAGCCGAACGCATCGGTTTGGCGTGGAAGTGCGTCGACGACGATCAGTTGCTGACCTACGCGCACGAGATGGCTGCGCGCGCCGCATCGCGACCGCGCGAGCTGCTGAAGGTCACCAAGCGCACCATTCAGGACATGGCCCACGTGTCCGAGCACCCCGCGGCGGTCGAGCGCGAACTCGACCCGCAGGTGTGGAGCACCCGCCAGCCGTGGTTTGCCGAAATGCTCGCCGCGTTGCAGGCGAAGATCACGAAGAAGTAGTCGTCGTCGTGAGACGCGCATCCGCAGCCGTTGTCTGCGGGCTCATCATTGCCGTCTTGGCACCGCTGTCGGCCGTTTCCGCCTCGGCGCGACCCGTCGGGGGTTCGACGTCGTCGTACATCGTCGTTGTCGCTTCGCGCGACGACATCGATGCCGTCGCCGCCGATGTTGTACAGGCCGGAGGTTCGGTGACCTCGCTGTACCGCTGGGCCGTTGGCGGCTTCTCGGCGCGGTTGACCGATGCGCACGTCGCATCGTTGTTGGCCGACCCACGAGTCGAGAGCGTGTCGCGCAACAAGCGGGTGCGCAAGCGTGCGACGGTGCCCGCTGCCCAAGCCGACGTTCAGTACCAACTCGATCGCATCGACCAGCGCGCGTTACCCCTCGACGGCAAATATGCGCCGCCCGCAACCGGCGAGGGTGTGCAGATCTACATGATCGACACCGGTGTGCGGGCAACCCACGTCGACCTTGCGGGTCGTGTCATTCACGGTGCCGATGTGGTGGGTGTCGACGAGCGCGGTGTGCCGGCGATTCCGGGCGACGACTGCGACGGTCATGGCACGCACACGGCCGCACTTGCGGCGGGAACGGAATACGGCGTGGCGAAGAAAGCGACGATCGTGGCAGTGCGTGTTCTCGACTGTTACGGCGAGGGCGACGTCGACAGTGTCATTCGTGGCATCGACTGGGTGATTCGTCATCACCGGTCGGGCAGCCTTGCGGTTGCGAATCTCAGCCTGGGTGTCGACGCCGACGAGGATTCACGACCGATGGACCTGGCCGTCGTCGACCTGATGCTCGACGGCATCGTGCCTGTGACGGCCTCGGGGAACAAGGGCCAGGATGCCTGCGAGGTGTCCCCGGGTCACACGCCCGAAGCATTGAATGTGGGCGCGACGAACCAGATCGACGAACGACTGGCGATGTCGCTCGGTACGTCGAGCTACGGCCGCTGTGTCGATGTGTTCGCGCCTGGCGTACGCATCCTCTCGGCGGGTATCGCCTCCGACACCGCAGAGCAAACGTTGACCGGTACTTCGATGGCATCTCCGCTGGTTGCCGGATACGTGGCGCTGATCGGCGAGGCGAATCCAACCGCGTGCCCCGAGGCGGTGCACGAAGCGGTCGTCGAACGCGCGACGAAAGACGTCGTGAAGAACGCGGGTGCGGGTTCGCCGAATTTGTTGTTGAACGTGAGCGACATCTCGGCGCCACGCGACACCGTTCCGGGGACACCGAGCGCTTTGGTGTCGAGCCCGCTCGCCGATGGAATTGTGGTGTCGTGGGATCCCGGTTGCGACGGTGGCGCGACCGGCGGTGTCTCGAGCGTTCGTGTTTATCGCGACAAAGAGACGACCCCGATACGAACGATGAAGGTTCGCAATGCGGCGCGAGTCGTCGTGCGTGGGCTCGACGCCGGTTCCTCTTATCGGGTCAGTGTGCGTCGCAGTACGACAATGGGTGTCAGCGACTGGTCGGAGAAGTCCGTTGCCGTCGGTCCATCCGGCCTGACAGCGGGTGGCAAGGTGCGTACGTCGTCACTTGCGTATTCGACCGAAGCCAAGGTGCGTGACAACTGGACGGTCGACGATGCGCAGAAGTGGAATTGCCGGGTGTTGGCCGGCGGGGCACGGTTGTGGTTCACGCGTAGTGCGCAGTGCGCGGTCTCGGTCGTTCCCGCATACACGAATATCGCGCTCAGCAGAACGTTCACGCCCGCCGAGGCGCAAGCGCCGAAGGGGAGCGGATCGGGTCGCCGCATGGTGTACGACCGCAGTTCGCGAAGGTTGTTTGCAATCGATGCGAACAACGAAGTGTTGCGCAGTACGACCGTTGTCGGAACCTTGGTGCGACCCGTAACGGGGCGTTACAAATTGTCGCGAACGTCCGATGGTTTCACGGCGCTCAAGGGCGCATCAGTGGTCGGGTTCCGTGAGATCGTCAACGAATTCGGACCCGAAGCGCTTGGCACTACGGCATCCGACGGCGAAATTCTCGTGCCGCCACCCGACGGGAAATGGTTCCGGTCGTACGTGACACGGACGAAATTACTCGTCATCGTTCCGTGACGTCCGGGTGACTTTTTTGTGCGCGATGGCGAATGTGCTTCACATGCGCGAGTCGTGGGAGTACGTTGCGAATCGAGGAGCTTTTACTCCGGTTCATCTCTGAAAGGAGACCCGATGAGCAAGCGTCATCGCAGTCAAGAGACTGCTCCGCCTCCGCGCGTCGAACTGCGCGCCCACGCCCACAACGAGCGGCACCGAATGCATGCGGAACTGCATACGGTTGCCGGCCTTGTGAGCAACGGTGTCGAGCCCGACGACGTGCACGAGCCCGGCCAGGCGTGGCGTGTCGAGGCACACCACAACAAGGAGCGTGCACTGAAAAAGAAGGGTCGCGCTGCAAAGCGCCACTGGAAGACGAAAGATTGGAAACGCCGCAACGTGTTGCGCAAGCAGCGTGCATTGGCGTTCCGTCAACTGGCCGACTGAGTCGTCTCGCCGGGTTGTTCAGGACTTGCCCGCGGCGAGCCATGCCGCGGTGAGTTCGCTGCGCCTGGTGATCCATTCCTCGGTGGTCATGGCAAATCTGTAGTGGTCTTCCCACAGGCCGTTGATTTCGAGAAATCGTTCGGCGAGACCCTCGTTGCGTAGTTCGAGTTTTTCGACCACGCGCAGGCTGTTCGTGTTGCGCGGGATGATGCACACCTCGATGCGGTGCAGGTGCAATTCATCGAAGGCGAACTTCATCAGCACTGCCACTGCTTCGGCGACGTAGCCGTTGCCGGCGCGCTTCTGATCGACCCAGTAGCCCACCGTGGCGCACTGCATTGCACCACGCATGACGTTGTTCAGGTTGACCTCGCCGCAGAACGCGTTGTCGACGAACAGACCAAAGGCGTACGAGGTGCCCGTTTGGCGTTCGCGCTCGCGGATGTTGCAACGTGCGGAGAAAATGTCGCGATCGTTGGCGGGGTCGGGTTGGGTGATGGGGCGAAGAGGTTCCCACTTCAGCAGCCAGTCGGCGTTGCGCTTGCGGCACTCGGCCCAGGCCGAGAAATCTTGTGCGGTCAGCGGCCTCAGAACGACCCGCTTTCCGTACAGGCGAAGACCCACGGCGCCAACGGCACCGGTATGGGCTGGGTGTTGGGCGGCGTTCATGGGCGGACGAAGTCTCGCAGAAGATCCGCCAGGACTTCTCCGGCACCCAGACGTTCGGCGCCGCGACGCGCAATCACGGCGACGCCGTCGGCGAGGGCGGTCGTCGAGACGGTGATCGCGGGTAACTGAAGCTTTCGTAACACGGCGACGAGAACGCAGCAGCCACCGACGATGATGTCGGCACGGTCGGCCGGCAGGCCAGGATTGTGAACGCGGTCGGCGAGGGCCTCGGTTGCAAGCGTGCGAAAGACGTCTTCGGCGGCCTCTTTGGTGAGTTCCATGCCATGAAGAGTGTCGGCATTGAATTCGTGCAGGCCAAGTTCGACCATTGCGATTGTGACGATCGTGCCCGCGACGCCGAGGAATGTTTCGCAGAATTCCAGCTCGGGGATTTCGCGCACCACATCGTCGATTTCGTCGACGACGGCGCCGATCGCGTTGGTGAGTTCCTCGGGCCGTGGCGGGTCGTGCTCGAGAACCTGCTCGGTGAGGTTGCGGGCCCCGAAGGGAATGCTTGCGACGCGCGGAGTCGCGCCGGGTGTGCCGATGCTGAACTCCGTCGAGCCACCCCCGATGTCGACGACTGCGAGCGGGGTGCTGCCGAGACGTGTTTCGAGATTGCGTTGTGCGCCGACGAAGGCGAGCGAACCCTCGGTGACGCCGTCGATGACGGTGACGTTGCAGCCGAGCGTGGTCGACGCCGCCGCAACGAACGGCGCAGCGTTGTTCGCCGAACGTACCGCCGCGGTTGCCACGGCGTGGACGTTTGTGACGGCATGTGTGTCGAGAAGCGACCGAATTTCGGCGAGGCGGCGGAGTGTCGTCGCGACGGATTCCTCGGCGAGTCCACCCGTGTCGGCGAGGCCCGAACCCAAACGCGTGACGACGCTGTCGCGGTGCAACGTGTCGTTGCCGTCGAGGATGAGCAACTTCACCGAGTTGCTACCGATGTCGACAACACCGATCTTGTTGTCGCCGGTCTTGTTGTTGTCAGACATGGCGCAACTCCGCTGCGTAGTCGATGCGTCGAGCGACCCACTCGCCGATGGGGTCGTTGCCGCCTGCGAGCCACCATGCGAAGTGTGCGTGCAGGCACTTCACGCCACGGCGCGTGCCGGCGACGCCGGCCGAAGGCGCGGGGCCCGTGTGGTGCGGGGGAAGGTCCGCACTGCGCAGAGCCGCGTACTCGAGGTGGGCGGCCTCGAGGGCTGCGGGGTCGACTTCGTCCTCGGACTGGTCGACACCGCCGCTGGCTTCGAGACGTGAGACGGCGGCGTATTCGCTTCGCCCGACCAGCCAGAAAAGAGTCGGCATCGGGGTTCCGTCGGCGAGCAACGGCGCGTTGCGCACGACGACCGGGTCGCCGTCGGCGCGCCGCACGACAACTTCGAAGTCGCCCTGTGGTGCGCGACCCAGCAATTCGGTGACGCGAGCGACGTCGGCTTCTGTCGCCATGTTGGTGTTGCGAGTGATCAGAGGATCGCGATGAGGAGGAGAACCAACACTGCGACACCGGCAACGACAGGAAGCGCGCGCTTCACGATGGTTCCGCCGGCGGCTTCGATGAGATTGATCGGCGCGACTTCGGGCGCGTCGATTTTGCGCACGACGGGCTGGCCCGAATCTGCCGCGGGTACCTCGGTGGGCGCGGGTGCGGGTGTCGCGGCAGCCGGTTCCGATGCGATGAGGTTGTTCAGGTTGTCGGAGAACTGTGCGAGAAGTTTGTCGCTGACGTCGGCAAGTGCGCCGCGTCCGAACTGTGCAACCTTGCCGGTGATCGAGAGATCGGTGTTGACGTTGACCTGGGTGGAGGCTGCATCGATGGCCGTGAGCTGTGCGGTGATGACCGCCGACGCGTTGCCCTTGCCGCCGGTGTCGCGACCCTCACCCTTCAAGACGACCTTGTAGTTGACGTCGTCTTTTTCAACGAAAGAAGCCTGGCCCTTGAACTGCGCCTGAATCGGGCCGACCTTCACCTTGACCGCACCGCGGTACGTTTCGCCTTCGACTTCCTGCAACTGCGCACCGGGAAGACAGGGCGCGATGCGCTCGACGTTGGTGAGGACGTTCCACGCCTCGGCGATCGCCACGGGGACGGTGAAAGTGTGATTCAGGGGTTCCATGATTCGAGATCCTCGAGTGTGTCGATGTCTGCGGGGGTACCCGAGCAGGGTACTTCCTCGACCAGTTCGGGGCGACTGGAGATGAGGTGACGTGCGCCAAAGTCGCCCGTTTTCGGGAGGTGTCGCCAAGCTTCGCGGCGAATGAGGGCGGGCGTGCGGGTGGCAGCGCCCGAATACGTGGCCACGGCGATGGTGGCGCGTGACGAGGCGACCGCATGCCATGCGGCGGGGTCGATGAAGGGCTGGTCACCGAGACCAACGACAACTGCGTCGGCGCCGAGCGCCATCGCCGCGTCGATGCCGACGGCAAGCGAGGTCGCCTGGCCGTCGGCCCAGTTTGCGTTGTGAACGACCTGCACGTCGGCGGGCAGTGGGTCGAGGGCCACCGCGCCGGATACGACGAGGATTCGATCGATCGGGGCGCCCTCGGCGACGGCCGTGCGTACGGCCGCGACCGCGTGGTCGAGGACCCGTTTGCCACGCAAAAGCGAGAGAAGTTTGTGACGTTCGGCGTGGAATCGCGAACCTGCGCCGGCAGCGAGGATGAGAGCCACGATCACGGCTCAAGCCTGCCCCGAAAGTGCCGTGACCGCCACTTTGCATCGGTAGTTTTGTACCGATGGAACGGGGGGTCGTGCGCCGTCGGATGGTCCGGCACGGTTTGGTCGCTGCCGTACTGGTGTGCGCCGCAACCTCCGCCTCCGGCGCGTCTCGTGTGCACGCGGGGCGTGGCGCGGTGATCGTCCCCCCGTCGGTGGTCCACACGACGTGGCGGTCACCCGAGATGATGACGAAAGAGGGGCTGCCCCGGCACGATGTGCTGAAGGACCGCGCGGTCGCGGCGCTGGCGGCGTACGAGAACGCGATCGCCTCGCGTGACCCGAAAACGAATGACCGTTTTCAGCGAGCGCTTGCCGCAGTTGTGACGATCGTTGCCGCGCGCACGTTCGTGTCACGCAGCGAAATGCTCGAGGCCTGGCAAACCACTTCGTCGCGGCACCAGAAGGCGATTCTCGTCGGCATGACGACTCTCGGCACCGGCTACCTGTTCGGTTCAGACAATCCGAAAAAGGGTCTCGATTGTTCCGGCCTTGTTGCCTACGCGTGGGCGAAGTCGGGTGTGAAGTTGCCGATGAAGTCGGACCGCCAAATCGATCACTCGCGCGAGGTGTCGCGAAAGGCGGCGCGTGCGGGTGACATCGTCGGCTACCCCGGTCACACGATGATCTATCTCGGAGTCGGTGACATCGTGTTGCACTCCGCACGCCCCAACTTGGGCGTGCGCGTGGGACCGATCAACTGGAAGGAATCGCCGAACGTGAAGTTCGCGGATCCGTCGCCGGCCGACTAGTTCGTGTGAATCGGCCCGCTCGAGTCGCGCAGCGAAGGCGCGTTGCGGCCCGTGCGACGGGCGATGATTTCCGCGCAGATTGAAATGGCGGTTTCCTCGGGTGTGCGTGCGCCAAGGTCGAGGCCTATCGGCGACATCAGCCGGGAGAGGTCGGTGGGGTTGGTGACTCCGGCTTCGGCAAGACGTTCGAGACGCTTGGTATGGGTTTTGCGTGAACCCATCACGCCGATGTAGCCGACGCGCGTGGCAAGCGCTCCTTGTACGGCAGGTACGTCGAATTTCGCGTCGTGTGTGAGGATGCACACCGCGTCGCGCGGCCCCAGTGTTTTGCCCTCGGCGGTGAACAGATCGCCCGGCCACGACACCACGACGTTGTCGGCCATGGGGAAGCGACGCCGCGTCGCGAAGATTTCGCGCGCATCGCACACCGTGACGCGGTATCCGAGAATTTTTGCAACGCGGGCGAGTGCCGCGGTGAAGTCGACCGCGCCGAAGATCCACATCTGCGGAGGCGGTGCGAAGCTTTCGACGAACACCTTGACCGTCGGTGCGTCGACGAGGTCTTCGGGTGTGGTTTGACCCTCGGGTCCGTAGTGGCGAATGCCCGTGGTGCCCGCTTCAAGTTCACCCAGTGCATCGCGTACGACGATGCGGTCGAGCTCGGCGTTGCCGAGCGAACCGGCCGGTGTTTCGCCCGGGGTGATCAGCATCGTTGCGCCGGTGTGCGGTCCGTCGATGACGGTGGCGACGGCGACGGGTTCGTGCGAACGGATGCGCGCGTCGAGAGTGTCGAGCGCGGCGGCTCCGGCGCCGGTGTTCGTGTCGGCGTTGGTGAAGATGTCGGCGGGTTGGATGAAGAGGTGAATGGTGCCACCGCACGTGAGTCCGACCGCGAAAGCTTCGTCGTCGGAGTAGCCGAACGTGACGACGCGAGACGGGGCCTCGCCGGCGAGGATGGCGAGTGCCTCGGAGACGACGGCGCCTTCGACGCAACCGCCACTGACGGAGCCGACGACCTGACCCGAAGCGCTGACCGCCATGGCGGCGCCGGGTTCACGTGGACCCGATCCTTCGATGTCGACGACGCGTGCGATCGCGAAACGTTCTCCGTTGCGGCGCCAGGCCGCGAACTCGGCAAGCAGGTCGCGCATGGAATGAAGTGTACGGGCGTCAGTCGAGACGTGAGATGGCGCGACAGAGGCGGTCGAGTGCGTCGATGGAGTGACCTTCGACGAAGTCGTCGACGTGTGGCAATGCTGCGGCCATTCCCTTAGCAAGCGGGGCGTAGCCTTTCGTCACTTTCAAGGGGTTCACCCAGATGGTGCGGAATGCCGCGCGATGCAGGCGCTGCATTTCGGCACCGAGAAGTTCTGGGTTGCCGCGGTCCCAGCCATCGGACAGGATGACGACGATCGATCCTCGGGCAAGGCCGCGCACGCCCCACTCGTCGTTGAAAGCGCGCAGGCAGTCGCCGAGGCGCGTGCCGCCGCTCCAGTCGGAGACGTTGCGCGAGGCGCGCGTGATCGCCTCGTCGGGATTGCGTGTCGAGAGTTCCTTCGTGAGGCGGGTGAGTCGTGTTCCAAAGGTGAAGGCCTCGACGCGTTGCCGACCCGCAACCGCGGCGTGCACGAAGCGCAGAAAGGCCCGTGAGTAGGGCTCCATCGAACCCGAGATGTCGAGCAGCAAAACGAGGCGACGCAGTTTGTCGTCGGGCTGCCGCCAGTGGCGACGAACGGGTTCGCCGCCCGAGCGCAGCGATGCGCGCACCGTGCGACGCAGATCGGGGATGGTGTGGCTGCCGTGGGCCGCGCGCAGACGCAGTGAACGACGGCGGGGGCCGGCGAGGCGGAGGCGTGACATCAGTTCGCGCGCCAGGTGCAGTTCGTCGTCGGAGTATTCGGCGAAGTCTTTTTCGCGCAGTGCCTCCATCGCCGACCACCGCAAGGTGAGGGTGATACCGGCTTCGCTCTGCGTGGTCGAACCGTTCTCGGCGGCTTCTTCGCCGTCGTCTGTCGCCAGGGCGATGCGAATCGTTTCGGTGACCTCGTCGGCCGTGTTCGCTGCACGTGTATCCCAAAAAACGGCGAAGGCGCGGTCGAATGCATCGAACTCTTCGGGGCGGCGCACGAGCGTTGCTCGACCGGCCCAGTACACGTTCTTGCGGTCGCCGATTCCGAGACGGTGCAGCGCGTCGACGAAAGCCACGACGCTGTCGACCGGCGCCACGATGCCGACACCGCGCAGCACGCGTGCGAATGCAACGGCCATCGCCTCGGCCTCGTTGGGCGAGGCGACCGGATCAGCCGTGGAAAGCGCCACGTTCGAGGGCCTGCTTGACGAGAGCGGCGACACCGGTCTCGCGCACGCGCTCGTGGTCTTCGCGATACTTCAGCACCGTGCCGAGAGTGATGCCCACGACCTCGTCGTTCAGTTCCGTGGTACCGAGGCGGCCGAGTGCGGTGGCCCAGTCGATGGTTTCCGCGATGCCCGGCGGCTTGTACAACTGCAGCGCGCGCAATGCCTCGACCGCGCCGGCGACTTGACGGGCGAGGTTCACGCCGACGCCCGGTACGCGCAGTTTCACGATCGCAACCTCACGGTCGAATGTCGGGTGTTCGACCCAGTGGTAGAGGCAGCGTCGCTTCAGTGCGTCGTGCACGTCGCGTGTGCGGTTCGAGGTGAGGATGACGACGGGCGGGTTCTCGGCGCGGAAGGTGCCGAGTTCGGGAACCGTGATTTGAAAATCGGACAACACTTCGAGGAGATAGGCCTCGAACTCGTCGTCGGCGCGGTCGATTTCGTCGATCAGTAGCACGGGTGACGCGCCGTCTGTGGGTTCGATTGCGCGCAGCAAAGCGCGCTTCAACAGGAACTGTTCGCTGTAGAGCTGCGATTCGAGGGTTCTCGTGCCCGCGCCGGCCGCCTCGCCCGATGCTTCGGCGGCGCGCAAGTGCAGCAACTGGCGGGCGTAGTCCCAGTCGTACACCGCCTGCGCCGCATCAATTCCTTCGTAACACTGCAGGCGAATGAGTTCGCTGCCGCGCGCCTCGGCAAGAACCTTCGCAAGTTCTGTCTTGCCAACGCCGGCTTCGCCTTCCAGTAGCAGTGGTCGCTGCAACGTGAGGGCCAGAAACACCGCCGTGGTCAGACCCTCGTCGACCAAGTAGTCGTGGGCGATCAGCGCGTCGCGAACGACGTCGGTCGATGCGGGTGCCGCACTGAGGTAGGCCACGAGGCAAGCCTACGAGTCGAATCCGTGTTCCCCGACTCTTACGAGTCGAATCCGTGTTCCCCGACTCTTACGAGTCGAATCCGAGTCCGAGACGATCGAGGGAGCGCAACCAGAGGTTTCGCTTGCCGGTCTTGTCTTCATGGCGCATCGACCAGCGTGTTGCCTGAATGCCGATGAAGCGGAATGGTTCCGGTGGGAAGGGAACCGGCTTGTCCTGTACGAACTTGGTCGACGTGGCCTTGCTGCGACGGCCGTCGAGCAGATCGAGTAGCACCTCGCCGCCGAAGCGCGACGAACCCGTGCCGAGTCCGGTGTATCCCAGTGCGTAAGCGACACGACCACCCATTGCACGACCCCAGAACACGGTAAAGCGAGTGCACGTGTCGATGGCGCCACCCCACATGTGACTGAAGCGCACGTCTTCCAGTTGCGGGAAGGTTTCGAAGAAGTGACGCGAGAGGAGAGCCCACGATTCGGGTCGCGACTCGAGTTCGGTGTTCACCTTGCCGCGGAAGTAGTACACCGCGTCGTAGCCACCCCACAGAATGCGGTTGTCGGCGGTGAGTCGGTAGTAGTGGAACTGGTTCGGGATGTCGGAGAGCCCCTGTCGATTCGCCCAGCCGATCGACTCAAGCTGGTCGTCGGTCAGCGGTTCGGTGACCATGCAGTAGTCGTACACCGGAACGATGTAGTGGCCGAGACGTTTGAGCAGTGGCTTGAACGCGTTGGTGCACAACGCCACCTTGCCGGCACGCACGCGTCCGAGCGATGTTTCCACCAGCACGCCCACGCCGTCGCGTTCGATTGCCGTGGCCTTGGTGTCTTCGAAAATGCGCACGCCGAGTGATTCGGCAACGCGCTTGAGTCCCCATGCCAAGCGTGCGGGATCGACCAGCGCTGCGCGATCCTTGCGCCACAGTCCACCGACGTAGGTGGGCGAGTGGATCTGCGATTGCATGGCCTCGCGGTCGAGCCACTCGACGTTCTGGCCGAGTGAGCGAAGTTGTTGGTAGTCCTCGCGCATTTCGTCGCCGTACGACGACGGATGGAACGTGGTGGCGACGTCGATGACACCCGTGCGTTCGAAGTCGCAGTCGATGTTGTAGCGACGAATCGCGGCTTCGATTTCGTTCAGGTTCTGCAGGCCCAGATCCTCGAGAACGGGCACCTCTTCGGGGAAGCGTTGCTGGGCATTGGCGATGCCGTGCGTCAGCGACGACTCCATGAAGCCACCGTTGCGACCGCTTGCCGCCGAGCCCACCTGGTGGGCGTCGATCAGGATGATGTCGCGCGACGGGTCGCGTTCCTTCGCAATGATGGCCGTCCACAGGCCGGTGTAGCCGCCGCCGACGATGCAGAGGTCGCAACTCTCGGTGCGCACCAACGTTGGGTTCGCATCGGGTTCATCGGCATCGTCGTACCAGTACGGATACGGATCCGCGTCGGCGATGGCGTCGAGATGACGCGGATCAATCGCCGGGTTTTCCATCGTTTCACCCCACCGGGAATCGTTTTCCCGATGCCTTCACCTTACTCAATGTCCACCCAATAAGGTCGGAACATGGATCTTGGAATTTCCGGCAAGAGGGCAATCGTTGCTGCAGGAACGGCGGGTCTGGGCCTCGCAACCGCGGTCAGCCTTGCGCGCAACGGTGCAAAAGTCGTGATTTGCGGTCGCGATGAACAACGTTTGCAGCAGGCAATCGAGACAGTGGGCCACGGGTGCATCGGGATTCAGCACGACGTTGCGACGCATGAGACCGCAATGGAATTCGTGCACAAGGCAATCGACGCGTTGGGCGGTGTCGACATTCTGGTGACCAACGGCGGCGGACCTCCGCCCGGAACCGCGCTCGACACACCCATCGACAAATATCCCGCCGCACTCGAGCTCAGCCTCTTGTCGGTGATCGGCATGTGCCAGGTCGCATTGCCGCACATGCGTGCACAGAGATGGGGTCGTATCGTGGCGATCACGTCGGTGTCGGTGAAGCAGCCGATTGCCACGCTTGCGTTGTCGAACACGGCGCGCGCCGGCGTCACGGGATATCTCAAGTCGCTCGCCCGCGACGTGGCAAGCGAAGGTGTCACGGTGAATTCGGTGCAGCCCGGTATCCACCTCACCGATCGCATCAAGGACGTATCGGGCAACACGTTGTCGCCGCAGGCGTTCGGAATTCCGGCCGGATTCATCGGCGAGCCGGCCGACTTCGGCGAGATCTGCGCGTTCTTCGCCAGCGAACAGGCGAAGTACATCACCGGGGCACACCTGAACGTGGACGGCGGCCAATACGCCGGCCTCCAATAAGGCTTCTCCCCCGAGGGTTCTCGGCGCAGCACGGTGCAGAAAACGTCAAGAATTGCGCCGAGAAGCACCATCACACAATCCGTCAACGATCACAGAAGGGCCGACATGTTCGTCCACAACATCTTCTTCAAATGGAAACCCGGCACCACAGCGGCAGACGTCGACGAGATGGCTGAGGCGCTCGGCACACTGCCCGGCAAGGTCCCGTCGATCCGTTCCTACACTTTCGGGCGCGACCTCGGACTTGGTCAACCGGGTGCAAGCTGGGACTTCGCGATCGTTGCCCAGTTCGACGATGAGGCGGGATGGCGCGCATATCTTTCGCACCCGGATCACGAAGCGGTTCGAGACGAGAAACTTGTGCCACGAATCGCCGAGCGCGCGAGCGTTCAGTTCGTTGTTTGACGGATTCGTTGTCTGATTCTCGGCGCGAATCTTGACTTTTTCTGCACCGTGCTGCGCCGAGAACCCTCGTGGTGGGACCAGAAGCGGAACGCGATCAGCACGTACGCAACCCCCAGGATTCCGTCGAAGACGAAGTGCTCGCCGAAGTACACGAGCGTGAGCATCATCGAGGCCGGAAACAGCACGACGATCGGCCGCAACCACTTCGGCATTTGCTTCGCGAAGAACAGCACCACGATCAGCGAGAACGCGACGTGCAGGCTGGGCACCGCTGCCACCGGGTTCACCACTTCGCGTCCACGTTCGATGACGCGTGACACCGTGTCGAGGCCGAGGTGTGTCCAGCCGCGCACGGTCGGCCGCGTGATCGGGTCCATGCCGCCCTCGTTCGACACCATCCACGGCGGGGCCGCGGGGAACACCACGAACGTCGCCACACCGAGGAAGAGAACCGTGGCGAGGCGGCGGATGTACTGCACCCAGCGATCACGGTTGCGTGCCCAGAGCGCGATCGCGATGCCCATCGGCACGCAGAAGTGCGTGAAATAAATCAACGCGCCAGCGACGTCGTACCAACGCACCGAGCCCGCCTCGTAGAAGTGGCGTTGCATCCACACGTTCGGGTCGGTGCCGAAGAACAACAGACGATCGACGTCGCGCGGCAACGTACGGTTGACGGGAAAGCCCAACTGGTCGGCCACGCCGCGCGAATAGTCGTAGGCGAACCACATGGCGACGAACACGAGGAAGTCGCGCGCCATCAGGCGCCAGACCCACCACGGTCGACCCACTGCGCCGGCCACGAACCCACCGAGTACCCACGACAGCACGGCGATGCGATCGGTGGGCAGGCCGTAGACGAGGCCCGCCCAGACGAAGACGACGAGATAGACGGAGAATGCGGCGACCCGTAGGTGCCGTGAAGTCATCGTTGAAAAGGAGTGGCCCTGGTTACTTGGACGCTTCTTCGAGCGCACGACGCACGAGAACCGAAGCGAGGTGCTTGCGGTAGTCGCTCGTCGCGTTCAAGTCGGACTGCGGCTCGGCTTCGGCCGAAGCCTTTTGTGCCGCGTCGGCAACCGATGCGCCCGATGCGATGGCCGAGGCAACGCTGGAGGCAAGGATCGGCGTCGAACCCATGTTGACGAGGCCAACGCCCGATTCGCTGCCGCGACGCCACGCCGCAACGCCGACGATTGCCCAGTCCTGGGCACGACGGTTGAATTTCTGGAAACTCCAACCCGCACCGTTCATTTTCGGCACGCGGATTTCGGTGAGCATTTCGTCGGGGCGCAATGCGCTTTCGAGGAAGCCCTTGTAGAAGTCTTTTGCGGCGATCTCGCGCGTGCCTGACGCACCCTGCACCACGTATGTCGCACCGAGGGCGAGGGTGGTTGCGGGAAGGTCGGACGCCGGGTCTGCGTGGGCGATCGAACCACCGATGGTGCCGCGGTGACGCACCTGCGGGTCGCCGACGTGGCTCGCCGCATGCGCGAGCAGCGGAACGTGCTGGGCGAGAACGGGTGACTTCTCGACGTCCATGTGGCGCGTCAATGCACCGATGGCGATGTGGTCGCCGGCGTCACGAATGTACGAGAGATCAGTGAGACGACCGATGTCGACGAGAACGCTGGGCGCTGCGAGGCGCAACTTCATGAGCGGCAGCAGCGAGTGGCCGCCGGCGAGGAACTTGGCGTCGTCGCCGTATTCGGACACGAGGCTGATGGCCTCGGCCGCGGAACCGGCGCGCTTGTAGTCGAAGGCTGCGGGAAGCATCAGTTGCCACCCTTCGCACACGCAAGAACCGACTGGACGATGTTGTGGTAGCCGGTGCAACGGCAGAGGTTGCCCTCGAGGCCGATGCGCACTTCCTCTTCGGTGGGATTCGGGTTCTCGCGCAAGAGGGAAATCGCCGCCATCACCATTCCGGGAGTGCAGTAACCGCACTGCAGACCGTGGTTCTGCATGAAGGCTTCCTGCATCGGGTGCATCTTGCCTCCCTTGGCAAGACCTTCGATCGTTGTGATGTCGCAGCCGTCGGCCTGTGCCGCAAGAACGGTGCAACTCTTCACGGCTTCGCCGTTCATGTGCATCGAGCACGCGCCGCAACTGGACGTGTCGCAACCGACGTTGGTGCCGGTGAGCGCGAGATTTTCGCGGATGTACTGCACGAGCAGGGTGCGAGGTTCGATCTCGCTCTCGCGCTTTTCTCCGTTCACGGTGACGCTGATCTTCATGGTTCCCCTTCTTGCGAGACGGCCCCCGTCTCGAGGTGACCCCTATCTTGCCCCAAAGCGGGGGACTCCCCGCCAGCCAAAGTCGGTTTAGTCGCGTTCCAGGCTTCGCAGACCGCGATAGGCAAAGGAGAGGGTGAGAAGGGACCCGCCGACGAGGGCCAGAACCCCACCCCAGACCCCGTTCCAGGTGACGTCCCCCAAGAACCCCTGCCGGGCGAGGCGCAGCACGTTGGTGGCCGGATTGACGCGGGCGACCCCGTGGAGCCAGCCGCTCATTACGTAGAGGGGTGTCTGGGCACTCGACAGGAACATGACGAGGAAGAGCGTCAATTGCATGATTGCGGCGCCACGCATGTCGCGGAATCGGTAGGCGATGCCAAGACCCCAACCCGCCGACACCGTGGCGAGGCCGATCGACGCGAGGTAGAGGCATCCGAGGCCGACGAGACCACTGGTGAGTCGCGCGCCGAACGCGAAGCCGATGATGACCACCATCGTGACGACGATGACCGTACGCACCCACGTCATGATGAGAGGCCCGACAATGAGTGCCGAGCGCGGTGTCGGCGACATGCGCAGTCGGTCGAAGAAGCCGGTTTCGATGTCCCGGATGGTGGTGAAGCCGAGGCCGACTCCGGCGAACGCCGAACCCATGACGACCGCAAGCGGGAGGTACCAATTGATGCTGCGGTCGGTGGGGAAGCCGGGCAGTTTCGTGATGGCGAAGAACGTTCCCGAAAATGCGATGGCCTGGAAGATCGGCATGGCGAGCGTGGGGATGAACGTCGACGGAAGACGGCGCATGTTGCGCATGCCGCGCGCCGACAGCGCCCGCGAGGAGCGGATGGCGGAGAGATGCGTCGCGGTCATTGTGCTGCCACCCTTCGAGCGAGCGAACGCAGGGCGAGCGCGAACGACACCACCATGATGCCGAGGGGCACGAGCAAGGCCTTGGCGCATGCCGATGCGGTGAAGCCTGTGATGCACAGATCACGCAGGCCCTCGATGAGATACGAGATCGGGTTCGCATTCGCGATGTGGCGGTAGGCGCCGCTCATCGTTTGCCGCGGGAAGAACGCACTCGAGAAGAACAGCGCGATGAATACCAACGGGAAGACACCCTGAACTGCCTCGGACGACCCGGTTCGCAACGCCATCGCGGCCATGAATCCCGCGACCGCGATTGCAGTGAGACCACCCGACACCAACATGACGATTGCGCCGGGCACGCCGCCCTTCACGTGAAGACCGAAAGGAATCAACAGTGCGGTGAAGAACGCCGTCTGTGCCGCGCCGTACGCGGCTGCGCCCATGAGGCGGCCGAGAAGGATGCCGAGCCGCGACGTCGGCGAGGCGAGCAGTCGGTAGAAGAACCCGTTCTCGATGTCGGTGGCAAGTGCGGAGCCGCTTTGCACCGATCCGAACAGCACGCCTTGCACGATGGTGCCCGCCAGGCTGAAGTCGAGAAACGAATCGACTTTGGGAAAACCGGGAAGTCCGGTTGCGCGGCCGAATGATGACGTGCCGAGTGCGGCAAAGAACAGCGGGAACGTGATCGACGGAATGATCAATGCCGGCTGGCGCACGAGCGCCATGATCGAACGCTTCGACATTGCCGCCGTTTGGCGCACCGCGCCGACGCTGACCGTGGCGGTCACTTCTCGCCCTCGAGACGGTGGCCCGTGGCCTCGGCGAACACGTCGTCGAGGCTGGGTTCGTTCAGCTCGAGATGGTGGACGACGATGCCTTGTTCGTCGAGTCGACGCACGACGTCGGTGACCGCTCGTGCACCGGCATTCAGGCCGACACCGAGGGTGCCCTCGGCGGTGGGGCGCATGTCGCCGAATTCGCCAAGCACCCGGGCCGCCGCGTCGTTGTGGGCCGTGTCGACCGTGATGAGAAGCGTCGGCGCGCCGACCTGGGCCTTCAGGTCGCGTGGCGCGCCTTCGCGCACGATCTTGCCGCCGTCGATGATCGCGATGCGGTCGGCAAGTTGGTCGGCTTCTTCGAGATACTGCGTCGTCAACAGAACCGTGGTGCCCTCCTTGTTCAGGCGACGAACTTCCTCCCAGAGCGTGACACGGCTCATCGGGTCGAGACCCGTCGTTGGCTCGTCGAGGAACAACACGGTCGGTTCGTGGATGAGCGACAGTGCAAGGTCGAGACGTCGACGCATGCCGCCCGAGTACGTGCCGACGCGGCGGTCGGCGGCGGCAGTGAGGCCGACGCGTTCGAGCAGTTCACCGGCGCGCGACTTCACGCTTGACGGAGCGATTCCGTACAACACGGCCTGTAGTTCGAGAAGTTCGTTGCCCGTCATCAACGGATCGATTGCGGCATCCTGCAAGGCGACGCCGATGTTGCGGCGCACCTTGTCGGCTTCGCGCACAATGTCGAAGCCGGCGACGCGCGCCGTGCCCGAGGTGGGTCGCAGCAACGTGGTGAGCATGCGCACGGTCGTCGACTTTCCCGCACCGTTGGGTCCGAGGAAGCCGAAGATCTCGCCCTCACGCACCTCGAGGTCGACGCCATCGACGGCGCGAACGGGATTGTCGGACGATCCGAAGTGGCGCACCAACTGCGATGCGACGATCGGGGAATTCGATGACATGGGGGACTTCCTATCTGCCGGCCGACAACCGTCGGACGGCAAAGGGGAACCCTACGCCCGTTGGGAATCTTTCGGTGCGACTGTTTTGTGTCGACGCGTCAGGACTTGGCCGACATGATGGCCGACCACACACGCTCCGACGTCGTCGGCATGTCGATGTGCTTCACGCCAAGATGCGACACCGCGTCGACGACGGCCGACTGCACGGCCGGGGTCGAACCGATGGTGCCCGACTCGCCGATGCCCTTGGCGCCGAGCGGGTTCAGGTAGGTCGGTGTCTCCATGTGGACGACTTCGAAGCTCGGTAGTTCCGCTGCCGAGATGAAGGCGTAGTCGGCAAGGTTCGACGTGATCGGGTTGCCGTCGGAGTCGTAGCGCACTTCTTCGAGCAGCGCCTGCGCGGTGCCCTGTGCGACGCCACCGTGGATCTGGCCCTCGAGCAGAAGCGGGTTCAGAACGCGGCCGGCGTCGTCGAGTGCGACGTGACGCAGGTGGCGCACCTTGCCGGTTTCGGTGTCGACTTCGACGACGGCGACGTGCGCACCGAACGGGAACGATGCACCCTCGGCGTTGAAGCGCGACTCTTGCGACAGACCACCGTCGCCCTTTGCTGCCGTGGCGAGATCGGCCCACGACTTGGCGATGGCCGGCGTACCCGACACGTGGAACACGCCGCGGTCACGGTCGAGTTCGATGTCGGCTTCGTTGGCCTCGAGCAGACGGGCGGCGAGTTTCTTCGCCTGGTCGACGAGTTCGATCGACGCGAGGTTGACGGCTGCGCCACCTTGCTGAAGTGAACGCGAACCCATGGTTCCGCCACCGACGGGAACGAGGTCGGTGTCGCCCCATACGAGATCGATCATGTCCATCGGAATGCCGGTCTGTTCCGACGCGATCATCGACCACGACGTGGCATGGCCCTGGCCGTGCGGGCTGGTACCGGTGTAGACGATGGCGCGGCCGTTTTCCTGCACCTCGATCTTTGCGGTTTCACCCATCGGCGGAACGCCGCCGGTGATTTCCACGTACACAGAAACGCCGATGCCGAGTTGCTTGACATCGCCCGATGCGCGGCGCTTGGCCTGCTCGGCACGCAGCGACTTGTAGTCGGCCGCGGCAAGCACCTTGTCGAGGGCGGTTTCGTAGTCGCCGACGTCGTAGGTCTGGCCGATAACGGTGGTGTGCTTGTCGAGGAACTTCGGGATGAGGTTCATGCGACGAACGTCTGCAGGGTCCTTGCCGATTTCGAGGGCGAACATGTCCATCGCACGTTCGGCGGCGGCCGTTGCCTCGGGGCGACCTGCTCCGCGGTAGGCGGTTGTCGGCGTGGTGTTCGTGACGATCGACGTCGTGCGGCATTCGACCTTGGGGAACGCGTACACGGCCGACGACATCGGGCGTGTCATGAACGGGGCGAGGATGGTCCCCATGTCGACCCATGCACCGCAGTCCTGCAACACGTGCATCTGGTAGGCGAGAACTTTGCCGTCGCGCGTGCCACCGATGGTGACGTACTGGATCTGCGCGCGACCGTGACCCATTCCGAGCATCGACTCACTGCGCGTCTCGCGCCAGCGCAACGCGCGGCCGAGCTTCTTCGACATGAGGCCGAGCAGGCTCTCTTCGGGGTACACACCGATCTTCGCGCCGAAGCCGCCACCGACGTCGGGGGTGATGACGCGCAGCTGATCGGCGGAAAGACCGAGGGCGGCCATGATGCCGTCCTTTGCGCCCTGTGCGTGCTGCGTGCTGAGCCACTGGAAGAGACGACCGTCGACCCATGCGACCGCCGAACCGCGGACCTCGAGCGGACACGGTGCGACGCGCTGGTTGATGAAGCGGCCCTTCACGACAACCTCGCATCCTTCGAAGAAGGCATCGCCGGTGTTGTCGGGCATGCCGAGCGCGGTCGAGTCGAACACGACGTTGCTGCCGCATTCGTCGAAGATCAGCGTGCTGCTGGCCATCGCCTCTTCCATGTCGACAAGCGCAGGAAGAATGTCGTAGTCGACGATGACCATTTCGGCCGCGTCTTCACCTTGTTCGCGCGTTTCGGTGATGACCGCTGCTACGGGTTCGCCGACGAAGCGCACCTTGTCGCTGGCGAGAAGGGTCCGCTTGGCACCGGGGTTGAACGTTGCGGGCATTGCCTGCAGTTCGAGGTCGGCCGCGGTGTACACGGCAATGACGCCGGGTGCCGACAACGCATCGGACACGTCGATGCCCGTGATGCGACCGTGGGCGACGGTGCTGCGAACGTAAGTGACGTGCGCTGCGCCCTTCAGCAACGGCTCGTCGAGAAGGTCGTCGACGTACTCGCCGCCGGTTGTCAGGAACTTCGGGTCTTCCTTGCGGATGACGCGGTTGCCGAGAATGCTTCCACCCATGTGATTCCCCTTCGAGACAGGTGTCGAATGACGACCCGACACTATCCAAGCGCCCGAGTGCCCCTGCAACGGGGCGTTACGGATTGCCGGCCTATGGATTTGCGCCCAGCGGCGTGAGGACGCCCGGGCGGTTGGCGGCAACTGCAGAGGCGCGAATGGTCAAGATGGCGCCAACCACGTTGTAGGGCCAGGTCGCGGGGAGGTTGCCCGTCACCGCGGGGAGGTCGAGGAGGGCGAGGCGACGTTCGCCGGGCAGGAGATAACCGAGTTCGCGGCGTGCGGCTTCCTTCACACCTGCGGGGGTTTCGAGACGCTGAATGTCCTTTTGAATCTGTTCGTTTGCGTCTTCCAGGGCCGAGAACTCTGCTTCGCTGCGGCCGATGGCCTGGCGCTGGGCGACGTAGTCACGGATCGGGTAAATGAACAACACAACCGCGACGAGCACGGCGAGCACGACACCGAGACCCAGAACGAGACGGCGGACGCCGCGGTTCGGGATCAATCGCGAGTCGCGCGGCACGGGGCGCGTGAGTTCGCGGGTGAGCGGGCGGGAGTTCACGGCTCCATTCTGGCGGTTCGCCACCCCCGCGGGGTGGCAAGCCCGTTATTTGCGCGGGGCGAGGGCCGACTTGCCCATGTAGGCAGCGGTGTCTCCGAGAAGTTCCTCGATGCGCAGAAGTTGGTTGTACTTCGCGACGCGGTCGCTGCGCGCAGGTGCACCGGTTTTGATTTGCCCGCAATTCGTGGCAACGGCGAGATCGGCGATCGTGGAGTCCTCGGTTTCGCCGCTGCGGTGGCTCATCACGCTGGTGTACGAATGGCGCGTCGCCAGTTCGACCGTGTCGAGCGTTTCGGTGAGCGAGCCGATTTGGTTCACCTTCACGAGGACGCTGTTCGCGACACCACGGTCGATGCCCATGCGCAGACGACGGGCGTTGGTGACGAACAGGTCGTCGCCAACGAGCTGCACTTTCGAGCCGACCTTTGCGGACAGCGCCGACCAGCCTTCCCAGTCGTCTTCGGCCATGCCGTCTTCGATGGAGACGATCGGATACCTGTCAACGAGGCCCGTCCACCAATCGGCGAGCTCGGTCGACGACATGACCTTGCCCTCGCCGGTGAGGTGGTACTTGCCGTCGCGGAAGAGTTCGCTCATCGCCGGGTCGAGGGCGATCGCGATGTCCTCGCCGGGCGTGCGACCCGCGCGCTCGATCGCTTCGATGAGAACCTTGATGGCTTCCTCGTTCGATGCAAGGTTCGGGGCGAAGCCACCCTCGTCGCCCACGGCGGTGGCCAGGCCGCGATCGGCCAGCACCTTTTTCAGCACGTGATACGTCTCGGTGCCCCAACGCAGCGCCTCGGAGAAACTGGCCGCACCGACGGGCATGATCATGAATTCCTGCAGGTCGATGTTGTTGTCGGCGTGGGCGCCACCGTTGATGACGTTCATCATCG
>VFQT010001035.1_pt1 | contig 36428 bp, 30 predicted proteins | sample 3512381 | NCBI WGS metagenome assembly VFQT01 (sample SAMN10412376, study PRJNA504923) | tailings metagenome | isolation source: Relicate 2 Philex TSF3 active mining site | place: Philippines: Tuba, Benguet | collected 2017-08-29 | reverse complement strand
TTGCCGGGAAACTCACCCTACCGTGCTACTGACCCACTGGAAGTAACGAGGAACCATTTTAGAATTGGAGAAAACGGGGCCGTACCAATAACTGTTAGCAACTATACTTGTGAAGATGAAAATCGTCAAGGCGGCGGAATCACCAGTCAAACCTCAAAATTAACCATTCGGATTTCCAACAAGCTGGATGGAAATGCAACCGAAGTTAAAAACTTCATTGGTAAAAATCAAGAGTTGATCGCAGTCTGTGATTTTCAGGGGCAAGTTCTTCCAAGAAAATGTGAGCGTGAAAGCGATTACCTTATATACACCGCATCAGGCCCTGTAATAAAAGATGGATCTGCTGCTGATTTAAAATACCTAAAAACAGTTGGCACCACCGGCTCCTTTCGATCTAAAGAGTTGAATATTCCAACAGGTGCTTATCAAGATTTTATTATTAACTCCGCAACGGGACTATCCCCGACAAGCCTCAGAGGCATGGTTTTTACTAACTTTTCCGTGATCGATCTCACCGTCAGAACAGATGGCTATAAAACTACCGCACAATGAGCGAAGCATCAGGCGTTTTTCGAAAATGGGGAACCCTTCTGGGTTTCGCTCTTGGAGTCTGTTTGATTGGATATTTAACACAAAAGCCAGCCAAAGAAAATCGGAATACAGAAAATAAATCCATATTAAACAATCTAACACCGATTGATTCACCTCTGTCATCCAACATCAAAAACCCCTCGGCAGTCACCCATCGCCCAGTCGCTACCCACATCTCCATTCAAGCCCTGAATATCGAGGCAGGCATTCGCGAGCGATATCAGGAGCTCTTCAACGAAATACCCGAGGCGAATCTGTATTTCGAATTCCTGTCGAAGAGTGGGATTCCGGAGCAGTTCCAGTGGCGAGCCTTTCGAGTGCTCCATGATTTTACTCTCCGGCTTGGTGAGCAAGATCGTGAGATCGAGACCCTCAAATCACGATTGTCTGAGAAGGAATCCATGTCCGACGGCAACACCGATCCCGCCGGCGCATCAGAACTCGATTCCATCAAACTCGAGATAAAGACGGCCATCGAACATCGACGTTGGTTTCAGGAAAAGGGGTATGAGGCCCTGCGGCGGTTTCACCCTCAACTCCGTGATGAAACTCTCGCCACACTCTTCCGGTTTCGACCCCAAGAAATCCCTTTCACTCTACCCCACGTGGAGCAAGGGGACGTTTTCTTGGGCGTAGGCCCGTGATGGGAATGGGTTCGGAAGCAACGATCGCCAGAAGACTCACCGACGATTGGATCGGGGAGCATCAAAATCGAACGCTACATATCGAGTAAATCGGTCAGTGGGCCAGCGCCTCGAGGATGCTGGCGGCTATCGGGTGCGTCTTGATCGGAACACGGCCGTCGCGGTCAGGAATCCCATCAGCATCACACCCGGCGTGAGCCATGGCACGGAGTGTTTTAGGCTCCGCGAGGCTTACGCTCGTCGAGAGTGCCACCCGACGGTCTCATCCGACGACTCCCATGAGATCTGCAGGACGAATGGGATATTCTGCCAACCGGGGGCTAATCGATGCTCTCAATGTGCTGCTTCGTCTCGGTCGGGTCCCGATTGACGGGGCTCGGGGCGCTCGCGAATGCTCGCGTTCATGATCCCTATCCGCGCCGCGGGTCCCCTCGCCTCTCTGATCGCGTCGTTGTTGTTGGCCTCGGCGGTGCGAGCAGAATCCCCCAAGCTCCCCGGCGTGGGAGCGGCTCTTCAGGAGCAAGTCGACCGCCACGAGATCGCCGGCGCGGTCACCATGGTCGTCTCGAAGGATCGAGTGCTGCACCTCGAGAACACCGGACTCGCCGATGTGGCGGCCCGTAAGCCGATGCAGGCCGACACGGTGTTCTGGATCGCCTCGATGACCAAGCCGATCACGGCCACCGCCGTGCTCATGCTCCAGGACGAGGGCAAGCTGGACGTCCACGATCCGGTCGCCAAGTACCTGCCCGAATTCGCGAATCTCAAGACGCCCTCCGGCCAGCCGGCGAACCTGACGCTGATCCAAATCCTCACCCACACCTCCGGACTCGGCGAGGCTGGCGGACCGGCCGCCCGCGAGGCGAAGACGCTGGCCGACCTCGTTCCCCAGTGGTTGGCCGCTCCGATGCAATTCGAGCCGGGCAGCCGATGGAGCTACTGCCAGAGTGGCATCAACGCCGCTGGCCGCGTGGTCGAGGTGGTCAGCGGGATGAGCTTCGACACCTTTCTCCAGAAACGCCTCTTCCAGCCGCTGGGTATGAAGAGCACCACGTTTTATCCAGGTGCCTCGGAACGCGCCCGTCAGGTCACCGCCTACGCCAAGAACGCGACGACCGGATCGCTCGAAGCTGTGCCTCCCCGACCGGAGTTCGGCCCCCGCGATCGTCCGCCTCAGGGCAACGGCGGCCTCTATTCCACGGCCGAGGACTATGGCCGGTTCTGTCAGATGCTGCTCGGCGGCGGCCGGTTCCAGGGCGTGCGCTACCTGAGCGAGGCGTCGATGAAACTCCTGTCCACGCCCCAAACGCCCGAGACCCTGCCCACGGGCTTTTTCCAGAACGACACCTACGGTCGGCGCGGGCTGAACTACGGATGGGCCCTCGGCACCTGTGTGCTCAAGGCCCCGCATGACGGAGTGCCCGCCATGCTCTCGCCCGGCACCTTCGGCCACGGCGGCGCCTGGGGAACGCAAGCGTGGGTGGATCCCGTCAAAGGCGTCGCCTACGTGCTGATGGTCCAGCGCTCCAACTTTCCCAACAGCGATGCGAGCGAAGTCCGCCGCGTCTTCCAACAGGCCGCGGCCAAGGCCCTGACGCCCCGATAGCAACCCGCACCTTCAGGTCCGGCCCGCACCTTGCCACGGCTTCGGTGCCCCAACGCCCCGACGACCCAATCGTGATTATTTCCTTCAATGACGAAGAGACGCGACGCCTGCATGAAACCGGATCGAGCCGACGGTTTTCCGCATTCGCTCGCATCGCACTCCGCAAACTGATCCAACTGGATGCTGCCGGACAGCTTTCCGATCTGAGGGTGCCCCCTGGAAATCGACTCGAGGCACTCAAGGGAGACCTCCAGGGAAAGCATTCCATCCGCATCAATGACCAATGGCGGATTTGCTTCCGATGGGACGGCTCCGATGCCAGCGAGGTGGAAATCTGCGACTACCATTGACACCCCCTTGTAACGTCATACGCTATAGATCATGAATCCGGTCACCCCTGGCGAAATCCTGCTGGAAGAGTATTTGATCCCTCTGGGGATTTCGCAGAACGCCCTGGGTCGCGCCCTCGGTGTTTCCCCCCGCGCCATCAACGAGATCGTCTTGGGAAAGCGCTCCATCACGCCGGAGATGTCGATGAAGTTGGGCAAATGCTTCGGCCAGACCGCGGAGTTCTGGTTCCGGGTACAGAGCAACTGCGACTTCCGGGATTTGCGCCAGCGGGAGCGCGCACTCACCGCCCAGGTGCAGCCACTGGCCTTGCTGAAGGCGGCCTGAACGTGGTCTGAACGTGGCCTGCGAGCCCCGGGGATTGGGGCTCCATCGCATGGGCTGGAATAACCTCAACCCCCCAGGCCCGAGACCGTGTGGATCTCGATCAGGCCGAACTCGTTCCAGCGGCCGTTCTTGAGCTCCTGTTGGCGGGCCTTGGCCAGAAAGAGTCGACTGCCGTCGGCGCTGAAGCGGGTGTCGGTGATCCGGTGCTTGGCGTCGATGCTGAAGCGATTGCGACCGGTGGCGGCGTCGAAGAGAGCGAGGTTCCAGGTGCCTTGGAACAAGCGCCCCGCCATGACGAAGTGCTTCCCATCCGGGTGGAATGCCAAGGCCTCCATCAAGCCCTGCCCGCTCTCGCCCTCGTGGGTCTGATCAAGCTTCTTGCCGGTCTTCCAATCGAAGGACTGCCACCGCTGGACGCCATTGCCGGCCATGGGATCCCGCATCGGCCCCATGCCGGCGGCATACAGCCGCTCGCCGTCGGGCGAAAACTCGAGGGCGAAGACCCCGCCGAGAAAATGGTGGCTCTTGATGATGCCCCAACTGGTCAGGTCGTCGGTCTTCCACTGCGAGACCACCCGACCGCTCTCCAGATCCCATACGGCGACCTCGCCCATCAGGTTGCCGGCGGCGACGCGGCGACTGTCCGGGCTGAAGGCCACCGCCTGCACCGGCGGCAGGAAGTCCCAGGAATGCTTCAGCGCGCCGGTCACCGCATCATACACGCGCACCGACGGCTCGGTGCCGGGAGCCGGGTCGTACTTGTAGCTGCCGGCTCGATACTGACCGGTGACGCTCGCCACCCAGCGTCCATCAACCGACGCCGCCAAGTCCCACGACCAGAACCGGTGGGCCTGGACCGATCGGAGTTCTTTCCCGGAGGCCAAATCCATCCAGTGCAAGACGCCGTCGTAGCCTGCCGACACCAGTTGCTGGGTTCCCGGCAGCACGGCCACGCCACTGGCGTAACTGTCGTGGCGACCGAGGGCGAGCGCCTCTCCGGTCTCAACCGTCACCCGTTGGACCGAGCCGTCGAGACACGCGGCAAACAAGGTCTTCCCGTCCGGAGTCGATTCCAGAGCCAGGACCGCCGAAGGGAGTTGGATTTCCTTCGCCTTGGTGAGCTTGGGCTCTGCGGGCGGAGTCGGTGACGACTTGGGATCGGTGTCAGCCATGGTGGGCGATGTCCCAATCGGGTTGAATGGGTTGAATGAAACGCGTCACACCAAGACCTCCCGGATGGGTTCGGCTCGGTCTTCGACACGGCGGAAACTCGGCAAATCTCCGATGTCGTACAGAGCGTAGGGATCAATGCCCAAAGCGGAGAAAATTGTCGCAAAGAGGTTCTTCTCGTTGAAGGCCTGGCCATCCACCTCAGCCCCTTCGGCATCGGTGCCGCCCACCACCACGCCCCGCTTGATCCCGCAACCGGCGAGCATCAGCGACCAAGCCTTGGAATAGTGGTCGCGACCCCGAGCCTGATTGAGCCAGGGCGTGCGACCGAATTCTCCCATGGCCACCACGAGGGTGGAATCAAGCATGCCCCGCTGCTCGAGGTCGGTGATCAACTGGAAGATCACGTTGTCGAGCTCCGGCGTGAGCATTTGGTAAATCTCGTTGTGGAACACGTGGCTGTCCCAAGGCATGCCGTTGGAGACCATCACAAAGGGCGCGCCATTCTCGACCAAGTGCCGGGCTTGAAGCGTGTGCTGAGCGAAGGCTCCAGGACCGTAGCGTTCGCGATCCTTGGCCGGGAGCTTTTCGAGGTCGAAGAGGTCGGCACAGCTCATCAGCCCCTTGACCCGCTCGAACACCGCATTCTGCGAGGCGGCGGCGGCCGATTTGCGGTCGTTCTCGTACTTCCGCGTGAGGAACCGTCGCAGGGCGTTGCGCGACTCGTGATCCTCGGCCGACAACTCGGCCTGCCGCAGCACGTTCTCGATGCGATAATCGCCCCCGATGCGGACCGGCCCATACTGCGCCCCCAGCCATCCGGCCCAGTTGCCCGCCTTGAATTCCTTGAACTCGTTCCCCTCGGGACACGGGTCCAGCAGGATGAAATTGGGCACCGGATTGTCGAGATGCCCCAACTGCTGGGCCAACACCGACCCGAGCACCGGGCGCACGAACGGCGGCCGTGGTGCCGAGCCCCGATTGAGCAAGTTGATGCCCTGCAGATGCTCGTTCTGGTCGGTCTTCATGCAGCGGACCACGGCCAATTTGTCGGCGATGGTGGCGCAGCGGGACATCAGGCTGCTGAAGTGGACGCCCGGAAGCTTCGTGGGGATCGACCGAAACGGGCCGGCACTGATGCGTCCCGGTTTGGGATCCCACGTCTCGAATTGGCTCGGCGCACCACAAAGCCACAGGAGAATGCACCGCTTGGCGGTGCGCTTGGCTTGTTGGGCAAAGGCCGGCAGCGAAAAAAGACCCGCCCAACTGCCGAGCGACACCGTTCCGGCCGCACCCAAGCCGGTGAGGAACTTCCGCCGGTGCAGGGCGTGATCGGGTTGACCGCAGGTGGCACCGGCCATTCCGGGGGTGAGGGTGTGCGGGTCTGGTGGCGGTGTCATGACGTCAGTGGTTCACCTGGAATTCCGCCCCGGACAACAATGCCCACAGGAACTGCGACCGACCGCCCTGCCCCGGATGCTCTTGGAGATAGGCCACGCTGGCCCGCAATTCGTCGCGATCTGGATTACGACCCAACACGGCCTGGAAGGCGGTCTTCACCCGGGTCGGATCATCGGCCAAGCCCGCCAAGCGTTCTGCCAGGTTGCCCGATCGCGGTTGGAGCAGCGATTCGAGGACCGGAGAGTTCGAGAGGAACAAGGCCTGCTGGAGCGTGGCGTTGTATTCGGGCGCGAACAGGTTGGGGAAATCGCGAACCAAGGCTCGCTGGAGCGACGTGGGGTCGACGGTCACCGAGGCTGCCGGCGATTTCGCATCGGCCTTCCAAGGACCGGCCGCCAAGATCAACGAACGGGCCAGTTGCTCGGCCGACAGCGGCTTCTCGATGGCCCGGGCGAAGGCCTCATCGGGCGGAGCTTTGCCGGGCGCGGGACGCGAATCGAGTTGGTAGGCTTGAGAGAGCACCAAATTGCGGATCAATCGCCGCAAGTCGTAGCCGCTGCGCTCGAAGTCATGGGCCAACCAGTCCAGCAGTTCGGGGTGACTGGGAGCATGCTGGGAATCCATGAGGTCCACCGGATGCACCAATCCACGGCCCAGGAACATGGCCCACACGCGATTCACCGCCGCCCGGGCCAGCAACGGGTTGTCGCGAGTCACGGCCTCGGCCAAGGCCTCCCGGCGCGAAAACTGCGGCTCGGCCGGCGCGGGCGGGCGCTCCTTGTTCTTCGGCGGCGGCACCCGGTACTTCTCGGGCGCATCCACTTCTTTGATCCCGTCAGCGGGCCAGGGCTCGTCGACGGTGCGACCATTGAAAAACACCAACCGAGCCTGCTGGGACTCTTTCTTGAGATTGGCGAAGCTCACGAACCCGCCGATGGCCGATTCGGCCAAACCGAAGCCCGCTTCGGATTCCACGTTCTTCGACCGATTGAAGGCCGCGACCATGCCCCAGTAATGGGCCTGCTTGATCTCGCGGGCCACCATGTGGTCGTGGCATTGGGCGCACCCGATTTGCAGGCCGAAGACCAGCGGGGCCACCGCCTCGGCCATGGCCTGCGGATTGTTCTGCCGCTCGTAGAGGAATTGCACCAGGCCGCGCTGCTCCGGCTTCGCGGGCCGGGCCACGATGAGATCGCGCACCATCGCATCCCACGGGCGATTCTCGCGGAACGAAGTTTCGAGGAACTCGTACCAACGGTGATCGCGACGCTGGGCCTCGGCGTTGCCCGTCGGGCGTCCCATCCACAGCACATCGAACATCTCCCGGAGATGCCGCGGATGCTCGGGATGAGCCAGCAATCCATCGACGGTGGTTTCACGCCGCTTCCGGGCGGGCAGTCGTTGAAAACGAGCCACCTCCTCTTCGGTCGGGATCCGCCCCACGAGATCCAAATGGATGCGCCGCAGCCAAGTGGCATCGTCCGCGCGAGCCGCAGGCCGCACCTTGCGGGCCTTCCAACCCCGCTCCAGAAATCCATCGATCACCGCCGATGGGGCCATACCGGCCGGAGGCACCCACAAGGGTTTGCGCACCGCCACCGCGCCCGTGGCCAATGAGGGCGATGAATTCGACGCCGATTCGGAGGACGCGGACGCGGCGGGCTTGGCCTCCAGTTTTTCGATACCGGTTCGGATTAGCGCCATCTGATCGTCCGACAACTGCTTCTTCGGCGGCATGTGCGGGTCGGCTCCCGGCTTGAGCAGCAGGTACAGGCTGCTCTCCTCCGGACGGCCCGGAACGAACCCCGCCCCTCGGTCACCCCCGCGCAAGGCGTTCTGAAAGGTCGAGAGGTCCAGCCGGCTCTTGGAGCGGGTGGGGCTGTGGCATTCGACACAATGCTCTTTGAGAATGGGCTCGACATGATCGGCCCAAAAATCGGCCGCCGAGAGCCGCATCCCGATAAACCCCAGCGCCACCGCCCCGCGCAGCAGCAGCGAGGAAGACCAGCGAGACCATCGACTCGATTGGAGGCGGAACAGGGGCACGGCGATGGCGCAAGGCTAGGCCCCCGAAGAGACCGATCGCAAGCTCCGCCGATTCTCTGGACCGTCGGCGGAGTTCCATTCCGGCAGTCGCAGGGACAGGCTGATTTGCGGGAAGCGACTCCGGGTTTAGCGTGGCCGCCTAGAATGAGTACCCCTGCGTCTCCCGGTCCACGAACCTGGTTCATCACCGGCTGCTCCTCCGGCTTCGGTCGGGCCATCGCCGAAGCGGCCCTCCAGGCGGGGGATCGCGTGGTGCTGACCGCCCGGGATGTCTCGCGCATCGAATCCCTCGCAGCGGTCGCGCCCGAGCAGGCGCTGGCCGTGGCGCTGGATGTCACTAAGGAAGACCAGATCCAGGCGGCCCTCGAGGCGGCCATCGCCCACTTCGGCCCCTTGGACGTCGTGGTCAACAACGCCGGCTACGGCCTGATCGGGGCCATCGAAGAATGCCAACCCGACCAGATCCGACGCTGCGTGGAGACCAATCTGTTCGGCACGCTGAATGTCATCCGGGCCGTGCTCCCGCACCTGCGGACGCAACGCTCCGGGCACATCGTCAACATCAGCGCAGCGGCGGCCATCTCCAATTACGCCGGGTTCGGCGTCTACGGCGCGGCCAAAGCGGCGGTCGAAGCCCTCTCGGAAAGCCTGCGCGCCGAGACCGCCCACCTCGGCCTCCGGGTCACCCTCGTGGAACCCGGCCCTTTCCGCACCGACTTCATCGGGCGTTCCCTGGAGCCGGTTCCCCAACGCCTGCCCGACTACGACCGGACTTCCGGCAAATTCGCCCAATTCCTCAAGGTCATCGACGGCAAGCAACCGGGCGATCCGGCCCGGGCGGCCCAGGCGATCGTCGCCATGGTGCATGCGGGCAATCCCCCGTTCCGGATGCCGCTGGGACGCTACGTGGTGAAGAAACTGCGGGACCGTGCGGCCGAGATGACCCGCCTGGCCGACGAGCAGGAATCCGCCGCCATCGCCGCCGATTTCCCCACCGGCGGATGAAGGCCACACCCGCCACCCTGGTTTCACACGGCTGCCGCCGCCTGATCGTCATTCTGGGCGACCAGTTGGATGCTCAATCGGCGGTCTTCGACGACTTCGATCCGGAACACGACCGGATCTGGATGGCCGAAGTGGCCGACGAATCCACGCAAGTGTGGAATTCGAAGGCACGGATCACGATGTTCCTGGCGGCGATGCGGCATTTCCGGAACCAGCTTCGGGATCAGGATTGGCCCGTGATGTATCGCGAGCTGCAACCCACAGGCGCCCGCTGGGAGTTCGCGAATGCCGACACGCCGCTGAAATTGCCCGACGGTGGTGAAAGCCTCGCCGAGCAACTGTCCCACTCGCTGGCCGCGCTGCATCCCCGGGAAGTCCATGCCGTCGACCCGGGCGAATGGCGGCTGCGACAGGCGCTCACAGAAGCGGTCCGGAAGGCCGGAGTGCCCTGGGTGTCCCGGCCCGATCGCCACTTCCTCTGCACCCCGGAGGAGTTCACCCGACACGCCGGAGGCCGCAAACAACTGCGGTTGGAGTTCTTCTATCGGGAGATGCGGCAACGGACGGGCTTCCTGATGGACGGAAGCGAACCCGTCGGAGGCCAGTGGAATTACGACGCCGACAACCGGGAGTCGTTCGGTCGCGCAGGTCCGGGCTTTGTGCCGGCACCGCGGCGATTCCCCCCGGATGCGGTGACGCTCGGAGTCCTCGAACTGGTGCGAAGCCGTTTCGCGTCCCATCCCGGCTCGGCGGACGCCTTCGACTGGCCCCTCACCGCCGAGGACGCCGAACTGGCCCTCGCCGAGTTCATCGAGCACCGCTTGCCCGAGTTTGGTCGGCTGCAAGATGCCATGTGGTCGGGGGAACCCTGGTTGTATCACTCTCGCCTGAGTGCGGCACTCAACCTCAAGTTGCTCCACCCCCGAACCGTTCTGCAGGCCACCGAAGCGGCCTATCGCGCGGGTCGGGTGCCGTTGGCCGCCGCCGAAGGATTCATCCGGCAGATCCTCGGATGGCGGGAATACGTACGGGGCGTGTACTGGCACCTGATGCCGGGCTACCTCGAGCGGAACGCCCTCGGGGCCGACCAGCCGCTGCCGGGCTTCTACTGGACCGGCGACACCGAGTTCAACTGCCTGCGCCATGCCCTGAGGCAGACGCTCGATCTGGGATACGCCCATCACATCCAACGACTGATGGTCACCGGCCTGTTTTCGTTGCTGGTGGGGGTGCACCCCAAGGAAATCCACGCTTGGTATCTCGCGGTGTATGTGGACGCGGTGGAATGGGTGGAATTGCCCAACACCGTGGGCATGTCGCAGTACGCCGACGGCGGGGTGATGGCCTCGAAGCCTTACATCGCCACCGGCAAGTACATCCAGCGGATGTCGAACTACTGCCAGGGATGCCAGTTCGACCCGGCCCAGGCCACCGGCCCCAAGGCCTGCCCCTTCACGACGCTCTACTGGGATTTCCTGCAACGCCATCAAGCCCTGCTGGCTAAAAATCCGCGCATGAGCCTTCAGGTCCGCAATTTGACGCGGCTCTCGGCCGATGCGCTGGCCGCCATCGGGCAGGAGGCGGGCCAACTGCGGGCGAGATTGGCAATGCCAACCTCGACCCCATCGACCCCATCGACCCCATCGACCCCACCGGCCCACACCGGGACCGCGGCGCGGTTGTAGGGCACCAACGCAGAGCCCCGATAGGAAGCCCAGATCGAGCACCCTTGGTGCACCGAAGCGGGGCGACGCCCGAGTCTGAGGCGCCGCCCCGCCGGGCATGATCCGGCCTTGCGAATCAGCGTTCGGCCTTGTCCATCTTGGCCGTGGTCTTGCCGGTCTTGGCGACCGGCTTGTCGTACTTGCCCCCGGCGCTGGCCCTCACGAGCGCCTCGCCACCCGATTCGGTCTTCTGGAGCATGCCGCGGAGGTAATCGCCCGGCTTCACGTCTTCCAGCCGGATGACGGTTCCGTCGCGCTCCAGGAGGCTGTCGGCGCCGACTTCGATGGGCCGGGTTCCGGACTTCTTGGCCACCATGATGGCCTTGCCTTCGACGGCAGCCACCTCGCCCCGGAAAGGATAGGTGGATTTGCGGGCCGCGATCCGTTGGGTCTCACCCGCTTTGGCGGACCCACCCGAGACGGTGGCTTCGGCGGCGGCGAGTCGGCCGGCGACGCCCAGGCAAACGAGGCTCAGGGCGAGGGTGCGGAGGATGGAGTTTTGGAGTGTCTTCATGTCGGTCTGTTGTTGTTGCTGTTGTTGGTTTTTGTTGTGTGTCGATCCACCCGACACCGGGTGGCTGTGGATGGATTCGCAGACCGATCGGCGGTTCTTTCAAAGAATCTGCGCCGGAATAGTTCCAGGCCGGGGGTGGGCGTCTTTCGGGTCACCGGGCGCCTGCCCGTGGAGGCGCAACGGAACGCGTGAGGGGCGAGAGACGCCGGAAATCCATCACACCGATGATACCCACAGACCAAGTAGACCAAACAAGCCGTTGACAAGGCGGCCCGAGACACCGTATCAAGTTCGCCTTTTCTAGGAACCGATTATGCCGAATACGAAGTCCGCCGAGAAACGCGTCCGCAGCAGCGCCCGCAAGGCCGCGCGCAATCAGTCCGTGAAGTCGAGTGTGAAGACCTTCGAGAAGAAGTTTTTGACCCTTGCGACCGAAGGCAAGCTGGACGAGGCCAAGGCTGCTCTCTCCGTGGCGACCTCCGCCTATGCCCGCGCCGCCAAGGGTGGCGTGCTCAAGCGCGAAACCGCCAGCCGCAAGGCCTCCCGCCTGCAGCTGCACTTCAACCGCGCCGCTGCCGCCAAGACCGCCGCTCCGAAGGCCTGAGTCTCGGTTCGGGACTTCGTTCGGAACTCGTTACCGATCGTCCCCAATCCTCGGCTCCCCTCGCGCGGCACGGCTGTCGGAATGCTCGGTTCTCCGGCCTGTCTTCACGGATGGGTCTGAATAGGAATCGGCAACGGCTACCGACCTTCCCTTCAGCAATTCGAGGTCAAACGACAAAAACGGCACCCCAAGGTGCCGTTTTTGTCGTTGATGGGGTCGTATCCGTCAGGCCTCCCCCAGCCGACGTTTCAACCCGATCAGGGGCCGATCACGACCAAACCGCTCTCGGCCTCAGGCCTTGCGAATGCAGGCGTAGGCGTTGTGGTTGTGGATGCTCTCCTGATTTTCCGCCTCCACCTGATACCAGAGGATGTCCGGATGCTCATTGAGCCGTAGGGCCACGTTGCGGACCAGATCTTCCACAAACACCGGGTTCTCGTAGGCCCGCTCGGTCACGGCCTGCTCGTCGACCCGCTTCAGGAGCGAGTACATCTCGCTGGAACCGCACGATTCGATCCAGCGGATCAGGTCTTCGATCCAGATGAGTTTGGTGGAGCGGATCTGCACGGTGACCTCGCCGCGTTGATTGTGCGCTCCGTACCGGCTGATGGCCTTGGAACAGGGGCACAGGGTGGTGACGTTGGCTTTGACCGTCAGCACGAAGTCCAACTGGTCGCCCGTCAGAGAGGCATCGAACGCCACTTCGTAGTCCATGACCCCCTCCTTGCCGGATACCGGGGCTTTCTTGGTCAGAAAGAACGGAAACCGCATCTCGAGGTGGGCGGCATGCGCCTGGAGACGGGTCTGCATGGCCTTGAGGATGTCGGGGATGTTCTCCACATGGATGACCGAACCATGGGCATTGAGCACCTCGACAAACCGGCTCATGTGGGTGCCTTTGAACTCCTCGGGCAGATCCACGAACAGTCCCAGCGTGGCCACGGTGTTCTGCAACGCATGGGCCTTGTCGCGGATCTGCACCGGGAACCGCAGGTTGCGGACGCCCACCTTGTCGATGCGCAGTTGCCGGTGATCACGCTCGCTCTGCTTGTCGGTCATGGCCGGCGCCGGGGTTGGGGCCGGGCCTCCCGAAGGAACCGGAGCTTGGACTGTTTCGGAGTGTTCTTGAGTCAACGCTGCAGATCCTATCACCATGAAATCATCAGGCAAAAAAAGATTCAGGTGACTTTGAGCGAAGCGTGTTGTGTATGAAAACCATCCGACTGTTCGTCGCCGCCCTCCTGGGAAGCCTCCTCGGCCTCGCCGGCGACTCCCCGCGTTTCAAGGTCGTCACCTACAACGTGGAGAATTACCTCGTGGAACGATCGGGCACCCGGGCCCCGAAACCCGAGGCCGCCCGCCGCAAGGTCTCTGAAACTCTGGCCGCACTGCAGCCCGATGTGCTGGCGCTCCAGGAGATCGGCCCCACCAACGCCCTGTTCGAGCTCCAGGCCCGCCTCAAGCAGGCCGGACTCGATCTGCCTCACTGGGAACATGTCGCCGGCTACGACACCAACATCTTCGTGGCCGTCCTAAGCCGGTTCCCGATCGCCGAACGCCGCCCTCATTCGCAGGAGAGCTTTTTGCTCGAGGGGCGTCGTTTCCGCACCAGCCGCGGGTTGCTGGAGGTAGATCTGGAGGTGAGTCCCTCCTACCGCTTCACCCTCTTCACCGCGCACCTGAAATCCAAGCGGGTCATCGGTGCCGCCGATGAGGCCGAGATGCGCGAACAGGAGGCCCGGGCCCTGCGACGTCTGGTGGAAACCCGACTCGCCGCCGACCCCAAGGCCAATGTGCTCGTCTGCGGCGATTTCAACGACACCAAGGACAGCCCGGCTCTCAAGGCCCTGTTGGGCCGCTCCGGCCATCGTCACCTCTTCGACACCCGACCCGTCGAACGCAATGGCGATCAGGCCCCGCCCGAGAACTCGCGCTGGGATCCACGCCATGTGAGCTGGACCCACTTCTACGGCAAGGAGGACACCTACAGTCGCATCGACTACATCCTGCTGAGCCAAGGCATGGCCCGGGAGTGGCGCCGTGAGGGCAGCTACCTGCCCACGTTGCCCGACTGGGGAATCGCCTCGGACCACCGACCCGTGCTGTGCGAGTTCGACGCCGCCGACCGTTGAACGGGTCGCGGCGCGGGTCCACTTCGTCGTGGGCGGGCAGAAACCGCCGTTGTCGAGCGAACCCGGGTCGCTCAGACTCCGGGGCATGTCACACCGGGTCACGCGCTCTTGGGCGGAGCAGTTGCGCAACGCCGTGCCGTTGGGTTTGGGGCAAACCAAGCCCAAGCATTTCCGCGACATGGCCGACATCGTCTGGCGCAACCGCGACAACCTCGGCTATGCCTTCAAGGTGCTCACACGCGGCGTGTGCGACGGCTGCGCCCTCGGCGTGGCGGGCCTGCACGATTGGACCATCGAGGGGCCCCATCTCTGCATGACGCGGCTCAATCTGCTGCGTCTCAACACCATGCCCGCCTTCGATCCGGGTCTCTTGGCCGACGTGTCGAAACTCCAGGGAAAGTCCAACGCCGAACTGCGCGAACTCGGTCGCCTCCCCTGCCCCATGATCCGCGAGGCCGGTGAGGCCGGCTTCAGGCCGATCACCTGGGAGGCGGCGCTGGATCGCCTCGGTTCCCGGATCCGGACCATCGACCCCCGACGTCTGGCCTTCTTCGTCACGGCCCGCGGGGTGACCAACGAGGTGTATTACATGGCCCAGAAGGCGGCGCGATTCCTGGGCACGCCCCACGTCGACAACGCCGCCCGGCTTTGTCACGCCCCCAGCTCGGGCGCCATGAAACACGCGCTGGGCTACGCCGCATCGACCTGCTCGTACAAGGACTGGTACGGCACCGACCTCATCGTCTTCTGGGGAGCCAACCCGGCCAACGACCAACCGGTCACCACCAAGTACCTCCACGAGGCCAAGGAACTCGGGACTCAGGTGGCCCTGGTCAACCCCTACCTGGAGCCGGGCATGAAGCGCTACTGGGTCCCCAGCACCGCGCAATCGGCCCTGTTCGGCACCGCCATCGCCGACTGGTGGTTCCCGGTGACCCAGGGCGGCGACATCGCCTTCATCTCCGGTGTGCTGAAGATCCTCATCGAACGCGGGTGGGTGAACCGCGAGTTCATCGAACAGCACACCGGCGGATTCGAGGCGCTGAAGGCCTCGGTGGCCGCGATGGAGTTCGATGCTCTGGAGCGTTCGGCCGGGTTGCCGCGGTCCTCCATGGAAGAATTCGCCGAACTCCTGCATCGATCGCCACGGGCGGTCTTCGTGTGGAGCATGGGCATCACCCAGCACAGCTACGGGGGCGACGCCGTCAGCGCGGTGCTGAACCTCGGTCTGGCGATGGGGTATGTGGGGCGTGAGAAAACCGGCCTGATGCCCATCCGCGGCCACAGCTCGGTCCAGGGCGGCGCCGAGATGGGGTGCTACTCCACGGCCCTACCCGGCGGCAAGCCGCTGAACGAGGCCAACGCGGCCGAGTTGTCGCGGCACTACGGATTCCCGGTGCCCGCGGAGCCGGGGATGACCGCCGTGGACATGGTCGAGGCCTGTGAGCGCGGAGAGTTGGAGGTGTTCTACAACGTGGGGGGCAATTTCCTGCGGACCCTGCCCGACCCCGATCGCGTGGCCCGGGCACTGGAGTCGGTTCCGATCCGGGTCCATCAAGACATCCTGCTGGCCGACCAGATGCTGCTGCCGGCCCGCGAGGCGGTGATCCTGTTGCCGGCCAAGACCCGCTACGAGCAGGACGACGGCGGCATCGAAACCACCACCGAACGTCGCATCGCCTTCAGCCCCGAGATTCCCCGTCAGGTGGGCGAAGCCCGCGCCGAATGGAAAATCCTCCGCGACGTGGCGGCGGCGGCCCGGCCCGAACAGGCGGCCCTGCTCGGGGGAGCCGACGGCTGGGCATTGCGCGACGAAATCGCCCGCGTGGTGCCCTTCTACGATGGTTGCCAGCACCTGCGCAAAACCGGGGATGCCATCCAGTATGGCGGGCCTCGACTGTGCGACGACGGCGCCTTCGCCACACCCGACGGCCGTGCCCAGTTCAAGGCCATCGCGGTGCCCACCGCGGCCGTGATCGATCCGGAGACCTCGTGCGGGACACCCACCGGTTGCTCCGGCGGAGAGAGGCCTCGCTTCATGGTCAGCACCCGACGGGGCAAGCAGTTCAACTCGCTGATCTACGCCGAAATCGACCCCTTGACGGGAGCTCCGCGCGACGCCGTGTTCATGAGCGACGCCGATGCCGATCAGATGGGGTTGGTCACGGGCGACCGGATCCGCCTGAAGAACGAAACCGGTCACTACGATGGCCGCGTGTTCATCGCCCCCATCGCTTCGGGCAATCTCCAGATCCACTGGCCCGAGGGCAATGTGCTGCTGCGGGGCGGTCACACCGACCCCAACAGCGGCGTCCCCGAATACAATGCCTGGGCCTCGGTCGAGCGGGCTCCCCGGTGAGGGGCCCGCGCCCCGAGCGGGATCGCCGCTTCGGAAAGCACCCGGCGGCGCGGCCGGCCCGACCGAGCCCATCGCGCCATGCCGGATCAGCGGGCGAGCGCCTCGGATTTCAGAATCAATCCCATCAACTCGTCCTTCAAGACCACGCGACGGCGCTTCAGTTGCTCGGTGCGCTCATCCGAGGCCGGCTCCACCTCGGTTTCGATCCGGACAATCTCCTCGTCCACGGTGTGATACTGGTCGAGCAGGTGCTTGAAGTGGGCGTTGATCGACTTCAGAGCTAGGATGGTCTCTTTGTGTTCGGGGAGATCGACGACGAGGGGGTGATTCAGGATGGATTGCATGAGGGGTGTGGATGGGCGAACCGTCTGGATCGCCCGAGTGGGGCTCCGGTGCTTGCAGGCCACCGGAGGCTCTTCTCTGAGCGGGTTCGTTGGATTCAGAATCGCGGAACCCGGTTGAGCGCGCTCGCCCCACCTTGTCCTGAGGCGGACAAAACTTGCCCGAAACGCCTGCGGCACGCGGTCACCCCGCCTCGCGCCGCGTTCATTTTCCGAGGCAGAACTGGCTGAAAATGGAGTCCAGGAGATCGTCGACGGAGGTCTTGCCCACCACCTCGCCCAGGGCGGTCAGCGCCACCCGGAGTTCGAAGGCCACCAACTCCAACGTCTGGTGCTGCTCGAGGCCCGAACGGGTCTGGAGCACGGCCTCACGGGCCCGCTCGAGCACGCGCTGGTGACGGACACCAATGGCCACGCCGTCGTCGCCCGGGCCCACACCGCCTGAGACCAGGCGCTCCTCGATGGCCTCTTCAAGGGCCTCCAATCCGGCCCCGGTCCGACAACTCACCGGGATCGCCCCGGGCACGGGAAGCGCTCCGGGCAGGTCGCATTTGTTGGCGACGCAGATGCGCCCCTTGCCGGACCAGGCCGTGGCCAACGCCTCCTCTTCGGCACACCACGGCACCGCGGCGTCGACCACATGCAAGATCAACTCGGCCTCGGCGGCGGCCTCGCGACTGCGCCGGATCCCCTCGCGCTCCACGAGGTCGTCGGATTCCCGCAGGCCGGCGGTGTCCACCAGCACCAGCGGAATGCCCCGCACCTGAGCGACTTCTTCGAGCGTGTCGCGGGTCGTTCCGGCCACCGGGGAGACGATGGCCCGATCGTGCCCCAACAGGCGATTGAGCAACGACGATTTGCCCGCGTTGGGCCGACCCACCAGGGCCGTGCGCACGCCGTGCCGCAAGAACCGCCCCTCGCGGGCCGTCCGCAGGAGCGCGTCGATCCCCTCCAGGGCCGTCGTCAGCCGGGCCGACAGCACACGGGTGGTGTCGGGCGTGATGTCTTCGTCGGGGAAATCGATATGGGCCTCGATGTGGGCGAGCACCGACATGAGGGCATCGCGCAAGGTCTCGATGCGCCGCGACAAGGCTCCGGCCAATTGGGCTCGGGCCGTACCCAGAGCCCGGTCGGTCTGGGCGTGGATCACGTCGGCCACCGCCTCGGCCTGGGCGAGATCCATGCGCCCGTTCAGGAAGGCGCGGCAGGTGAACTCCCCGGGTTCGGCCGGTCGGGCTCCCGAGACCAAGAGCGTCTCCAGCACGCGGCGCGTCACGAGCACGCCCCCATGACATGCGACCTCCACGGTGTCTTCGCCGGTGAACGACTTGGGCCCCCGAAACACCGTCACGACCACGTCATCCACGCGAACCCCATCCCGAACGACCTCACCGAAGACGGCCATCCGGGGCTGGAAACCGGAAGGCGGACGCCCGCCGGACGATCGGAGGCAGCGGTCGGCCACGCTCAGTGCCTGTCGCCCTGAAAGGCGCACGACGGCCAACCCACCGGCCCCGGGGGGAGTGGCCACGGCTGCAATCGTATCGGCGGGGTTCATCGATGCCCTGGGAAAACCGGCAATCCTACACGTGTCCGCACGGGCCCTCGGCATTCTCCGCATCGCGCCCCTGAAGCCAGAATCGGGCCTTCTCGTAGCTGCGTTTGTGCAGGTAATGCAACAGGTCGGGCGAGGTCTCCGGAGGCAGGGCCCGGGTGAGTTCGCTCAGGCGCTGCACGATTGGCAGCACGCTGGGCCGTTGACCGCCCGGTGGCAGGGTCGCCGCCGTTTCCAACCGGACCAACTCCTCGAGGATCTGCGATTCCAATGCGGTCATGCGTTCCGGAAAGTGGCGCCAAGGCCGCCTTGGGGTCAAATCACGACCGCGGGCTTCAGCGGCCTCGACCGGCGCGAAGAGTGCCCACCGTGCCGCGAGGGGCCACGCCCCCGGTCACCCGCCGGAGACTCAGTCGGGAGACCCCACCGGACCCAGCGTCGCCCGATACACCCGGAGCCCGTCGGATCCGGATTCGGAGGGCTTGGGGACGGGGAACCACGTCAGACCGGCAAAGGAGCTCATACGCTGAACCGGAGTCCAGGTCTTGAGATCTTCGGAAACGCGCAGCACCGCCTGGGTCTGCGGACTCCACGGACCACTGACTCGGATCCGGTCGCCGGCATCGCGCGAAATCCACTCGACACGGATCGGCGGCGGGGTGTCTTGGACACTGAGGCGGACCTCCTCTTCGGAGGGCACCACCCGCCAGTGAAGCCCCGCCTCCAGCGGCGGCAGCACCAACCGCTCGAACCAGCCATTGAGGCTGTCGGCCTGCACCAATCGCAAGGCCGCTCCGCGAGACAGCGTGACCCCGTCGGCCAGAAGCACTTCCAAGGTGCCGCGCAGCGTCAAGGGGCCTTGCACTTGCAGGGCCGTCTCGGCCTCGCCCGAGGTCTGGCGGACCCGCACCTGGAGGGTTCCGGCCGAGGTCTGGGTCCAATCTCCACGGACCCGGGCGGGCTGCGCCTGATCGACCACCGAAACAGCTCCATTGGTGATGCTGCCGGATACGGTCCCGGCCACCGCGAGAGTCCCGCCGTCGATCATCAATCCGTCGGTCAAGCCCAACTCGCCGCCCTCGACCTGCAACGAGCCACCGGCCTGAACCCATCGCGTCGAGGCTTGAAGCCGCCCGCCGGTCGGCACGCGGATCTTGCCCCAATTGGTGATCCACTCACCGGAGGTCGTCCATCGGGCCGAACCCTGGACATCCAGCAACCCCTGGAGGGCCAGTCCACCCCGGATCTCGGCCAGGCCTGCCCCGGGCTTGACGCGCACCACCCCTCGGGGCGCCAAGACCGCCCGCGTTTCAGGCCATTGCACGACGACCCCCGGGCTGCCCGAGGTGGCCGTCAATTCCATCAGTCCCTCGATCGACGTGACGTTCGTCACCCGCAGGCTGGCCGGACCCAGAGTGTCGTCCGAGGCGACCGCGACCGACAGATCTTCGGGAAACCGACCTTCGAACGACGAGCCTTGAGCCAAGAAGCGGAGTGAGAGTTCCTGGGTCGCATCGGCCTCCACCCGGGCCGACGAGGCCACCAGCAGGGGCTGCGCAAAGACCTTGCCCCCCTCGTAGACGAATCGGCTCTCGTTGTAGAACTCGAATCGGCAGGACGGATCGGCGACACGGATCTCTCCGGAAACCTGTCGGAACACGGCTCCCTTGCCGGTGACTCCGAGTCCCATGTAGGTGGCGGCCTCGATCGGGCCGCGATTGACCCACTCCGCACCGTCGCGGCTGAACAGAAGCACCGATTTGAGAGAAACCAGTCCCTCGCTGGACACGTCACCGTTGATGAACCGCGAACCGCCCGGACCGTATTTCACCAGGATCTCTCCGGTAGAGCCCACCTCGATGCGGCCTGAGCTGAGGTTGATCCCGACCGGTTGGGGCTCGTCGGGGGCTTCGATCCGCAACGTGCCATCGACCCGGAATCCACCGGTCGGCTGGTTCCCGTCATAACCCTGGACCCACCAAAGAGTCCCCTCAGGAATGTCGGCCAATGCGTGAACGGAGGCTCCGCCCGCCACCCACATCACAGCACTGAGCAATAAGAAAAAGCCTGACTGTTCATAAAGCGAAAACTTATGAAAAGGTCGTGACATAGCGGATAGATAAAAACGATTTCAGCTGTCCATCGCACAAATAACGGCATATTGCAGTATGAATCACGAATTGCCGATGAGGCATTCGGTTCAAGACGCACAGCGCCTCCGCTATTCCTAAACTTTTTTCAAACCTGTCCCAGATTCAACCGGAACCCCTCGTCGGCCACAGCCGATCCGGGGTTGCTAGGCTTCGGAATCCGCCCCGCCGAGGAGTCTGTCTCCAGTCTGAGCAGCCCCCCTTCTTTTCGGAGGCTCGCCCGCTTCCCTGAAGTGGCTTCAAACTCAATAACGATCGCGGTTGGGATTCCACATCACCTCGCCGAGGAACTTTTCCTCACGCCCCGGCGTCGGGTTCAACAAGTAGCTGCGTCGGAAGAACTGGGCATGGCCGTCCAAGAAAGCCAGGTTGGCCCCCCCTCGACTCCCCAATCCGTGTCGCAAGGCCAACCGCTCGCTCCGGGCCGCCGGAAACACCCCGTTCCGCGACGGATCGGGGGTGCAGGGTTCCAAGGTCGGACTGAAGGCCTGATCCAGCAGCGAGACCGTGGCCGCGGGGTTGGGCAGCGTGCTCAACGGAGGCATCATCGGATAGTCGTAGCTGTTGCCCTGAACCCCGTTCCGGATGGACGACTGCAGCTTGAGGTCGAGGTTCATGCCGTAACTGAAAAGCCCGAAGGCTCCCCGCTTCATGAAGGCGTCTCCACCGGCGGCACGGGCACCGGCACAATGGAAAAACCCACCTTGTTTGCCAGGAAACGGCCACAATTCGCGCGGATCGGTGGCCGTGGCGTTGGTGGAGAACCCGGCGAACGACCGCTGGCCCAGGAACGGCGGCAGCGCGTTGAACCAGGCCATCGGATCCCGGGGACTGCCAGGCCCTTCCATGGCCCCGGTATCGACCCCGTACTGCCCCCCGCTGTCGGTCCCATCCCGCGGGATGGCATCGCGGGAGTCGGTGGCATACAACTGGATTCCGAGTCCCCATTGTCGCAGGTGGTTCAGGCATTGCACCGAGACCGCCTTGGATCGGGCCGAGGCCAGTCCGGGCAATAGCAAGCCGGCGAGGATCGCGATGATGGCGATCACCACCAGCAGCTCGACCAAGGTGAAGGCTTGAGCGGATTTCCAGATCGAAGTCTGCGGATTGCAGCCCTCTTCCGAGATGCGAGTGTAACACCTGAGTCTCTGCCGATCTGGGGATACGGCCCCTTTGAGACGAAATTCGACTGTTTTCAATCGTTTCAATTAATTCGAGAATTTACCGGTTCACATTGTTTTGTCTAGTTTTGTCTTTTTTATATTACTCGGGATCGAGTTGGTTTGTTCATATGACTTCTTCGTCGTTTTCATGAGTGTCCCATCACCGGGTATCACTGCATCAAGCCACGCTCCTTGGGCCTCTCACTGACCATCGTCAGTCCGGCTCAGAAAGATGAGGTTTTTTTGAGACCATTCCGATTCCGCTGCTCGATATCCCGTGAAACACTCGCAGCCCGAACCCCTGGAATCCGAACTCCGGAAACCGGTTTCCCCAACCGCGGAATCCATGAATCCTCCCCCCGAAGTCGTTCTCGAGCGGTCGGTGCGAAGAGGGGGGGGCCAACCCCTCCACGGAATGTCGATAGACAAAAACCACCCCGAGATCCGTCGTGGTCTTTGAAAATCGCCAACCCCGTGAACTCGGATCCCTCAGGACTGGAAACCCTCTGCCGGCAGCATACGCCGGCGTTGTTCCCGTTCCTGCTGAATCTCACGCGCAACGAGGCCGATGCCCGCGACCTGCTCCAAGACCTCTTCATCTCGCTGGCGCGGCATCCGGAACGCTTCCAAGAGATTCGCGATCCGCGGGCGTTCCTGTTCCGTTCGGCCCACAACTTGGCCATGGATCATCTGCGCAGCCGCGCCTCCCGACTCCGAGCCCATGAGGCCGCGGGACAGGCCCGGGTCGCCCTCTTCGCCGTGCCCGACAACCCCGACGACGCCGCCTATGCCGAGGCATTGAGCGCCGCTCTCGGTGAACTGCCGCCCGATCAGCGCGCCGTGGTCCACCTGAAACTCTGGGAAGGCATGACCCTCGAGTGCATCGGGCGCACCTTGGAGATCTCGCCGAACACCGCGGCCAGCCGCTACCGCTACGGGCTCGAAAAACTGCGCCTCGTGCTGCGACCGCTCTACAACCAACTTCAGTGATCCCCCACAACCTCCATCCCCGCCCTCTCCATGAACGATGAGTTTGAACACCGATTGAGCCGACACGCCTTGCGGCCGGTGCCCCCGGGAGTCGTCGAAGAACTCGTGGGCATCATCCGGGCCCAGTCCTCCGCCCCCGCGCCTCGCTCTCCTCGGATTGCGCGGCACACCGACAGCGCCGTACCGGTCTGGCAAACCCTCGGACTGCTGTGGGCCGGAGCGATGGCGATGTTGTGCCTGAGCCACAGTGGCGGGGAATCCACGGTCGGTTCCCCGATTCGACCGACCCCGGAGCAAGTGGCCGCCTTGCGGGCCGAGCGGATCGCTTTATGGGAACTGGCCACCGTGCGGGAGGATGCCATCGAAACGCCGGCCTTCGCAGTCCCCCCGCAGGCACCGACCTCGTCGGAACCCGAAGAGCGATCCCGCATCCCCCACCCGCGGCCGCAACGCCCACACTCTCGTCGCTCTTCCCCCTCGCTTCCCGCGCTGGGTCACGGGCACCCGGCCCTTGTTCCCTTCACCAACACCCCCTGCTCCCCTCATCCCCATGCTCTCCTTGCCTGAATTCCTGCTCCGCTGGAACGAACGCCCCCTGCTGTGGGGATTCATCCGGTCTTGGGTGCCGCGGCCCGAGGCCCGGTATTCCTGGATCCGCGTGCTGATGGTCACCGCGGCCGGGTGCGGCCTGGCGGCGTTGGTTTCGTGGGGTGGATTCTGGTTGGCACTCAGCGGGGTCGCCTCGGCCGAGACCTCGGAGTTGCTGGCCTCCATGCAAGGCTGGATGACCGGGGCCGCGGCCGAATTCGGGGCATTGGCCGGACTCTGCTGGAGCCTGCTGTCGCGGCGCTGTTGGAATCAGCGGGCCGAACGCCTGCAGGCCGCTTCGGAAATGGGGCCCTTGGAGCCGTGGCCGCGATTGAAGTTCTGGAACGGGGCCGTCCCCGCCGTAGCCTATGCCGCACTCGTCTTCGGAGCGACTCCCCTGCTGCTCTTCCACGCCATCGAGAACGTGCGCGGGGCAGTCGCATGGCAGCAGACCCGATCGACGCTGAAAGCCCGGGGCGAATGCCTGGAGTTGGCCTGCATCATCCCGGCCCAGGTCCGCGACGAGGAGAATTTCTTTGCCACGCCGTTCTGGGGCCATTTCCACTACACCCGGACGACTGAGGCCTCGGGCCGAAACAGCACTCTCCAATGGGCCGACACCAACTGGAGCGCGATCACCCGGGAGTTGTCTCTGCCGAACCTGCCGACGCCCAAGAGCCGACTGGGGGTGCCACCGGAGAAAACGCCGGAGGGTCGGACCGATCTGGCCGCCTGGGCCACCGCCTTCCGAGCCTCGACCTCCAACGCCCTCCATCGCCCCGTGCCCGGTTCCGGCATCCAGTTCGTCACCTACCCTATCCCGGAAACCCCGGGAACTCCGGCGGCCGATGTCGTGCAGGCCCTCACGAAACTCGACCCGATCCTGACCGAGTTCGAGGCGTCATCGAGCCGCCCTTACAGCCGATACCCGCACCATTATGAGGAAGGTTTCAGCGCCCTTCTGACCCCGGTGGGCACCCTCAAATCGACCATCCGCACCGCAACCCTCCGCTCGACCGCCCGATTGGCCCTGGGCCAAACCGACGCGGCCGCCGCGGATGTGCTGCTGGCCTTCCGATTGGGAGAAAGCCTGCGGGAGGATCCGTACCTGATCAGCCAGATGGTGCGCTACTCCTGTGACGCCCTCGCGCTCCACGCCCTGTGGGAAGGGCTGATCGACCACCGCTGGTCGGACGCGCAGTTGGCCCGGTTCCAAGACGTCCTGACCCGACGCGACTACGCCCCGGGGATGGTCCGGGCCATCGAATGCGAGCGGAACATCGCGGGCTACGAACTCGAGCGCATCCTCGCCGATCGCTTCGCCCGGTTGCAGCAACTCGAGGCCCTGGGCGGCAACACCTCGCCCAGTGAACTCGAGGAGATCCTGTCCGCGATCTCCTTCCTGATGCCCGACGGTTGGTTCCGACAGAATCAGGCTCAACTCATGTTGGGATACCAGACCCTCATCGAAACGGCCCGGGCCGGACTGAAACCCGACAATCGCCCCCAGGCCCTGATGGAATCCCGCCGGCTGGAGTCCGTCGCCGACCACTTCCTGTTGGAGGCCAGTGCCCATACCACGCCCCGAAACTTCCTGGTCCGCCGGCTCCTGCCCTCCCTGAGCAAGAGCCCATCGCGTGCCCAGCGCACCATCACCCTGGCGCGACTGGGCGCCGTCGCCTGTGCCCTCGAGCGACACCACCTCGCCCACGGCCGCTATCCCGAATCGCTGCTCGACCTGGGCCCGACGACGCTGAAGGCCCTACCGGACGATTGGATGAGCGGCCAACCCTTCCACTACCGACGCACGGAGGACGGCCGCTTCGAACTCTGGAGCGTGGGTCCTGATGGGAAGGACGACGGCGGGATCTACCGCACCCGGAACCGGAAAAACAACAGCATCAGCGAGGAGCGCGACTGGCCTTGGCCTTGGCCCGGCGCCCACACCGAACGGATGTTCTGACCCCAGGCCAAAACCATCCCAAAACCGGCGTGACCCTCGGCATGCCCCCGGGCATCGTGCGGCCTTCCATGAACCTGTCATTCCTGCAAGGCGTTCCGGGAACGGTCGCCACCCTCATGTCGGCCGTCCTGCTTTCGATGACCGTGATCACCGCACCGGTCGAGGCGGCCCGCATCCCCCTCAAGGACGGCCAGAAGATCGCCTTCCTCGGAGACTCGATCACGCAGGCCGGAGCCGAGCCCCAGGGCTATGTGACGCTGGTGATCCGAGGCCTCGAAGCCAACGGCATCCTAGTGAGTTCCATCCCGGCGGGCATCGGCGGCCACAAGTCCAACCAGATGCTCGAGCGGCTCGATCGCGATGTGCTCAGCAAGAAGCCTGATTGGATGACCCTGAGCTGCGGCGTCAACGACGTGTGGCACGGGGCCAACGGCATCCCGCTGGAACCGTACAAAAAGAACATCACCGAGATCGTCGAGAAGTGCCAGGCCGCCGGCGTGAAGGTGATGATCCTGACCGCCACGATGATCGGCGAGGACGCCCCGAATTCGAACAACCAGAAGCTCGCCGCCTACAACGAGTTCCTCCGCGATCTGGCCAAGAAGAAGAAGTGCCTGCTGGCCGACCTGAACGCCGACATGCAGGCGGCCATCGCGAAGGCCGGCCCTGATCACAAGGGCAACCTGCTCACCAGCGACGGCGTTCACATGAACCCCGAAGGCAACCGCATGATGGCCACCGGTGTGCTCAAAGCCTTCGGCCTGAAGGCCAAGCAGTTGAAGAAGGCGCAGGACAGCTGGTCGAACCCGGCCCCGGCCCAGGCTCATTGATCGCCTCGCCCGCTGGAATCCCTGCATTCCAGCGGGTTGGCCCGTCAGCGCGTTTACCGTCCCGCTCCGGCCCGGCCTTTCCCGACCGTCATGCTCCGCACCCTTCTGTTCCGGCTCGTCGCCTTCGCGATGGGTGCCGGCCTGGGCTTTTTCGGCACCCAAGGGTGGGCTTCTTCCCCGCGATCGGAGCCCAGCGCGCCGAAGCGCCTGGGCGACAGCGCCCTCATCCGCGAAGTCCAACAGCGCACATTCCTCTATTTCTGGGACGGGGCGGAACCGAACTCGGGGGCGGCCCGCGAACGCGTCCACGTCGACGGCAACTACCCCGACCAGGATGCCCACATCGTCACCTCGGGCGGAACCGGCTTCGGGGTGATGGCCCTGCTGGTGGGCATCGAACGGGGGTTCATCACCCGGGCTGAAGGGGCCGAACGCCTGACGCGGATCGTGGGCTTCCTCGAGCGGGCCGACCGTTTCCACGGCGTCTGGCCCCATTGGCTCGACGGACAGACCGGCCGGGTGAAGCCCTTCAGCCCCAACGACAACGGCGGCGATCTGGTGGAGACCGCCTTCCTGGTCCAAGGCCTCCTCAGTGTGCGGCAATACTTCCGCGACGGTGCCTCCGCGGAACGCGCCCTGGCCGAACGCATCGACCGCCTGTGGCGCGGCGTGGCATGGGACTGGCATCAGCGGGGCGGCCAGAACGTGCTGTACTGGCATTGGTCGCCCGACAAGGGCTGGGCCATGAACTTCCCGATCGAGGGCTACAACGAATGCCTGATCACCTACGTGCTGGCGGCCTCGTCCCCGACCCACCCGATCCCGGCCGCCGCCTATCATGAGGGCTGGGCGCGCGGCGGGCGCATCCGGAATGAATCCGGCGAGCCGGCAAGCCACGGCGGGACCGGTCGCAAAGCCCCCCTCGAACTGCGCCACCAGGGCGACTCGCAACTCGGCGGACCGCTGTTCTGGTCGCACTACTCCTTCCTCGGGCTCGACCCACGGGGCCTCCGCGACGCGTATGCCGACTACTGGCGGCACAACGTGGAACACACCCGGATCAACCGGCAGCACTGCATCGACAATCCCCACGGCTACCGAGGGTATGGGCCGCACTGCTGGGGTTTGACCGCCGGATACTCGGTGGGGTTCTACGCGGCCCACCGTCCGGGCGAAGATCTCGGAGTGATCTCACCGACGGCGGCCCTGTCGTCCTTCCCCTACACCCCGCGGGAAAGCCTGCGCGCCCTGCGGTATTTCCACGACGACCTCGGCCATTGGATCTTCGGCCCCTACGGCTTCTACGACGGCTTCAGCCTCCACCACCGCTGGTGCAAGCCCTGGTACCTGGCCATCGACCAGGGCCCCATCGTGATCATGCTCGAGAACCACCGCACCGGCCTGCTCTGGCGCCTCTTCATGTCCTGCCCCGAAGTCCAAACCGGCTTGGACCGGCTGGGGTTCCGACGTTGAGGCCGAGAGCACACTGCCACCGTGCATTGGATTGATCGATGGGGTGCTTGATGGCAGAAATAGAGATCTGAGTCAGAAGAAGCCTGCCCTCGGGCCACCGCCAACCGGGTTGACATCAAAACCCACTGTTCCGAGGTGAAGGCTTCATGCCCCACCCGCCGACACCCGTGAATCCCGAGCGATCCCGATCCAGTGACCGACACGAGTTCGTCACGACGCTATGGTCCCGGGTCCAGCACGCCGGACACCCCACCGACGCCGAAGGAAGTCAGGCACTCGCCTCACTCTGTCAGGACTATTGGTACCCGCTCTATGCCCATATCCGACGCCGTGGTCATGGCCCGGAGGATGCACAAGATCTCACGCAGGCCTTTTTCGAGCGGTTGTTGGAGAAACGGTGGCTGAACAGTGCCGATCCGGCTCGGGGACGCTTCCGGACATTCCTCCTGACCGCGCTGAATCATTTTCTCTCCAATGAATGGGACAAATCCCAGGCCATGAAACGCGGCGGGGGGCTCCAGATGGTTTCCCTCGACACCGAATCCGGCGAAACCCAATTCCAACGCGAACCCGAGTGCCGGGTGACACCCGAAACGGAATTCGACCGCAGCTGGGCACTCGCGCTGTTGGACCGCGTGCTCCAACAACTCCGGGACGACTACACCGCCGCCGGCAAAGAGAGTGTGTTTGAAATACTGAAGGAAACCCTGGAAACCGATCGCTCCCAAGCTCCTGGAGCCCTCCTGGCCCAACAACTCCACCTGTCCGAGGGAGCAGTCCGAGTCGCGGTGCATCGACTGCGCCAACGCTATCGGGAACTTCTTCGACGGGAGATTTTGCGAACGGTGGGAGCCACCGATGAGGTGGATGGGGAACTCCGGGAACTCTTCGCCGCACTCGGAGGATGAAATTCAGCGCGTAACAATTCGCCGCAAATCCTTCAGCACTGGTTCGAGGGCCTTCATCGGAGGCCCGACACCACCCACTTCAAGAGAACCATTCCAATGATCTTCGGCTTTATCAGTTTCGGTGAAATCCTCTGGATCCTGTTGGTACTCGGGGCGCTGGTCGCCCAGGTCCTGTTGGTCGTTGCGGCCGTCGTCTGGTTTCTGCGGCGAAGGTCTCAGCCAACGCCGCCAGCCTCGCCAGCCCCGCCCCCGTTGCCGACCTCACCTCGCCCCCCCGCCCCGAGTTCTCCGGATCCCGGTTCGGGCGCCGCTCCCCACCGAGAGTCGTGCCCCCGATGCGGTCAGGCACGCCGCCCCGCCAGTGATCCGATGGCCCTCTGCCCCCAGTGCCTGCTGGGTGCGGGCCTGGAGACCTCAGCCCCCGATCACCCGGGGTCCCTGTCCCGGGAAATACCCCCGATCGAGAGCATCTCCGTCCACTTTCCCCGCCTGGAGCTTCTGGAACCCTTGGGACAGGGCGGCATGGGTTGGGTCTACAAGGCGCGCCAGCTCGACCTCGACCGCATCGTGGCGCTCAAGGTGTTGCCTCCCCACATCGCGGCCGCGCCCTCCTTCGCACAGCGGTTCCAACGGGAGGCCCGAGCCCTCGCCAGCCTGAACCACCCCAACATCGTCGCGATCCACGAGTTCGGACAATCCGGCCCCTATTATCACTTCATCATGGAGTACGTCGATGGCGGCAACCTCAGGCAACTCCAGAAGGATCGATCCCTCACCCCGGAGAAGGCCGTCCGGCTTGTTCCGAGCATCTGCGATGCCCTGCAATTCGCCCATGACCGCGGCATAGTTCACCGCGACATCAAGCCTGAGAACATCCTGGTGGACTCCCGGGGGCAGGTGAAGATCACCGACTTCGGCGTGGCCAAACTGACCCACGCCGACAGCGACCCGGACATCACCCAGACCCGACATCCCCTGGGCACGCCCCGCTACATGGCCCCCGAACAGTTCGGCTCCCCGGATAGGGTGGATCATCGGGCCGATCTCTTCGCCTTGGGGGTCGTCTTCTACGAAATGCTGACCGGAGAACTGCCCCTGGGGCGTTTCGCCCCTCCCTCCCAGCGGGTCGCGGTGGACACTCGCCTCGACGACGTCGTCCTCAAGTCCCTCGAGCAATCCCCGGAACGTCGTTACCAAACCGCCAGCGCGGTGAAGATCGACCTCGAGCGCATCGGAACCCAGCCGCCCACCCCGCCCCAGCCCCCGTCGCAGAACCCTTGACCGTCCAGGGCCTCGGAGCGCACGGCTTCGTTCCGGCCTGGACCAACTGGGGTTCCGGCGGTGATCGGAGGCGAGGGCTCTGGCCACGACCTGCGGCGGCGTGGGCGCGGTTTCAATCCTTGAACCCGCACCCGCAAGCGCGTCGATCGGCGGAGTGCCCGTCGCTCGGGCAACGGAGAGCCTGTTCCACGCTGGTTTTCTGTGCCCCCCGGGGTTAGGCTGATTCCTTCATGAGGTTGTTGATTGCTTCCCTATGGATGTGGTTCCTGCCGATGGCACTGGCCCAGAACGGTGCCGGCACGGCATCGGGCACGGCCCGTCCGGTCCCCAAGCTCGTCCTCACCAATTCGCTGGACGCCTTCACCACACCGGCCGCGCGCATCCCCACCAATGCCGCCAGCGCCGGGCCGGCCACGGCCTCGAAGCCGGCGACGACGTCCCTCACCGTGACCACCAACGCCCAGGGCGAAGCCATCTGGGCCGAGGGCGATGGCATCCGCATCACCGCCAGCGCCGTGGGAGCCAAGGTGTCCCGGGCTGTGGCCGAGGCGGCGGCGGCCGGTCGATCACTGTCGGACCGTGACCTCAACGCCTTGCGGGGGCGGACCCTCGACACTCTGATCTTCGTGCAATTGGTCCTGCGCCGGGCCGATCAGGGCGACACCAACCGGGCCCTCTTCGAATCCAAGAGCCGCATCGACGGCATGATCAAGAACGCCCCTTCCGCCGACACCTTCTTCCGCACTCTGGCCCAGGCCGGCTACACCGAAGAGTCCTTCCGCAAGGAGAAGTTCGAAGAGGCGCTGGTGGTGAACATCATCGACCGCGAGGTGAAGCACCGCATCCGCATCCCGGACTCCGACATCCAGGCCTTCTACGACTCCGATGACACCCGTTGGAAAAAGCCCGATCAGGTGAAGGCCGCCCAGATCTTCTTCGCCACCATCAACCCGGAAAACCGCGAGAAGCTCGCGGCCGACGTGATCGAAACGAAGCGCAAGAAGGCCGAAGAGGCGCTGGCCCAGGTCAAGGCGGGTACCAATTTCGCCACTCTGGCCCGACAGGTCAGCGAAGACCCCTCCTCCCGGGAACGCGGCGGTGAGTATGTGTTCCAAAAGGGCCAGATGTTCCCCGAGTTCGAGAAGGCGGTTTGGGATCTCAAGCCCGGCTCGCTGCACGACCAGGTGGTGGCCACCCAGTTCGGATTCCATGTGTTCAAGAAGCTCGAGGATGTGCCGGCGCGGGTCATTCCGCTGGCCGAGGTCTCCGACCAGATCCGCGAAGTGCTGATCCAGCGCGAGATGGAGGTGCGCATCCCCGAATATGGCGACCGCCTCCGGGCCGAGGCCCACGTCAAGCTGCTGCCCGGTGCACCGCAGCCCTTCCAACCTTAGACTTCCACCCCTACACTCTCTCCGACATGCAAAAGACGAACGACCTCCGCGTCGTCGCCACACGACGCCTCCCGGCACCGCGCGAACTCAAGGAAGCGCTGCCGATGGACGAGCGCGCCAACGAAACCGTGGTCCAGGGTCGCCTGACCGTTCAGCGCATCCTGCGCGGCGAAGATCCGCGCCTGCTGGTGGTGATCGGGCCCTGCTCGATCCACGATCCCGAGGCGGCGATGGACTATGCCCGCAAACTCGCCGCATTGTCGGCCGAGGTGTCGGACCAACTCTTTCTGGTGATGCGGGTGTATTTCGAGAAGCCCCGCACCACGATCGGATGGAAGGGACTCATCAACGACCCGCACTTGGACGGCACTTATGATGTCGACACCGGTCTGCGAATCGGACGTCGCCTCCTTCTGGCGGTGAACCACCTGGGTTTGCCGGCCGCCACCGAGTTCCTGGATCCCGTGGTGCCGCAATATCTGGCAGACCTCATCAGTTGGGCCGCCATCGGCGCACGAACCACCGAAAGCCAGACCCACCGCGAAATGGCCAGTGGTCTATCCATGCCCGTGGGCTTCAAGAATGGCACCGACGGTTCCCTGCAAATCGCCATCGACGCGATGCTGTCGGCCCGCCACTCGCATCATTTTCTGGGCATGGATCAAGAGGGCGTCACTTCGGTGGTCCGCACCACCGGCAATGACGACGGTCATGTCGTCCTGCGGGGCGGACGCGCTCGCACCAATTTCGACGCGGCCTCCATCGCCGAGGCGGCGGCCCAATTGAAGGCGGCCAAACTGCCAGAGGCCCTGATGGTCGATTGCAGCCACGCCAATTCCGGCAAGCAGCATGCCCGTCAGGAAGACGTGTGGATGAACCTCATCGCCCAGCGGGCCGAGGGTTGCAAACCGCTCATCGGCGTGATGGTCGAAAGCCATCTCCACGAAGGCGCCCAGTCGCTCAAGGATCCGAAGGACCTGAAGTACGGCATCAGCATCACCGACGCCTGCCTCGGCTGGGAAGTCACCGAGCGCATGCTCCGGCACGGGGCCGAGACGTTGCGCAAGGCGGGCGTGGCCCGCACCTCGGCCGCGGCCCAGCCGGTCTGACGGCCCAACCCCCGGAGGGAAGCCATGCTGCCCGCCCTGAGCCCCGCGCAATGGATCACCCTTGCCGCGGTGGCCGCGGCGGGCTTCGTTTTGGCAGTCCTCTTCCTGAAGCTGGGCCTCAAGCTCCTCAAGGCCCTGCTCATCCTAATCCTGCTGGCCTTCGTCGCCCTCCTCGTCACCTTCGTGTTCCTGGCCCTGCGGAAGGGATGGTGAGCACCACGCCTCGAAGCGTGAACCCGCCTTCTTCAAGGCTCCATGAGCGAGCGCACGGGTGCCGAGGGGTGCCGCTCTCGCTCGGCCACGATGCGGCTCAACCGCTGCTGACATACCCAGGCTTCGATCTCGAACCACTCGACCCGCCGAACTTCACCCGGCGAAACGGGGCTCTGGGAACTCCTGAACGGTCTGAACTGCCATTGGGAAAGGTCTGGCACCCGATCCAGTGCACCCAGCATGCGCAGGGACTCAAAGGCCCAGGCCGTATCGCGGGCGTCGCCGTCGATGGCGAACCCATCCCTCGTGCGCACCGAACCGAACAACCCGCGACCATGGTGGAACCGCAGGATGCCCTGGATGCACGCCTCACGGTTCACGCGATCCAACGCCCCCAGACAATTGAGGATGACCAGCGCATGGTAGGTGTCGCTGATCGGATTCCATCCATGGGTGTGGAATAGGCCGTGTAGCAACTGGGGGAACGGAACCCGCCGACGGCCTTCCGGCAACTGCTCGGACAGCAGTTGATGCTTCGTGACGGCTTCGATGGGTGCACTCCAGTCCACGGCGTCCAGACACCCGAATCGCTGAAGACATTGGATCCGCTGATCAACCCAGTCGGTTGCCAACACTGAGTATTTAGCGGTTTTGTCGCCATCGCCGGACACTGGGACCACCTCTGGAACAAACCAACGACGGTGCGATTCGAGCAAATCAAACCGAAGGGCCTGACGAATCGATTCTGGCGTCAGTCCGAAATCCTCCGGCGAAAACCAACCATTGGCGCAGAACCGCACCATATCAATCGATCCGAGCAAATGGTCGAGGCGCTCCGCCGGCGTCCGGTTCGAAGAGAAGCCCTCATCGAGCAGTCGATGCCGCAACGCCACCCAGTGGTTTGAGGTGAACAGCGCTTGATCGGGCAGGATGCTGATCAGACCGAGCCGACTCTGCAGTTGTTGGACCACGTTGCTGCCTCGGGTGCCACTCTCCTCAAGCTGAGCAAGGGCGCCACGAACTTCAGCCTCGGTCAGGTCCACAGGGTTGAGGCTCCGGCCACGGACCATCCGCAGTTGATCATCGCGCCAGCTGCTGACCATGAACACGAGAACCAGCACGATTTGCGCTCCTAAAATGATGCGCGTCCATCGACTGGAACGGGATCGGGCTGGCGGAACGACAAAGATGTCGGATTCGGGAATATCCCCAACACGTTTGGCCGCCGACACCACATCGCCTTCACGGAAGGCGCGCCAGGCGTGGGTCACCGAGGCCGCGACCTCACGTTCCAGTTCCGGCAGATCGAGCACGGCATTCGGCGGGCTGCAGGCGAGATCCCTTGCATCCGCTTCACCGCAATGCGCGACCACGGTTCCATCCTTCCGCAAGAGCACGTGCGAAGTGCGCGGGTTGATGGAGAAGGTCATCGGGACCATCGACCCAAAATAGCTGGGGCGCACTGATGGCAAGCACAGGATGATTCCTTGGGAATCCCATCGATACCATGATGCGAGCCATCGCGAGCCGAGGAACCGAGCAAAGTGCATCAGGTCGGTGCGACTCATGGATTCAGCCGACTGCGTGGGGTTGGTGAGCGATTGAGACCTCAACAACCCCTGTCGAGCGCGGAGGAACAGGCTGTAATCCATCCGAGCGGGGCGCGCGTCCACGGTCGCGATGAATAAAGCCAAGTATGCCAAGTACGGCACGAAGGAAAGGCTCGACGGCAGCCATCTCAGCCACAACGCAATCAACCCCAGAGCGACGATCCAGCAGGACGCGAACATCGCCAGCTGGAAGCGGTTCCGCTGGATCATCAGCAAGCGGGATGCGATCAGCAGCATCAACGCGAGGGATCCTGCTGCCGCAAGGTGTGCCGCCACCGATAGGACCTCGACCGCGCCACTCACGGCAAACCCGTCGAAGTGATGCAGCACCAGGATCGACATGAAAACCAACGCAATACCCCATAATGCACTGCGTTGGAACCTACGATGATTGTCTGCCCGGAATCCCTGCGCGTCCCGGAAATTGCGGCGTTCCAACCGCCCCAACCATGAGCCCAGGAGAAAACCCGGCAGGAAGAAGATGAAGGGGAACCATCCGACCATCGCCGAGAACGGCAGGAACTTGCCGGCGGACGTCAGCCATTTCGCGCCAACGCCCACCGCAGCGGTCCCCCCGGCGGCCGCCGCTTGCGCCGAGGGCGAATCCAACACGCCAGCAAGGATCGCGGGAACCAGCAATCGGGTCGGAGTGAGTCTTTTCAACGAGTCGCCGAGGTGTTCCTCGATCCGTTCCCTCAACACCGACCGGGCCCGGTGCAACCGAACCCGCAACGCGGATTCCTTGATACCGAGAGCCGCCGCCGCTTCAGCGCCGCTCTTGCCTTCGAGATAGAACAGCACGAGGCACTCACGGTGGGCGGGCTCCAGTTCGGCGAGCCAATGGCCGAGGGTTTCCGGCGAACACGAGCCATCGGTGTCCTCCGGCTGCGGTGACGATGCGTCGGGCAGGGCTTGTTCCAGGGCCCATCGCTCGCGCTTGCTCAACTCGCGCCGATGGCGCAGCCCGGAATTGATCGCCAACCGTCGGGCAATGGATGACACCCATGGCGCGAATTTCTCGCCGTCGCCGAGCATCCACAGCCGCCGATACGCCCGGATGAACGCTTCCTGCGTCACCTCCTCCGCAAGCGTGGGATCACCGAGCCGGCTCCAAGCCACGGCATAGACCCGTCGATGGTGACGTTCGACGAGTTCGCGGTATCGCTCCGGGTCGCCCGCGCGAACCGCACCCACCGCGACCGAATCCTGTTCACTGAACTTGGGGGCTTCTTGGTGCATTTCCATGGGGCAAGACAACGCCTTCCGAGAATTGTTACCGACGGACTAATCCATGTTTTCTGGGTACTTGGCACCTATTGGTTTAAGTGTTTTGCATTCGCCCCCACCCCGGACGGACAGCAATTCAGCTCGCTCTAAGCCCCTTGCAACGGATCCCATTTCCCGCTTGGACCACGGTAGGTCTTGGGGAGTGGCGATCCACCTCCTTGGGCTCCGCCGCAAGGCACTCAACGACCGCATCGATCACTTCGTCGTCCTCGACCTTTAAAAATGGGGCAATGGTAATTGAGATACCCTAACCAGAATCACTGCCGATCAGGAGTTCTGTCGGAAATGTCCCGCCGAACCCATAGGTGGCCTGCGGAGTTCTCCAGCACCTTCACGTAGTGGCGCTCCAGGAAGTCCGTGCCGGCGAAGGGGCTGTAGATCGAGGCGGTGGCATGGGTCTGGTCGTGGGTCAGAACCATCGCAGGCGGGGTCTTTTGCAGGATCGCGAGGGCTGACTCCGGGCTGAGATCGCCGCACAGGCGGCGCTTTTCTACCACCAATTCCAGCCCCTTCACCGGCAGCGCACCAGAACGGAACAATGTCAGGTTGGGACTGCTGGCGAAGACCGTTGCCGATCCGGATCCATACCGCTCCAACATCTGCAGCATCGCCAGCTCATCCCGATCCCTTTCCGGGTTCACCGTCCGGCGCACCGCACGCAGGTTCTCCGAGAGCACCAGGCCTCCGGCGGCCAACCCACCGGCCACAAAAGCTACCCCAAGGCCCAAGGCCACCCGCGCCCGACCGGTGCTGGCAGTGCGAGCTTCGTCGCCTCGCCGCCGGGCCCACATCTGCAGCAGGCCCCACAGGGCACGGGCCGTCAGCGCCACGGTCGGAGCCACCAGCGCAGTCATCGGCAGTGCCACGTGGATGAGGTAGTAGCTGTGCCAGAACGGATACACCCAAAGCACCCCGGTCGAAACCACCAAGGTCATCGCCCACGGAAAGACCCACCGCCAAATCCTCGGGTGGCGCCAGGCCAACAACAGGCTGGTCGGTACCAGCGCGAGGCTCGCGTAGGCTTCCCACCAGGCATCGGCCAACGCGCGGGTATTGGTGCGGTCGCGGAGCTCGGCCCAACCGCCTTCGCCGAACACCCCAC
>VFQT010001034.1_pt1 | contig 36465 bp, 35 predicted proteins | sample 3512381 | NCBI WGS metagenome assembly VFQT01 (sample SAMN10412376, study PRJNA504923) | tailings metagenome | isolation source: Relicate 2 Philex TSF3 active mining site | place: Philippines: Tuba, Benguet | collected 2017-08-29 | reverse complement strand
CATCAGCTTCCTGTCTGGCCTGCTTATCAGCAATCTGATAGACCTTGGAAAGCTCGGCTGCAGCAGCGGAATAAACAACTTCGTATACCTCATCGGTGTAGGGAAGAAACAGCGGATACTCAGCAACCTGCTTAGCAAGTTCTTTTGCCAACTTGCTCTGTGCTTCAACCAATACCTTGATGAAAGGCTTGGCGGCCTCTAAACCTTGAGCAACAACTTCTTCAGTTGGGGCAGTTGCACCGCCCTGAATGAGATCCCAAGAAGTCTCTGTGGCCTCAGCCTCGACCATCATGATTGCAACATCTTCGTGACCATCATCGTGAACGACGCGACCAGCAACCACCATGTCAAAGACAGCTTTTTCTAGCTCCGAGTGGCGAGGGAATGCGACCCACTGGCCATCAATTAGTGCCACGCGAACACCAGCAACTGGACCGGAGAACGGAAGTCCTGCCAGCTGAGTTGACATCGATGCTGCGTTGATGGCAACAACGTCATACATCTCATCCGGGTGGATGGACATAACCGTTGCCACAACCTGAATTTCATTTCTTAGTCCATCGACAAACGATGGACGCAGTGGTCTGTCAATTAGACGAGCTGCCAGAATCGCTTCTGTCGAAGGTCTACCCTCGCGTCTGAAGAAGCTGCCTGGAATCTTGCCAGCTGCATACATTCTTTCCTCGACGTCGATAGTCAAGGGGAAGAAGTCGAACTGATCTTTCGGCTGCTTGGAAACTGTAGTTGCCGAAAAGAGCATTGTCTCTTCGTCTAGGTAGACAGCCGCACTGCCAGCTGCCTGCTGAGCAAGACGACCGGCTTCAAATCGAATGGTGCGCTTGCCGAATTTGCCGTTATCGATAACGGCCTCTGCATATTTAATTTCTGGGCCTTCCATGGCCCCTCCTTATCCTCATTGCGCACGACAACCAGGCCCCTTTTGGGCCTTTTCGTGCTGGAGGAGAAAGTGCTGGTCGTCAGTCAAAAGTCCTGGGGCAGTGACCCAAAACCTTCCACCGAGGACCCGCCTTCGTTTCCTCTTGGGATAAGCCTAACGAAATGATTACAAATTAGATAGAAAAAAGCCCTGGGGTTCGCCCAGGGCCTTTGTTAACAGCTATTTATCGGCGCAGTCCTAGTCGCTCAACGAGCTTGCGGTAGCGGTCAATGTCGATGTTCTGCAGGTATCCGAGCAGTCTGCGGCGCTGACCAACTAGCAGAAGCAGACCTCTGCGAGAGTGGTGATCGTGCTGGTGGTCCTTAAGGTGCTCGGTCAAATCTGAAATGCGGCGAGAAAGAACCGCGATCTGAACTTCTGGGCTGCCAGTGTCTCCTGGGCCTGTTGCATACTCTGAAATGATTTGCTGCTTAATTTTTGCATCTAGTGCCACGGTTTGGGTCCTTTCCTATCCGCTGCGCGGCGCCGTGGGCATTTTGCCCAAAGCTCTCTTTATCCGCGGCCGTTACACGGCTTACGAAAGCATATAGAAAAAACCTAGAAAACGCTAGGCGGTGGTGCCCTCCTGCAAGGAGGAGGGGCTCTCCGGCTCAACGTACTTATTGCCGTCATAGAAGCTCTTTGAGGGCCGAAGGGCAAATACCAGGTAGACGACCATAACCGCTAGGAAAAGCCCAAAAATTGGCAAGACCAAGAAGATCAAGGACATTAGTTCCTCGACCGAAAGGTCAAAGTTCTCAAAATCAGAATTGATCAAAATTGATACCACGCCTATTGCAGCAAAGATTCCATAGGCGATTGGTATCAGCTGCAAAAACAACCACTTGGCAGAAAAACCAGCGTCATGGAATCTACGAGCAAGCATCGATAAGTTCGGTATGAATAGAACTAGCGCAATTATGTTGGAAAGCGGGGTCTGCTGAGCAGCAACCGCTTCGAGTTCCTGCATCCAATCACCCTCAAAAGCTGGAGTTGGCCAGATTGCGGACTCCAAGGTCGAAGCCACCAGACCGATTAGAACTGTGAATAGCACCCAGTACCAAAACTCAGATCGAGAAGCTCTGCCTTTGAAGTTGAAGTAGTTCTGGAAACCGCTCTTGATTGCATCAATAAAATTCATACCTCTAACCTACTCTTCTAAAAGCTTCTTCGCTCTGGCAACGTCTTTGGCAATCTGCTCTTTTAGCAGATCCAATGATTCAAACTTTGCCCAGCCCCTGACCTGAGCCACATATTCACAAACCACACTCTTGTCATAGAGGTCTAAGTCATCTCGACCAATGACGTGAGACTCTAAGAGTCTTGGAACAGCTTCTATCGAATCATTAGTTCCGACGGAGTGAGCTGCGGGATAGCGAATACCATCGGCCACAAGGTAACCCGCGTAAACACCATCTGCCGGTAAGTAGCCCTCCGCAGCTCGCGAAATGTTCGCGGTCGGATAGCCGAGTGTTCGCCCGATTTTTCTCCCGTGCTCCACGACTCCCTCGGTGACGTGGTTTCTACCAAGCAGCATGTTCGCGATTTCAACCTTGCCCTCGTCTAGCAATCTTCTAATCGCGGTCGTTGAGATCTTCATGCCGTTAGCTTCGACGTTGTCAACCTCTCTGGTTTGAAAACCAAACCTTAGACCTAGTTCGCGCATCGTCTGGATGTTACCCTCTCCCCCAGAACCAAATTTGAAGCCTTTTCCAACCAAAACAATTCGTGCCCTAAGTGGAAGAAGATGTTTCTCAACAAACTGCTCTGGGGTTAGTGAGGCCAGTTCATGGTCAAATGGGATGACCTTGAGAACATCTACCCCCAGTTTTTCCAGCAAATTCTTTTTCTGCTGGCTACCTATTACAGGCAAGGGGACGTTCTCGGGTCGCAAGACTGCATTTGGGTGACGATCAAAAGTGAGCACCAGGGCACTTAACCCAGCTTCCTCTGAAGCCTCGATTAGCTGATGAATTAGCTGCTGATGTCCAAGGTGAATTGATCCAAATTTTCCGATTACAACAGCGGTGTCGGCATGCTCGTCAGGCAAAAAATCTCTAATCTCAAGCATTTGCTTTCCTAAGCCATATCAGACCAACCACTGGCAAAGCCAGAGGGATAAAACCATAACCAATTCCAAACCCAGACCAAACAGAAGGATGGGCAAACAGTTGCGGCAAGAGCAAGCTTAGGAAACCAACCGCCACAACTCCAATCAGCTCAAACCAGATTGCGACCTTTGCATATTTGCGAAGGCTTTCTTTTGCAAGTAATACCGTCGCCAAGACGTATACCAGAGCAGCTAAAAGGGAAAGAGAGTAGGCAAACGGAGCTTGCTCAAACTCAAGTGCTAGCTGATAGCTGGCTCTGGCGGATGCAGAAATGGCAAAAATGCCATAGACAGCAATAAGTAAACGCCCTGCACCAATTTGTTTTGCCACTTGGGCAAGCTTAGCTTTACTGCTGAAGCTCGCGCTCCAGCTCCTCTGGAATCTCTAACTCTGGAAGACCGTCATCCACGACCGCAATGGCGGCGATTCTTATCTCTTCCTTGAGCGGGCTGAACACTCCGGTTGAGATAGACCCCTGAGCATCCAGGCGCAGCAGGAACCTGGCAGCGAAGCGAGTTTGTAGATCATCCTCGCCGCAAAGGCTTAGGGTCACTGGAAATAGTGCGCCCCAAGGACGAAGCACTTCAAATTGTCCCGGCAGTGGCTGTGCTGGAATCGATGGATCATATACAAATGTCAGGTTCGGAGCCTCACCTGAAATTTTGGTTTGCCCAATTCCAGTTTGAATGGTCAGCACATCTGGTAACACAATCGAGGTCGGGTCTGCCTCATCGACAAGCATGTTGGCGTAGTTCATTCCTGCAATCTGCAAGGAACCAAATGAGGTCAACTTGAGATCGCCGTCTATGAGTTGGTACAGAGCATCGACTTCCGAGCCCTCCGCTGGAAGCAAACCGGTTAGTTCAACCTCTTCACCAGTCTCACTGCTCAACCAGATTTCCATGGCTGTTATGGCTCCGGGAGGTGCCTGCGGAATGATGTTGATTGGCATGCTTGGAAGAAGAGCGTCGGGATTGAGTGCCGTAATCTTCTCGTCAGCCCAGTCTGTAACCTCCTTGCGGAAAATCGCGACGATCAATTCTGGCGAGAGATTGATTTCGTAGACATCTGTAAACATGAAGGAGAAAACAGCAGCATCCACCGCTAGCGGAACATTCGCGTAGGGAGTGCAACCCGTGACCTCCTCTTCGGAAATAACTAAGCCTGCACCAGCTGGGTAGGTGTCTAGAACAGAAAGACCCATAGATCCTTCGCACGCGACATCCATCGAGCTATTCCAAAATTCCGCAATGTCGACAAATTCAGGTAGCACCTTTGAGTCGATAAATTCTTCGCCACACTGCACAGTGCGCTCTGCTAGTTCAACTTTGAGTGAATCCGGCATCGGAGGATTGCATGCGGTCAGCAGAGTCAAAACGGAGAGACCCATGGCTGATGTCTGCCAAAATCTGCGGTTCATTTTGTCCTCTCCGTCGAAATAGCCGGGGCACGAGGTGCCCCGGCTACTCCATTCTTACCTAACTACTACTTGATTTTCTTGATAGCGTCGTTTGCTTTTCTCAGCAGTGTGCCGCTCAGGGCCACGTATCCCTGGGCTGCAGCATTCTGCGGTGAGCAAGTGTTGACAAAGAAGCTGAGGTAGTCAGCAATGGCTGCTGCCTTGGAGGTTCCGTTCTTTGTTGGGGCTAGACCGTAGCTCACGAGGCTAAGGTCGTAGGCACCTCTAACCTTCATGTTGTAGTCAAAGACGACCTCTCCATTTGCCTTCAGTAGCTGCTTCTCGAGGAACAGCTTGGAGGCAGGAATGGTGGCCTTGATGAATTGACCAGATGAGTTCTGAAGGTGGGCGTAGTTTAGACCGGCCTTGTCGGCATCAGCGATGTCAATGTAGCCAACTGCACCAAGAGTTGCCTTGATTGATGTTGCTACACCTGAGTTCTGAGGAGAGGCAACTGCACCCTTGACAAGAGCTCCAGCACCTGCGGTTGTCTGGAAAGCATCAGTTGCCTTGAAGGGGGCCTTGTACTTCTGGGCCAGCCAGTTGGTGAAGTTGAAGGATGTTCCCGAGCCATCCGAACGATAGACCGGGGTGATTACTAGGTCTGGAAGCTTTGCAGTTCGGTTGATCTTGACGATTGCTGGATCATTCCACTTGGTGATTTTTCCGAGGTAAATGTCTCCAACCATCTTTGGGGTGAGGTTTAGACGTGTAACGCCTGGCAGGTTGAAGGCAATAGTGATTGGGCCTCCAAGAAGTGGAACGTAAACAAAATTGCTTGGCTTGGCCTCAGTTGGTCCATAGAGAGAGTCGGATCCACCGAAGTCATATGTGCCACCGCGGAAGTTTCTCTTGCCGGTTCCAGATCCGACTGACGCGTAGGTGACTTTGTGCTTGGTGTAAGCCTGGGTGCAAACCTGCTGCAAGGCATTGGTGTACGAGGCACCTCCGGCTGTGATTTGTTCCTGTGCCTGGGCTGGGCCGGCAAAGGCAGTGGACATTAGAGCGGCCGATGCCAAGACTCCAATTAGCTTGTTTCGCATTAGTTCTCCTTGTTTTCGGAATGCACTCGTATTGTCACTTCACCAAAGAAACAACAGACCACCGAAGCGCAAACGTATGGTGAACAGTTGGTTTCTAACCGAATCGTCCGTTGACGTACTCGTTGGTTCTTGGGTCAATTGGCCCATAGAAGATCTGCTGAGTCTCGCCGAACTCGACCACGTAACCCGGTGTGTTGTCTTCCGCCAAGAAAAAGGCCGTCTGGTCTGAGATTCTCTGGGCCTGCTGCATGTTGTGAGTAACGATCACAATCGTCACGTTTTCCTTTAGCTCGAGAATGGTCTCTTCGATTCGTCTGGTTGAGCCTGGGTCCAGTGCCGAGCAGGGCTCATCCATGAGAAGTACATCAGGGTTCATCGCAAGACTTCGGGCTATGCAGAGTCTTTGCTGCTGTCCTCCAGATAATGAAACAGCTGGATCTGAAAGGCGATCCTTTACCTCGTTCCACATGGCCGCACGCTTCAAAGACACCTCTACAAGATCTGCCGTATCGGAGCGGGAAATACCTGAAAGTTTTATTCCGGACATCACATTGTCCTTTATGGACATAGTCGGAAAGGGGTTTGGCTTCTGGAAAACCATGCCAACCCTGATTCTCACATCTACCGGATCAACGGCCTCTCCGTATATGTCCTGTCCATCCAACAGGACCTCGCCAGATAGCCCTGCACTAGGAATCAGCTCGTGCATGCGGTTAAGTGTGCGAATAAACGTTGACTTACCGCAACCCGATGGACCAATCAGAGCTGTGACCTTGTTGTTCGTGAACTGAAGATTCACATCTTTCAGAACATGCCTCTCCCCAAACCAAACGTTGATGTCTTTGGTTTCTAAGTGGTAATTAGACATGACTAGGCACTCCTTCTCTTAGCCTTTTTCGGAGCACTAGCAACGCGTGCTGCCGCAAACAAAATTCCAACAAAAACCAATAGCACCAGAGCGGCTCCCCAAGCTCTGGCAATCGAGGACGGATCTCCCAGGGCAATGAAGCTGAAAATGTAGCTGGGAAGCGTGGTCATTCCACCTTCCAGAGGATTCGCATTGGTTCCGTTGGCAAGAGCCATAGTCAGAAGCAAAGGCGCAGTCTCGCCAATAACTCTTGCGATACCAAGCAGAACTGCGGTCACGAGACCAGACTTAGCTGCGGGCAAGGTGACCATTAGAAAAGCTCGATAGGCCGGAGCACCCAGTGCCAGGGCGCCGTTTCGAAGATCTCGCGACACGTTGCGAAGTGAGTCTTCTGCCACTCGCGAGACCGTCGGGAGCATCAGCGGAATTAGCGCCAGGGCTCCCATCAGTCCGGAGTAACCACTCCAGCCAGAAATAATGAGAAGCGAATAAATAAACAATCCAGCAACCACCGATGGGATTGCCGACATGGCCTGAAGAAGTGTTCTAACTGTGCCTCGACCAAAGTCACGTGTCTCCGTCAAGTAAACAGCTGTCGCAACTCCGAGTGGAACCGTCACCAGAGTGGTGATTCCAACCACGATAGAGGTGCCCAAGATGGCGTGACCGACACCACCTATTTCAAGTCCTGTTTTTCCAGATACATAAACGTTGTTTTGATAGATAAAGTGCGGGCTCATCGCCCTTAGCCCGGCTTCGAGCACTGACCACAAAACTGATGCCAGCAAAACTAAAACGAAGAACGCCAGGAAGAACGTGATGACCAGTAGCAGCCCGTCCAGAATTCCTCTTCTACCAAAGGAATAGAAACCCGCCCAAGCACCAAACAAGAGCTGGAGTGGAAGAAACACCGTAATCAGACCTGCCATGAAATCTGTGCCGGTAAGGAAAAGGAACGCAGCAAAAATCGAAGCGGGAACGACGATCGTCAGTATCGAGGCCAATCTAACTCTAGGGCCGAGTCGATTCCATGGCTCTGCGCGCTTGGGTCTAGCCACAAAGGTTGCGTTTGACATTAGTCCTTCCTCCATGGCTGAGCTTTTTGAACGATGTAAGAGGCAAGGGCGTTAATAATCAGCGTGATAACGAAAAGCACGACTCCAGCTGCAAGGAGTGCTTCGACTTCGATTGGCGCTGCCTCGCCAAACTTGGCGAGAATTAGCGAGGCGATGTTTCCACCAACCGGTTCAAGGAAATTGAAGAAGTTGTATCGATCGTAAGTCAGGTTCAGCACGAAGAAAATGGCAACGGTTTCGCCCATTGCTCTTCCAAGAGCTAGCAGAACACCACCTAGAATTCCACCTGCTGAAGTTGGAAGAATGACCCTTCTAAGCACTGATTCGCGTGTACCACCAAGAGCTAAGGCTCCTTTGATCAGCTCATCATCAATCTGCGAGAACATCTCACGCGTGACTGATGAGATTAGCGGCACAATCATTACAGCGAGCACAACTGCCGCAATAAACGGAGACCTCAGGAACGTGCCTGCGCTGTTAGACAGGAAGGGGAATATTCCGGATAGAGACTCGTTTAGCATCTGAGCCCAACCGGCGCCTACTGGCGAAAAGATACCAAGACCCCAAAGACCAATCACAACCGATGGAATAGCAGCCAGCAAATCAACAATGACAGTGGCAATTTTTGCTATGAACTTGGGGGCTAAAAATTCAATGAAGTAGGCAATCGAGATTGCCATGGGTACTGCCATGGTCACTGCGAGAGTTGCAATCAGCAAAGATCCCCAGACCATCGGTCCGATGTGGAAAACCGGTGGAGTCAGGGAGTTATCCCAAAAAGTTCCGAATGTGAAATCAATCACGCCTTGAGACTCGAAGGCGGGCCAAGCTCGAATCGACAAGAAGATCAAAATCATGCCGATAATTACGAAGGATGAATAGCCCGCTGCTTTTGAAACCGCGAAAAAGATCTTGTCTTCGACCCTGTTGGGTTTTGACAGGAGTTTGCGCTTCACAGGGGCGATGCTCATGACCGCAATGCTGGCCAGACAAGGTGAAGGTGAGCTATTAGTAAGGTGAACGCAAGGTTAACTGTTGCCTACATACCTGCATAATTACCCGACCAAATCTGCCACATCCTCACCAGCATGACCGAAATGGTTAGGGCCGAGGCCCCCATAATCACCGTGGACCAGCGGGTCCGCTCGGCCAGGGCCCAGATACCCCCAGCCACGGGTATCAGCAGTGCCACCAGCAGATAGCCAAAGTATTCAATCGTGCTAACTACTGCCTGGGATCCCGCGAACACCATCCCGACCGAAACCGCCAGCTGAACCACCAGCGATACCTCAACGGCTGCCAGAGAAAGAATTAGGTAGCCAGAAGGCTTGAGGCCAATAATTCCCAGCACCACTAGCGCTGCTCCAACAGCGACCGAAAGCCACAGCAATACCTGAAACAGCCACTCAACCATTGAATGACTCCGGAAAAACGGTTACTGAGCGAAAAGACTTCGCGATTGGTTCGAGGATAGCCAACAGCGCTCCTCTAAAGTTGGCTGCCACTGGCGAGCTTTCCTGTAGCACAATTCTCTTCCCGTGGATGATGTCTTGTGCCTGCGAATCACTCAGTTCCACCACTGGAAAGAGCATGGTCGCTACTTCGAGAAGTGTCATCGGTTTACGAAGTTCATCAGGCTTACTGGCATCGTCGATTCTGAATTCACCAACCATGGTTCTTCTCAGCTCCCGCAGATGGCCTCCAACACCAAGAGCCTGTCCCATATCCCGAGCCAGAGCCCTGATGTAGGTGCCAGAACTGCAATCAACGAGAACATCGAATTCCAAAAACTTGTCAACACGCGTTATCTCAGAAATTAACTGAAACCAATAAATCTTCACTCTTCTTGATGCCAGCTCCACACTTTCACCAGAGCGAATAATGTCATAGGCTCTCCGCCCATCAACCTTGATTGCACTAACTGAAGATGGAACCTGCTCAATTTCACCCGTGAGCTTTTCGATTTCAAGTTGAAGCTGTTCCTTGGTGATCTTGCTGGCGTCAGCCTCGGATAAAACCTCACCCTCGGCATCATCTGTGCTAGTTGCCTGACCTAGGCGAATAGTTGCCAGATACTGCTTATCGAGTCCAAAAAGGTGGCTGAGAAGTTTGGTCCCGGAATCAATCCCAACAACCATCAGTCCTGTTGCCATAGGGTCGAGGGTGCCGGCGTGACCGACTTTTTTCGTTCCAAGTTGTCTTCTCACCATGGCAACTACATCGTGAGAGGTAACGCCCTTGGGCTTATCGACTAGAAGAATGCCGCCAGGCAATTAGCTGTCCTGAGACTTTGGCTTTAGGTAAGGATCTGCTTCTCCAGCAGGCTTTGCCTGCTTTTTTAGTTCCTCAACTTCGGCGTCTCTGCGTTTAGCTTCCGCTAAGAGCTCGGCGAGAGCTCCGGCGGTTGCCGGTATCTCATCTTTAATCAACTCAATGGTTGGGGTGATGCGAATACCGAGTCTGTGACCAATTTCTCCGCGTAATCTGCCCCGGTTTCTCTCGAGGGCATCGATTGATTTCTGCTGCTCTTCGTCTGATCCGTAGACGGTGAAGTAAATCTTGGCGTGCGAGAGGTCAGGCGTGACTCTGACATCAGTAAATGTGACAAAGCCGATGTCTGGATCCTTTACGCCGCGCTCTAGCGCCTCAGCGGCCAGTACCTTGATCCGCTCAGCTAATCTGCGTGCTCTTGCGTGATCGACCACTAGTCTCTCGGCTTCTCAACCATTTCGTAGGTTTCAATTTCATCGCCAACCTGCAAATCACCAAAGTCTCCGAGACCGATACCACACTCGTAGTCAGTCTTGACTTCGCTGACATCGTCCTTGAACCTTCTGAGGGATTCGACCTTTAGGCCTTCCTTCACAACAGAACCATCGCGGATGACTCTCGCCAAAGCGTTGCGCTTGATGAGGCCGCTGCGAACATAGGATCCGGCAATAGTTCCGAACTTCGAGGACTTGAAGACCTCACGAATTTCAGCCGTACCCATTTGCTTCTCTTCATACTCAGGCTTGAGCATTCCCTTGAGCGACTTCTCGATGTCCTCAAGAGCGTTGTAGATGACGCTGTAGTAGCGAATATCAACACCTTCACGATCAGCGCGCTCTCTGGCCTTATTGTCAGGTCGAACGTTGAAGCCGATGATGACAGCAGCATCGACAGTTGCCAGGTTGACATCGGACTCGGTGATTGCACCCACACCGCGGTGGATGATGCGCAGCTGAACAGAATCGTCAATGCTGATCTTGAGCAGTGCATCTTCAAGAGCTTCAACAGCACCAGAAACATCACCCTTGATGATGAGGTTGAGTGATTCAACCTTGCCCTCTTCAAGTGCCTTGGTGAAGTCTTCCAGCGACATCTTCTTTCGGGTCCTAGCAAGCAGAGCATTTCTGTCTGCCGCCTCACGCTTCTCGGCAATTTGCCTAGCCTGGCGCTCGTCTTCCGCAACAACAAACTTGTCACCGGCACGTGGCACAGACTGAAGACCCAAGACCTGAACTGGTCTGGATGGTCCTGCTTCAGCTACCGCTCCGCCGTTTTCATCAAACATTGCTCTAACGCGACCGTGTGATGCTCCGGCAACAATGGCATCCCCAACTCTCAGGGTTCCGCTTTGAATCAAAACCGTGGCAACCGCTCCGCGACCCTTGTCAAGGTTGGCTTCAATAGCAACACCGCGCGCTGCCTTGTCAGGGTTTGCCCTGAGGTCAAGAGCTGCGTCGGCGGTTAGTAGAACAGCATCGAGTAATTTGTCTAGTCCCGCACCCTTCAGTGCCGAAACATCCACGAACATGACATCGCCACCGTACTCTTCAGCAACCAGTCCAAACTCAGTCAGCTGCTGACGAATCTTTGCCGGGTTAGCACCCTCTTTGTCGACCTTGTTGACAGCAACCACAATCGGAACTTGAGCAGCCTGAGCGTGATTTAGGGCCTCAATGGTCTGAGGCATAACACCATCGTCTGCAGCCACTACCAGGATGGCGATGTCTGTCACCTGGGTTCCTCGAGCACGCATGGCGGTGAAGGCTTCGTGACCTGGGGTATCGATAAAAGTGATTGCTCGGTCTACGCCCTCGTGCATCGCGTGAACCTGGTAGGCACCGATGTGCTGGGTAATTCCGCCAGCTTCACCAGCTACCACGTTCGAATTTCTAATCGAGTCAAGCAGCTTGGTCTTTCCGTGATCGACGTGACCCATGACAGTAACAACCGGAGGTCTGGCCTTTAGAGACTCTTCATCCTCATCTTCAATCTCAGTGGAGATATTTAGACCAAAGCCCTCAAACAGCTCTCGCTCTTCGTCTTCGGGTGAAACGATTTCAATCTTGTAACCAAGTTCAGCACCAAGAATCTGGAAGGTGTCTTCATCTAGCGACGCAGTTGCAGTGGCCATCTGACCAAGATGGAACAAAACGGTGATTAGCTGTCCGGAATTAGCGCCAATCTTGTCGGCAAAATCTTGAATAGAGGCTCCGCGACGCAAACGGATAACGGTGCTGCCATCGCCACGTGGAACAATTGCACCACCTAGCGATGGTGCCTCTCTTAGCTCAAACTCTTCGCGCTTTTCGCGCTTTGACTTCCTTGATTTGTTTTTCGAACCACCGCGACCGAATGCACCGGCTGTGCCAGCGCCTCGTCCACCTCTCCCACCAGGTCCTGGACGTGATGGAAAAGCTCCGGGCTTTCCACCTGGAATAAAGCCGCCAGGTGCTCCGCCACCAGATCTTTGCGGAGGTCTTGGCCCTCGTGGCGCACCAGTTTGTGGTCTGCCGCCAGCACGATCAGGTCTTTGTCCAGCGGGTCTTGGTCTCGACATTCCCTGAGCAGATGAAAACGGATTGTTTCCAGGTCTTGCCATTGGTCTTGGAATTCCCATTCCCTGATTTGAAGAAAATGGGTTGTTGCCAGGTCTTGGAATTCCAGTTAGTGGCGCTGGGGAAACAGCTGGCTTTTCAATATTTGGTTCGGCCTTCTTTACCTCTTCAACAGCTGGAACTTCTTTTGGCGCTTCTTCCTTCGCTTTGGCTTTTGCCTTGGCGGGAGCTTTCTTAGGAGCAGGCTTCTCAGCGTTGGGGAAAGCAGCACGCAACTTGGCGGCAACTGGTGGAGCGATGGTGGAAGAACCACCCTTTACATACTCCCCAAGCTCCTCAAGCTTTGCCAGTGCAACCTTGGTATCAATACCAAGTTCCTTGGCTATGTCATATACGCGTGGAAGCGCCAATTACTTTCTCCTGTCCGGGGCCTTCCCCAAACAGGGCAGGCCTTATTGCTGAGCGGGGCTCATTTCGAGCTACTCATTTGTTGTGTCACTCATGGTTTCTGCCTGCATCTTTAGCGATTTGCCTTTGAGGGCGAAGCTAAGTCTAGGACTAGCTGAGGAAAAAGGCTATTCCTCAAGGGAGCTATCGGGCTGAATATCGATTTTTGCGCCAGTGAGCTTGGCTGCTAGCCGAGCATTCTGGCCCTCTTTTCCAATGGCTAGAGATAGCTGGAAATCCGGAACTAATACCCGAACTGCCTTTTGAGCTGGGTCAATCACAAAGGCAGAGGAAACCTTTGCTGGGGATAGCGCGTGAGCAACATACTCAGCCAGATCCTCTGAAAAATCGACGACGTCAATCTTCTCCTCATTGAGTTCGGCGCTGACTGCCCGAACTCTTTGACCAAGTTCACCGATGCAGGCTCCCTTGGCATTGATGGCTGGATCTTTTGACCTGACTGAAATCTTCGTGCGATGCCCTGCTTCTCTAGCAACCGATGAAATCTCTACCAGCCCGGAAGCGACCTCGGGAACCTCCAGCGCAAACAGCTTTCGTACCAAATTCGGATGGGTTCGAGACACGGTGATCATTGGTCCGCGCAGACCGCGTTGAACGTTGGTGACATAAACGCGAATGCGCTTTCCGTGTGAATAGTCTTCGCCGGGCACCTGCTCCTCCGGAGGCATAAGCGCTTCGATGCTTCCGAGATTCACATAAACCATGTAGGGTCTGGAACCCTGCTGAATTTGACCGGCAACAATGTCACCCTCTTTGCCCTTAAATTCTCCGAGCAATCCCTCATCAGAAATCTCGCGCATGCGCTGGGCGATAACTTGCTTCGCTGCGTAAGCAGCAACTCGCCCAAAGCCCTCTGGGGTGACTTCCTCTTCGCCGACCTTCTCACCGTCCTCACCAAGAACGGGTGCATAGATACTCACATGACCAGTTTTTCTATCAAGCTCGGCCCTGGGTCCCTTGGTGTTGTCACCGATGTGTTTGAAATAGGCGGCCAGAATCGCCTGCTCGATGATTAACACAAGCTCATCAAAAGGAATTTCTTTTTCGCGCTCCAGCAGGCGAAGGACATTCAGATCGATATCCATGCCTGCCTCTATTCAATTCCCGAGCTTTATTGAAGCTAAAGCAGATTCTAGCTTCACGTTTCCTCGCTGTCCTGTGGCTCTTTCCCAAAGCTCAACCTCGCCCTGCTCCAGCCCGCGGCCACAAACGATGACCCAGGGCATGCCGAGCAGTTCGGCATCTGCAAATTTCACGCCAGGAGATACCTTCCTGTCATCCAGAATCACGCTAAGGCCCTTGGCCTCTGCTTGCTCAGCTAGTTTGTCGGCCGCTTCAAATACCGAGTCTTCTTTGCCAGCGGCGACGATGTGAAGCTCGGCTGGCGCCACCGAGGCGGGCCAGATCAAACCTTTTTCATCGTGAGACTGCTCGGCGATTACTGCTACCAGTCGAGTCACTCCAATGCCATAGCTACCCATGGTCACAGTAACTAGCTTGCCGTTCTCGTCTAAAACCTTTAGGTCTAGAGCTTCGGCATACTTTCTTCCCAGCTGGAAGACGTGTCCGATTTCTATACCCCTGGCTAGCTCAAGCGGTCCCGATCCGTCCGGAGCCGGATCTCCTTGCCGGACTTCGGCGATATCGGCAACTCCGTCACTTGCGAAATCACGTCCATAGGTAAGGTGCCAAACGTGCTTCTCGTTTTCGTTTGCTCCAGTTATCCAAGACGATCCCTTAGCAACCCTCGGGTCAAGGTAGTAAGGAATCTTTGACTCAGCTTTCTCACCAAGGAATTGCTTTCCACCTTTAGTTGGACCGATGTATCCCTTTACTAACTGCGGGTGCTTGGCAAAGTCCGCTTCAGTTGCTTGCTCAACATCATTTGGTGCGAACCAAGTCTCAGCCCGCTTGGCATCAACCTCACGGTCTCCTGGAATGCCAACAATTACCAAACTTCTCTTGCCTTCTGGTGAAGTCAGTGCCAGCACCACATTCTTCAAGGTGTCCGCACTTGTCCAGGGATTGTCTCTTCTGGGGTAATTGGAATTGGAAAAATCAACCAGTGTTTGAATGGTTGGCGTGTTTGGAGAGTCGTTGATTGTTGCAGCAGGTGTTTCGGCAGAAGCAACCTCTTCTGCCTGAGAGAATCGAATTGCCTCGACATTTGCTGCGAACCCACCAGCTGATCGAACAAAGGTATCCTCACCAATTGGCGATGGGCAAAGGAACTCTTCAGACTTTGACCCGCCCATGGCCCCTGCATCCGCTTTCACAATCACGTATTCAAGGCCCAGGCGTTTAAAGATTCGCTCATATGCATCACGCTGCGCCTGATAACTTTTCGCAAGGCCAGCGTCATCAACGTCAAAGCTGTAAGCATCCTTCATGACAAATTCGCGGCCGCGCAAAAGTCCCGCTCTTGGCCTTGCTTCGTCACGGTACTTGATTTGAATTTGATAAATCGAAAGCGGAAGATCTTTATAAGAGGTGTAGAGATCCTTCACCAGAAGCGTGAACACTTCCTCGTGGGTTGGGGCAAGAAGATAGTCAGCATCTTTTCTATCCTTGAGTCGGAAAATATTGTCCCCGTACTCTTCCCACCTGCCAGTTGCCTCATAGGGTTCTTTTGGTAACAGGGCTGGGAAATGAACCTCTTGAGATCCTGCGGCAGCCATTTCCTCACGAACAATTTTTTCAATCTTGTTCTTCACCATCAGGCCAAGCGGGAGCCAGGAAAAAATGCCTGGACCACTGCGTCGGATAAAGCCTGCGCGAACAAGCAGCTTGTGACTGTCGACCTCGGCGTCGGCGGGGTCTTCCCTGAGAGTCCTAAGGAACAGCGTGCTCAAGCGATATGGCATGGGCACAATGTTAGCTACTTGCCGACGGTTACCTGCGCTGTTCCAAGCTCTGAAGGGTCCATTTCCGAAGCAATTCGGTTGGCCTCTTCAATCAGGGTCTTCACAATCTCGCTCTCAGGCACAGTCTTTACTACCTCGCCTTTGACAAAGATTTGACCTTTGCCATTACCTGAGGCAACTCCAAGGTCAGCCTCTCTAGCCTCGCCGGGTCCATTCACAACGCAGCCCATCACGGCTACGCGAATCGGAACAGTGAGGTGTTGCAGCCCCTCTGTCACCTGGTTGGCCAGAGTGTAAACATCAACCTGGGCTCTGCCGCAGGATGGGCAGGAGACAATCTCGAGCTTTCTTGGTCGAAGGTTTAGGCTCTCTAGAATCTGCGACCCAACCTTCACTTCTTCTACCGGTGGTGCGGAAAGTGAAACTCGAATTGTGTCACCAATTCCTTTAGCGAGAAGTGCTCCAAAAGCAACCGAGGACTTGATGGTTCCCTGGAATGCAGGGCCGGCTTCAGTCACTCCCAGGTGCAGCGGCCAGTCACCTTTTTCCGAGAGCATCTCATAGGCGCGAACCATCACGACTGGATCATTGTGCTTGACCGAAATCTTAAAGTCATGAAAATCGTGCTCTTCAAATAGTGAAGCTTCCCAGACAGCCGACTCAACCAGCGCCTCAGGTGTTGCCTTTCCATATTTCTCAAGCAGTCTTGGATCTAATGAACCAGCATTCACTCCGATTCGCAGTGAAACTCCGGCATCTTTTGCAGCCTTGGCAATATCTTTTACCTGGTCATCAAACTTCTTGATGTTTCCGGGGTTTACTCTGACTCCGCCGCAGCCAGCCTCAATAGCCTGAAACACATAGCGAGGTTGGAAGTGAATATCTGCAACAACTGGAATCTGAGAGCGCTTGGCAATTATGCGAAGCACATCCGCGTCATCTTGCGAAGGCACAGCCACGCGAACAATGTCACAGCCACTCGCTGTTAATTCAGCAATTTGTTGCAAGGTTGCGTTGATATCTATCGTGGGGGTTGTGGTCATGGACTGCACGGAGATTGGTGCATCGCCACCCACTGCCACCTTGCCAACCATAATCTGACGAGTTTTTCTTCTCGGAGCCAGTGTTGGTGGTGGGGACTTTGGTAAGCCGAGATTTACTGCCGGCACATATTTCCCTTCGCTGCTACTAAAGATTTAACCATTGGCCAAGCCGATTACTTCCGATTAGCCAATTATTGGGTTGATTAGGTCGGCCAAAATCAGCAGAATTCCAGTGAAAATCAGGACAACCCAGACGAAGTAGGCCAAAGGTAGAGCTTTGGCAGTATCGATCGGTCCGGGGTCCACTCCCCTAAACGCTTTCACGAATCTACGTTTGCCAGCCTCGTAGACAGCCCCGACCACGTGACCTCCATCCAGCGGCAGGAGTGGAACAAGATTGAACACAAAAAGAACCAAATTCAGCGATCCAAGGAGAAGCAGCAGCGAAGACAGTTTGGCATCCACGCCAATGTCGGCAGATGTCAGCTCACCTGCCAGTTGGCCAACTCCAACAATTGACACGGCTCCGTAGGGATCACGTTCTGTTAGTCCGACGGTGCTGAGAGTTACTTCATATATCTGCTGTGGCAGCTCAAGTATGAAAGCCGCCATGGACACAACGGTTGCACCTGTATATGCAATTGCCTGGTCAAGACCAACTTGCTTTGTTACTCCAAGCAGTCTGATTCCAAGAACAGGTGAGAGCTTAGTTGCCGGATTTCCCTGAGCATCCAGCTCAAGATTTCCTAGTGAATCGTAGACAGCGCGCTCCATAAAAACTGGTGTTATGGAAACAGTTGTTTCTACGCCATCGCGCATTACCGTCAGAGTGCTCGAGGCGTTCTCGCCGAGAAGAGTTGTGACTTCCTCCCAGCTGCTCACCGCCTGGCCGTTAACCGCTTTGACCTGATCGCCACTTTCCAATCCTGCAAGCTTTGCCGGGGTTTGAGCAGATCCTGCAGGACACTCGGACTCAACGGCAGACTCCATGCAGGGATAAACCTGGTCGACAGTCAGCGAGCTTTGCAAAGTTCCAATGCCAGAGAGCGAAGCAACAATCAGTAGCGCGCCTAGTAGCAAATTCATAACCGGCCCGCCAAGCATGATGGTTATCTTCTTTGGACCCGAGAGTTGATAGAACTTTCTATCCTCGGAAGCGCTCTCCTGAGATTCGACCTCGTGTCTGGCCTCATTAATCCAGTTGGCGAAAAGTCCTCGATAGGGCTTTTTTGCTGGTGGATACATCCCGGACATAAGAATGTAGCCGCCGAGTGGAAAGGCCTTCACTCCGAATTCCGTTTCTCCTCTGCGTCTTGAGAAAAGTGTGGGGCCAAAACCAATCATGAATTGACGCACTTCCACCCCAAATTTCTTGGCAGGGAGGTAGTGACCAATCTCGTGCAGACCAACTGACAGGGCTATTCCAATGAGAAAAATGACAATGCCCAGGATGTAAAGAATTGTGTCCAGCACGCCTCTAGGCTACCTGCCCAATCCTGCAAGGAAGCTAGGAGCAGTGCTTTGGTTATCGCGCAGCTCAGGGATTGGAACCTAGACTTAGAGGATGACCATCGAACAAAAGCGACACCTTGTCACAGCCATTCCCGGACCTAAATCGCTCGCCATGCAGGAGCGAAGAAGCCAGGTGATCTCTGGCGGTGTTGGAACCATGCTCGCTGCCTTTATTGATGAAGCACACGGCGCCATTCTGAAAGATGTGGATGGCAATCAACTGATCGATCTCGGTGCTGGTATCGGAGTCGTCACTATCGGACACACCAACCCTGGTGTGGTTGAGGCAGTATCGAAACAGGTCTCCAAGCTCACACACACACTTTTCACTGTCACCCCCTATGAGCCATACGTCAGGGCTGGTGAACTTGTCACTTCTCATGCTCCTGGAAACTTTAAGAAGAAAGCAGCTTTCTTTAACTCGGGCGCAGAGGCCGTTGAGAATGCCGTAAAGATTGCAAGAAAGGCAACTGGCAGAACCGAGATAGCAGTCTTCGACCATGCGTATCACGGCCGAACAAACTTGACGATGTCGATGAACTTCAAGGTCCACCCCTACGGAACCGGATTTGGGCCATTAGCAGGTAGCGTTCATCACGCACCGATGAGCTATCCGTTCAGGGATCCTGCCGGCATGAGTGGAGCTGAGGCTGCAGCAAGAGCAATTACCTACCTAGAGAAAAGAGTTGGTGCCTCACAGATTGCTGCCCTTTTCATAGAGCCAATCCAGGGTGAAGGTGGTTTTGTTGTTCCGGCTCCGGGTTTTCTCAAGACTCTGCAGGACTGGACAAGGGCGAATGGCATTGTTCTTGTCGCAGACGAAGTTCAATCAGGTATGGCAAGAACAGGCAAGTGGTTTGCAAGCGAATGGGAAGAGGGTTTCGAACCTGACTTGATCACGGTTGCAAAAGGTATTGCTGGTGGAATGCCACTTTCCGGTGTTGTTGGGCGTGCAGAGATTATGGATGCGGCTCACGCTGGTGGTCTCGGAGGAACTTTTGGTGGTTCACCGATTGCAGTAGCCGCAGGTGTTGCCGTGATGGAGCAGTACGAGTCTGGAAACTGGATGCAGAGAGCTCTAGAAATCGGTGAAATCCTCACCGGACGACTAAACGCGATGAAGAATAATCACCCAGTTATTGGAGATGTTCGAGGACGCGGAGCGATGCAGGCTATTGAATTGGTTGAGCCTGGAACTAAGAACCCTAACTCGGCCGCCACTGACGCCCTGCTCAAGCACTGCCATCAAAACGGTGTCGTGGTACTAAACGCGGGAACCTATAACAACGTGATTCGCTTCCTGCCACCACTGGCAATTAGCGACGAGCTGCTTCACGATGCTTTGGATGTGCTGGCAGCGGGCCTGGCAAAGCTCTAACTAGCGCTTCTTGGCAAGCTTTCGCTGCTTGAGCGAAGACCGCACCTGCACCGTTACGACAATCGCAATGGCGATGATGAATACCATCGAACCAATTACGTTTGCCTCTGCCGGGATACCTCTCGCAGCAGCTGTGTAAACAAACTTCGGGAAGGTGTCTACCGCACCGGAATTGAACTGGGTGATGATGAAGTCATCGAAACTCAGCGCAAAAGCCAACATGGCCGCCGCTAAGATTCCTGGCAGCAGTAGTGGGAAAGTAATTCGCCTGAATACCTGCGCGGGATTGGCATATAGGTCTCGACCTGCCTCTTCTAGCGCAGGATCTAAGGTTGCAACACGTGCTTTGACAGTGACAACCACAAAGCTGAGTGTGAACATCGTGTGCGCGATGATCACTGTGGGTAGCCCCTTCTGCCAGCCAAAATCCAAGAACTGAGCTGCCAGGCCTGCCCCCATAACCACTTCAGGTGTGGCAAGAGGGAGGAATAGAAGAAGGTTGGTGGCAGAGCGGAACTTGAAGCGATACCTAACCAAAGCAATCGCAATCATGGTCCCGAGAATTGTTGCCAAAATCGTTGCCGAGACAGCGATGATTAGTGAGTTACCAAAAGCATCGCAAACCTCTTGCTGACGGCAAACATTCAGCCAATTGTCCAGCGTGAAGCCTCGCCAGATTATGTTCGACTTGATCGAATCGTTGAAGGAAAAAATAAATGTGTAAACAATGGGAATCGACAGGAAGAGAAAGGTAAGAACCACATAGGTTGGGAGCAAGTACTTTCCAAGCGAAAACTTCATAGCAGATCGTCCGTTCCACTCTTTCGAACATAAACGGAGACCAAAACTACAATTGCCGCCATCAGCAGAACCGAAAGTGCTGATGCCGTTGGGTAATCCTGAATACGCAAGAAGTTTGCCTCGACCACATTGCCGAGCATCGCCGTGTCGGGCCCGCCGAGAAAGTCGCGGCTTGCCACAACATAATCACCACTTATCGGAATGAAGGTAAGTAGCGTTCCGGAAATAACCCCTGGTAGCGAAAGTGGGAAGGTTACTTTCCTGAAGGTGGTAATCGGGTTCGCGTAAAGATCTCCACTGGCTTCCAGGAGCCTAAGGTCAAGTCGATCCAGGTTTGAAAAAATCGGCAAAGTCATAAATGGAATGAAGTTATATACCAATCCAAAGATCACCGCAAAGTCGGTACCGATGATGTAGCTATCCGCCCCAAAGAGCCCAAAGTCCTTCAGCGTATTCACAATCCAAGAGTCATTCGAGAAGATCTGCTTCCAGGCGAAGGTGCGAAGCAGCATGGAGATGAAAAAGGGAGCAATCACCATGGTGAGAAGCAAGCCCTTAAGCAGGGGCTTGTTTCTAGCCTTCACTGCAATGAAGTAGGCCAGCGGATAACTAATGGCAAGTGCAATAACGGTTGCTACTAAGGCAAAAAAGAAAGAGCGGATAATTTGCGGCATGTACTGATCAAGTGCGTAGAGATAGTTGCCAATCTCAAAGCCGTAGTCGTATCGTCCAATTTCACCAGTGGCATCCGGAACTTTTAGAGAAGTAAGAAGGAGTGAGAAGAAAGGTGTTAGGAAGAAAAGTCCTAAGTAAGCGATTCCCGGGAGTAAAAGAAGCAGTGCAACTCTTCCAGTCTTTTTTGGTGACTGCTGCTTCGCTGGAGCCTGCTGCCCACCTAGAGCTAGGAATGCCATTAGGCGTCTTCTTTGCCAGTCGGAAGATCAGCTAGACCAAAGCCATGTTCGACCTTCCAGCTGACCCAAACCTGCGCTCCCAGTGCGATGACGGGTGACTTTCCAACATTTTGAGCGAAGACAACCACTTCACCAATCTCAGGAATCTCAATTAGATATTGATTGGAAACTCCAGTGAATCTGATATCGGTTATTTCTCCAGGACCCAGAACATTCACGCCCGCATCAGCATCTGGCTTGGTTTCATGGAAACGAGTTTTTTCAGGCCTGACTCCCATGGCAATCTTGCCATTTGACTTCTCAACTCTCGCCAGCGGGGCGGTGAGCTTATTGCCCTTGAAATTGATTGAAACAGTCTCAGAACCAGCTTCCGCAACTTCACCCACGAAGATGTTCGACTGTCCAAGGAACTTGGCGACAAAGGCAGTCTTAGGTCGGTCATAAAGCTGCTCAGGCGGACCCATCTGTTCAATTCGGCCCTGGTTCATGACGGCCACTATGTCGGCCATGTCCATCGCCTCTTCTTGGTCATGGGTCACATGAAGGAAGGTAAGGCCCACGTCCATCTGTATGTATTTGAGCTCAATCTGCATCTGCCTGCGAAGTTTAAGATCAAGAGCACCCAGTGGCTCATCAAGTAGAAGCAGCGCGGGCCGATTGACTAAAGCTCTCGCTAGCGCCACTCGCTGCTGCTGTCCACCAGATAGTTGCGCTGGTCGCCTTTCAGACATGTGGCCCAGTTCAACCATGTCCAAGGCTGCTTGAGCTTTCACTAACGGCTCTGAGATTTTTCTTTGACGAAGACCGAACGCGACGTTTTCCAAAACGCTCATGTGCGGGAAGAGCGCGTAGTTCTGGAAAACAGTGTTCACCGGACGCTCGTGAGGCTTGAGCTCCGTCACGTCCTGACCGCCAATCAGGATCTTCCCCTTGGTTGGGGTTTCCAGGCCAGCAATCATTCTCAGTGTGGTTGTTTTTCCGCAACCGGATGGCCCGAGCAGAGCAAAGAATTGCCCCGCAGGTATTTTGAGATCTAGATCATCAACTGCAACAAAGCCGGGGAATTCCTTCCTCAGTCCTACAAGCTCGAGGTCCTTTCCCCCGGCTCCGAAGTCAATTGACACTAAGCGCCGAGCAGCAGGTTCTGCCATGCAGAAGAAAAGCGCTGCTCCTCTTGTCCAGATAGTGCTCGGAAGGCCTTGCTCTTTGCCAAGGTGTCGGCGTTAGGGAAGATCAACTGGTTCTCGGCGAGCGCCGGATCAATTCCAGCTGCTACATCTTGAGCACCGACCACCGGAGTGATGTAGTTCACCCAAAGGGCCAGCTCTGCAGCATTCACTGGGTCGTAGTAGTAGTTGATTAGCTTCTCGACGTTCTTCTTGTGGGTTGCTCCCATCGGGGTTACAAACCAGTCTGCCCAGAGGGTTACTCCGGAGTCAGGGAAGACAAAGCCGTATGGTTCTGGGTTGTCCTCAGTGCCCTGCTCGGCGTTAATCACAGTGATGTCACCACTCCATGCAGTGGCAGCAATGATGTTGCCGGTCGCGAGGTCATCCAGATAGCTGTTTCCGCGGACGTTGTAGATCTGTCCGCCATCAATTTGCTGCTTCACGAATTCAATTGCAGCCATGAACGCATCTTCATTCAAGCTGTCTGCGGAGGTGATGTCGATTCCCTGGCTCATCAGAACCAGACCAACGCTATCGCGCATTTCTGATAGCAGACCGACGCGTCCCTTTAGCTCTGCGGCCCAAAGATCCGCCATTGAACCTGGAGCATCTTTGCCGGTTGCATCTTTATAAGCCTGCTTGTTGTAACCAATACCTGCAAAACCTGCTTGCCAAGGAATGTTGTAGGTGCGATCTGGATCTTCTGGAGCACCTAAGTAGCTTGGTGCCAAGTTCGCAACCTTGTTTGGCATGTTGGCATCGTCGTACTTCTGAAGGTATCCAAGATTTAGTAGTCGCTGTGCCATCCAACCGGTTGGGCAAGCAACATCAGCACCGATGTCCTGGCCTAGTTCAAGTTGGTCCTTGACCTTTGCATACCAAGTGTCGTTGTCATCAATTTCAATTTTGTAGTCAACGGTAATTCCAGATTGCTCTTGGAAGCGAAGAAGTGTTGGGTAGTTACCATCGTCATCTTCATCCATGTAAGCGGGCCAGTTGTGCCAAACCAAAACAGGCTCAGAGTCAGAAACGTCAACAGCTGGAGTCAAACTCTCTTCTGCGGTTGAGCAAGATGCGAGAGTGAGTGCAGCTGCAGTTCCACCAACACCGGCAAGTGCCGCACGGCGGGAGATCTGTGTTTTACGAGCTAGGTCAATTAGCTCTCTGAGCATTGGGTCGTTGGGTAGCTCACGCTTCATTAGTTTTTATCTCCTTGTCCCCTAGGGCGCCCTGGCACCAAAGTAGGAAAAGTTTGACACACTCAAGGCCCCGAGGGCGACCTTGAGGGCAAAGTTTTTTCCTAGTCTCCGATGTAGTGCATCACGTGCTTGATGCGGGTGTAGTCATCAAATCCGTAGGCCGAGAGGTCCTTGCCATATCCGGAGTGCTTGAAGCCACCGTGGGGCATCTCAGCAGCCAGCGGGATGTGGGTGTTGATCCAGACAGCCCCGAAGTCTAGGAACTTGGCGAAGCGCATCGCACGCTTGTGGTTGTTGGTCCAGACCGAAGAGGCCAGTCCGTACTTGACGTCATTGGCCCACTGCAGAGCCTGCTCATCTCCAGAGAAGCGCTGGACGGTGAGGACGGGACCGAAGATCTCATCCTGAATGTGCTCGTCGCTTTGCTTCAGACCCGAGATCACTGTTGGCTCGAGGAAGTAGCCCTTGCCACTGAGCTGGTTCCCGCCAGTTTCAATCTTGGCGTGTGAGGGCACTCTGTCGATGAAGCCCTTGACTCGAGCAAGCTGGTTCGAGTTGTTCACTGGACCAAACAGAATGTCAGACTCGGAAGGCTTTCCGACCTTAGCCGATGCCTTAACCTCAGCGAGCAAAGCTGCCATGAACTGGTCATAACCCTTGTCCTCAACCAGCAGTCGAGTGGCTGCGGTGCAGTCTTGGCCAGCGTTGAAGAATCCAGCTGCCACGATTCCAGCTGCTGCTTTTTCCATATCCGCATCAGCAAAAACAATTACTGGAGCCTTACCACCAAGTTCTAGATGCACTCTCTTAAGATCAAGAGCTGCCGTCTTGGCAACTTCCATTCCAGCGCGCACAGAACCGGTGATGGAAACCATCTGCGGAATTCTGTTCTCCACCATCATGCGACCTGTGTCGCGATCACCAGTGATAACGTTCATCACTCCCGGTGGTAAGAACTTGTTGGCAATTTCAGCAAGTAGCAAAGTTGACACAGGAGTCGTGTCAGAGGGCTTTAAGACAATTGTGTTTCCAGCGGCAATAGCTGGCGCAAACTTCCAAACTGCCATGTTAAGTGGATAGTTCCAAGGCGTGACCTGACCGATAACTCCAATTGGTTCGCGACGAATGGACGAGGTGTGGTCCTTCGCGTATTCGGCTGTCGCACGTCCCTCAAGGTTACGAGCAGCACCAGCAAAGAATCTGATCTGATCAACGGAGGGAACCATTTCAAAGTCAACGAGAGTTGCGCGTGGTTTTCCTGTGTTCTCACTCTCGAGATCTGCTGCTTCGCCAGCACGCTTTTCTAGTTCATCGGCAATTCTGAAAAGTGCTAGTTGTCTTTCGCTAGGGGTGGTTTGTCTCCACTCCTTGAATGCCTCATGAGCAACTTGGAATGCATTTTGAACATCCTCGGCTCCAGAGATTGGGGCGTGAGCGTAGACCTCTTCAGTTGAAGGGTTGATGACATCGCTGTACTTGTCGGATGCAGGTGAAACTAACTTTCCACCTACGAAATTTTGCAGCTTCTTGGCCACGATTACTCCTCGTTGAGATTTCAGGGAAATGCTACCCCTATGGATTATCCCGAAAGAAAAAATGAAAAAAATTGTTGATTTCGTAACTTATTTGTAAAAAAACTACGAATTTCCTTTTAGTTGGCTACTTTTCCTGTGATACTCGGGACATGTCCAGAATGAGCAGAACCCGCCAATCCCACCTCGATGAGGTGTCGAAGCTAATCATTGAGCAGCTGCAAAAAGATGGCCGAAGGTCCTATGCCGAAATCGGCAAGGTCGTGGGGCTCTCCGAAGCTGCCGTGAGGCAGAGGGTCCAAAAGCTCACCGAATCAGGTGTCATGCAGATTGTTGCCGTCACGGATCCGCTGAAGCTTGGCTTTTCTCGACAGGCCATGATTGGGGTCAAATGCGTCGGCGATGTCACCCAGGTGGCCGAGGCTCTGGCGCGCATCCCCTCGGTCGATTATGTAGTTCTGACAGCTGGTAGTTTTGATGTGATGGCTGAAGTCGTCTGCGAAGACGACGATCAACTGATTGCGCTATTGAATGAGAAGGTAAGGACTCTCCCGGGCGTTGTTAGCTCAGAGACCTTCGTTTATCTTCGATTGCACAAACAGTTTTATAACTGGGGAACCAGGTAGAAGGTAGTGATAGTCGATGGCGATATCTCAAGACAATAACAAGACCAGTATTCTCAGCAAACTGCTGAGTCCTCTAAAGAAGAGAGGCAAAGCCTCCGAGCTTGAGCTACTGGATGCCATGGACGCAGGTCAGCCAATCGGCGATAAGGAATGGCAAAAGTCCGGCAAGGAGCACACCTGGCTGCACTTCACCCGGCACTCCCCCTTCAATAGCTCAGATATGCGAATCATTGTTCGCGGTGAGGGTCACTACCTATATGACTCAAAAGGCAATCGTCTAATTGATGCTCTGTCTGGCCTCTACACATGCAATGCCGGACACGCAAGGCAAGAGCTGGCAGACGCTGCACAAAAGCAAATGATGGAACTTGACTTCATGCCGCTGTGGTCTTTCAACCACCCACGAGCCATTGAGCTGACTGAAAAACTCTTATCTATTGGTCCTGCCGGCATGACGAGAATCTTTTTCACGACCGGCGGTACCGAGGGAGTTGAAACAGCATGGAAACTCGCCAAGCAGTATTTCAAACTTACGGGCAAGCCCATGAAGCACAAGGTCATCTCTCGCATGACCTCGTACCACGGAACCAGCCATGGAGCCCTATCGATCACTGGACTTCCAAACTTCAAGCAGGCTTTCGAACCACTGGTTCCATCGGCTTTTCGCGTGCCAAGCAACAACTACTATCGCGCTCCAGAGCAGTTTAAGAGCGAAGATGAGTTTGGTATCTGGTGCGCCAACAGACTTGAAGAAGCAATCTTGTTCGAAGGACCAGACACTGTTGCTGCATTCTTCATCGAACCAATTCAAAACGCAGGTGGTTGCTTCACGGCGCCTCCTAGCTATTACAAGCGCGTAAGGGAAATCTGCAACAAATACGACGTGGTGTTGGTTGCCGACGAGACAATAACTGGCTATGGGCGCTCAGGTGAGTGGTTTGGATCGATCCGCTATGACATCCAGCCAGACATGATGATTACTGCCAAAGCAATTACCTCAGGTGCTCAACCTCTTGGAGCTTTGTTCCTCAAGGAAAAATACTTCGAGCCCTTCAGCCAGGGAACTACAACTTTCTCTCACGGCTATACCTTCGCTGGCCACCCTGTTGCCTGTGCCGTTGCGCTAGCAAATCTGCAAATCTTTGAGCGAGAAGGTCTGGTGGACAATGTCAGAACCAACTCTCCCGTGTTCAAAAAGACTCTTGAGAAGCTCTATGACCTACCTATCGTGGGCGATGTGAGAGGCGATGGCTACTTCTTTGCAATCGAGCTAGTCAAGGACCAAAAGACTAAGCAGCAGCTGACCAGAGACGAGTCAGAGAAACTGCTGCGCGGCTTTTTGAATAATGCTCTGCTTGATGCTGGACTCTACTGCCGTGCGGATGACCGAGGTGACTCAGTTGTCCAACTAGCGCCACCACTGACGGCAGGTCCAAAAGAATTTGATGAGATTGAAGCAATCCTGCGCAAGGTTCTGACCGAGGCATGGAAGAAACTCAACGCTTAGATTCTTCATACCGTTCGCTCAGTTTCTGGCACGACAGTCTCCAAGAATCCTTAGCCCCTAGGCCGGTACCGGCGGGGCAAAACTTTGATGTTTTGATTCTTGGTGCCGGCTACACCGGACTGTGGACAGCGCTGTATCTCCTTCGGCAAAAGCCTGAAATCAGGATTGCCATCATCGAAAAAGAAATAGCCGGGTTCGGAGCCTCCGGAAGAAATGGCGGGTGGTGCTCAGCGCTTTTCCCCTGGTCAGCTGAGCTGATTGCCCAGCGTTATGGAAGAGCTCAGGCCATTGCAATTCGTCAGGAGATGGTTAGGACCGTCGACGAAGTTGAATCCATAACTAGCGAGCTTGGTATTGAATGTGACTTTCAAAAATCCGGAACCATAAGCTTCGTCCGAAACAAGGCGCAGCTAGTTCGCGCTGAGGCTGAAGTGAAGCAAGCCGCTGATTACGGTGTCGATACGCTTCAGTTTCTTGAAAAAAGCCTTCTGCCAAAAGCTTCCAAGGCAATGACAGCCGTTTTTGATCCTGCCTGCGCAAGCATTCACCCAGCCAAACTTGTCAGAGGTCTGGCTGAAAAAGTAGAGCAGCTTGGCGCAAAACTCTTTGAGAAAACTGAAGTGCTGGACTTCTCTCCCGGCAGCGTGATAACAAGCAGAGGCGTTTTTCAAGCCGAATTCGTAGTAGATGCCCTGGAAGGCTATCGACCGCTGTTACCAAGGAGAAAGCGAGACTTCTTACCTCTTTACTCACTGATGATTGTCACGGAACCAATTGAGCCAGAACTGCTTGATGAGATTGGTCTAAAAGAAGGAATTACCTTTGCTGACTTTAGAAACCTGATCATCTACGGCCAGCGAACAAAAGACAATCGAATTGCATTCGGTGGAAGAGGTGCTCCGTATCACTTTGGATCTTCCATTAAGTCGGAGTATGACACCGTAGAGAAAATTCATAACTTCCTAGAAACCGAACTCAAGCAGCTTTTTCCGCAGCTAGGTCAAGTCAAGATCACTCACAAGTGGGGAGGGGCACTGGGAGTCACTAGAGATTGGATGGCCTCAGTCAGGCTTGATCCTGTGACCAAGATTGGCCAAGCGGGTGGTTATGTCGGCGACGGCGTCGCAACCTCCAACCTTGCTGGAAGAACGATGGCTGACTTGATTCTTGGGAAAAACACGAGCCTCACCTCTCTTGCTTTCGTCAACCACCGCTCCCCTCGTTGGGAAATTGAGCCATTTAGGTTTATCGCGGCTCGGGGTGCCATGTTGGCCGCTCGGGTCGCGGACGTCATTGAAAAGTCCACTGGTAAACAATCCTTCATAACTTTGATCATTCGCTTTCTCACTGGCAAGCGCTAGTCCACGAAAGAAAAACTCAACACCTGTCCCACCTACGCTTCCGAAGACCCGGTAGATTCCACTCTGTTCCTCCACATTCAGCTTTGATCCACTTTGACCAGAACCTAGATAAAGAACTCGGTAGGAAAAGTCTCCTTCTCTAAACAAATCAGCGAGCTCCTCTTTGGCAAAAGCAGCCTGCATGTCCGTGACCACCAGGTTCAGAGGAAGTGGAATCTCTGCTCTTTTCCTAAATGCCCTGGCAAAAGCAATCAACTTCCCTCCTTGATCACTGGTTGCAACTTGCTGCATAAAGTCAGAGTTCTTGTAGCTTCCAATAAGCCAAAACTCTTCCTGGCAGGCTTTGAGTAGTGCACTGACAAACTCTTCTGATTTGACGCCACTTAGATCTAGGCATATCAGCTCAATCTTTGTGTAGGCGGGCAACTCAAAAACTGTTCCATCCGAGCTGATGAGCTTGCCTGCTGGAGGATTTGGCCAGTGGGAAGACTCAAGAACTACCTCCGCTGCTTTTTCCTTTTCTGGCGAAAGTCTTGGTAGCTGCCAGATCAGCAACGATGTCACTGAAATTACCAGCAAGAGAAGGTCCCCCTGGATAGCTAAAGCAAGACCGTAAGCAACGGAGGGTAGAAAAAAGATCATCTGCATTCAGTAATACTGAGACGAAACAAAGGTCGGATGGTCGGCCAATCTCAACCTGTGGATAACTCACTTTCAACATTTTGTTTCAGTAGTTTTATCCCATGAACGAAGTTGCAGCCCGTCGGGTGGTCAGCTCGCCCATTGGCCTTCTGTCCATTGCGGCGAGTGAAAAAGGAGTTTGCTCGATTGACTTTTTGTCTCCCAAAAGCAAACTGAAGGATTTTACCCAGTCGGAAAAGGCAAAGAACTTTGTTGATTTAGCCTGCAAAGAGATCGAAGAATACTTTGACAACAAGCTAAAACAATTCTCCGTACCGACAGATCTAAGTGGAACCAACTTTCAACTCAAGGTTTGGCAGCAGATAGCCAAAATAGGATTTGGAAAAACCCTCAGTTACGGCTCTATCGCCAAAGCGATTAGAAATCCTGCGGCATCCAGAGCAGTTGGAGGTGCTGTTGGGGCTAATCCTGTTCCAATCATCATTCCCTGTCACCGTGTCATGGGTAGCACAGGAAAACTTACTGGCTACTCGGGAGGAAATGGGATTTCGACAAAAAAGAAGCTTCTTGCGATTGAGGGAATTGTATATAAATGAGCAGCAAGGTTCTCTCGGATGGAATTAGAAGATGTAGCTGGCTTACTGAAGATCCAATTTACATTCGCTACCACGACAAGGAATGGGGAACTGTAACCACGAAGCAGCGCGATTTATTTGAAGGCATCTGTCTCGAGGGTTTTCAAGCCGGACTCAGTTGGCTAACTATTTTGAAAAGGCGCGAGGGATTTAGACAGGCCTTCGACAATTTCGACTCAGCCAAAATTGCAAGCTATGGAAAGCGTGATATAAATCGATTGATGAAAGATGCGGGAATCATCCGAAACCTCGCCAAAATCAATTCCGTAATCAACAACGCCAGGATTGTTCAGGAGCAAGACATCAACTTGAAGGAGCTACTCTGGTCTTTCGCTCCCAAAAAGCGCATCACCCCAAGGACGGGATTCAAGTGGCAGGCGACCAGCAAGGAGTCGGATGCCATGAGTAAGGAACTAAAGCGACTTGGGTTCACCTTTGTTGGCTCGACCACCATGTATGCCCTGATGCAGTCCACAGGCATGATTTTTGACCATGCTCCTGGTTGCTACAGAAAAGACTGAAAAAACTCGCGCTCCCGCTACATTGTCTATTTGGGAGATGAAATGACAGCCGAAGAGTTTGGCGCCCTGTTCAGGGCCCACATTGCTGAAATTAGCCGTTTTTTGGCTAGACGCTTGCCAGCAGACCAGGTCGAAGATATCGCTTCGGATCTGTTCGAGATTGCCTGGAGCAAAAGGGCCAGTATCCCTAAAGATTTTGAGCTTCCCTGGCTTTATAAGACCGCCCGCTACCTCATCAGCAATCACAGAAGGAAAGAAGCTGGTCGAGTCTCAATTCTCGCCTCATTGGCCGAGCCAGTAGCAGCCCCATCGGCAGAAGCGGTTGCACTGGCAGACCTAGAGCTCTCTCAGGCTTGGCGAAAATTGCCCGCCAAGGAGCAGGAAGTTTTGGCCATGTGGTCGTTTGATGGTCTTGAACCAGACCAGATTGCTAAAGCTCTGGCAATTAGCACCAATGCGGTGAACGTGAGACTTTCACGAGCAAAGAAAAATCTTCTTCAGGAATTAGAAAAAAGTAACGAGTCTGCGACATAAACAAGATATGAACGACGAACAACTAAGAAATCGACTCAAGCAGGCTGACCCTGCTGTCAATTCACCCCTACTCTCCGAGTCCGTGGTGGTTGAGGCAACCCTGAAGAGCAAGAAGAGTCCAGTGAACTATCGGTTTGCAAGATTCTCCCTCGCCGCCACTGCAGCTGCAGTTTTGACTGTAGGACTGACCCTACCCAGCGCTCTTGCTCCACAGCAGCCCCTTTTCAGCCTCTCGAGTGCTCCCCAGGGTGCGCCAAATGCGCTTAGTGGAGCCCCGGAAGCAGCAGACGCAAGCGCGAAAATGATCTGGCCAGGCTGGATTCAATACAACTACATCGCCGATGGCCTGAGTAACCAGGGAGGTCGAGGTGTTGTCTATGAGGTTCGCAAAGTTGGCGACCCCATGGCCATCCTCAAAAAGATTGCCGAAGTGTTTGGCGTAACTGGTGAGGCAAAAGAGGACGAATGGTCTAGCAAAGAGTTTCCCAGCTACTCAATTCAAGGTGAAAACTTCTATGTCAGTGTTTATTGGTCTGGAGCTGGTTACTGGAACTTTGGGCGATGGAACAATCTGGCAGGTTGTTCTGAACCAGCTGAAGGTGAAGACACCTCAAACAATCAGCGCTGCATCGAACCTAAGCCAACTCCTGAGTTGATACCAAGCGAAGCCGAGTTGATTTCTCAAACAATCAGCACCTTCCAGAAGTTTGGAATCAAGGTTTCTAGGGATCAGATTGATGTTTATCGCGATGACTGGGGAGCTTACGCCACAGTCAGCAACAGTTTTGATGGACAGCCACTGCCCATTGACTTCTACATCAGCTGGGGCATGGATGGAAAAATTGCCTACGTTTCAGCTGCCAGCTTCGAGATAGTTGAGCGTGGCGAGTACGGCACCGTCTCCCCCATGGATGCGGTAGCGAGAATCAAAGATGGCCGTTGGTATGGAGGTGTTTCATCGAAGTACTACCAGCAGTACTCGAGACCAATCTCAACGATGACTAAAGATGCATCAGCAGGAGCTGTCACCGAAGGCTCAGTTGGAACGGAAGATCAGCCTGTTGAGACATCAGAACCAATCGAGGAGGGTCCAACAGAACCTCAGATCGTTGATCTCAGAATCAACCGATCCGAGAGCGTCTTGGTTTCGGTATACGACAAAGGTGGAAACATGTGGCTAGTACCCGGCTACCTTCTGTTCAATGACCAGGGCTGGTTCGACAGCATCATCTCCCTAGTTGAAGGTGTAATTGAGCTGCCAGAGCCTTACGTAGTGATGCCAATCGAGGAAAGCGACAAGTAGTTATTTAGGGGCGAATAGCTTGACTGTTCGCCCCTCTATTTCTGCCCTTAGTCCTGCGGCTCGAGCAACCTCAGGTACTTGTGATATATCGCGCAAGCTTTGTTCTAAAGCCGCTCTGACAAACAATCCCTTGGCCTTTTTATTGAAGTGGTTCATGGTCTTTCCATCTTCGGCCAATACCTCAAGTACAAAGGATTCTTTCTCAGTGGGAATCGGATTAATTTCTTGATACTCGACCGATCTCATGTCGAGTATCTGCCCAACCATTCTTGGCCAAACGGCTTTATGGCCCTCAATCCAAAGCTGCTCCAGATTCAGCCCTGGAATTTTGCTGCTGGCACTGAAACGATAATCAGGAATCTGCTCAAGTGCCGGAAGTAAACCAAAAAGGGCCGATTGAATAAAAAGTACCTGCCCCGCTCGCTCGATAGCGCTCTCGTCTAGTGAATCGGGGTCAATTGCCTTATAGAGCACTCCGCTATATCTGAATAACGCTGGCATCGTGGGAGATGTCATCAAGGAGAGATTCTTTTTAATCTCAGCGCTGGTTTGCTTGCCAAGATTTAGAGCTTTGGTCGCTTTTTCACTGTCTTGGCAAAGACTTTCGAGGCCAGCAATAACTTGATCACGAGCTTGATCCAGTGCAGCCCAGATGATGGCCGCCTTGTCAATAGAAATGCCAACGCCGCCGGGACGTTTAGTCTCCGACGGCGGAAGCAGAATAAGCATTAGCTAACTAGTTGAGCGTCTCGCACCACAACAGTGACTATGTCTGACTCCATTGAAATGAAGCCGCCCTCTTCGGTTTCAACTGTGACATTTCCATCCGGCGAAGTAATGCGAATCTGGCCACCCACCAAAACAGCAAGGATCGGCTCGTGCCCAGCAAGCAGACCAATCTCACCAACAGAGGTCTTTGCAACCACCATGTCGGCATTGCCAGACCATATTTCTCGATCGGCTGAGACCAGGTTTACCGCGATTTGTTTAGCCACTAGCCAAGATCCTTCTTGATGCGCTCGTAAGCACGCATTACATCCTCAATGCCACCGCAGTTGAAGAATGCCTGCTCGGGAACGTGGTCGAGTTCGCCATCCGCAATCATCTTGAAGCTCTCAACGGTCTCCTTGAGGGGAACTGTTGATCCTTCAACACCAGTGAACTTAGTTGCCATGTAGGTGTTTTGGCTCAGGAACTGCTGGATACGACGAGCTCTTGCCACGGTGATCTTGTCTTCTTCTGAAAGCTCTTCGACACCGAGGATGGCGATGATTTCCTGAAGTTCTTTGTTCTTCTGCAGAATTGCTTTCACGCGGATAGCTGTCTCGTAGTGCTCCGGTGTGATGTAAGCAGGATTCAGGATTCTCGAAGTTGAAGCCAGTGGATCCACCGCTGGGTAAAGACCCTTGGCAGCAATCTCACGGCTGAGCTCAGTAGTTGCATCTAGGTGAGCGAAGGTGGTTGCTGGTGCTGGATCCGTGTAGTCGTCAGCTGGCACGTAGATTGCCTGAAGCGAAGTGATCGAGTGTCCGCGGGTCGAAGTGATTCTCTCCTGGAGGATACCCATTTCGTCGGCCAGGTTTGGCTGGTATCCCACCGCTGAAGGCATGCGGCCTAGCAGAGTCGAAACCTCAGAGCCTGCCTGAGTGAAACGGAAAATGTTGTCAATAAACAGCAGCACGTCCTGGCCCTGAACATCGCGGAAATACTCCGCCATGGTTAGAGCTGAAAGTGCAACACGCAGACGCGTTCCTGGTGGCTCATCCATCTGACCGAAGACCAGCGCTGTTTTGTCAATAACGCCAGCTTCCTTCATTTCCTCAATCAGGTCATTACCTTCACGAGTTCTTTCACCAACACCGGCGAATACCGACACACCATTGTGGTTTTCGGCAACACGGTAAATCATTTCCTGAATTAGAACTGTCTTTCCAACACCGGCACCACCGAAAAGACCGATCTTTCCACCCTGTACGTAAGGGGTTAGTAGGTCGATGACTTTAATTCCGGTCTCGAACATCTGGGTCTTAGACTCAAGCTGGTCGAAGCTCGGAGGCTTGCGGTGAATTGGCCAGCGCTCTTTGACCTCAACTGTCTTTCCAGGCTCACCATTTAGAACCTCGCCGATTACGTTGAATACCTTGCCCTTGGTGACATCGCCAACTGGGACAGAGATTGGTGCGCCAGTGTCATGCACAATGCCACCTCTGACCAAACCATCTGTTGGCTTCAGAGCAATAGCTCGCACTAGGTCATCCCCAAGGTGCTGAGCAACCTCAAGGGTAAGTGTGGTGGTCTTCTCACCGTAAGAGATCTCAGTGGTGAGAGCGTTATAGATTTCGGGGATGGCATCGTGAGGAAACTCGATGTCAACCACTGGTCCGATAACTCGTGCGATTCGACCGGTCGCTGTCTTAGTGTCAGCCATTTGCTTTCTCTTCCTTAGTTAGTCCTTGACCGCCGCCAGTGCATCTGCACCACCGACAATCTCGGAAATCTGCTGGGTAATTTCCGCCTGGCGAGCCTGGTTAGCCAACCTGGTGTAATTCAAAATCAACTTGTCCGCGTTATCAGTCGCGCTCTTCATAGCCTTTTGTCTCGCAGCGTGTTCCGCCGCTGCCGACTGGAGCATTGCGTTAAAGATCCTGTTCTCGATGTAAACCGGCAGTAGTGAATCAAGAACCTGCTCAGGTTCTGGCTCAAACTCATACAGCGGGAAGATATCACTGGAAGCTGTCTCTTCCTCGACTACCTCAAGGGGCAGAAGTCGAACAGTGACTGGATCCTGAATCATCATTGAGACGAAACGGTTGCCAACCAGGTAAATTTCGTCAACTCCACCATCTTCAGTTGGTGTGTTGAAGGCTTCGGTGATGGCTGCGGCAATCTCTCTGGCAACGTCGAACTGAGGCTGATCCGTTCCACCCTGCCACTCACGCACGAATGGACGCTGGCGGAACTTGAAGTAGTTCACTGCCTTTCGTCCAACAAGGTAGTAAACAACCTGCAAACCCTGATCTGTCAGTCGCTTGGAAAGAGCTTCCGCCTCTTTTATTGCACCTGAAGAAAAGGCACCTGCAAGTCCTCGGTCGGAGGTGAAGATAACAATGGCCGCCATTGTTGGATTTTCAACTTTACGAGTCAGAGGGTGATCGATGTCTGAGTGAGTCGCGACAGCCGAGACAGCTCTGGTGACAGCGCGGGTATAAGGATTGGATGCGGCAACGCGCTGCTGGGCTTTCTGAATTCGGGATGCCGAAATCAGCTCCATCGCACGTGTTATCTTCTTGGTCGTCTTGGCAGACTTTATTTTCTGCCTATAGACCCGAAGTTGCGCTCCCATTGATATTCCCTAACTATCTCTTCTGCTTAACGATCTTCTCTTGACCAATTTCAGACTCAGCCAGTGCTTCGACCTTCGAGTCGTCTTCACTCACCAAAGCTGTTCCCTTTGAGGTTTGGAACAGTCTCTTGAAAGCCACGATTTCCTTCTCCAGGGCCTTGACCGTGTCATCCTCTAGATTGTTGGTCTCACGAATGGTGGTGAGAATCTGAGTCTTTCGTGCCAGGTGGTCTAGGAATTCCTTCTCAAACTTCAAGATGTCTTCCTTAGGGACATCGTCAAGCTTTCCTGTGGTACCGGCCCAGATGGAAACAGTCTGCGCCTCAACTGGGTATGGAGAGTACTGGGGCTGCTTCAGAAGCTCGGTAAGTCTTGCACCACGCTCCAGCTGCTTTCTGGATGCAGCATCTAGGTCGGAGGCAAACATTGCGAAAGCTTCCAAAGCACGATACTGAGCAAGCTCTAGCTTCAAAGTTCCAGACACCTTCTTGATTCCCTTCACCTGAGCAGCACCTCCCACACGTGAAACAGAAATACCAACATCGATAGCTGGACGCTGGTTCGCGTTGAAAAGATCTGACTGCAAGAAGATCTGACCGTCTGTAATAGAAATCACGTTGGTTGGAATGAAGGCTGAAACGTCGTTCGCTTTGGTCTCAATGATTGGAAGTCCAGTCATTGAGCCAGCTCCCATCTCATCGGAGAGCTTTGCACAACGCTCTAGAAGTCTTGAGTGTAAGTAGAAGACGTCTCCCGGGTAAGCCTCACGTCCTGGTGGTCGTCTCAGCAGTAG
>VFQT010001033.1_pt1 | contig 36479 bp, 25 predicted proteins | sample 3512381 | NCBI WGS metagenome assembly VFQT01 (sample SAMN10412376, study PRJNA504923) | tailings metagenome | isolation source: Relicate 2 Philex TSF3 active mining site | place: Philippines: Tuba, Benguet | collected 2017-08-29 | reverse complement strand
CGCCTGATGGCGCCGCGGTCTATCTTTCTTGATCCTTCCGCGACCATGGACACGCCCGAATGGCTGTTGTTCTGCACGGGCATCCGCGCGGTCGACCACGCCGTCGAGAGCTACTGCAACCCACTCGCGAACCCGGCCACGGAAGCGCTGTCGTTGCAGGGCCTGCGCCTGCTCAATCAGTCGCTGCCGAAGATCAAGGCCGCGCCGGCGGATCAGGCGGCGCGTCTCGAGGCGCAATTCGGTATGTGGCAGGCCATCTCGGCATCGGCATCGGGAATCGGCACGGGGGCCAGCCATGGCATTGGATATGCGCTCGGCGCGACGTTCGGGGTCCCGCACGGGCATACGTCCTGCGTGATGCTGCCGGCGGTCCTGACATGGAATTCCGCCGTCAACGGTGACCGTCAGAAGGCCTTGTCCGAGGCGATGGGGCAGCCCGACCGTCCCGCCGGAGAATGCGTCAAGGCCTTGATTGCCGGTCTCGATCAGCCCACGACATTGCGCGATGTCGGCATAAAGCGTGACGCCCTCGACGAGATCGCGCGTCGCGCCTTGGCCTACAAGCCCGTACAGGTGAACCCGCGCAAGATCTCTTCAGCGGCCGACGTTCGCGAGATTCTCGAGTTGGCCTGGTAGGTGCGCACGTTCGGCTCCTGCGTCAGCCCTGTCGCATTTGTGCCCGAGGCGGGCCCGATGATCGTCGCAGGTGTTTGTGTCGTGTGTGGAGTGGCAGAGTATGGGCAGAATCGAGTTTCGCGACGAGATCGTCATTCAGGACGATCAGGCACTTCGTGTGCTCGATGGCGATACAATCGAATACCGCGATGTCCACTACAGGCTTGCTGGGTTCGACGCGCCGGAGCGTCGGGGTGGTTCGCCGCAAGAAAAGCGCATGGCGCAGATCGCGGCATTCCGGCTTGCGTGGCTGTTGAAGCCGCACAACTCGCGCGTGCTCAAGGTTCTGGGGAAGCGGGACAAATACGGGCGTTCCGTGGCGCAGCTTCTCGTGAACGGTGAGGATGTGGCGGTGGTCGCGGTGCGTGAGCTGTGGGGGCAGCCCTACACGAAAGGGCGCCGGGCCAGTTGGTCGTCACCCCAGGTCGTCGCCGCCATGCTTGCGCGGTCTCCAGGCGAGCGATCCTGACATCGCGACGATGGGATTTATGCGCAACGCGGCAAAAAAAGGAGGCCCGTTTCCGGGCCTCCTCACGCGCATTGGGGAACGTCGCGCAACCTCAATAGGTGACTTTGGCACTTGCCACGAAACGCTCGTCGCACTGGAACGTCTGGCCGGAGCAAAAGCCGCCGGTGTCGCTGACGTTGGTGTCCCAGTAGCGGAAGTCGATCGAGAAGCGCTCGTGGAAGCCGAGTGTCAGGCCGGCATTCCAGTACATGTAATCGTCCGAGCCGTTGCCGACCAAGGCGGTGTAGCGTGCATCGTCACCCGCCTGATAGCCAACGAGTGCGCTGAACGTCGGTGTGATGTCGCGCAGCTTGGGCAGGACCTGCGCAATGGAGCCCTCGACCGTCCAAACCGGGCCGGTCTTGTTGGTGTATTCGGGCGAGTAGAAGACGGTCACGCCGAGTGTGCCGTCCTTCCAGGCCTCGCCGCTCACGCCGCCCTTGATCTCCATGTAGTCCAGTTCGAGAACGCCGGCGCTGGCGTCGTCACGGGCGCCCGGATAGGTGTAGTAGATTACGCCGAGGTCGAACGTGACCTTGCCGAGGACCGGCTTGATGCCGGCGTAGTAGTCGACTTCCGCCCGGGCAATCGAACGGCCGGCAGAGGCCGGATCATCGCCGAAGTCGACATTAGAGCCCCAGATGCCGGCATAGAACATCTTGTAGGTGAGATCGACGCCAGCTTGCACCGCGGGATTTTCTGCGGTCTGCGAAAAGCCGCGAAATACGTAGTCGCTCGTCACGCCGAAGTTGCCGGTGATCTGCAACTCGCGCTTGGGCGGCTCGGCGGGCGCGTCCTTGATGCTGCCGTACTTGGGCATGCCGTCTGCAAGTGCCGCACTGCCGCCCGCCACGACGCCCGCGACTGCCAATACCGTCAGCGCCGCACCCCGAAATGTCCCCGTGCTCATGCTCGTTCCCTTGTCCTGATCCGCCCCGAACGATTCATCGTGGGATCATTTCGAACCGAAGACGGAGTAACGGCAATGTCAATTATCGGGCAAATGATGCTTGAAAAACATAGTGTTGCTGGTGCGTGACAACCTTCGCGCAATGCCCGAAAAGCATGCTGACCATGACCGAAAATCCGGCGATAGCCATCCTGTCGGATGATGGGAATGCCGATTTTCTCAGCAGAAAGACCATCATCCACGCGCCAAGCCCTCATGTCGGGGATGCTTTGCCACCGCACGGGATCGTATTGGCGACCGAAACCCTCAGTCGCCGACCAGTCGATTGAGCTTTGCGAGTTGGTTTTCGGGTGGCTCCTGGAAGCTCATCGTGCCGGTGAGCCGCCCTTGGGCATTCATCAAATAGACCGTGGCGGTATGGTTGATCGTGTAGCCACTCGACGTCGGCACCTTCTCGTAGAAGACGCGAAAGGCTTTCGTAATCGCTGCGATCTCCTGAGCGGTGCCGGTCAGACCGATGATGCGGGGATCGAAGCTTTCCAGATAGGCCTTGAGATGCTGGGGGGTGTCGCGCTCGTAATCGACCGAGACGAAGACGAAGTTGAGCCGATCCGCTTTGGGGCCCAGGGTCTTGAGGTGATTGGAGACCTCGAGAAGCGTCGTCGGGCATACGTCGGGGCACTGCGTGAACCCGAAGAAGATGGCATACGGCTTGCCGGCCAGTGATTTGCTATCGAAGCGCTTGCCGTCCTTTGCCGTGAGCGTAAACGGACCGCCAATTGCCGCGACTCCGATCAGCTTTTCTCGTGACGGGAGGCTCAGTCGTCCCGTTGCGAAGAGCGCGGCGATGGCCGTGACCAGGGCGGCAGCTGCGATGAGGAAAATTCGCGACGTCTTCATGCTCGTTTCGCCTTCTCGTCCGGGGCGAGTGCGCGGTAACCGGGCCCCGCGTCGATCTCTTGTTTATGCCAGGGCGGGCCCTTCGCGTCGCCTGCCGGAGACGCGAAGTGCCGGCCGCGCCGATGGCCGATCAGTGATGGCTGCCGCTGCCTTTGGCTGCGCCGGGCATCGGCTGGCCTCCATCGCCGGGTGCGCGGGTGCCGAAGGGCTCCACGGCATATTCGATGTCGATCGTGCCGGCCTTTGCGAAGGTCAGCGTGCCTTTCAGGGGAGCGCCTTGCTTGATGGGCTCCTTGAGTTCGATGAACATGATGTGAAAAGAGCCGGGCTTCAGCACGATCGTCTGGCCCGGCTTGATGACGAGCCCCGGCTTCAACTCGCGCATTTTCATGATGCCGCCGTCGATGGCCATTTCATGAACCTCGATCTTGTTGGAGACGAGGGCCGTGCCACCGGTCAGTGTATCGGGCTCGGAACCAGTATTGGTGATGGTCATGAAGCCGCCGGCCACCTTGGAAGCGGGCGGTGTGACGCGCGTCCAGACCTGCGAGATCTTAAGTTTTCCGACGGTGTAGTCCTTGGCGATCGCGGGGGCGGCGACCAAGAGCGCGGCAGCGGCCGCGAAGCAGAGTGCAAAGCGTTTCATGATGTCGACCCGATTTGTCAAAGGTGACTGACGTGACCTTGCGGCAGGGTGATCCAAGACGTGGCCGGCCGCGGCACATCTACCGGTTTCCGGCAGGGTAGGACTTGAGCCAGGGCTGCGTCTACGAGCGTTCAGGCGGTCGCGGCGCGAGGAGGCGCTCGACTCTGGGTGCTGCTGTTGCGAAGCCGGAGCGCGGGACTGTCGGTCACTTGCGGCACCGAGCCGATGACGCGATCAGGCTCGAGCCGCTGCGAGCTGGAAGCCGTCGCCGCCGCAAGGACGTGGCCTGTGACCAACGCGCAGGCATCGCAATGCCCCGAGCGCGTGGGGTCGTCGGGGGATACTGGCGCATTCTCCGTGGGCGCCGGCGTCGAGACGGGGCCGTGCGCGGTACACACGACGATCTGGGTGAAGAGACCGTCGGCATCGGCCCGGGCAGGAGAGATCACCGTCGAAGCGCACAGCAAACCGATCGCCGCCTTGACGATCAAGACGGCGGCCATGGCGATCGCCAGTCGACAGCGATATGCGCGCCCGAACTGCATGCCGCAATAGTGGGGGCTGGCGCCCGGCAATACAACAGGCTGCATGTCGCACGGCCGTCGCATGCGGACTGTGCCGCGGGTCTCAGGCCGCCGCTTCTGCCGTGCGGCGAGGGGCGCCAACTCCGTCCAGACGATCTCTCGTCACCAGCAAGGATGCCCGAAGCATACACGATACGACATCCGCTTCCTCTTCGGCCTTGGCCACCAGTTCACGGATTTCCGGGGAGACGTTCCGTGCCGCGGAACCATGGGTCGTCAATTCGATGTCGGCGCAGATTTCCGACAGCCGCATGGCCCCGACACTTGCCGAACTGGACTTCAGGGCGTGTGCGACCGAGGAAACGGCACCTAGGTCGCCGCCCGTCACCGCCTCGACCATGCGGGTCATCTGGATCGGCAACTCGTCACTATAAATACCTATCAGATACTCGAAGAAGTCCGGCGAGCCCTGGCGGAACCTGTCCAGCACGGTCTCGTCCAGACTGCAGGTGGCGGCCGTGGGTGGCGAGCACGGGGCGGGGCCTCCATGGACGAGGCGCTGCACATCCGAGCGCGCATCGAGCCAGCGGTCGAAGCAGGCCCGCAATTCTTCCGGGGTGAACGGCTTGTGCAGGATCTCATCGAAACCGGCTGCGATGCAGTCCTTGCGATCCTCGTCATAGGTACTCGCGGTCACGGCGAGGATCGGGACGCGCCGGCTCGTTCGCTGCTGCTCGTAGGCGCGGATGAGCCGGACGGCGGTGATGCCATCCATCTCGGGCATGCGGCAGTCCATGAGGACGATGTCGAACGCCTGCCGAGCAAAGGCTTCGATGGCCGTACGGCCGTTGCGCACCTCGGTGATTGCCAACGGGGCGGGGGATCGCGCCGAGGAAGCCGCGCGCGACCTCGATGTTCACCGCGTCGTCGTCGGCCAGCAACACGCGCAGGGGCCTCTCATCCGACGCCGGGCGTACTGCGGTCTCGCGCAGCTGCTCTAGGGCAATCCGGCGGCGCGCCTGGCCGTCCCGAATGTCCTGGGGGCGGGCGCGTCCCATTTTCATGGTGACCGTGATGCACGTTCCTACGTCCACCGTGCTTTCGAGGACGATATCGCCCCCCATCGCACGCGCGATCTGTCGCGAAATGTAGAGTCCGAGACCCGTTCCGCCGAAACGGCGCGTGATCGAGACATCCGCCTGCTCGAAGGGCTGGAACAACCGGCACTGGGCCTCGGGCGGAATGCCGATTCCGGTGTCGCGTACGATGAGACGGATCTGCGTGACATCGTCGCCGATATCCGTGGCGGACGCCGTGACGGCGACCGTTCCGGCTTGCGTGAACTTGACGGCGTTGCTGACGAGATTGGTGCAGATCTGGCGGACGCGTGTCTCGTCGCCCACCAGCCAATCGGGAAATGCCTCGTCGAAGGACAGCTCGAGGACGACTCCCTTTCGATCGGCGTCGATGCCGGAAAGACGGGTGACGTCCTGAAGACAGCATCTGAAGTCGAAAGGCGCGGCGGCCAGACTGAAATTCCGCGCCTCGAAGCGCGAGAAGTCGAGATTGTCGTTGATGATCGCGAGAAGGCTATTGGCGGAGCGCTCGATCGTGCCTGCGAGGTGGTGCTGGCTGTCGTCGAGCCCGGTTCGCATCAACAAACGGATCAAGCCTAGAACGCCGTTCATGGGTGTGCGGATCTCGTGACTCATGTTGGCGAGGAACAACGTCTTGGCGCGGCTCGAATCCTCGGCCTTTATCAGAGCGGACTGAAGCGCGTCGACCAGCTGTTGCTTGTCGAACTGCAGCGACAGGGAAGTCACGGTCACGGCGCTGAACCGGCGGGCGCTGACGAGCAGGATGATCTGGCCGAACGCGAAGACGAGCCCCATGCCGATCTGCAACTCGCCGCCTTCCGACAGCAGGCGGACGGTATATGGCAGCAAACCGGGGAGAAGATACACGGCATATATGCGCAAATGCATGCCGAGCGTGCTGACAGCACCCGCAGCCATGCTGGCGAGTATGAATCCGAGAAAGACCTGATGTGGCAGGCTGTGGAGCGGGAAGAGGAAGACACTGGCGGCTCCCCACGTCAGGCCGGAAGCGAATGCACCGAGAGCGAACCGATCCTCCCACAGCCGCGCATCGTCAGGTCCGACGTCGGCGCTGCGGTAGCGCAGGCAGATCCATTGTCGACCGGCGCTCACCGCCACGATGGAGCAAAGCCACACGACGATATGGGTCCGTGGCGCGTGGCCCACGAGTGCGTAAGCCAGGATGGTTGCGATGACCAGAGTGCCGAGGAGGCCGAGTGGCAAGTTCTGGTAGAGCAACCGCGTGAGCCCGAGCGCGATCTCCTTGTCGCGTGCGCTCTGCTCGCTCGTCGTTCGCGCAGTCGTCCGATCGGCCTGCATCCAGTCCCACCCCTGCCAAGTCACGTGACGGGCGATGCAATGCCTGCTCCGGTCACGGTTGCACAGTATGGGGCAATTGATGAGAAAGGCGTGAACGGATCATGACCGAGCCCACCGGCCAGAGGGGGCTCGCGGTCGTGATGCGTGTGTCGATCGGCAGTTGGATAGGAAAGTTGTGTTCTTGGAGCGCCGAGGTTCCCCCCGACGCGCCGGTTCTCAGGCTGCGAGGGCGGTCTTCAGCACCGCGACGAACCGCTCGACGTCCTCCTCGTCATTATAGACGTGCGGGCTGATGCGAATGCGGCCGAGGCGTGGCGCGACGTAGACCTGGGCAGCGGCCAGCCGCTCGATCAAGCCCTGCGGCATACCACCCTCGAAACCGATGCAGAGGACGTGCGGTGCGCGAATCCTGGTGTCGGGAACGATGACGCCGCTGCCTGCCAGCCCCTTGGCGATGAGCCCGGTGAGCATGGCCAGACGCTCCTCGATGGCTGGTTGCCCCCATTCCAGGATCATCTCGATGCCGATCGCGGCCATCTCCATGGAGATGAAGTGGTCGCGCTCGCCCATATCGTAACGGCGGGCATCGGGCAGATAGCGGAGATCCGAGAAATACGGGGTGATCTCGGCCTTGACCCCGCGCCGCCCGAGCGACGTCTGCTCCAGCGGCACGCCGTCCTGATGGCGCTTGGCGACGTAGATGAAGGCGCGGCCATAGGGTCCGAGCAGCCACTTGTAGGTCGGGAAGATCACGAAATCGGGGTCCAGCGCCCGGACGTCGAGCGCCATGACGCCAGCGTGATGGGTGGCGTCGACCAGGAGCATGGAGCCTTGCCGCTTGGCTGCGGCAGACACCTTGGCCAAATCGACGGCGCCGCCGTCCGACCAGTGCACCGAGGAGATCGAGACCATTGCGAGAGGAGCCGCGTCCCGGCGCTCGATGGCCGCAAGCACGGCAGCAGTCCAGTCTCCGTCGGCAGGCCGCTTCACAGTCTCGACCGAGAAGCTTTGGCGTGGGGCGCGCTCCATCCATTCCAGGACGGGCGAGGAATGATCGTCCTCGATCGTGAGGACGCGGGAGCCCGCGGGAATGGTCACGTTCTTGGCGGCCGTCGCGACGCCATAGGCGACCGATGAGATGAGCACGATATCGCCAGCGTCGGCGTTGATCAGGCGGGCTGCCGCCGCGCGCGCACGCTCGTTGACGTCGGTGATGATCGTCGCTGGCAGCTTCCAGGGCTGGCCCTTGCGGGCGACCGCGGCGCGGGCCGCCTCCTGTTCCCTGATCGGCAGGGGACTCCAGGCGGCGGCGTTGAGATAGCAGACGTCGCGGGGGATATCGAAGTGCGCGCGTTGCGATGCTAGCATGAGGTCACTCCAGCCCGTTTGGCCACTTGGGTGTGCGGCCCATTTCGTGAGGCTCGCATCGGCTTCAATCCGAGGGCATCATGCCGGGCAAATCAACGCTTCACCAGGGGGAAACACACCGCATGCGCGCACGGCAGGTTTTCATGGACGGCCTCGTCGCTCACGGCGTCGAGCGCATCTTCGGCAATCCGGGGACGACGGAGAGCCCGCTGCTCGACAGTCTCGGCGCCTATCCGAGTATCCGTTACGTGACGGTGCTGCAGGAATCGATCGCACTGTGCGCCGCCAGCTACTATGCGCAGGCGTCTGGCAAGACCGGTGTCGTCAGCGTCCACGTCGCACCGGGCTTGGGCAATGCCATCGGCATGCTGTATGGCGCATTGCGGGCGGGGTCGCCCATGGTCGTCACGGCCGGTCAGCAGGATACGCGCATGCGTCTGGCCGATCCCGTGCTCGGGCACGATCTCGTCGCGATGGCCGCGCCCGTCACCAAGTGGAGCGTCCAAGTCGAGCGTGGCGACGAGATGGGCGCCATCATGCGCCGCGCGTTCAAGGTGGCGCACGACGGGGCCCCCGGCCCGGTGTTCGTATCGCTGCCGATCAACGTGATGGAGGAGGAGACGGACCTCGCTGCGACGCCGGCAGGGCCGCTCAGCCGGTCGCCGAAGCCCGAAGCCGAGGGCGTCGCCGCTTTGGCGCGCGCGCTTGCCGGTGCGCGATCTCCGGTCATCGTCTGCGGCGACGAAGTCGCGCGCTCGAGGGCGACCGGGGAGTTGGTGGCGCTGGCCGAGGCTCTGGGCGCGTCCGTCTGGTTCGAGGGCCTCAGGATGCAGAACAGCTTCCCGACCGCCCATCCCAGTGCGCGCCTCGGTCTGCCGCTCGATGCCCAGAGCATCCGCAAGGCGCTGCACGGGGCTGATTTCGTGCTGCTGGTCGGCGGGCCGTTCTTCGAGGACGTGTGGTACGCACCGGGCGGGCCGTTCCCGCAGGGCGCCAAGGTCGCCCAGATCGAGGCGGCCCCGTCGCGGCTCGCCTACAACCATCCGTTGGAAGTGGGTGTGCTGGGCGATGTCCGCGCGGCACTTTCCGGGCTCGTTGCGGAACTGGTCAAGGCGCCGGCCGACTTCCTCACGGCGGCGGCTAAACGGAACGCCGCACTGGCGGAGCTCAAGGCGCGAGAAGTCGCCAGTCAGAAGGCGCGTGCAGAAAAGGCGTGGACGCGCGAGCCCGCCTCCATGCCCCGCGTCATGGCCGAGATCCGGAACGCCATGCCGGCACACGCCATCGTCGTCGACGAGACGATCACGGCCAGCATCGATCTGGCCCGCACCATCGACTTTGCGGGGCCGGGCGATTACTTCGGCGCACGGGGCGGTGGCATCGGCCAAGGTCTGGCCGGCGCGTTGGGTGTGCAAGTGGCGCAGCCTGATCGTCGCGTCGTCTGCATCTCGGGCGACGGTTCGGCGATGTACTCGATCCAGGCGCTGTGGACGGCCGCGCACGTTGGCCTGCCGATCGTATTCGTGATCCTCGCCAATCGCGAATATCGCGTGCTGAAACACAACATCGACGTTTATCGCATGCGCTTCGGGATCACCTCGCAAGAGCCCTATGCGCACATGGATCTTGGGGAGCCGCGTCTCGGCTTCGTGGAGATGGCGCAGGGCATGGGCGTTGCCGGCACGCGGGTGACCAAGCCCGACGAGATCGGTCCGGCTATCGCGGCGGCCTTCAAGACCGGGCGTGCCCACGTCGTCGAGGTCGCTGTCGAGGCGAAGCGCTGATCGGGAGGCGGTGATGGGGTTCGAGAAGATCGCAGTCACGGGCGGGGCCGGCCTGCTCGGCAGCCACGTCATGCGGCGGCTGGCGGGCAAGGCGCAGGTCACCAGTGTCGATATCAAGCCGCCGCATCCCGACAATGCCCGTCTGGGCGCGCACGTCACGGCCTCGATCACTGATTACGAGGCGATGAAGCGCGCGTTTGCCGGGCAGGACGCGGTCATTCATCTGGCCGCGATCCCCAACCCGCGCGAGGCGCCGGCGGCGGATACGTTCAACAACAACGTGCAGGGCGCGTGGTGCGTCCTGCAGGCTGCCGAGGACGCGGGCGTCCGCCGCGTGGTCGTGGCGTCGAGCGACAGCGTCTTCGGGCTCTCGTACAACCCGCCGGACTGGCCGCCGCGTTATCTGCCGGTCGACGAGGCGCATCCGACACGGCCGACGGAGTTCTACTCGCTCTCCAAGAAGGTGACGGAGACGATCGCGGAGAGCTACGCGGCACGTAAGAAGCTGGAGGTGATGGCGATCCGGCCTTGCCACATCATCTTCCCGCGCGGGTATCCCGAGATCGAGCAGCGTGGCGCCGACGTGCAGAACTATCACTTCTGGGCGTGGGTCGCGCCGGAGGACGTGGCGCAGGGCTTCGATCTGGCGGCCAATGCCGGCCGTTACGACGGTTTCGACGTGTTCGTCATCGCCGCGGCGGACGGCCTCAACACGCGCCCGACGCTGGAGATGGCCCGCGAGCGGTGGGGGCACCTGCCCGAAGTGCGGCGACCGGAGGTCTATGCCGGAAGCCCCACCGCCTCGGTGCTCGACATAACGAAAGCGCGGGAAAAGCTCGGTTATGCGCCGCAGTTCGACCGCGCCTCCTTCCTCGCCCGCGCCAAGGGGGGCTGAGAGGGTATCGGTTCGATCCGGGGCACCAAGCCGGCGCCCCGGATGCCGGTTCACTTCTTCGGCAGCGTGCGCGCGTAGGCCAATACGGCTTGCGCGTCGGTCAATGGCAAGGCGCGGAAGTTGATCATCGCGACACCGGTATGGGAATTTCGGACCTTGTGCAGGAACTCCCACGGGAACTTGTTGCTGTCGGTGCCGATGTAGGCCGGCTCCTCCTTCGATCCCCAATTCAGCATGCGGCCGTCGAAGCCGTGGCATGCCGCGCACGTGGTCTGGAACAAGGCCTTGCCGCGTTTGACATCGCCGATAGGCTCCCCTGTCTTGGGATTCTTTAGCTTGGGGACGTCATGCTGCCCTTTGGCGACGAACAGGGCCACGCGGCGCAACTCGTCGTCCTTGATCATTTCCGGCGTGTAGCCGTGCAGGGGCGCGCGCAACATCTTCATGATGGCGGCGGGATCGCGGCCCTTGGCCCGCTTGATGCCCCTGATGCCGGAGAAGTGCGCGCCGGTGCCGTACTCGCCGGCCGCTCCTTCGTAATCCCAGCCGTGGCACTCCTTGCATCGCCATGTGTTGGGGCCCTGCGCCTTGCCCGCAGCGGGGTAGCTGGGGTGGCCGGACTCCGGCTTCTTGCGGTCGAGCGCCTCCCACCAGTTGTCGTAGATGCGCCCGCCGGCTGCCAGCGTCCAATCCTCGCTCGGATCGGCCGGTGCTCCATGCACGAAATCCTGTGCCGCAACCTCGTGCTTCTTGGGGGCCTGATCCTGGGCCGACGTAGGGCCTGAGACCGCAAGACAGATCGCCATCGTGGTGGCCACGGCGCGCACCAATGTCGAAAGTGTTCTGGCGGAGCCCGAACTTGCAAAGACTTGCACGTAGAAATTCCTCCCGATGGCCGACAAAGACCGTATCTGTGCAGAGTACGCGACGTGCCGCCTATGACAAACGTCAATGCAGCGGGATACCTCGCGCGACGGTTGGCGGGAGGAGGTGCCTGATCGCTGGACGCCGGTTCTCGAACCGGCGGGACAGAGCCAGCGGCGCGGCGTCCGGTTGCCCGCGCGGGCCGGGCGCACTATGAGTGGCGCCAAATCATACCGATCCTGCGACCAGCGGAGCGCATTCCCGTGTTCGACATCAAGGCCATACGCGACAATCCGGCTGCCTTCGACGAGGGCTTGAAGCGGCGTGGGCTCGCGCCGCAGTCGGCTGAGATTCTTGCGCTCGACGAGAAGCGGCGCCTGCACGTCACCAAGTTGCAGGAGGCGCAGGCGCGCCGCAACGCCGCCTCGAAGGAGATCGGCAAGGCCAAGGCGCAGAAGGACGAAGCCACGGCGGCGGCGCTGATGGCGGAGGTCGCGAGCCTGAAGGATTTCCTGGCCAGCGGCGAGGCCGAGGAGCGGCGGCTGACGGAGGAGATGGAAAAGGCGCTCGCCGTCATTCCCAACATCCCGCGCGAGGACGTTCCGCTCGGGAGCGACGAGACCGGCAACAAGGAAGTGCGCCGCTGGAGCGAGCCGACGAAGCTCGCTTTCGCGCCCAAGCAGCATTTCGAGCTGGGCGAAGCGCTGGGCATGATGGACTTCGAGACGGCGGCCAAGGTGTCGGGCGCGCGGTTCGTGTTCCTCAAAGGGCAACTCGCGCGGCTGGAGCGTGCGCTGGCACAGTTCATGCTCGACACGCACACGGCGGACGCGGCCGACGGCATCGGCGGCTACACGGAGGTGAACCCGCCGTTGCTCGTGCGCGACGCGGCGGCCTACGGCACCGCGAACCTGCCGAAGTTCGCTGAGGATCTGTTCAAGACCACGACGGATTTCTGGCTCATCCCCACCGCCGAAGTCTCGCTGACGAATCTCGTGCGCGAGCAGATTTTGGACGAGGACGTGCTGCCGCTGCGCTTCACGGCGGGCACGCCCTGCTTCCGTTCCGAGGCGGGTTCGGCTGGCCGCGACGTGCGCGGCATGATCCGCCAGCACCAGTTCACGAAGGTGGAACTCGTCTCCGTCACCACGCCCGAGACGTCGCTTGCCGAGCATGAGCGCATGACGCGCTGCGCCGAGACGATCCTGGAAAAGCTCGGCCTGCCCTATCGCACCATGTTGCTGTGCACGGGCGACATGGGTTTCGCCAGCCAGAAGACCTACGACATCGAGGTCTGGTTGCCGGGCCAGGACGCCTATCGCGAGATCTCGTCGTGCTCGGTGTGCGGCGATTTCCAGGCGCGGCGCATGTCGGCGCGCTTCCGCAGGAAGGGCTCCAAGGACGTGCAATATGTCCACACGCTGAACGGCTCTGGGCTCGCGGTCGGGCGCACGTTGATCGCTGTCATGGAGAACTACCAGCAGGCCGACGGCTCGATCGTCATCCCCGAGGTGCTGCGGCCTTACATGGGCGGCAAGGATCGCATCGCACGGGCCTGAGCCCGCGGTATGCCGTGCGCGCCTCGTTGTCGCCGCATGTAACCTTATGGTCGCAGTGATCATGAGGACGGCTTGGCGGCATGGGAGGGCACAGCGTGCGGGCAGCGATTTGCGAGGCTTACGGCGGTCCCGAAGTGGTGGCGGTGCGCGAGGTTCCCGATCCGCGGCCGAAGCCCGGGGAAATCCTGATCCGCACGCGCGCCGCAACGGTCTCGTCGGGCGATGCCCGCGTGCGCGGCGCGAACTTCCCGCCCGGCATGGCGTTGCCGGTGCGGCTATTCCTGGGGATCAGGAGGCCTCGCAAGCCGATCCTGGGGACGGAGTTGGCCGGCACGGTCGCAGCGGTCGGGGATGGCGTCACGCGATTTCGGGTCGGCGATGCCGTGTTCGCCTTCGCCGGGGGCGGCTTCGGCTGTCACGCGGAACTGAAGGCGATGCCAGAGAGCGGCGCGATCTGCGCGATGCCCAAAGGTGCCTCGTTCGCGGAGGCCGCCGCGCTGTCATTCGCGGGCACGACGGCGCTCTACTTCCTTCGCGATCGGGGCAAGGTGACGCCCGGCGAGCGCGTGCTCGTCAACGGCGCATCGGGCGCGGTCGGCATGGCGGCGGTGCAGATCGCCCGGCATCTTGGAGCGCACGTGACAGGCGTATGCTCGGCCGTCAATGCCGAGGCCGTTCTCGGGCTCGGCGCCGAGCGCGTCATCGATTACCGGACTGAGGATTTCACCGCAGAAGGGGAGCGCTGGGACGCGATCCTCGATGCGGTCGGCAACGCGCCTTTCAAGCGGACCAAGCCCGTACTTGCCGAGGGCGGCCGGCTGCTGGCGGTGGTGGCGGGGCTTGGCGACATGCTCAAGGCCCCCGTGCAGTCGCTGAGCGGAAGCCGGAAGGCGCTGGCCGGTGTCGCCCCGGAGCGCGCCGAGGATTTGGCCACCCTTAAGTCGCTCTACGAGGCGGGCGTCTACAAGCCCGTGATCGACAGCCGCTACACCCTTTCTCGGATTGCAGAGGCGCATGCGCGCGTCGATACGGGGCGCAAGGCGGGCAGCGTCGTCGTCGCGTTCGATTGATTGGCGTGACGCCTATCGCCCACGGCTGGCGCCGCGTTGGCGGGCGATGATCATCTTCATGATCTGGGCGGTGCCGTCCCCGATCTCGAGGCCCATCACGTCGCGCAACCGTTGCTGATGCGGCAGATCCAGCGAATAGCCGTAATGACCGTGCGTCAGGAGACACTGGTGGATCACGTCGACGGCGGTCTTGGGTCCGAGCCACTTGCACATGGCGGCTTCCGAGGTGTGGGGAAGTCCCGCATCCTTCAGGCGCAGGGTGTGATAGCAGAGCTGGCGTGTGGCGGCGAGCATGGTCTCGGCCTCCGCCAGTGGGAACGTCACGCCCTGATTCACGGATATGGGTGCGCCGAATGCGTTGCGCTCGTTGATGTAAGCCCAGGTCTCGTCGAGTGAGGCCTGTGCCGCGCCGACCACCTGCAAGCCGATCAACGCGCGGCTGAAGTCGAAGCCTTGCATCACCTGCACGAAGCCCATGCCTTCGTCGGCAAGCCGGTATTCTTCTGGCACCACGACATCGTCGAAGAAGATCGAGCAGCGGCCGACCGCCGTGGTGCCGATGTCCTTGTAGCGCTGCATCGTGACGCCCGGCGTATCGCGCGGTACGAAGAACGCCGTGACACCGCGCGCCTTCGCTTCCAGTGGCCCCGTGCGCGCAAAGACGACGAGTGCGTCGGCCTGATCCGCCATGCTGATCGACGATTTCTCGCCTTTCAGGATGTAGCGGTTTCCGTCGCGCCGGGCCGACAGGACGAGATTGGCGGCATCCGAGCCGCCGCGCGGCTCTGTGAGGCCGAGGGCGAACACGCTCTTGCCGGAGATGAGGCGCGGCAGCCATTCCCGTGCGATGGCGGGTGCCGCATGACTGGCGACGATCTTGGCATTGAGGGAGCCGAGGATCTGCAGATAGGCAACGTTGGGATCGGCATGTCCGATCGCCTCCGCGATCAGGCCACTCGCCAAGCTGGGCAGACCGTAGCCGCCGTACTCCTCGGGGATCTCGGGTGCGATGAGGCCAAGCTCTCCGATTTCGCGGATTAGATCGCGCTCGACGTGACCGAGGGCTTCGCGCTTCATGTAGCCGGGCGCAATGCGCTCCGCCGAGAAGCGGCGCGCCGTCTCCTGGATCGAGAGTAGCTCGTCGGTGAGTGTCGGGTCCATGTCTTGCGCTCCGAGGTCTGTGTGGTCCGGCTGGCACCACCGCGCCCGCCGCCGGTCTCGGCTCGAGTTTTACCGCGTCGGAAGGCAGGTGCCGAGCCCCCTCCGGTCGAGCGTGTCTTCCTGGAACGTCCAACCGGCAATCCGGGCACACTTCATCATGAAGAAGCTGTATGATCGTCCCGGCGGCGACGGTGTAGCGTTTGATTGTCGTCAAACAGCCATGCCGGCCGATGGGATGTCGTCTGCCGAATTCTGAATCGGGGAGAAACGGGAGCCATGACGAAGGGACGACTGCGCTTGCTGGGTGCCGCAGCGGCCCTGGCGTTCGTCATCGCGGGAGGCGTCCTCGTTTGGCGCAGCATGCCCGTCACGCTCTCGGTCGCACGCCCGGCAGCGGCGACTACGGTGCGGGTCTTCGGGCTTGGCACAGTGGAGGCGCGGGTGCTTTCCAAGGTCGGCTTCGAAACCGGAGCGGCGCTCGTCGAGGTGACGGCGGACCACGGCGACCGCGTGGGAAAGGGAACTGTGCTGGCGCGACTGCATGCGACCCAGCAGGAGGCGAAGGTGGCGCGTGCAAAAGCCGCTGTCATGGGGGGCGAGGTCGCCATCAAACGTGCCGAGGCGCAGATCGTGAAGGCCGAGGCTGTCCTGGCCCAGAAGCAGGAGGCTAACCGCCGCAAGCAGAGCCTTGCCAGCAGCCGGATCGTGTCGGAGCAGAGCGCCGAAGAAGCGCTGCGCGACGAAGCCGTCGCACAAGCGGATCTCAATGTGGCCCGCGCCGAGGTCGACGTCGCCCGGGCACAACTGGCCGATGCCCGCGCCGCGCTGGCCTTCGAGACGACGCAACTCGAGCACCATGTTCTGCGTGCACCCTATGACGCGCTCGTCGTGCAGCGGCACGTGGAGCCCGGTACGGTCGTCAAGGCGGGTGATCCCATATTCACCCTCATCGCGCCCGAGACCGTCTGGGGGTTGGCGCACGTCGACGAGGCCCGTGCCGGCGCCATCGAATTGGGACAACCTGTCGAGGTTCGGCTGCGCTCGCTGCCCGACCGCACCTTCAAGGCGCGGGTGGCCCGCATCGGGATCGAGAGCGATCGCGTGACCGAGGAACGGCGCGTCTGGGTGAAGTGCGAGGCGTGCCCGCCGCGCTTCTTTCTGGGTGAGCAGGCAGAGATCCTGATCGAGGTGGCGAAACTCGAAAATGCCCTGCTCGTTCCCGAAAGCAGCGTGCGCGGCTACGACGGCCGCTCGGCACTCGTGTGGACGATCGAGAATGGCCGGCTGGCGGAACGACGTGTTTCCATCGGTCATCGCACGGAGACCTCGCTCTTGCAGGTGACAGGCGGCCTACCCGAAGGCGCGCGTATCGCGCTCGACGTTCCGGCTTCGGCGCGGATCGGCCGCTCGGTGCGCGCACGCGAGGAGCCCGGCCGATGAACCTGGCTTGGCGCGATGTTCGCCACAACCTGTTCCGGTTCCTGCTGACCTGCGTCGGTCTCAGTCTGCTGCTGGGCGTAGTGCTCTCGATGATCGGCATCTATCGCGGGATCGTGGTGGACGCACTCGCCATCGCGCGTGGCCACGGCGTCGATCTGTGGGTGGTGGAGGCCGGCACGCGGGGGCCGTTCGCGGAGGCATCGCGCGTTCCCGGCGATGTTCGTGAAGCGATCGCTCGGCTGGCCGGCGTCTCCGAGGCCGGTTCGGTCACGTACCAGACGGCGGAAGCCGACTACCGGGGGCAGAAGTTGCGTCTCTACGTCATCGGCTTCGAGCCCGGACGCCCCGGTGCGCCGTCACACATCATCGCAGGGCGCACGATCGGACGGAGCCATTACGAGCTTGTCGTCGACGAACGCTCACGGCTGTCGTTGGGGGAACGGATCGTTCTCGGCCGAAGCACCTTCACCGTCGTCGGCATCACCCGAGGGCAGGTGGCGTCGGGTGGCGATCCGACCGTTTTCATAACCCTTCTGGATGCCCAGAAGCTGCAATTCGATCTCGCACCGCCGGCCGCCCGTGTGCAGACCGCACGGGGGGTGGCGGCAGCTGGGCGGGACACCGTCAACGCCGTCATCGCACGGTTGTCGCCGAACGCATCGCCGGATGCCGTTGCGGAAAGCGCACGGCGCTGGAAGCATCTTTCCGCTATCACGCAGGCTGATCAGGAGACGATCCTGACGCGCTCCGTGGTGAACCGGGCCCGTCAGCAAATCGGCATGTTCACGGTCATTCTCTTGACGGTCACGGCCGTGGTCATCTCGCTGATCATCTACACGATGACCATGGAGAAGCTGAAACAGATCGCGACGCTGAAGCTCATCGGCGCACCTGACCGCGTCATCGTCGGCATGATCGTGCAACAGGCTTTGGCGCTCGGCTTGATCGGGTTCGGCGTTGGCGCGTTGCTCGTCGCGGGCATCAAGGACTTCTTTCCCCGCCGTGTCGTACTGGAGCCGGACAATATCGCGCTCCTTGGACTCGTGGTCGTAGGCGTATGTCTCTTCGCCAGCACGCTCGGCGTCCGGGCGGCGCTCAAGGTCGATCCGGCGACGGCGCTCGGAGGCTGAGGATGGAAGGCAGTCAAGATGTCGCGCCGCTCGTGAAGCTGCGAGGGATCTCGAAGCACTTCGGAGAAGGCGATACGCGTGTCGACGCTCTCGTCGACGTGTCGCTCGACGTTCAACCGGGCGAGGTCGTGGCCCTGCTGGGGCCATCGGGGTCGGGCAAGACCACGCTGCTCAATGCGATCGGATGCATCCTGGAGCCATCCTCCGGCGTCATGGTACTCGAGGGGGAGACGGTTTACGACGGCCGCTGGCTCAGGGACGATCTTCGCCGCCTGCGGCTCGACAAGATCGGGTTCATCTTCCAATTCCACAACCTTCTGCCGTTTCTCGATGCCACGGAGAATGTCGCGCTGGTGCTGAAACTCGCTGGTGCCGATGCGTCGGCCGCGCGCGCGAAAGCGCTCGAACTTCTGGACTATCTCGAGGTCGGGCACCGGAAGACGGCGTTTCCCGCCAAGCTCTCTGGTGGGGAAGCGCAGCGCGTCGCCATCGCGCGGGCACTCGCCAACAATCCGCGGATCATTCTGGCCGACGAGCCGACGGCGGCTCTCGATTCGAAGCGTGCCGGGATCGTGATGGATCTTTTGCGGAAGCTCGCCAGCGAACTTGGCGCGGCGGTGATCGCCGTCACGCATGACGAGAAGATTTTTGACCGCTTCGATCGCATCTTTCATTTGCGCGATGGCCGTCTCGACGGCGAGACGCGTGGCGCGGCCTGAAGCGGCTGGCGTGTGAACGGCGGGCAGATCCGGCGCGGCCTGGCGGTCATGCGCGGCGCGGCGCGCCTAGGCGACCGTCAGCTGCTCATTCAGGAACGACGTCCACAACTGAGGGATGCGAGCGATCTCGCGGGCTGCGATGTCGTCGACACGCGCGCGCAGATCGCTTCCCAGGCCGCCGTCCTCGTGCCGCAAACGAAGGTAGACGCTGCGAGGTTCGTCTATGGGCGCTCCGATCTGGCTGACGAGATAACATTCCGCACCTGTGAGCCCTGGCACTTCGGCGACGAGTGCCGCAGCCATCCGGTTGGCGGCGGCATTGTAGAGTTTGCCGACATGCGTAATCGGGTTCTTGCCGGCCGCTGCTTCCAATGTCATCGGGCGGCACGGTGTGATGAGGCCGTTGATGCGATTGCCACGCCCGGTTTCGCCGTCGTCGCCGATCTCCGCCGACGTGCCGGACACGGTCAGATAGATGGAATCCTCGGTTTCCCCATCCGCCGCATTGATGCGCACGTCGACCGGCCGGGAGGTGATGCCGCGGGCGATCTGCAGCACGCTCGCTCTCAGGCTTTCCTTCGCGTTCCGGTAGGCAGGGAAACCTGCCAGGAAACGGCCGATGAAGGCGCAGGATACCGTGAGCTTGATGCTGTCGCGCTCACGAACCCCCATGACCTTGATGTCTTCGCCCGTTTCGGGGAACTGTTTCTTGAACGCGGAAGTGTTCAACTCCTTCTCGACCGCCAGCACCAGTCGCTCGAGTTCGGTCAAGGGCGCAAATCCCACGCCGCAGGAGGTATCGTTGGCGAGATACCTGCCTTGTTCGCGCTGCCGCCTGAATAACTCGACGAGCTCACAGGAACCTTGTCGCGTGATGCAGTGCAGACGGAGGCCCGTCGGCATATCGAAGGCATGCATATGCGTGGCGAACCACGCCGACACCGCATCGTGCGCCAGTTCAAGCAACGGGATTTTCTCGCCGCGAACTTCGGCCGTGGCACGACCGGCGAGGAATAGATCGAAGGGCTCGACGATGCGACCCGCGCCGAATGCCGGTTCCGACCTGCCGGCTGCAATCAGCGCCTTGTCCACGTTGTGATGCAGCACGAGACCGAAGCGTTCGAGGTAGTATTTGCTCAGGGCCACACTGAATTTCTCGCTGAGCATATCGCAGATCGTATCTGGATGTCCGAGCCCCTTACGCTCGACGATTTCGATGGGACGATTTCCCGCGAAGTCGCCGGCATGGCAGTCGATCTGTATGGATGGGGTGGTCACGTTGCACGCGCTCACATTTCTGTCGGCCGACACGGCTGATGAATTGCGCGGCGGTCGAGCTCGGGCCGTAGCATGGCACACCGCGGAATTATCGGACGCATTCTGCGCGTCGTCCGTGGCGTGCTTCCATGCGCGAAATCAAAGCCCGCGACGAGCTGCAGGCTCGCCGCGGGCGCAAGATCTACGACCAGTGTCCCGGGGTGCGATCAGACGGTGAGATTGACCGTCACGTTCTTGCGCTGTGTGAAGCTGTCGAGCATGCCCTCCAGCGAGTGCTCGCGACCGATGCCGGATTGTTTGATGCCGCCATAGGACTGGCCGGGGAATTGCCCCAAGCCCTGGTTGACCTGGACCCATCCGGCCTCGATCCGGTGAGCCGCGCGCAGGCCACGTCCGATGTCGTGGGTCCAGACGTAGCCCGCCAAGCCGTAGTGGGTGTCGTTTGCCATGCGGATGGCCTCCTCCTCGTCGGTCCAGCGGATCGCGACGAGCACGGGGCCGAAAATCTCCTCCCGCGCCATCCGCCAGTCGTTGGCGGCGTTGGCGAACACGGTCGGCAATGCGAAGTAGCCCTTGGACAGGGGCCCCTCGCTCGGCGGCAGGCCGCCCAGCAAAAGTCTGGAGCCTGCTACCTTGAGCCCTTCCGCGACGTAGCCGCATACTTTCTTGAACTGCTTCTCGTTGATGATCGCGCCGATGTCGGAGGCCTCGTCCAGGGGGTCGCCGATCTTCAACTTGGCGAGTTTGGCCGACAATTTCTCGAGGAAGCTGTCGAAGATGTCAGCGTGCAGGAACAGGCGCGATCCGGCGGTGCAGGACTGGCTTTGCCGGGTGAAGCGCATGGCATTGATGATGCCGTCGACCGCCCAATCCTCGTTCGCGTCCGGGTAGACGATGGACGGGCTCTTGCCGCCGAGCTCTAGGCTGACCGGCACGATGCGATCGGCGGCCGCGCGCATGATGATCTTGCCAACCTCGGTCGAGCCGGTGAACGAGAGCTTTCGCACGGTTGGATGCGCGGAGAGTGCGGCGCCGGCTTCCTCGCCGAGACCCGTGACGACATTGAGCACGCCCTTCGGCAGAAATTCCTGGCAGATGCGGGCGCAGAGCAGAACTCCGAGCGGGGCATCTTCCGCGGCCTTTAGGACCATGGTGTTACCGGCGCACAGTGCCGGCGCGATCTTCAGAGCCGCGAGTGCCACGGGGGCATTCCAGGGGATGATGGCGCCGACGACACCGATTGGTTCGCGCCGCGTGTAAGACAGCACGTTTTCACCCAGCGGGATCGTCTCACCCTTGAGCTCGCTCGCCAGCCCGCCGAAGTAACGGAAGATGTCGACGGCGCTGCGCGCTTCGCCGCGGGCCTGGGTGCGGATGGCGTTGCCCGTCTCCTCGGCGAGGATGCGTGCCATCTCCTCTGCCTGCGCTTCCAGCTTGTCGGCGATCTTCTGCAACAGACGGCCGCGATCGCGTGGGGCGACCTGGCTCCAGGCCGGAAAAGCCGCTGCAGCGGCTTTCACTGCGCTGTCGACATCTTCCGCGCCGCCGCGCGGGATCATCGCGATGGTCGCGCGGGTGCCGGGTGCCTCGACGGGCAGCTCGCGGCCGTCTGCGGCGGGCACCCACTGCCCATCGATGAGCATTTTTTCGGTGCGCGGTGCGACGGATGCGGATGTGTGCGGAGCGTTCATGGTGGTCTTCCTCGCTTCCAGTGGCGGATAGTGTGGTAGCAAAATACCAAAGAATCTCGATCAAAATCAGATGCTTCTCGCGCGGTGTGCTCGATCGGGCACAGTTTGCCAGAAAAACAAGTGACAGGCGAACTGCACGCAGAATGCGCACCTCTGGTTTCTCAGTGGCATGGCCACCGACATTCGCCACGAGTGCCAAATTCGCCACTTGAAACGGACGATCGAGCATGCATGACGTGTATGCGTAGGCACTAATACTGAGTCGCGAGGGGCGGCACGTGGCAGGCACTCTGATCAAAAATATGCCATCGAGGGTCTCCTGGGTGGTGGTCGTGATGGCTGTCCAGGTTCCCGCCACTGCGTTCGGGGGCGACGGGCAGACGGACGCGGTGGCCGGTCAAACGACGACCACCGTTACGGGGGGGATCGCCTCCTCTACTGGATACAATGATAACATCTATGCGCGCCGGACGCTGCGGACCCCCGATGGCATTTTCGTGGTGGCGCCCTCACTGAATATTGCCGTCAAGAACGAGCGGAGTTCTCTGAATTTCGGTGGCGAAGGCGAGGTGACGACCTACGCCGAGAACAGCCAGGAGAACACGCAGGACTACAAAGTCTATGCCAACGGTCTCTACAAGTTTTCGCCGTCCTTCGTAGTTTCCGGCGGCGCCTCCCATGAGAGAACGCACGAGGATAGGGCCTCGGCGGACGAAGTGTTCGGCGATCGACCGACGATCTATTGGGTGTCGCGCGCGTACGCGGCTTCCATGTGGCGCTACACCGGCGGCTCGTTCAAGGTGGGCGGCACCTTCGACCGCTTTGATTTCCGGGACGTCAACGCTGGCGCTGCGGTCGTCAACAACGATGATCGTGATCATGACATTTCGACCGCAGGCGCGCGTCTGGGCTTCGATCTGAACAACCAGAACGAAATTTTCGGCAACTTCACCTACGATGGGCGGGACTATCGGAGCCGACTGGACGACGCAGGCTTCGACCGCGACTCGAATGGTGTGCGCGCGAGTGCGGGGTGGCGCTACCATCCCAACGCGAACTTCGATTACGAAGCCTATCTCGGCTGGATCTACCAGACCCACGACGACAACCGCTTCAAGGACATCTCTACTCTCGACTTCGGTCATCGGATGACTTGGCGACCGGTTGCGGGAACGACGATCGAAGGTTTCAGCGACAGGCGCGTGATCGAGACGACACTCGTGGGGTCGTCCAGCTACCTGCAAACCGCGTCGGGGGTGAATATCTATCACTGGCCGCGCCCGGATGTCCGCCTGAACGCGGGCGCAAGCTACTATCGCAACGACTACCAAGATGTCGATCGCGTGGATTCCATCTGGGCCCTCAACCTGGGCATCCGCCACTATTTCAAGCCAAATTGGTATTATGGGCTGAGCTACAACTTCACCTCGCGGGACTCGACCGATATCAGAGAGAACTATGATCGGAACGAGTTCATGTTGCGTCTTGTGCGGCAGCCGACAGAGGCCTACGCACCGGGCGATCTGAGCGCTCCGGCAGTCGCACACGTCCGGAATGGCGGCATCTACGTCGGCGCCAAGATCGGTCATGTGAATACGGCTACCAAGCTCGAAGGTCCGCGTGAGAACGGTACGACCGTCGACGGCACCTGCTTGACCGGAGGCTGTTTGCAGGCCGACTTCGGCGACCATGGCTTGGCCGGTGGCGTGTTTGGTGGCTACGGCGTCAATATCGCCGATTGGTATGTCGGTGCGGAGTTGGATGCCACCTTTGCCGATGCAGGGTGGAACCATGCGCGGCAGCCAGGCGGACGAATCTTCTCCACGGAGAGGGATGCCGCATACGGTGCTTCCGTCATCGTCGGCCGGTCTATGATTGGCGGCACGATGCTTTACGCTCGGGCTGGGGCTGTCGTCGCAGATTTCGAGACAGTCTATCAGACCGGCAACCGCGTTTCGAGTACGACGCATTCCGAATTGGGACTGAGAGCCGGCGTCGGCGGCTTGGTGCCATTGTCCGCGCGCATGGCGTTGCGCCTCGAACATGATTTTACTGCCTATAGCGACTATGCGGTGGCCTATCCGAGCGGCATCGATAGGTTCGCGAACAACGAGACGGCGACGTGGCTCGGTCTCCTCTATCGCCTGCAGCCCGCCGAGGCAGCGTCCTTCGAGCGGAGTGTCGATTTTGGCGGCTTCTATATCGGCGCCCAGGTCGGACACGGTGTCGTCGCCTCTACTACGACCGGCGATCGAGCGGCAGGCAGTGTTCTCACTGCAGATTTCAGTGATGATGGGCTGACCGGAGGAATCTTCGTTGGCTATGGTCACCAGCTCGGGCGCGTGTATTTGGGCGTCGAAGGCGAAGCCGAGTATGGCGACGTCCACTGGGATCATGAGCGTGACCCGAGCGGTCGCTCGTTCAGCGTCACGAAGAAGGAAGGCTATGGTGCGGGACTGCGGTTGGGCTATGTGGCCAACAACAGCGCGCTGATCTATGGCCGCGTCGGATTGGTTCAAACCAATTTCGAGGCCGCCTTCAAGCGAGGCAACAACGTTCTCGTCGAGGATAAACGTGCATCCGGTGTCCGGTACGGGATGGGCCTCGAGTTGCCGATGTCGGAGCGGGCGGTCATTCGTCTCGATTACACGTTCACGTCTTACGATGCCTTCCAGGTCGTCGTCCCCCCGGCGGGAGATGCGGAGCGTTACGAGACGACCGAGAGCCTGTTCCGTCTGGGCACAGCCTTGCGGTTCTGATCAACGATCGAGTGGGTGATCGAAAGAGGGCGCCGGACGATCCCGGCGCCTTTTATTTTTCTCATGCCCTGATCGAGTTTTGACGCGCGTCAAAGCGTCTTGCTTTCGTTCGCGTAGTTATACTTATGAAAAGTTCATTTCAGGAGGTCGTATGAAAGTCACCAATGAGAGAACGTCGGCAAAGACCAAAGCGCTGATCGCAGCGTCGGTCGCTGCGGTACTCGCCGTTGGTTCATCGTTCGCAGTCGCGCAGCATGGCGGTGGCGGCAAGAGCGGTAGCAGCCATAGCGATGGTCACGACTCGTCGAGCCACAGTTCCTCCAGCCACGATAGCGGCAGCAAGGGCGGCAAGGGGCGCGGTTCTGGCAGTTCTGCGACGCACGGTCGGGGCGGCGGCGGCCAATCCCTGCGCGACGTCTTCCGCGGCATGGAAGAAGAAGCCGCGGCGGATTCCCATTCAACGAGCAAGAAGGGGCCACCCGCCGGTAAGGGTAAGTCTTCGAGCGCATCCGAGCCCTCATCGAAGGGCAAGCAGGGCGGACGGCCCGTCAAGGACGTCGCAGAGGACTCTGATCGCCCTCCCTATGCCGGCATTCCAGGCAGCGCCGGGAAGCCCGGGCGTCCGAATCTGACGCCGGGCGTCAAGAAGGGCACCATTTACGGCGATATGTACATCGTTCTGCGTGATGCCAACGGTTTGCCGATCCTCGATGCGAACGGCTACGTGCAGGTCATGTACTATGACAGCACTGGCAAACTGGTCTGCTGTATCCCACGCGATGCGGAGGGCAATCTGCTCCCCGCGCTGCCAGATGGCACGGCTGTTCTCCCGATCGAGGTTGAACTCGCCCGCCTGAGCGTCGGTCGCTCTCCAACGCGCGTGCTGAGCGCGCAGTACGAAGAAGCGCTCAAGTCGATCGCGGCGGCGGTTTCCGTCGAACTCGACGCAGCTGGGCGCATCGTGCTGGTCGCAGCAGACGGCACGAAATCGACGCTTGACTCGCCCCTCGTGAACCTCGCGATTTATCGCGAACTGCTCAATACGGGTACGCTGGCGGGGGTCGATGCCAGCAAGCTCGGTTCGTTGAGCTTTCTTGTGGACGGCGTTTTGACTGCCGAAGATCTGAAGGTCGCGTCATCGCTCTTCGGTGCCGCGTCCGATAAGACGGTCAAAGTGACGATCGATACGATCGCTTACATGAACACCATCCTCGGCATCGACGGCACGCTCACCAACAACTACGTGGATTACTCCACCTTCACCTACAATCGCTCGACGGTTTACGCGACCGCGACGATTACGGTTCTCGTGCTGCAGGCCGATGGCAGTTGGAAGCCGACAGAAGTGAAGGTCCTCGATAGCGTGTTCAAAGATGCGGTGCCGACGGGTGATTTGACGAACATCGCGGCGTTTACCGCCGCCACGGACGATGCCCGCGCGATCATCGACTATCTGCATACCTACGCGGTGCCGACGACGACACAGTGAATTCGAATGCGTGATTGATGCGGAGAGGGGGGCGCGATGCGCCTCTCTTTTTTTGTGCAAAGACGGACTGTCGGCGCTGTGGCGGATCAGGTGTCGTCGAGCTTGTCCGGGGGAAGGTGGAACAGAACTTAAATTTTGAAGCTTCGCTCCATCTGTTCGTTAATCGGGAACGATTAAGGTTCTGCTGAAATAATAGAGCGAGAAGCGAACACTAGAGCGTCGGCGCGATGATACTGGTATTGGCCCGTTGCCTATGAAACGTCAGGTCACGCGTCTCCCGTTCAGCGAGATCCGCCTTCTGGTCGGCACGGTCGTGCTGCTGTTGGGTTTTGCCTGGACGCTCGTCACGGCGGCTGTGCTGAGCGAGCGGAACGCCAACCTCATGGAGGCGCGTCGTGAGATCGAGGCGCTGAACAGGATCACTGCCGAGCAAGTCCTGCGTGCGATCACGGCCGTGGACTACACGGTGGGTTATACGGCTGGTGCGCTCGCGGGATCATCGCGTCCCGGCATTCTCGGGGATCTCGTGGATCGCGGGACGATCCGCCTGGATACGCTCGTGCTACTCAGCCACGTCGATGCGAGCGGGCGGTTGCTCGAGACCAACCGCGGGGTTCCGGCAAAGACCGTCGAGCTTGCCGACCGTGAACACATCAGAGTGCATCTCGACCGCCAGATCGAGGGGCTTTTCATCGGAAAGCCGGTCAAAGGCCGGGAATCCGGCAAGTGGTCGATCCAGTTGACCCGCGCGATCCAAGGCAGCGACGGGAGCGTACGCGGGGTCGTGGTCGCCTCGATGGACCCGCACTACTTCGCACGGTTCTGGCAAAGCGGACCGCTGAGCAAAGGGTATCGCTACAAGCTCGTCGGGCTCGACGGGGTCGTGCGTGCCAGCAGCACCGATACCGAGCAACTGCTCTCGCAGGGCGCGGTGCATCCCGCGCTTGCCGAGGCGGCTTGGATCCACGATGCGGGCTACTTGCCAGCCGCCAGCATCGGCCTCGACGAAGGATCGCATCTCGTCAGATTCCAAAGGATCGAGGGGCTTCCGCTCGCTTTGGTCACATCGCGCGAGATCGGCGCGTTGGGGTCCTACTTCTCATGGACGAGCAGGCAATACATTCTCATCGGCTTGGTGGCGACCATCGCGCTTCTCATCGTGACGCAGCAATTGCTGCGCCGGACGACCCAGTTGTTCGCCGAGCGCAAGGATGCCCTCACGGCCCGGCAGCGGTTGCGCGATGCGATCGATGCCATCCCCGAAGGCTTCGCGCTCTTCGATGTGGATGATCGGCTGGTCATATGCAACGCCGCCTACAAGCGCGTTTATGCGACAAGTGCCGATATCATCCACGAAGGGGTCACCTTCGAGCAGATCATTCGTGCGGGCGTCGAGCGGGGACAGTACCCGCAAGCCACCGGTCGCGTCGACGCGTGGGTTGCCGATCGGCTCACGCGTCACCGTAATCCTGGAGGTCCATTCGAGCAGATCACGGATACCGGGCGCTGGTTGCGCATCGAGGAACGACGAACGGAAGACGGCGGTATCGTCGGAATTCGTGCGGACATCACGGCCATCAAGGAGCGCGAACTCGATCTGGCGCAGCAGACGGCACTCTTGACCGCTACCTTCGAGCACATGAGCGAAGGGCTCACGGTGATGGACGCCGCCGGGCGGATCGTCGCATTCAACCGGCGTTTCGCAGAACTCAGCAACGCGCCGGAAAAGGCCGATATCGCGGGTACGCAGCTTGCACAGCTCCTAGCGATCTTCGGGCAGAGCGACCACGTCCTGCCCGAGCCTTTGATCGGGGACGGAGAAGTCGCGCTCAACGAGAGCATCCTGCATCCGGGCAAGGCCGTGGAATGGCACGCACCGGACAATCGCGTCATCGAGTTGAAATCGAGCAGGCTCCCGGATGGGGGTGTCGTCACGGTCTACAACGACGTAACGGAGAGCCGCGCCTATGCGCATCGGGTCGCGGCCAGCGAGGCGCTGAAGTCGGCAATGATAGCGGCGTCCTTGGACGGCATCGTCATGGTCAACAACCGCGGTATCGTCACCGAATACAACGGTGCGGCGGAGACGATCCTCGGCTGGCAACCCAGTGAGGCAGTCGGCCGGCCTATCGTCGATCTCTTATTCCGCGGAGACGAGCACGAAGAGCTCGCCAACCTGCTGAACTCGGGCACGGCGTGGGAAAAGGACATATTGCGCCCACGGTGCCTCGAGACGCGTGTGCTGCACAAGGACGGACACTCGCTGCTCTCGGAAATCACCATATCCGCAATCAAGGCAGGAGGGCGCAGCAGCTTCAGCGTCTTCATCCGCGACATCTCGGAACGAAAGCGCATCGAGGAGGAAACGCGGCGCGCGCGCGAGGCCGCAGAGGAGGCGAACCGGTCCAAATCGGAGTTCCTGGCGATCGTGAGCCATGAAGTTCGCACGCCCATGAACGGCATCATAGGGCTGACGAGCCTTCTGATGCGCACCCAGCTCGACCGGGAGCAGCTGCAGTTTGCACGCGGGATTCAGGAGTCCTCCGAAAGACTGTTGATCCTTACGAACGAGATTCTCGAGTTCTCGCGGTTGGAGGCGGGGCGACTGCAGACCACACCAGCTCACTTCGATTTGCCGCATCTGGTGAACGGGCTCGTCGTCACCACGCGTGTTCTCGTCGGCGCAAAGCACGTGGATGTACGCCTCGATCTTTCCGACGACGTACCCACTTGGCTGGAGGGGGATGCGACGCGCCTGCATCAGGTCATGCACAATCTGCTGGCGAACGCCTCGAAATTCACCGAGGCGGGCACCATTGCCCTTTGCATCCGCGCTCTCGAAAAAGACGATCATTCCGCTCGATTGCGTGTCGAAATCCGTGATACCGGGCCGGGTATCTCGCCGGAGGTGCAAAGCAGGCTCTTCACGCCCTTCGAGCAGGGATCGTCCAGTGTGGCACGCCGTTACGGCGGGACTGGACTTGGACTCGCCATCAGTCGCCGTCTGATCGACTTGATGGGGGGGCGTATCGGCTGCGACAGCGTGGTGGGTATCGGTACGACGTTCTGGTTCGAGGTGACGCTGCCGTTGGCCGAGGCGCCTCAACGCGAGGACGAGAAGCCCTTTGCGTCCATCATGCCCGTGGGCCGCACACTCGATGTGCTCGTGGCCGAGGACACACCGACCAGCCAGCTCGTCATTCGCTCGATGCTCATGAAGCTGGGGCATCGCCCACGCATCGTCGCCGACGGCGTGGAGGCCGTCGCTGCAATGCGGCTCGGCCGTTACGATCTCGTTCTCATGGATCTTCAAATGCCGAATATGGACGGCATAGAAGCGACGCGCGAGATCCGCGCTCTGGCAAGCGGTGCGAGCCAGACACCGATCATAGCTCTGACCGCGCAGGCCGATGTGGCCACGCGCGAAAGGATTGCCGCCGCTGGCATGAACGATCATCTTTCCAAGCCTATCACCATCGAGCGACTTGAAGCGATGTTGGCAAGCCTCGATACGGGCCCGGCAGCGGTGACTGGCAATCCGCCTGATAGTCCGACCTCCGGCGAGATCGGCGCGGAGGGAGTTGACCAGCCGTTGCTCGACGAAGCTGTTTTTGCGTCGTTGCGCGATGCTGTCGGCGAGGAGGCGTTCGGTCATCTCGTCTCGGAGCTGCTGGCGGATGCCGAAGACGCGTTGGACAGTCTTGCGCGTGGCCTGGAAGCAGGTGACGAGCCCGGGCTGGTGCGGACGGCGCACAAGCTGTCCGGGATATTCGGACAGTTCGGTCTGACCGCAGCCGCGCGGCTTGCCACAGCAGTCGAGACCGCCGAGAACTCCGGTATCCGAGTGCAGCTCGGTCACGATCTTCTCTGTGTCGGCCAAGCCTCGATGGAGGCGCCGCAGTTGCGTCCCAGAGCGGCTTGAGCAATCAACGGGTCGCCCTGATCGGCAAAAACGTTTTCTGCGAGCCACCAGCCAGAGTTCGTGCGAGGCGGCGCGCCATGTGCACTTCATGCCGAAGTGTGCGGCCAATCGATCCCGATTGAGAAGACGCTGCACGAAAATTTCGCGATAGCTTGGTGATATTTGTCCAAGGCCGCTTAGCGCGCCCGAAATCCCGCTCGGATATCGTCGCGATGACCCATTTTATCGGCGAACGAGCAGCCCCATGAAACCGCAAACATTAGATATCCTGACGCTGGATGTCGTCATCCCGACCTACAACAGATCATGTCTTTTGAAGAAGACGTTGGCGAGCATCCGGAACGCGATCGTACCGGACCACGTTTCGCTCGGCGTCATCGTCGTCGACAACAACTCGACCGACGATACGCGCGCCGTGGTCGAGTCGGAGATGCCTGGTTTCTATGGTCGGCTTCGCTATCTGAAGGAAATGCAGCAAGGCCGCTCGTTCGCTTTGAATGCCGGCATCTCGTCGTCTGGGGCCGATCTGATCGGCATGATCGACGACGACGAAGAAATCGAGGCGAATTGGATCGTCGAGATCGCACGCAACTTTGCCGATCCGACGCTGGACTTCCTGGGCGGTCCCTGCCTCCCGAGTTGGGGCGACCTCGAATGTCCGGACTGGGTTCCGCTCAGTCACGGCGGTTTGATCGGGTGGATCGTCCAATCCGATCGTGACTTCGCTTACGGCCGCGATGGCCACGCCTACATGGTGGGTGGCAATGCTGTCATTCGCCGCTCGACGCTGGAGCGGGTCGGGCTCTACCACACCGGGCTCGGCCGCACGAAGACCAAGGTCAATGGTGGTGAGGATCTGGAGATGTTCGGCCGCCTGATGGCGGGGAATGCGAAGGGGCGATATTCTACGCGCCTGATCATCCATCACCACATTCCGGCCGCGCGACTGAACCGCACGTTTTTCAGACGCCGCAGTTTTTGGGACGGCGTCAGTATCGGTTTTCTGAGCCGGAGCCATCGCGATCCCGTGCCGCATATTGCCGGCGTGCCGCGTCATTTCATCCGGGTAGTGAGCGAAGGGCTTTTGAATCGATTGTCTCTCCGGCAGTCGTCGCCGTCGGAGCGTTTTGCGGTCGAGTTGCGCTTCTACGAGCTTTTTGGGCGGTTCTATGGCCGCTTCATGTACGCGGGCGGATGACGCTCGCGACACGCCGCGCGCCACGCGAAGAGGATCGCAGATGACTGAGATGTTCGTTTCGAGCCGCCACGGCGCCGGCAATATCGAGCGCGGGCGGCTCGCCCATCTCGATGGATTGCGGGGCGTGGCCATTCTCATGGTGCTGTTGTTCCACGCCTATGCGCGATGGACGGACCTGCTGCCGTTCGGCGCAGCTTTGGCCGTGCCGCCGATAGCGCAGGGGTGGGTTGGTGTGCAACTGTTCTTCGTTATCTCCGGCTTCGTTATCTTTCTGACTTTGGAGCGGTCACGATCGCTCGGTGACTTTGCCATGCGGCGCTGGAGACGGCTCCTGCCCGCGATGCTGATCGCCACTGCCGTGATCGTACTGAGCGCACCTCTGCTGGACGAGCGTCCGCAAGGACCGATCCGTTTTGCCGACGTGCTCGTGGGGCTCACCTTCTTGGATCCGAAATGGTGGCTCTATCTGCGGATGGACGTCGCGCCGATCGAGGGCGCCTTCTGGTCGCTGTTCGTCGAGGTGCAGTTCTACGCTGTTGCCGGCTCGGCGTACTTTCTCGCCGGTCGGCGGGGCGCGCTCGTTGCCCTGGGCGCGACGTATGTCGCGGCCGAGGCGGTCCAATGGGGGCTTCTTGATGACGTCTCATTGGCGCGTCGCGTCGTGTTTGCGGTGACAGACCGGCTTGGGGCCCTTCATTACCCCTGGTTCATTTCGGGCGCGTTTCTCTACGTATTTGCCGAAACGCGCGATCGCCATTGGCTTTGGCTCGGCTGTAGCGCGCTGGTTGTTGCCGTGTTGATAAGCGAGCCTGCTGGAACGTGGCTGGCCGGTAAGATCGCATTTGCCGCCGTCGGCGTCTTTTTCGTTGCAGCTCTCCTTCTACCAGCCGTGCAGCGGCACCTTGCCTGCGGGAGCTGGCAATTCCTGGGGTTCGTGAGCTATCCCCTCTATCTGGTGCACGAGAATATGATGGTCGCGCTTACCGTGAAGCTCGGCCACATTGCCCCGGGATTGCCGGGGTGGGCGCTTCCGCTTCTCCCGATGGCGTGGGTAATCGTTGTCGCCTGGTGCATCGCCCGCTTCGCCGAACCAGCGCTGAGCCGTGCAATCGCGTGGCGGGGCCGGGGAGCGGCGCTCATCCCCGCGGCCGGTCATTAGATTTTCGGAGACGTCACCGGGGCTCCCCGGGAAGAGCTATGCCCAGGGCCGTCGATATCCTCTCGCACATAACGACCCGTGGCAGCCGTCAAGGCGAGGAGAATGTAGATCGGCCAAGTGAAGCCCTGCGTGAGGAATGTTCCTGCGACGAGGAAGCCGTTGAGACTGGCGAAAAGTGCCAGTGCCATTGCCTGCACCGACGGGGGCGCGCGTGCCTGCGCGAGGCGAATATTGGCGAGATAGGCGCTCCTGAGACAGACGACAACCATTCCGATGAACGTGAAAATGCCGGGAAAGCCGGTCTCGGCCAGAACGTTGAACCACGTCGAATGCACCGCGTGGTTCGTTCCGTCCCAGTGATCGCTGTAGAAGAAGTAGTTCGCGACGAAGTTATCGAGGCCGACGCCGGTCAAGGGGCGCGACGTCGCCATTTTCCACGCCGCGCCCCAGGCATAGATCCGCCCCATCGCGGATTCGTCGATGCCCTCTTCGTGGGCACCGCCCGAGGCGCGCTTGTTGATACCCATCGCCAAGAACAACGTGAGGCCCAGGACCGCGCCGACTGAGACGAGCAAGGCTTTGTTTTTGACCTTGCGCCACCCGATGATCCCGCTGACGGCGAGAATGCCGAGAAGTCCACCGCGGCTCTGCGTGCAGATGATCGCCCAAATCATGAGGCCCGTACCAGCCGCACCGATCACAATGTCGAGCTTCGACATGCGTGAGACGATGAACGACACGGCGAACCCGAGTGGGAACAGCAGCACGAGCGAGAGATCGTTGGGATCGCCCAGAACCGAGCCCATTTCGCGCGCAATTGTAACGCGCGTTTCCTCGACGAGACCGATACCGGCCAACTTGTTGGAGATTGCGACTATGGAAATGGCAGCACCGGCAATGATGAAGGAGCGCGCAGCCAGAGCGAAGTCTTTGGGACGTCGTACGAGCCAGGCAATCGCCAACGTCATGACGAAGATCTTCCAGTAGGTCGCCGTCCAGTAGGTAATGGCCGTCTGTCGATTGACTGCGAGCGCAACTCCGATCGTCGTCAGCGCGAAGAAAAGGGACAAGAGCTTCAGTTCGCGAGACCAGTACGGCCGGATCTCTCGGGATAGCAGCACATGCCAGAACACTACGATCAGGGTGGGCATGGCCACGAGGCTCGGGATTCGGAGCGGATTTAGGGCCGGAAACGCCTCGTGAATTCGGAAGAAGGAGAAAATTATGAAAATGAGGCAGAGAATAAAAGGATTTCGGAACGCGACGATGATCGCGATTGGAAGCAGGGCGATTGCGATGGGGGCGATCGCGGATAGCGGCGGCGGCAGAAGGAATATCGGGAGCGCGACGAGGAACGCAGCCGCGGTGGCGACTGCGATCTGGCTCTTGCGCGCGCTCACGAGGCCTTGATCAGCGGCTGCCGACATTTTGCAGTCTCGCGAAGGCACGTGGCACCAATGTCCGTGGTAGTGATACGAGCCGCAGCGAGAGAGCGAGGGCTGCCAGCAGCAGGCTGCCGATCAGCGCCCAGGCTGCGCGCAGCAGTATGGCGTCCGTTGCAGGTGCTCCCCAGATCAGTGCGACGACCGCAATTGCCAACGTAGCGCTCCTGCTGACGGGATAGGGAATGGGCGCGACGATGTGGCCGTCGACGGCGAACAGCGCGAGGCGCACGGCATGCCCGAGCATCATCGCGATCAGGGCACCCAGTGCGCCATAGAGTGGGATGAGCGTGGCGTACCCGACGACCGCGGCCAGCGCACCCGCGCCGTTGATCGTCATCACCGCGAGGCCAGTCGTTCGCAGGTGGCTGCCGACGTTGGTCAGGGTGCACAGCTCGTTCAATACGCAAACGAGCACTGCCGCCGGCAGCAGCAGTGCGGCTGCATGATAGCCCTGCGGCAAGACCACATGGATGAATACGGGGCCGGCCAGACAGACGCCGTAGGCGCCAGCCAACAGGATGATCACGCCATGCCCCCAGGCTGTCGCGCTTCGCTGGGCACCATCCGGTTCCTGAAACACACGCATCCGCTGCGCGATCCACCATAACGAGAACGGCTGCAGCGCGAGGGGCGTGGCGAGGCCGAGCTTCGTGGCAAGCGCCAGATGAGCGATGTCGGCATCCGCAACGCGCCCCGACAAGAACCAACGGCTCAGATTTCCAACAGCGAAGGTCGCAAGCCCCGAAACCACGAGAGGCAGGCCATAGAAAGCCGCGCGGCGAATGCCTTCGGCGGATAGGCCGAGGCCATGCGTACGAAACTGGAGTGTGGTCAAAAGGACGGCCAGCGCGATCGAGATGACCGCGTTGGACACGAGAACGCCCTCCGCGCCGTAGCCCAACGCGAAGACCAGCCACATGGCCGCGACCTGCACGATGGAGCGCAGAAGTGCGAAGGCGAACAGCGCTTTGGCACGCTGGTGCAGGCGGAGCCACATCAGAGGCATGTCGATCAGCGACATCACAGTGGCGCCTGCGAGCGCCCAACGCATCGCGCTCAGATCGATGTTGATCGACAGCGCTTGCACAACGGTCGTGGCGGCAAGCTGCAGGCCAGTTCCGAGAACGGCAGCCAGCAGCAGGGCAGAGCCGAGGAACTCGGCGGCGACACGTTTGCGGGCGCTCTCGTCGCTCACCGTACTGGTGAACCGGAGCAGGCTTTCGCCGTGAGCAAGTGCCAGAACCAAGCCTGCCATTTCGATCAGGCTGACGGCGACATCGAGGCGTCCGAACTCGGCAGGCGGGAGGTAGGCGGCTGCCAACGGTATCGTCAACAGCGCGAAACCTTTGTCGAAGGCGACACTCATGACGTAGAGCGCGACGGGGGGGATCTTGAAGAATGCCGGACGGCCGTCGCGGGGCTTGGTCAAGTCAGCCGCTGGCAACTCGCGCTCAGACATCGTTTCTCTCGACTCATCTTGTGCACCAGCGTTCCTGTTCGAACCGGTGCGCGCTCGTGCCATGGCGTCGATCCGGGCTCTGCCCCGGGTCCCCACCTTGATAGGACGAATGGTTTAATTCTTCGGTTCGCAGCGCGATTGCATTTGCGCTGTCGGCGAGCGGGGCGTCTCAGATCCCCGCGTAGGAGGCGGCTATCACGGACACGTCGTCGTGAACGGCGCTGCGGCACGCGTCGCGAAGGCGTCTGACGAGTTCGGGTGCCAAATCTTCGATGCGCCTGTCGGCAACAGCCCGTAACATCTCGGCAAATCCTTGATACCCCACTTCCGCGCCGCCGGGCAGGCGCGCCTCCAGGAACCCGTCCGTGTAAAGCACGAGACGATCGCCGGGACGAAATGCGCAATTCACTGCGCGATACGTGGCGGTCTCCAGAAGACCGACTGGAAACCCTCCGCTACCGATGAACGACACCTCGCCGGCGGCCGACAACAACGCGGGCCGAGGGTGACCTGCGACGCAGATCTCTGCAGACTGGTTTCGTGAGTTCAGCAGGGCGAAAGCCATTGTGCTGTAGCGGTCGGAGTTGGCGAAGTTCTGAAACCGGGCATTGAGGTCGGCCACGATTTCGCTGACGCATCGCCCTCCGTCTAGGGCGGCTCGCCGATCGCCCTGATGGGACATCGGACACGAGGAGCGCAGCTCTTGTGCAAGTGCGGTCGCCAAGAGAGCGGCCGCTGTTCCCTTGCCGGATACGTCGATCGAATAAAGGCCGAGCTGACCGTATGGCTGCGGCAGCACACCTATCATGTCACCGGAGAGGGCCGACGAAGGTTCGATCGAGCATGCAATCGTCAAACCATGGCAACTGCTGACGGAGGGTGGGAGCAGGCCGAATTGTAACTCGGCCGCCGCGCTCAGATCGTCGTCGCTGTGCTGCTTGGCGGCCTGTAACTGGTCGTAAGAGCTTCGCAAGTGGGTATTGTCCGACTGCATCCGCTTCTGCCGCTGCACGATGCGCATGCCGGCACTGACGCGCGCAAGCAATTCCGGTGTCGAGAAGGGTTTGCACACATAGTCTGTCGCTCCGGCATCGAGGCCGGCGACCACCTGATCGGAATGCTTCGACAGGATGATGATGTGTGCGGGTGCATGAAGTTTCGCTTGAAGTTCGCGGCACAGGGAAATGCCATCCATGCCCGGCATGTCCACGTCGGTAATGATGACGTCTGGATCGCTGCACGTGATGAGAGCCAAAGCATCCTCGGCACTGCTCGCGGCGATGGACGTGTAGCCATTATTCTTCAGCAACGTCGTCACGAGCGCCAGCAGCGCCCGGGAGTCGTCGATGACGAGCACGGTGCCGCCGGTCTTGGCGCCTTGCTGCGGCGCCCGATGCGACGTTGGTGACGTCGTGTCCGGTTCGTCGATAAGTGCGCGCGGCAATTGAATGGTCATCTGGCTTACTGGCCCTTGCCCAATGCCATGACTTTGACGGTCGATGCGATGAT
>VFQT010001032.1_pt1 | contig 36509 bp, 34 predicted proteins | sample 3512381 | NCBI WGS metagenome assembly VFQT01 (sample SAMN10412376, study PRJNA504923) | tailings metagenome | isolation source: Relicate 2 Philex TSF3 active mining site | place: Philippines: Tuba, Benguet | collected 2017-08-29 | reverse complement strand
CCGGGCAGAGAGTTCAGTCGACTTCCGGCCCCCGAAGAGCGGTCATGCAACCCGCGGCTCACAGGGAGGCATGACATGATGAGCGATCAGGTGCTGGCAAGATTGGCGGCATTGAAGACCACCCCCACCCCAAAGCTGAAGGAGCAGTGGCGGCAGTTGTTCGAGAGCGAGCCGCCGGCGTTCAACCGGCGTTACCTTGAAAGCAGGCTCGCCTACCGCATCCAGGAACTGGCCTATGGCGGCCTGAAGCCCGAGACCGTGCGTCGGCTGGAAAAGCTGGGCGAGGAACTAGACGGCGGCAGCAAGACGAAGCGGCAGACCCGCGCTGACTCGCGGCCCATCGCCGGAACGCGTCTGATCCGGGAGTATCAGGGCGTCGAGCACTGCGTCACGGTCCGGGATGATGACTTCGAATATCAGGGCCGCCCCTACAAGTCGCTCTCAGCGATCGCGCGCGCCATCACGGGCACGCAGTGGAATGGCGTGGTATTTTTCGGCCTGAAATCCAGTGCGAGGAAGCAACCATGAACAAACCCTCGACTCGCAAGCTCCGCTGCGCCGTCTATACCCGCAAATCCTCCGAGGAGGGACTCGAACAGGAATTCAATTCGCTAGATGCGCAGCGCGAGGCTTGCGAGGCCTATATCGCCAGCCAGCGGTCAGAGGGCTGGGTGGTGGTGCGCGACCAGTACGACGATGGCGGCATCTCCGGTGGCACGCTGGACCGCCCTGCCCTCCAGCGACTGTTGTCCGACATCGAAGACGGGCTCATCGACGTCGTGGTGGTCTACAAAATCGACCGCCTGTCGCGATCGCTGATGGATTTTTCCAAGCTGGTGGAAGTGTTCGACCGCAACAACGTTACCTTCGTCAGCGTCACCCAGAGCTTCAACACCACCACATCGATGGGTCGTCTGACCCTCAACATCCTGCTGTCCTTCGCCCAGTTCGAGCGTGAGGTAACGGCGGAGCGCATCCGGGACAAGGTCAAGGCCAGCCGGATGAAGGGCATCTTCATGGGCGGCACCCCGCCCTATGGCTACAAGCCGAAGGACCGGAAGCTGGTGATCGATGAGGAAGAGGCTCGGAACGTTGGCTGGATATTTGCCCGTTTCCTTGAGATTGGCTCTGCCACGGAACTGGCACGGGAGGTGGCAAGGCGCGGCATCCACACGCCTCGCGGCAACCCCATGAGCAAGAACTTCCTCTACAGAATGCTGAACAACCGCGCCTACATCGGGGAGGCGGTGCACAAGGGTACGGGCTATGCGGGTGAGCATGAGCCCCTGATCGACCAGCGGACGTGGGACCATGTCCAGTCCATCCTGCGGGAAAGCCCCCGCCTCCGCGCCAACAACACCCGCGCTGAAACCCCTGCCTTGCTGAAGGGGCTCCTCTACGGCCCGGATGGCGCCGCCTTCTCCCCGACCCACACCCGCAAGGGTCAACGGCTCTACCGCTACTATGTCAGCCAGACGGTGCTGAAGCATGGGGCGGGAACCTGTGTCGTGCCGCGCGTACCAGCCGCCGAAATTGAAGCTGCCGTGATCAGCCAGGTCCGCGGCATGCTGCGCGCGCCGGAGGTGGTGATGTCCACGTGGCGCGCCGCGCAGCCGGAAAGTGAAGGCTTGGCCGAGGACGAGGTGCGTGAGGCGCTGGCGGCGCTTGATCCGCTCTGGAATGAACTCTTCCCCGCTGAGCAGGCGCGGATCATCCAACTGCTGATCGAGCGCGTGGACATCGGCACTGGCGGGCTGAAGCTGCGGTTTCGAGACAAGGGACTGGCGCAGATGGTGACGGAGGCCGGCGTAATTTCTGGCAAGGGCCGAAGGAAAGCGGCATGACCGAGCAGACCGTTACCGTCACAGTGCCATTTGCTATCCGCAAGCGCGGCGGCCGGAAGCTCGTCATTACGCCGGATGGCACCATGGCGGCCCCCATGCCGAGGTCGCGGGTGGACAGCACCCTCCTCAAGGCCCTCGCGCGCGGCTTCCGATGGCGCAAGCTGCTGGAGACCGAAGAATTCACCACCATCGAGGATATCGCCGACGCCGAGAACATCAACCCGTCCTACGTCAGCCGGGTCCTGCGAATGACGTTGCTGGCGCCGGAGATCGTGGAAACCATTCTTGCAGGGCGGCAGCCGGAGGCGCTGACGATGACGAGGGCAATGCAGCCGTTTCCGGAAGAGTGGGTGCGGCAGCACGAGCATTTTTGCGCCGCCGGAGCAGTTGCGCTCACCTGATCGTGCAGATCCAGCTCACCGCTCTGATGTCCGGAAAAGTTCATCCTTGATGCTTCATCGTGGCGGGATACTCCTCGCAATCACCTCCTGTTCCAGAACCCTGCTGCAGGGAGGTTGCCGGTGGCGATCAAGGCCCTCTCACCGATCCTTCCCTTCAGCACCGGCACCCGTTCGGGCAGGAAGGGGTGGTGTCCCAGAGCAGTTGACGGCGGACGAGTTTCCCGTGAACATTGTGCTCGTTGGGCGCTTCCAAGCCTGACTTGGCTCTCGGTAACGCCAGATGCCAGGGCGAGGAGGTTCAAGTGAACGAAGCGATCCACTGCAAATGCGGCACACCGGCGGGAGGAAGCGATGATTTTCCGTCAACTTTTTGACAGTGTCTCAGGCACCTACAGTTACCTGATTGCGAGCCGGAAGGGCGCGGAGGCTCTCATAATCGATCCGGTCCTCGAGAAGGTCGATCGCTACATTCAATTGATGAATGACCTCGACCTGCGTCTCGTGAAAGCGGTGGATACGCATCTCCACGCCGACCATGTGACCGGACTTGGCGCCCTGCGCGACCGGACGCAGTGTGTCACGGTCATGGGAGAAAACAGCAAGGCCGACGTCGTCTCGATGAGGTTGTCCGATGGCGACAGGCTCACCATTGAGGGGATCAGCCTTGATGTGATCTATACTCCGGGTCACACTGATGATTCCTATTCCTTTGCACTGCCAGACAGGGTGTTCACGGGCGATACACTCCTCATTCGCGGCACTGGTCGCACGGACTTCCAGAATGGCGACCCACGAGCCCAGTATGACTCCATTTTCAACCGTTTGCTTAAGATGCCCGGCGAAACGCTCGTCTTTCCCGGTCACGACTACAAGGGAGACACGGTCAGCACCATCGGCGAGGAGCAACGGAGCAATCCACGGCTGCAGGTAAAATCAGTCGACGAATACGTCACCCTCATGAACAACCTGAACCTGCCAAATCCGAAGATGATGGATGTGGCGGTACCCGCAAACATGAAGATCGGCCTGGCTCAGGATGCCGTCGCCCAGAAGGGTTGGGCAGTCCAGGCTGCAGACGCCCTGGGCTTGGTTGGCAATCCGGACATCATCCTGGTTGATCTTCGTGAAAAGGCCGAACGCGAGCGGCACGGCGCCATTCCCGGGGCTTTGCATGAGCCGTATCCCAAATTGCGGGACAATCTCGCCACCGGCGGATTGCTGCGGGCGCTCGGATCAAGTCGTCAGCTCATGTTCTTTTGTGCCTACGGCGAGCGCTCGGCCATGGCGGTGCAGGCTGCCCAGGATGCGGGCATCAAGTCGGCCCGCCATATCCAGGGCGGCATCGCCGCGTGGAAGTCGGCAGGCGGCCCGATCGAGCAATGAACCCCATCGGGAGGTGCGAGCGATGACAGTCTTCGATCCACTGCACGGCCTCATCGGCGGCATTCTTATAGGCTTTGCAGCCGTATTACTCATGCTGGGCATAGGCCGGATCGCAGGCATTTGCGGGATCACGCTGAACGTCTTCAGCGGTCGTGATACTACCAACTTGCCTTGGCGTGTCGCCTTTCTCGTTGGCTTGCCACTGGGAGCGCTCCTGATGAGTGGGTTGGGCTTGAAGGATCTTAATAGCCTGGTGATGCCGGCCTCCATACCACTCACCATCCTCGCGGGACTTCTCGTGGGTATCGGCACCACCCTCGGCTCGGGCTGCACCAGCGGCCATGGCATCTGCGGCCTTGCCCGCCTGTCGCCTCGCTCGATCGCCGCGACCCTGACATTCACGGCGACGGCGGCCGCGACCGTTTTCATCATTCGCCATGTGATATAGGAGAACGGTGTGCTTCCGCTTGTTTTATCGCTCGCCGCCGGATTGCTGTTCGGTGCGGGCCTCGCCATTTCCGACATGATGAACCCGGCGCGCGTTCTCAACTTCTTCGATGTTGCAGGAAGTTGGGACCCGACGTTGATGTTCGTCATGGCCGGCGCGCTCGCAACGACCGCAATTGGCTACCGCATCGTATTCGCCCGCCAGAAGCCACTGGTGGGTTCAACTTTCAATTTGCCGACCGCCAAGCAGGTTGATCTGCCACTGATCGGGGGCGCCGCCGTCTTCGGAATCGGGTGGGGCATGGCGGGCTTCTGTCCCGGACCTGCCATTGCCGCGCTCGTCTCATTGGAGCCAAAAGTTTGGGTATTCGTCCTGTCCTTTGCGGCGGGAATGGTCCTGACGAACTACTTGCGAAGCCGGCATGCTGCGATGAAGTAACAGGGTGCTTCAAAGAGACGCTGAACTGCATTTACATTGCTACCTCATTCGGCAAGGAGGGCGACTGCCAGACCGCCGCTGATATCGCCGACGCCGAGAACATCAATTCCTCCTACGTCAGCCGGGTGCTGCGGATGACGCTGCTCTCGCCGGAGATCGTGGAGACGATACTGGCAGGAAAACAGCCGGAGGGGCTGACGATGACGAGGGCAATGCAGCCGTTTCCATGGCAGTGGCAGTGGCAGCGCCAGGTATTCTGATGATATCGCGAACCGTTCCGAATTTCCGAAGCCCGTGATAGGGATTTGGCATGATCGTCAACCGCATGCCCGTGCTGGCAATATGGATTGCACTGGTTGCATCCTTCGGCACCGGCGTGACCGTTTCCTTGAGCGCCCCTGCGATCCAGGGTACCGCATCGGTCATCGATGCCGACACCATCGAGATCCGCGGCGAACGCCTCCGGCTTGACGCCATTGATGCACCCGAGAGTTCCCAGCTTTGCCTGGACGCCGACAGCAAACGATATCGCTGTGGCCAGAGATCCGCCTTTGCACTCGCCGACTTCATTGGACGGTCAATGGTCAATTGCGACCCCAAGGGCCGCGACCGCTACAGGCGCGTGGTCGCCGTCTGCTTCAAGGGTGCAACCAATCTCAATGCCTGGATGGTCGCGCAGGGATGGGCGGTGGCGTTTCGGAAGTATGGAAACGATTACATTCCTCAGGAAGACGAGGCGCGCCTTGCCCGCCGGGGGATATGGGCCGGTTCCTTCGAGATGCCCTGGGACTGGCGGGCGCGGAACAAATGAGCCGCAATCCTCCCGCCCAAGCCCAGCAGGCCCCGCAGGAGGTGCTGGCGGGCGTGGTGGAACGCGTTACCTACCACAATGAGGAGAACGGCTTTTGCGTGCTGCGCGTCAAGGCGCGCGGCCACCGTGATCTGGTGACGGTGGTGGGGCATTCGGCCACGATCTCGGCAGGCGAATGGATCACCGCAACGGGCGAATGGTTCAACGACCGGATGCATGGGCTGCAGTTCAAGGCGCGGTTTCTGAAGACCACGCCGCCCACCACGGCCGAGGGCATCGAGAAGTACCTGGCGTCCGGCATGATCCGGGGGATCGGACCTGTCTATGCGAAGAAGATGGTGAAGGCCTTCGGGGAACAGGTCTTTGACATCATCGAGGCCAACCCCGAACGGTTGCGCGAGGTTCCCGGCATCGGCGTGGTACGGGCCCAGCGGATCGTTGCGGCCTGGGCCGAACAGAAGGCGGTGCGCGAGATCATGGTGTTCCTGCACAGCCATGGTGTGGGCACGGCGCGGGCGGTGCGCATCTTCAAGACCTATGGCGCCGACGCCATCCAGGTGATGACAGACAACCCCTACCGGCTGGCCCGTGACATCCGCGGCATCGGGTTCCGCACGGCAGACGCCATCGCCATGAAGCTGGGGATCGAGAAGACCGCCATGATCCGCGTCAGGGCGGGGATTTCCTATGCGCTGACGGAAGCGATGGACGAGGGGCACTGTGGCCTGCCAGTCGAGGAGCTGGCGCCATTGGCCGTGGAACTGCTCGATGTGCCGAAGGAACTCATCCAGACGGCAATGGACCTTGAGCTGGCAGAGGGTACCGTCATCGCGGATACGGTGGGCGAAACCAGCTGCGTTTTCCTTGGGGGCCTCTACAGATCAGAGCAGGCCATTGCCGAGCGGCTCCGGACGCTTGCCTCCGGCACGCTGCCCTGGACGCGGATCAACCCGGACAAGGCCCTGCCGTGGATCGAACAGAAGACCGGCCTGAGCCTCGCACCGAGCCAGAACGACGCCATCCGCCTGGCGCTGATGGCCAAGGTGTTGGTCATCACCGGCGGTCCCGGGGTGGGCAAGACAACGATCGTCAATTCCATCCTGCGCATTCTCGCCGCCAAGAGCGTCAATCTCCTGCTCTGCGCGCCCACTGGCCGCGCCGCCAAGCGCATGACGGAGGCCACCGGCTTCGAGGCGAAGACCATTCACCGCCTGCTCGAGGTCGATCCCAAGGGCGGCGGCTTCAAGCGCAATACCGAGAACCCGCTCGACTGTGAGTTGCTGGTGATCGACGAGACCTCCATGGTGGACGTGCCCCTGATGCATGCCCTCCTCAAGGCGCTGCCCGACAGCACCGCCCTGCTCGTCGTCGGCGACATCGACCAGCTGCCCTCCGTGGGCCCCGGCCAGGTGCTGGCCGACATCATCCAGTCGGAGGCTATCCCCGTCGTCCGGCTGACCGAGGTGTTCCGGCAGGCCGCAGATAGCCGCATCATCACCGCCGCCCACCGCATCAACAAGGGCCAGATGCCCGATCTCGCAAAGCCTGAGGGCGAGAGTGATTTCTACTTCATCAACGTGGCAGAGCCCGAGGCGGCCGTTCCGCTGATCGTGGACCTGGTCAAGAACCGCATCCCCAATCGGTTCGGGTTCGACCCGATCCGTGATGTGCAGGTCCTCTGCCCGATGAACCGCGGCGGCGTCGGCGCTCGCTCTCTAAATATCGAGCTTCAGGCCGCGCTCAACCCTGCCACGGAGCAGAAGGTGGAGCGCTTTGGCTGGACCTTCGCACCTCGCGACAAGGTCATGCAGATCGAAAACGATTATGAGAAGGAGGTCTACAATGGCGACGTCGGCTATATCGACGCGGTTGACCTCGACACCGGCGAGTTGATCGCCAGCTTCGACGGGCGCGCCGTCACCTACGACTTCGGTGAACTCGACACCCTCGTGCCCGCCTACGCCGCCACGATTCACAAGTCTCAAGGCTCGGAATACCCCGCCGTCATAATTCCGGTCATGACCCAGCACTACGCCATGCTGCAGCGGAACCTGATCTACACAGGCATCACCCGCGGAAAGAAGCTGGTCGTCATCGTCGGGCAGGCCAAGGCCGTGGCGATCGCGGTGAAGAACATCTCTGGCCGCAGGCGCTGGACGAAGCTCAGGGAATGGCTGATGAAGGGACCCGCCGCAGCCGCGCAAGCAGATACTTGAGGGAACCACGGTAGAATTCGCGCATCAGGGCCGCGTCTCTTAACCCGGGGAAGCCAGCGGTTCAGCAGAATCATTGGATTCCGGGCCGTTTTGCGTAAGGCGCCGGAGCGGCACCTCGCCCTTAGCCACGCATTGGCCTCGCGCCGAGGAAAGAGAAAAATGGTATTTTTACTGATTATGCCCTGCCCCGCCCCTGCTTAAACAGGATTGCCGAGTGGGGTTTGCCCAGCTGCGCAAATAGGGAATCGACACCGATGAACCTGAAGAAACTTGCGGGCACAATTGCTCTCTCGGCGGCCGCTCTGGGAGGGCTCGCCTTGACGCTCGCGCCACAGGCGCAAGCCGACAGCAAGTCGTCCCATGACCGCAACGGCAAGAAGCCGAACATCCTGTTCGTGATCATGGACGACGTCGGCATCGACCAGATGAAGCTGTTCGGATACGGCGGCGTGGGGGCTGGACCTCTGGCTCCGCCGAGAACCCCCACGCTTGACGAGATCGCTCAATCAGGCGTTCTGTTCCGCAATACATGGGCAACACCTGAGTGCTCACCGAGCCGGGTCAGCATCTTTACGGGGCGCTACCCGCTGCGCCACAATGTGATGGCCGCGATCCTGCCGCCTGACCTTGCCGCCTCACAGCAGTCGCCCTACGAAACAACGACGCCGAACATTCTGCGGGAGGCCGGATATACGAGCGCCCTGTTCGGCAAGTCGCATTTCACCAATTCCCCGACGTACCCGCAGGATCCGTCCACCGACCCCTACAAGGGCACCGCCGTCACCCAGCTTGGCTGGGACTATTTCAAGGGATGGTATGAAGGGGGACCGAGCAACATCGACACGACCGCAGGCGGCGTCGCCGAGGCCGGCACCTATATGTGCGGTTATGTCCCCACCAAGGAGGTAGACCCCGCGCACGGCGCTGACAGCGGGGCCTGCTACAAGGCAAACGGGGACTGCACCTACATGAGCACCGGCACGGGGTACAAATCGCCCGGCCTGTCCTGCCTTGCGTCAGGCGGCATCCTGCAGCCCGCTGCATCCTGCGGAGCCCTGCCGGACAAACTGAACTTCAGCCTGCAAAACGGCTATTACGTTGGCGAGCTGGCAGAGAACCCAGGCCGCGGAGAAGCTGCCGTGCTGAAGAGCCCGGAAGACCCGGCCAGCCGTGGATATCGGACAACTCTCGAGGCTGACTTTGCCATCGACTGGATCAACAAGCAGCCGAAGGACAAGCCGTGGATGGTCACTCTGGCCTTTTCCGCTGCGCATACGCCTTACCAGCCTGCAGCACCCGGACTTGTTTACAACACCGCCACCAAGCTCGGGAACACTTGCTCTGGCACTGCGACTGACAATCGCGCCTTGATGACTCAGATGGTAGAGAGCATCGACAAGGAGCTCAAGCGCGTCCTCGTCGAAACCGGAGTTGCCCGCAAGGGCAAGAACGGCGCACTTCTCTATGACGCAAAGACAGCGAACACCGTCGTCGTGGTCGTGACGGATAATGGCAGCTTCGCCAACAATGTTCGACTGCCCTTCGATGCCGCCCTCTCCAAGGGAACCGTCTATCAGACCGGGGTGTGGGTGCCGCTCATCGTGGCGGGACCAATGGTGAAATCGCCCGACAGGGCGGTGGGCGCGATGGTCAACATCGTCGATCTCTTCCAGTTGTTCGGCGATATTGCGGGTATTGACGTAAGGCGGGCTGTGCCTGCCACCCATGGTCTCGATTCGCAGCCCCTGCTTCCGTATCTCGTCAATCCGCGACAAGACGCCTCGCCCATCAGGAAGACAAGCTTTACGCAGTATGGCTACAATACTCGATCGACCAGCCACGTCGACGGGGCTTGCGTCGTCAAGTCCATCAACACCTGCACCACCTTGTTCCCGACAAAAGACGTCTGCGAGACAGGATATGATGGCATCTGGTATGGCGCGGGAACGGGCGTCGCCATTCCGGAGCCCTACAAGTCAGGTGACGGACTGACCACCTGTTGCCAGGTCAACCAGTACCTCAACTCAGTCAACCAACCGCTGGCGGCACTACTGCCCGACTCGTCTTTTGGCGTGCGCAACCAGTCCTACAAACTCATTCGCCAGACGGTCACCAACATCGATCCGCAGAACCCGGGACTTACCGAAGATGGATCGAACTGCTTGTCGACAACGACCGATGAGTTCTACAGGATCGATGAAAGGCCTCGCAATCCGAGGCTGGACAGACCGACTGGCGAGACAGCCAACAACCTTCTTGCAGCGGGCACCGCCCCCGGAGAGGGCAGCAGCCAGCTCTCAGGGCGTCCGAAGGCCAATTACGACGCGCTGGTCACGAGCCTCGGCAAGACGCTCAATTCGCAGAAGGCATGCCCCGGCGATGCCAATCTCGATGCGCTGGTGAACAGTGCCGACCTGATAGACCAAGCCAAGTGGAGGGCGATCACCAACGACACCTCGACCTGGTGGGACCTGAACCGCGATGGCTACACCGACCAGACCGACAGAGACGAACTTCTTCGTCTCGCGGCGACGGCAGACTGCACGCTTCAGCCCGGGCAGTCGCGATAATCTGAGATTGCTGGGCTAGAGCGAAGAGCGTCCATTCTCTTGTCGTCAAGCTTCAGATCGGGTGATATCCAATGCTTTACGAGAGACCAGGCAGAGTAAGTCGGTGCGAGAATGTCGACTACTGAAAGCCAGCCAGAGTTGGACGCGATTTCCAATGAGACGAGAGTAACGGTTGAAGTTGGCTAAAAGCATGTCGCTGAAGATAGCCAGTCTGGCGAAGGGCGCTTCTGTCTATGTGCTCACATTTGCGAGTCTCCTGTTGTTCTACTTGAATCCGGCTGCTCTGGCGGGGACATGCATGCCCCTCCCTGCTGTTTCAGATTGGGTTCCAGATATTCGATCGGGCATGATCGAAATTCCGGCTGGGCGTTTCATAATGGGCTCGAACTCCCACTATCCAGAGGAAGCCCCTGCGCGCGAGGTTTCGGTGGGGGCCTTCATGATCAGTAGATACGAAGTCACCAATGCCGAATTTGCCGCATTCGTGAAAGCCACCGGCTATGTGACGACGGCCGAAAAACCGATCCCGCCCGATGTCTATCCTGATCTGCCCGATGCATACAGGGTGCCCGGCGCGATGGTTTTCGTCATGCCTGAGGAGACACTCACACAGCTGGTGCCTTCGATGTGGTGGGCCTTCACGCCCGGTGCAAATTGGCGCCACCCCGGCGGTCCGGCAAGCACCATCGAAGGGCACGAGACAGACCCGGTGACGCAAGTGAGCTGGGAGGATGCCAAAGCCTATGCCAAGTGGCGGGGCCACGACCTGCCAACCGAAGCAGAGTGGGAATGGGCCGCCCGCGCGGGAGGTGATGTTCCAAGCGACGACCTTCAGCCCGATGCCAACATCTGGGAGGGAGTCTTCCCTTATTTCGATGCGGCTGACGACGGCTATCACGGCCCTGCCCCCGCCGGATGCTACAAGCCGAACGGCTACGGCCTCCACGACATGATCGGCAATGTCTGGGAATGGACGCTGGACGTCTACCAGCCGAGCCACGATCCGGCGGATGCGCCGCCGCCCGCGCCTGGCCTGCCACAGCAGAGGGTGATCAAGGGCGGCTCCTGGTTGTGCTCCAACACATTCTGCGGCCGCTACCGGCCCAGCGCACGCCAGCCGGGAGAGACGGATCTCGGCAGTACGCACATCGGCTTCCGCACCGTGTTGCGGAAGGCGCCATAACGGCATCTTGCCCTGTACCGCCCATTAAACTTGCGCCAAGGGAAGCGACTGAGATCAGTGTTTTCACTTATGGCGAGGTGCCCCGCGCCTGCCTAAACAAGATAGCCGGTTTGGGTTTCCCCAGTCCCGCAGATGGGGAAAAGACATCCATGACATTGAAGAAACTTGTCGGGAAACTCGCGATCTCGGCGGCCGCTCTTGCCGGGCTCGCCTTGACGCTGGCGCCACAGGCGCATGCTGACAGCAAGTCGTCCGATGCGCGGAACGGCGAGAAGCCGAACATCCTCTTCGTCATGATGGACGACGTCGGCATCGATCAACTCTCCACTATGGGCTACGGCGGCGGCTCAGCGCCACCGACCCCCACGATCAACGCCATCGCCGCGGAAGGCCTGCGCTTCCGCAACACCTGGTCGATGCCGGAGTGCTCAAACGGGCGCATGGCCCTGCTGACGGGGCGCTATCCCTTTCGCACCAATGTCTTTGGCGCGATCGGCGGCAACGATCTCGCCAATTCCCAGATCTCGCCCTATGACTTGACGGCTGCGAGGCTGGTGAACGGGGCAGGATACAAGAGCGCCCTGTTCGGCAAATACCATCTCGGCGGACCTGAAAACAACCAGTACGAGAATGGCGGGCCTGGGCGGCTGGGCTGGGATTATTTCCACGGCTGGATCGGCGGCCTGCCCGGCTCCATAGATACAACGGCGGGAGGCGCGGGCGCGGAGAGCACCTATTCCTGCGGCTATGTGCCGAGCACTGCGCGCGCTGCAAACGGCGAAGGCGCCAACTCCGGCGCCTGCTATGTGCCAGGCCCCAGGGGCGGCGTGAGTTGCCGCGTGATTTCAGGCGATACGCTGGGCGACTCGCCCGGTCTCACCTGCCTCAATGCCGGGGGCGTTCTCGCCCCCAACGCTGCCTGCCAGTCAAAACCGCCCGCGGACCTCTCCTTCGACACCCAGAATGCGCATTATGTGTCGCCCCTGGTGATCAACCGCGGCAAGCAGGTTCAGGAAGCGGAACTGACCGATCCGCGGGGGCGCAACTACCGCTCCTCGCTCGAGGTCAACGCCGCCATCGCGTGGATCAGGGCGCAGAAGCGTTCATCCGGGCCGTGGATGGCGACAGTATCGTTCAGTTCCGTTCATACGCCGATCCAGACGCCCCCCGGCCACCTCCTTTCGGCGGCGACCCGCGCGGAGCTGGCGGACGCAATGGCGGCGGGCCAGCTGGGAACCGACTGCGGCAATCTCGCCGTTCAGCGCCTTTTGTCGGACGCGATGATCGAGGCGATGGATTCGGAACTCGGCCGGCTTCTCGTTTCCACCGGCATCGCCCGGAAAAACGGTTCGGGCGATCTTGTCTATGATCCGGGCGCATCGAACACCATGATCGTCATCGTGGGCGACAACGGCTCTCTGGGCAACTACGTGAAGGCACCGTTCGACCTCACTCGCGCGAAAGCCTCGCCCTACCAGACGGGTGCGTGGGTGCCGCTCGTCGTGGCGGGGCCGTTGGTCAAATCGCCGGGACGCGATGTTCAGCACCTGACCAACGCGACAGACGTCTTCGGCCTGTTCGGTGAGATCGCGGGAATAGCGGCGCAGAAGGCCGCGGCACCGCGCAAGATCGATTCAAAGCCTTTGCTGCCGTATTTGCGCAACCCATCACAGGCCTCGGTGCGCACGTTCAACTTCACCCAGGGCGGGCTCAACATCCAGAAGGACGGCGCCCATAATGGGCCCTGCGTGGCCGGCGCGAGTGACACTTCCGCCGGATCCTGTTCGCAGGTGCCGATCAGCAAGAGCGTCTGCGAGGACAATGGCGGCGTTTGGTGGGGTCCAGGAGCCGACGACCCCAGCGTCATCGCACCGGTTGACGAGTGCTGGCAGGTGAACGAAGCGATCTACAACGGGCTTGCAGACAAGAGCACCTATTCGACCGCCCGCGTCGGACAGGGCGCGCAGTCCTACTATGCGGCGCGGACGACATCTTTCAAGCTGGTGCGGAACAGCTGGCTCGATTACGAGCCGGGAAATCCCGGTGCTGCCACGCAGTACGAGACCGAAGAGCTTTTCGAAGTGAACGAGAACCCCGCCGCAACCCTGAAACTGGACCAGCAGGGAGACGAGATCTACCAGAGCATGAACGGATCCATCACCATCGACCTGCGGGACGAGGTGGCGGGAGCCCCCAAGGCCTATGACAGCCTTGTGGCCTATCTCGAAGCCGAATTCGCCACCGAGCCGCCCTGCCCCGGAGACGGAAACGACGACGGTGCGGTGAACGCCCGCGACTTTCGCGACTACACATCCACGGTGAAGACGTGGACAGGATCGAGCGTGTTCGACTTCAACTACGACGGCGTAACCAACGAGACGGACAGGAACACAATCACCTCCAACATTCCCACGGTGTGCCGCTGAGGGAACATTGAGCCTGCGGTCGCGCGTCATGACAAGACAAAGCGATCGAGCCCTGTTGATCAAGCGCATCGCAGGTGGGAGCCGCGCTACCCTTGAGCCATGGCGCGGGAGCAGCCAATAACTCTCGCTACTAATCGGCTCTGCTCTAAATTTGACGATTTCTCCTGTCGGACTGACGCTGTTTCGCAATGAGAATCAGCATTATGACGAATACTCTGCGCTGGTCGTCTGTGATTTCGGGTGGATTGGTTGTAGAGAGTGCCGAGGAGTACGAAGGGGTGATAGTTGTTTGCGCACGCTCGGCTGCCGAGCAACGGCAATGCCCATGCTGCGGGCGTTCCTCAGGCCGCGTCCACAGCCGATACGTCAGGACCATTGTCGATTTACCGTGCGTCGGCAAAAACGCCCGACTGCGGCTCTTGGCTCGCCGTTTTGTCCGCGATGCGAGGTTATGTCAGCAACCCGCACTTGCAGAGCTCTTTCCTGACACTTTGACGGCCGAGAACTCCAGACGGAGGTCGCGGCTGAAGCGTCTTAAGTGGCTCACCGCAAGCAGTTTACCGGAGCCTCTGTGAACCTCTACGGAGTGTTTTCATTTGACGCAGACAAATATTACAACCTTAAGCTGTTTACGAGATTGACAATTGCCGCAGACAGACCCTGCCCGTGTGCTTAGCGCTGCTGCCGTCCTCCTGGCAGCGGGAGCTTCAGTTGCAGGCTTATGCGCACTTCTCTTCATTCTGCCGATGGAGGCAGCGGCAGCGACCGCCTTTCTGACCTTCATCATGGCCCTGATCACAGTTACGGATGTTCGCCACTTCATCATTCCCGACGTGCTGTCCCTTCCCGCCATACCAGCGGGGATAGTGGCAAATGCGCTTGTCTTTCATGGTGCCGACTGGTCAGCCGGGCTCACACAAAGCCTCTCCGGCGCGTTGGCCGGAGCGGGCGCGTTCTTTCTGCTTCGAATCGTCTATCAACGGGCGCGCGGCATCGAGGGCCTGGGCCTTGGCGACGTGAAGCTGGCTGCCGTGGCAGGCGCATGGCTGGGTCCCGAGCCACTCGCCGCAGCTTGCCTTGTCGCCGCGCTCAGCGCTCTGGTGGCGATTGCTTTGCGTACTTTCGTCACGGGAGGAGAGCTATTGCATGCCAGATCGGTTGTTCCCTTTGGCGCATTCATAGCGCCGGTGATCTTGATTTTCTGGATCTGGCGTCTGCTCATTCCTGTTTTAATGCCATGATGTTCAGCAGGCTTCTGGCAGGCCAGGGTTTGCTCAACCATAAATTGATATCATCATGCATGAATTCCTTGCGGACCACACCGGTTGTTAGGAGATCCCCCAGGCTTGTCGCCTTGAACAGAGCACGAGGACCCGATGAGCGGGAAGTTGCGCCGCCAGCACGCGGTCAATCCAAGCTTTTTTGGTACACTCTGAGCGAAGTCGCGAGTAGAAACTGGTCGTAAGCGCCAAGTTCCACAATTCGCGAGGGCTCCAGAAGCACTGGCGACCTGTGTTTGCCGGAGACGACGACGTGAGTATGAGGAGGTAGGCCTTGTTATGCAGCGCCCGTCATCAAGTCACTGCTGTTTGCAGGCTCGTGTTGGTCTTGCCGCTGCTGTTCGCCCTGTGTGACTCTGCCTGGTCAGACGAATACGATAAAAGTGTTTCGCTGTTCCGCAAGGGCAAATATGCCGAAGCAGTTTCATTGATGAAACCGCTTGCCCAGCAGGGAGATCCCTTCGCGCAGTTCGCCGTCGGATCGATGTATGATGACGGGTTGGGCCTGCCGCAGAATTTCTCGCACGCGCTTTACTGGTACGGAAAGGCCGCGCATCAAGGCCTTGTCGATGCGCAGTACATTCTCGCGCGGATGCACGGCCGCGGGAGAGGCGTTGAACAGAATGCTTCTCTGGCGTTCTTCTGGTTCAACCTTGCAGGCGCAGGCGGTTACCCCGAGGCACCCCGGTTGAGAGACCAGCACCGACACCAGATAAGCCGCCATCAACAAGAGAGGCTGGAGGCCGAGGCCGTGAAGTGGCAGGCGCACCACCCGGCACAGTTTACCTGCAAGGATGTCAACTGCATCTATCCTTCCTGGACACGAAGGCCACGCTGGCACGGATCAATCTTGTTGGACGATGTCGATGACTGAGATATCCCCTTGCCTTTCGCTCGCCACGTTTGTCATGGAACTGCGTGCCGGGTGGCACATCGCGCGGGGCCTGAAGCCACGAATGTTCGCATGTCGGAAAGTGAATAAGAGGCGTGGATAGCATCCTCGGCGATCTCACGGAGAGAGCCTTGCTCTCCAGCGAACAGGCGGTCCAAATCCGCCGGCTCGCGTCCGAAGGAGGCGACACGCCCTTACGCGTGATGATCCGCCAGGGCGTCATCGATCAACAGGTTCTGGCCGGAGAACTGAGCCGCCTCCTGAATCTGCCCCGCGCCAGGGAATGGCCGGACCGCCACGTGCTGCCGAATGCGGTTTCGCTGCGCTTCATGCGGGAGCGGCATGTGCTCCTCGCCTCGACGGATGGAGGCAAGCTCACCGTCATCCTCAGCGACCCCACTGACGAAAGGACACTTTCTGCCATCAAGCTTGCGGCAGACATGGAGATCGACGTCCGGATTGCGTCTGATGACGAGGTGACGGCGGCTATCGAGCGGCTCGAGCAGGTTCAGTCCGATGCAAGCGAGGTCCATCCCTCCAGTCCGGGTGCCGAGGATGACGATACGCTGAAGGATCTCGCTCTCGACGCTCCGGCAATCGATCTTCTCAACCGGCTGTTTCGCGAAGCCTCCTCGGTTCGGGCAACCGACCTTCACATTGAATCGGCGCGAGGACATGTCACAGTCCGCCGACGTGTCGATGGTCTTTTGGCCGAGGTGGAGCGGCTCCCAACCGCGCTCGGAAGGGCTGCAGTTTCACGACTCAAGATTCTCACGAACCTCAATATTGCGGAAAAACGGTTGCCGCAGGACGGGCGGGCGCGCCTGAAGATCGGAGATCGGGACTACGACATCCGCGCGGCCACGATGCCCACGATCCACGGCGAGAGCATCGCCATCCGCTTCCTCAGTTCAAGCACGCAGGTGCCGGACTTGTCTCGCTTGGGCCTTTCGCCTGCGAACCTCGAGCAGCTCAAGCGTGAAATCTCACATACGCATGGCATGGTCATGGTCACGGGGCCGACGGGAAGCGGCAAGACCACGACTCTCGCGGCGGCGCTAGGCTACATCAATGACCCGGCACGCAAGGTCGTGACGATCGAAGATCCGGTCGAATATCAGGTTGAAGGTGCAAACCAGATTCAGGTGCAGCCGGAAATCGGCCTCAGCTTTGCGCGCACGCTACGCTCGCTTCTTCGTTTTGATCCCGACATCATCATGGTCGGTGAAATGCGCGACAGCGAGACGGCGAGTATTGTCGTCAATGCGGCGCTCACCGGCCATCTCGTGCTGACGACGCTGCACACCAATTCTGCCGCGGGAGCCGTGGTCAGGCTGCTTGATCTCGGGGTACAAGCCTATCTTATCGCATCGACACTTCGGTGCGTGGTGGCGCAACGGCTCGTGCGCAAACTCTGCACACACTGCCGCGAACCCTATGAGGCCTCTCCGGACCTGATCGCCCAGTTGCCCACGGCTGTCCAGGACAGGGCCGCCCCGATCACATTGTGGCGGGCCAGGGGATGCAGCTATTGCGGCGGCAACGGCTACAGCGGACGGGCGGCCATCTTCGAGATCCTGTCGGTTGACGATACTCTCCGCCGCCTGATCAAGCCCGACGTTTCCGCCGAGATCATCGCCCAGCAGGCACGCCTCTCCGGCATGACGAGCATGCTGACCGATGGTTTCGCCAAGTGCCGCGCCGGCCTGACCACCGTGGAAGAACTCGGCAGGGTCACGTCGGAGGATTGATGGCGCGCTACCAATACCAGGCACTTCGCGACAGTGGGGAAAGGGTCAGCGGAACCATTGAGGGCGCAGACCGCTCTCTCGTGCTGAGCAGGCTCATGGCGCAGGGCCTGCACCCCATCGATGTGGTGGAGCAGGACGATACGAACATCGGCATTGCCACGCGCGCGGGGTCCGGCGGGCGGGTGAAGAGCGACGAGATCACCATGTTCACCCGCCAGCTGGCCTGGTTGCTGGACGCGGGAACGACCCTCAATCGCGCGCTGGAAATCCTCGCCCGGGAAAACTTCTCGAAACGGTTTTCAGCCGTTCTGTCAGTGCTGCATGCCGACATTCGCAAGGGCAAGAGCTTCCATGAAGCATTGGCCTCAACTGGCATCTTTCCACCCTTCTTCCTCAGCATGGTTGAAGTCGGCGAGGCAACGGGTACGCTCCCCTCCGTTCTGGACAAGCTTGCGGGTGCCCGCGAACACGAGCAGAAGACGCAGGGCAAGATCATCTCGGCGCTCACCTATCCCCTGCTGTTGATCGTGCTGTCCATCGGCGTCGTCACCTTCATCATGGTGTCCGTGGTTCCGGGCATCAAAGACATGATCATGGGCAGCGGCGCACCCGTGCCGGAGTCGGCGCGCTTCGTCATCGCTTTCTCCGACTGGCTGATCGCCAACGGCATGGCGGTCGCCATCGGGATCCTCGCGGGACTGCTTGGCATCGCGCTGCTCTGGGAGCGGACCGGCCTCCCTCACCTGCTGCGAAAAATCGCCATGCGGCTGCCAGGGATAGGCGGTCTGCTGCTGAAGGCCGAGGTGGCGCAATTCTGCCGCATCCTGGGCGCACTCACGGAGGCCGGAATGACCCTGCCGGGAAGCCTCAAGCTGATTTCAAGGACGCCCCTGACAAGCCGGATTGTCGAGACCGCCAAGGCCATGGAGATTGCGCTCCGCCGCGGTGAGGATTTCGTGGCACCACTCGAGCGGTCCGGCGTATTCCCGTCTTTTCTGACGCGCATGCTGAGGGTCGGAGGCGAAACGGGCAACTTCACGCCCAGCATCAAGCGAGCAACCCAAATCCTGGAGGACCAGCTCGACCGTGGCATCGATCGCTCGCTTGCCCTCCTCGGGCCGCTCATCATTCTTGTTCTCAGCGTCCTCGTGGGTTTCATCATCGTCTCGCTCATGAGTGCCGTCATCAGTATCAATGATCTCGCGATCTGACTTAACAAAGACCGGAGCCACCACATGAACATCACTCAAATCCGGCGAAGGATGGCATCATCCCGGACAAGAATGGGCAAACACGGAGAGGCCGGGTTCACGCTCGTCGAGCTTCTGGTCGTTCTCGTCATTCTGGTGCTCATCGCGAGCATCATTGGACCGCGCGTCATCGGTTACCTCGGCAGTTCAAGGGCCAAGACTGCGAATGTTCAGATTCAAAGCCTGGTGACGGCGGTTGAACTCTTCCGCATCGATGTGGGCCGCTATCCCACAGAAGCCGAAGGGCTTGAGGTCCTGGTGAAGCCGGCAGGCAATATTCCCGGCTGGAACGGCCCCTACCTTGCGAAGGGCACCCTGCCGGCCGACCCGTGGGCACGGGCCTATCTCTATGATGCTGGCGGCCAGGGTGGCGCTCCCTTCCGCATCATGAGCTATGGTGGTGACGGAAAGGAAGGCGGAACGGGCGAGGATGCAGACATCTCGAGCTAGTGGAAACTCGGGCTTCACACTGCTGGAGATGCTCGCTGTGCTGGCGATCATGGCGCTTGCAACGCTGGCAGTCGCGCAGATCGGGCGGAGCACCGCGGAAACGGCGAAGGTCAGATCGTTTCTGATCGAGGCGGAAGCGATGATGCGTCAGGCACGCACATTGGCCATCGAGAGCCGGGCCGACCAGGACGTCATTTTCGATCCGGAGGGCAGATCGCTTGTGTTCGATGCAAGCGGATTGGTTCTGAAGGTTCCTGCGGGCGTCTCTTTTGAGGGTACGCTCGCACGCGTGCCTGAAGTTCGGGAGCACGAGTTCGTCATCCGTTTCTTTCCCACGGGAGATTCGACGGGAGCCATGCTTCCCTTCCGTTTCCGCGGCCAACTCTATGAGTTGCGGGTCAACTGGCTGACAGGGCATGCCGATGTGCGCCGCGTCTAGCTCCGCGCGGGAGCGCGGGTTCTCGCTCGTGGAGGTACTCTGTGCGGTGGCGATCGCAGCATCGGCTGTCGTGGTCCTGTCACGTGGTGCAACCGGTACGCTTGAAACCGCGCGGTCACTCGAAATGCATCAGGGAGCTGGTATCATCCTGCAATCCATCCTCTCCGATGAGCTTGCGGCAGAGACAACAGCGGCCGCAACGAGGCAGGGCGAGTCAGGTCCATATCGCTGGCGGCTTGAAATCGTGCCTGATAGGCCTGCCTTTGCGGAGAAGCTTCCCTCGCCCTACCGCATATACCGGCTGACGGCGTCCGTCTCCTGGGGGCGCGGCGGCGTGGCATCCACAACCGTCATAAAGCTCTCACGATGATGACAGCCACGCCGCGCTGCAGGGGCATGGCCCCAGGCCGAAAGGGTGAGGCCGGGATCACGCTCGTTGAAATGCTGGCGGCGCTGGCAGTCGCGTCGCTGGTGCTCATTTCCCTCAATCTTGCGATGACAACGATCGAGCGCAGTGTCGGGAAAACCCGTCAGACACTTGGCACCCAGGCGGCTGTCTCGACCGCCGCAGGACTATTCGTTCGGGATGTTTCCCGCATCGCCAAGATCCGCCAGGATGGCGGAACAACCGCAAAGGGTTATCTTTTCGAGGGAAGCGCCCACCAGATGGTCTTTCCAGTTGCCGAGCGCCAGGGACTGTCAAGCCGCGCGCTCTACATGGTCCGGATGCGGGTGAGCGAGGACCGCGGGATCGTACGGCTCATTCGCGAGCGCACACCCTTGGCCGTCGGCAAGATTCCGGGAACGAACTGGGACGATGCCGTTGTACTGCTCGAAGGAGCCTTCGACATTGCGTTCGCCTACCGCGCGCAGCGGTCGGGGTCGCGGTCATGGATTGACAGTTGGAGTGGTGCATCGTCAATGCCCGAGCAGGTGCGGCTGACGATTGGCGATTCCGCCACCGGCAGGCTGCGGACCCCCGTCATCATTCAGTCTTTGCTGATAGAGGCGGAGATCGAGTGCACTGCTGCCGGCGCTGAATGTATCGGGCCGCACGCGGAGAAGAACCAGTGACAAGGCGTGATCGCGGAATCGTGCTCATAGCCGTGCTGCTTGCAGTCACGATCATGTCCGTCATGGTCGTGGCTGTTTCGGCACTGGTGCGATCCGGCATTTCCAGCCAGAGGGTTGAAGCCAAGATGCTGGCGACGCGTTTTGCGCTTCTCTCCGGGCTTGAGGGTGCGGAGGCGCTCATCCTGTCGACGCCGCCGGAGGACAGGGTGTTCTTGGATGCAACGGCTGAGACAATCGACGTTGGCAACGGAGTACGGCTGAATGTTTCGATTCGTGATGCGGCAGGTCTGGCGGACATCAACCGTTCCGACCTCGCGCTCATCGAAGCCTTGCTGGCGGACAAGCTTGACCCTGTGGCGGCAAAGGATATCGCCGGAAGCATTGCCAGCTGGCGCGAGCGGGCCGCGGCGGGGAAGGACAATGTCATCGCGGCACCTGCGGCGGAGGGCACAGTGCAGGAGGTCCCCAGAGGACCGAAAGCGCCCGTTGTTTTCCAGGCCATTGAGCAGTTGCTTGCCATGACCGATCCCGAAGCGGCGCGGCCGCTCGCAGCGTGCCTTACGGTTTTCAATCCCACCGGACTGCTGAACCCGCTGGCGGCGCCAGAGGACGTTCTCGCCGCCGTCCCGGGGATTACCGGCGCGGACCTTCGCCTTATCAACGGTGTACGCAAGAGCCGAGCATGGCAAGCCGATCTGGGCTTCAAGGGCGTACTCGAGCGGCTGAAGCCTTTCCTGGCGGTTGCTCCGCCCTCCGTTTTCGTGATTGAAGTGGAAGTGCAGGACGGCCCGGGTCTGATCCGCCAGAGCAGTGCGGGCGCGATGATCCAGTTGACGGCGGACGGGCCACACCCTTTCCGCACGCTTTGGATTTCAGATCTGTGATGAGGGAGGCTACTCCGATGGCGGCACGGCAATATCTTTCGCCCTCGGGCGCGTTGAAGGAGGCCGCGCAGGCAGTCGCGGCTCTGATGTCCGAACTCGGGGCGCACTGGGCGATTTCCCGCAAGCTGGCAAACACGTTTCACATCGATCCGGCCTCCTCTCGTCTGTTGAAGGCCGCGGGTGCGCGGACGGAACCTGTGTTAGCGGCTCCGGGCCGCCCTTTGGCAGCGGTCAAAGCCCTTGCGACGAAACTGGGGGCCGATCTTCCGAAAGAGTGCGCGCTGGAGTTTTCAGCCAGTCTGGCTGTCACCCATCAGATGACGCTCCCCGCCGAGAGCCGCGACATCCTCAAGGCCATCGTTCGCAACAAGATCGAAGGCCTCGCACCCTGGCCATTGTGGCAATGCGTGTTCGGCATGCGCACAAGACCCCTTGCGGGCGATCCAGACCATGTGAGGGTGGACGTGGCGGTGGTCAGCCGCATCCTGGTCGATGAAATCGCCGCAGCGCTTGTGGCCGCGGGCTCCACCGTCAAGGCAGTCCGCATCAGTCTGGCGGATGGCGAGGAGCTTCAGCTCGAATTTGGCGGGGAGGAAGAAGCCGGCCAGGCGGAGCGCCGAACAAGGCAGTTTGCCCTGAGCATGGCAGCGGTCTCGGGTGTGATCGCCATGTGCGGTCTGATCCTCGTCTGGCAGGCATCACATGAACTGGCGCAGGACCGGGAAAAGACGGCTGCCTTGATGAGCGGCCTGCGGACGGCCGATCTGGCGCAGAGCCACACCACCCGTCTGGGCGCCGCCGCGCAGCTCCATGACCGGCGGCGTCATCGCGCACCCGCCATTGCGGTGCTCGATGAACTTTCCCAGTTGCTGCCGCACAGCATGTGGCTCGAGAGGCTGTCCATTGAGGATAACCTTGTAACCCTCAGGGGACAGGGCACCGACATTCCATCGCTCATTGCCATTCTAGAACGCTCTGGCACGTTCAAGGACGTGAATTTCGCCGCTGCGACGCAATTCAACGAGGAACTGAATTCCAACGCATTTTCAATCGAGGCCACGCTCGAGCCCAATGCCCCAGAGGTAGGCGTACAGTGATGAGGATGTTTCTTTCCGCCATGGAGATGCTCCTCGCCGTTCATAGGCGCCAGGCCGGGGATCTTGCATGACTGCTTACAGGAGTGGCGAATTGCTGGCAGCTACGCTTTCCCCGCGTGCCCGTAAAGGCGCTGTCATCGCTGCAGCTGGCATCATGCTGTTGCTGGGCATCGCGCTTCTGCCGTTTCTCTGGTACGGGCAGGTGCGCGAAGAGCTTGCCGCACAGAAGGTTGAGCTCGCCCTGGTGATGGCACGCACAGAACGGAGTGCAGGCCCCGCCGCCAGGATCACGGAGGCTGACCAGCCTGAACGGATGTTCTTGCCGGGGACCACCGCGGGAACAACGCTCGCATCTTTTCAGAGCCTTGTGAACGGCGCTGCGGCTCGCAGCGGCATGAGCATTCTGCGAATGCAGCCGTTGCCGTCCGACGAGGCCGCGGGCGCCTTTCCTTATCGCCTTGCCGTCGATATGTCGGGAGGTCTCCTTCCATTGCGGACCTTTCTGGCGGATATCGAGACTGGACTGCCGTTGATGATCGTCACCAGCCTCGAGATCGTGCCCCGCTCTGCGGAAGATCCCTATCGGTCCGACGATATGGCCATATCGCTTCGGCTTGAAGCTTTTGGCTGGAGGGATTCCCCATGAACCGCCGACTCGCCTTGCTTGTGGCGGCCGCCGCGGCGCTTGGTGCCTACGTTATGCTCGAGGGGCCGTTCCAGGTGCCTCTCAGCACGCCTGAAAGCGGAGGGCGGAATGATGGTGCGGTGCCTGAGGTGGTGCCGAACGCGTCCGGCCCAGGGCAGCCATCAAGGCTTAACCCCCTTCACGGGCTCGAGGCGGAGCGTTTCCGGGCCGTAATTGAGCAGCCGCTGTTCAATCCAGGCCGCGCGCCACGCCCGACCGAGCCACCACCTCCACCCCCTGCTCCGCCCGTAGAACCCCAGCCCGCCGAGGCAACGCCGCCCTCGGGCCCCACTGCGGAAGATTTCAACCTTCTGGCGGTTTCCGCCGGGCCAGAAGGGCGTGTCGCGGTGCTGCGCATCGTTGCCTCCGGAGAGGTGCTCTACCTGCGTGAGGGTCATGTCGTGGAAACATGGACGCTGCTGACCGTGACGGACCGCTCCGTCGTAATCGGCACGGCGGAGCACAACGTCACGATCAGCCTGTTCGAGGCGGCGGCACCCGCGGATCAGGACACAGCGGCAGGAGAAGACGTCCCCGGCGAGCAGGCACTCCCGGCACCTGCTCCGGGGCCCGCCCCCTGAGCCGAGGCGGCCTCAATTGAAGTTGAGGTTCTTCATCTTGTCCCGGAGTTCCTGCGACTCGCGCGACGCATCCTCGCCGTTACGGATTATCTTGGGCGTGATGAAGACGATCAGTTCGGTACGCTTTGCCGTATTTGACGTCGTGCCAAGGACTTTCCCCAGCACGGGCACCTTGTTCGCGCCGGGCACGGAATTGCGAACTCCCTCTTCCTGACCGCTGATCAGGCCCCCAAGGAGGACAGTCTGTTGGTCATTGACCGAGACCTTGCTGTTGATGGCCCGCTGCGTGAACGTAGGATTTTTGAAGTTGGGACTGCTTCCGGCGGTGAGCGCTTGGCCAGACGTTACGGCGGAGAGCTCCTGGCCAAGTTCGATTGTCACCACACCATTCGCGCTGACACGCGGCTTCACCTTCAGGATCACGCCCGTGTCCCGGTATTCGAAGGAGTTCACGTTGTTGCCGCCATCCGTCACAAGCGTCTGGGTCTGGATCGGAACCTGATCGCCGACCTTGATCGTCGCGGTCTCATTCTCCAGAACCAGAAGTGAGGGTGAAGAGACAACACGCACTTTGGTGATGCCCGAAAGCGCGTCGATCATCACTCGCGGGTCGGATATGCCGCCGACGAAGAAATTCAAGCCGGGAATAGATGGCCTCAGCTTCAGGTCACCTGACAAGGGTGCTGCCGCGGAGCTGCCGAAATAACCTCCGCCCACGTCGCTATTCGAGAAATAAGCCTGAACGCCGTAACGCAATTCATCATTGAGAGCCACTTCCGCGATGGTTGCGTTGATCAGCACCTGCGTAGCCGGCGCGTCAATCTGGCGGAGCGTAGCAAGAATCTTGCGATACTCCTTCGGCGTGGCGCGAATAACGATTGTGTTGTTGGCAGGGTTCGCCGTGATCCGCAAGCCTCCCGGCAAGGTTGGTGAACCACCGCTCTCCTCTGCGGTTGCCGAGGAGACGCTCTCCTCCGCTCCGCCTCCCTGCGCCTGGGCCTGACCAGATGCATCCTGCTGCTGTGCGGGATCCTGATTTTGCGCCGTGGACTCTGCCTCCATCGACACCTGCACGGTATCACGGTCTGGCGCGACGTCGGCGGTGGTTCCGGCAGTCGCTCCGTCTCCGAACGTTGCACGCAAGATCTTGGCAAGCTCGATGGCATTGCCGTTTTGCGCCGCATACACATAGTAATTCGGATCGGTGATGCTTTCCTGGTCGAGCCGTTTGATCCAGACGATGGCGCGGCGCACTTTCGCCTTGCTGTTTGCGATGACGATGAGGCCGTTGATGCGCGGCACAGGGACGACCTTCAGTGCATTGGGTCCCGAAGCCGCCGTATCCTCCGCAAAGACCGCTTCAAGCTTGCCTGCCACGTCGTCGGCTCGCCCGTTCTCCAACACGGTGACGCTTGCCGTCTGGGTCTGCATCCAGTCCACATCGAAAGACAGCACCACGTCCACGAGCGCCTTGCGCTCCTCCAGGGGCCCCCTGATGAGGATCATGTTCCCCACCTTCGAGGCGCGCACCGACCCGGAGCGGGCAATGAAACTGTCCACGAGTTCCATGATTGCCGCCGGACCGACATAGCGCAGCGGCACGGCGCTTACCCCATACCCGGCGGAAAGGCTTCTGTTGAAGTCCGCCGTGCCCATTTCTCCGTCAAGGACTTCCTGCAGGGCGACGATCTTGAAGTTCCCATCCCTCTGGATCAGGGCTGCGCCTGACAAGCGAAGCGAAGCTTCGAAGGTACTCAACAACTCGCTCGCTGTGAGCGGGCGATTGCTGACCATCGTCACGTTGCCCTGCACGCGCGGATCCAGAACATAATTGTAGCCGAGGGTCTCTCCAAGGATGAGCTTCGCCGCTTCAGCAATGCTGGCCTGGTCCACATTGACGGTGAACTTGCCGTCCTGTTCGGCACCGACGCCTGGCGGAGGTTCTTCGCCATCATTGAGCATGCGGTCGCTGACGCCCGGAAAGAATTGGTACCGTGATTGCCCCGCTTTGGTTGCGAGCGCAGATCCGTCGCCGCGGTTCATGATCTTGCGTGGCGTTTTCGCCGTCATGTCGACCTGGTCAACGCTTTCAAGCTGGGCGGATGGCGGATTGGTGCAAGATGCAAGCAGACCGCCCGCGACACACAGCAGCGCGTAAAACAAGAAACACCTGCGGAGGCCGAGCCAGCCGTCCACCGCGGGGTTCACTGTGTGCTGGCAAGCCGAAGGCAATTCATTCTCCTGAAGCCACTGCCCCGCCGAGCAGCGGTCCGCCAAGGGTGTCGTCCCCGATGACCATTGATCATGCCTCGACGAGGCCTCCAACGGCGGAGCGGACCGAGCAAAGCACCACCATTTCCAGTGCAACAGGTCTACCCAGTGCACTGCTGCACCCAGCACTTGTATGCCACCAAACAGATCGACGAGGCGAAATATGACGCTTGCGAAGGGCGCCAAAAAATACAACCAAAAGCTGCTCCAACGAGGTGGCGCAACGCAACTGCGCCCACGGACAACCGAGCGTGGCCACAGGCACATCCACCCCCGCCCCACTGACAAGGCTCCCCTGGGAACTGGGCTTCGTGGTCGTTTTGTCCGGCATTAATCCTCAAGTTCAGTCACTCTGTTCAGTCCTTGCCAGCCACAATACGTCCACAGGTCAACACACTCCGGGGGCGTCAGAATTGGCACCAAGACTGCCCCCATGACACTTGGCTGTTTGCAATTCAAACATATTTCCCCGCAAAGGTTCAAAGCGTCAATGCATGGTGAGCGCTCACTCGCGGCGGATGTCGGAAGACAGCAGGCGAGACACGGCCTTTTCCCTTCTTAACACCTTTTTGGGCGAATTCACCCATCGCAATGCCCCATGCGCAAAAGGTCACATGGCTGCGCGCCGGGCAACACCCGCATCCCGACGGCACTCCGCAATCTTATCTCCCCGCGAACTGGAGTTGGTAAGCCGCATCTCCGATCGCGACACGAGTCCATGGCTTTGAGGGCTCCCGCAATATGGGGAAGATCGAAGGGGACTTCATCGCGGTCCTCTGCAGGACGCGGAATGTCAACATCAGGCCGTGGCGGACGATGTGTGCTGTCTGCCGCCGCGGTATTTGCAACCGGTGTCAACATCGGCGAACAACGCGATGTGCTGGGCAATTGGCCCCAAGGGCGCAAGACTGTTCGCCCCGAAGCCCCTGCAGGGATCACGGCGACGGCACCAAGAAGACGCCGACACAGGTGCCGGTCCAGGCTCCTGTTGCCAGCGAGAAGAGGTACCGCCCGGCCAAGTGCTTGCCCGCAACTGGCATCGCGTTCGGGTAACCGTAATTCCGATCTCTCACTCCAATCGATGGGCTTCCCCCGCCGGGAAAACTGAAGGCGTTTTGCCCAATTCTTTTCATACCCCGGATAGACAAGGCCTGTGCTTGCTATAAGGGAAGGCCCAATGACTGGTTTGCAGAGGGAATGGCGATCAGGCAAACGTATCCGCCATGAGCACTTTGTACCACTTGTTCATCTGAGAGAAGTTCGCGGTGGTCGGAGCCGTTGCCTCGGTCGGAGCCGCTGGCACCAAAAGCCCGTTGGACATTGCCTTGATGACCATCTTCTTCTGGTCTGGTTCATATTGGTAGACAGCCGTCAGCCACGAGGCCAGCGTATTGCTGATTGGCGAAAAACACGCGCTGTTCGCGGTAGGTGATGGCTCAATCGCCAATCCCGCAAAGGAGTTGATCATGGCCCCAGCACAAATCTTCGCGCCTTGATTTCCCACATGCCCGGCCTTTGGAAGACCAGTACCGTGAGAGGAATCACCCAACACGTAAAGGCCCTCCTTGCCTGGCACGGTCGACTCAAACGTTCTGACATCAACAGGCGCAAACCCGGAGGCGTCAGCCAGGCCGCAGGCGTGAACAATCGTGTTTGCCTTATGCGGCGGGATCACATTCAGTACGGCGGCATTGAGCGAGGTATAGGGATCTTCGGGTAGTGCATTCACAGCCTTGTAGTTCACTGTCTTGTTGTCAGCCGAGACGCTGACGACTTTCATACCTGGGCGATAGTCAATAATGCCGCCATACGTGACACTGAACGCATGACCAAAATTCTCGGGCTCGGCCTGGATCGCTGGATTCTCATCCAGGACCACCACTCTGCTACCTGGCTTTGTGCGCTTGAGGTAGTCCGCGATCACACATGCGCGCTCATAAGGTCCGGGAGGGCACCTGTAAGGCGCCTTCGGGATCGTCATGACGAAGTGCCCGCCCGCAACCATCGCCGCGAGCTGCTGGCGCAAGAGAGTGGTCTGCGGGCCTGCGACCCAAGCATGAAGTATCGGAACAACCGTACCCGCCCCAACGCGCGGAATGTCCTCGAACTGTATTCCAGGCGCCAGGGCCACCTTCTCGGCAAGCAGCTTGGTTGTCGTCGTTCCCGCCACGACCGTGACCGTACGGACACCTATTGCAGGATCGGATACATGGGTAACGGTACCCTTCACAACCTTGATCCCATACTTCTTGATGAGATTGGCGTAGGTGAAGTTAAGGCTCGTCTGGGCAATCTGGCCAGTGAGGACAAGATTGCTCATGATGTTCGAAACATATGTCGCGTTTGGCTCGACCAGCGTGACATCGATCGTCCGGTTGCTCCAAAGCCGCAGGAACTTGGCGAGCGTTGCCCCAGCCATTCCTCCGCCTGCGATGACCACGCGAGGCATTGCCGCTCGCGCGGAATTCACCGTCAGCGCGGAGAGCATCGAAATGGAGAGCGCGCTGACAAAGTGGCGTCTATTCAACATGATGATTGTTCCGGACACGTCAAGGTTTGGGGAGCTTGGAGAAATAGGTGGAAATGGCCTTGAGTTGCGCATCAGTGTATCCGTAAGCGTGCGGATACATGATGTTGGCCCGTGCTGATTTCCGCTGCATGTCTTTCAGCTTGTTGTACATGTCCAGCTGCCCATCCCCCGCAAGTGCGTCGAAGCTGCCATCCAATCCATTGGTGCCGTGGCATTGAAAGCAATTGGACGCCAAAAGGCGGCCACCATCGGCAGGAAGAGACTGGGCGACAGCAATGGCGGAAGGCACCAGGCTGAAGAGCGTAAGCGCAATAAAGATAAATATCCTTTTCATTTCCTCGCCAAGAGATACGTTGTGATCTTTGGCATTCATCGAACATTTGGCGATACAAGGAGTTGATACAGATCAAAACACAAGAGATGTTTCATGCTTCTTTTTGAATACAATCCGCCTCTTCATCTCTCAGCCGCACGCGAAGCGCATTTTTGAGTGCGTCCTTTTCTGCATCGGCTTACTTGCGTGACATCGACAAGCTACTGGCCGTAGCGGTAAAGCGCGATAGAGATTCACGCTGTGCCCAGCAATAATCTTCGCGTGTAAATTGACATCGAACAGGCGCTCTGACTCAATTCTGATGGCGTCGGGGAACAATCACTGTCATCGCACACCTAGCAAGGCAAAGTTCCCGAGCGCCCCTTGCCGGCCCTGAACGTCAGCCTTAATCGGCCGGCGGTGTTTTCGGTTAAGTTACGTCCCGGAGTGGGTTAGCGCCCTGCATTTGCCAGAAGCGGCTTCTCAACCAATGAGTCCATGATATGGCTCATGAGTTCTGCGCGGCTCCGTACATTTGCCTTCCTGTAGATGGCATTCAGGTGTGCCTTCACCGTACCTTCAGCAGTTCCCCTCAGGCTTGCAATTTCAGAGATGCTCAGCCCCTTCACCAGGAAGAGAGCTACGTCTCGTTCACCTGACGTGAGCTTCCACCCATCGAAATGGCTGTCGATGATCGACTGGAGCGCAGAAGAGGCCATGCCGACGCTATGTTCCAGGCTCGCCTTGCGTTTCATCAGGCTATGGAGAAACCCCACCTCAAACGCGATTCCAATGAAGAGACCAACAGTTGCAATAGCCTCTCTCAGGAAATGAGCGTCCATGTAGGCGAAGCCTGGAAACTCTGTTGTCACGTCGTGCAGGAACAGCACCGAACACACCAGCTGCGCGGCGATGAGAAGTGCGATGAGTATCTGAAGGCGAGAAACCACAGCGCGCAGCCTAGTTGTCCCGCTCCCCGCCTGCAAGACAAACCTCGAGGTGCCGCTCAATCCTAAATCCAACCGGGGGGTTGGCGGCCGAGCAGCCTAAACCTTCGTCATAGACGCAGCACGCAGACCTGCTCCAACCGTCCGTTCAGCTATGATGATGGCAGTCGTTCTGCAGCCTCAGAATGCGCTCCACCTGCACAAAACCTCCTAAACCTTAGTTATAGATGCACAGAGAGCACGTTTCCCAACCAAAGTGCAGTTGTTGCCCGGGAGCACATTCGATAGCGCTGTGCGGGTACATTGTGCTGTTGCGCTTCGCCCTGGGGGCGGACAATCCAGTGACCATGAAAGGGGTGGCGTCTGATGGCAATAATAACACTGAACCTTAACGGGCAGAATATCTCGGCTGACGTGCCCGATACCACCATGCCGCTGCTCTGGGTGCTTCGAGACATTGTAGGTCTGACCGGGACCAAGTTCGGCTGCGGCGTGACCGTCTGTTCGGCATGCGTGGTCCTCGTCAATGGTTCGCTTACAAAAACCTGTACCGAGAACGTCGCCAATTTCGTCGGCAAGAAGGTCGTCACGATCGAGGGGCTCGCCTCCCTTCCGGCCCCGGCGGGCAGCAACGTTACCGGCAAGATGCTGCAAGACGCCTGGATCGACATGCAGGTGCCGCAATGTGGTTACTGCCAGTCCGGCATGCTGCTCGCCGTCTATGCCCTGCTGAAGAAAAAACCCTTCCCCACGGACGCAGACATCGATACAGCAATATCCAATCTCTGCGCGTGCGGGACTTACCCGCGCGTGCGCGCCACAATCAAGAAGCTTACCGGCCAGGCCGTCTGAGGAGGCGAACACAATGAATGACATGCCGAGATTTTCTCGCCAGACCGCCGCGATTGCCACCGCACCTGCAGGAAACGCGGTTACATCCACGACGCTAAAGCTCAGCCGTCGCAGCTTTCTGACGATCAGCGCGGCCGCTTGTGGCGGCCTGATGCTTCAACTCGCCTACCCCGGTCAGGGGCGCGCTGCGACCCTGGGCGCCGATCCATCCTTTGCTGCAGGCAAAGTCACAATGGTCATCGGCGCGGATAATTCCATCACCCTCATCGTTCCTGGCGGCGAAATGGGCCAAGGGATCAACGGCGCGCTGGCGCAAGCCTTCGCGGAAGAATTGCCGCTCGACTTTAACCGCATCAAGACCGTTCCTGCCCCTTACGGAACTCAATACGGCAGCGGCGCCTACAACTCGCAGGTTACCGGCGGGTCCTGGGGCGTTCGTAGCTATTTCGATGCCATGCTGCAGGCGGGTGCGACGGCACGCGCCCTGCTGATCGCCGCAGCTGCCCCGCTCAGCAGCAACCCCTCCAGCCTGGAAGCCGTGGCCGGCAACACGGATCCCGTGACCGGTGAATGGTCAGCCAATGCCGTCATCGACAGCAATGGCGGCCGCTGGACCTATGGCGAACTCGCTTCGACTGCTGCCGGGATATCTCCCGCAAGCCTTACCATCACCCGCCTATCCTCCGCTGGCGGCTACAGCGTTGTAGGCCAACCCCGCATCCGCCCGGATATCCGGGAGAAGGTCGACGGCTCTGCCATCTTCGGCCTGGATGTTCGCATTCCTGGCATGCTTTTCGCTGCTGTCCGCCACGGGCCCACATTGGGAACCAAAGTGTCGACCATGGGCACGGCACCCGCCGGTATGTCTGCGGTAAACCTCGGTAATTCAGTGGCCGTCGTTGCCAGCAACACTTGGGCTGCCTGGAAAGCGGTGAAAGCCCTTCCCGTCACGTGGACGACCCTTACCGCCGCGCAACAGAGCCTGGTCGATACGTCCGCCCAGAACAGCAATCTGGTCTCGCTGCTCAGCAGCACAACCGCTTTTGTCTGCGAGGCAACGCCATCTGGCGCTTCCGCAACGTCTGTAGCCGCCACCATCAAGGCGCAGCCGAAGCAACTCAACCTTACCTACAGCTTCCCAATGCTGGCTCATGCCTGCATGGAAGTCCTGAATTGTACCGTGCAGATTGACTGGGCAGACAGCGCCAAGACAACCGTCAGCGGCGTCAAGGTCTGGTGTCCGACGCAGGCACCAGACTGGGTGGCGAACACGGTAGTCGCCCTCATCCCGTCAATCAGTAAATCACAGGTCTCGGTCACCACCGTTTACATGGGTGGCGGCTTTGGTCGAAAAATTGAGCAGGACTACGTCAGTCAGGCCATCAACGTTGCGCTCGCCGTGAAACAGCCGATAAAGCTCATGTGGCCGCGCGAGGAGGATTTCGCCCGAGACTACTGCCGCCCGGCGGCCGTGTCGCGCATCCAGGTCGGCATGGACGCTGCCGGAAACATCAAGGGCTGGCACAACCGTGTGGCGGCGCCTTCTGTTCTGCGTTCGCATGGTTTCGTCAACCCCGCAGCGCCATATTCCTCCTTTTCAGACAGTATTGCGGTGGGCAGCGCCATCGGCAGTGGTGAGGAGGCAATGCCGTATGCTGCGGCCATGGCGGCGCGCGTTGTCGACTATGTTGAGCAGAAGACCGGCTTCAACATCGGCTTCTGGCGTTCGGTGGGTCAATCGATCAGCTGCTTTGCGGTGGAGAGCGCAATCGATGAATGCGCCAAGCTGCTCGGGCTCGATCCTTTCCAGTACCGGCGCAAGCTGGTTGCGGATAATCCCGCGATGCTGGGCGTTCTGGATGACGTGGCTGATCTTTGCAAGTGGACGACGACCGCACTCCCAGCCGATACCCGCCGTGGAATTGCGCTGTCGCCAGGGTTTGGCAGCCACTGCGCCCTCGTCGCCGAAGTGAAGAAGGTCGTTACCACAAAGACCAGCACCACTGGTGTCGTTACGACTACGACCACTTACAGAGTGCCGCGGATCTACTGTTCCGTGGACTGCGGCTTTGCCGTAAATCCCGACCAGGTCGTCTCACAGATTCAGGGTGGCATCCTGCAGGGCATGAACGCAGCCCGTTGGGGAAAGATGCAGTTTGACAAGGGTATCTGCCAGGTCAAGAATTTGGGAGACTACAAGATCGGCAGAATCTCGGACTCACCGGAGATCATCGTCCGCATCCTCAACCAGAACTCCGCTCTGGGAGGCGTCGGCGAAGTAGGGGTCCCCCCCGTCGCACCGGCTCTTGCGAATGCTTATGCCTTGCTCACGGGTACACGAAAGCGTGCGTTGCCCTTGAGCTTCTGATGGAACTCTGGCGACTGGATAGCTTGTGCATCGGGCTCGTTTCAGCCCTCATGCATATGTTTTCCGTTGCCTCTGCTGCAGCGGTCGTGACGGTCAGCGGCAACGCCGAGCATATGAGCATAGAACTCAGCGAGGCCGCCCCGGCCGCCGAAGTCGTCAGCGATATCGCCAGGGTTCTGGATGTCCCGGTGCACGGCGACGCCGGGAATGTGATGGCGAGGCCTAACCGATTGAGCGGCGTAAACCTGCATCAAGCGTTGGCATCATTCCTGCCGCACAGGCCCTTCACAATCCGTTACCATGCCGATGGCATCACACCCATGGCGATCACGTTTCCAGGTGCCTCATCACCCGGCGGGATCAACTCGTCAGGAAATTCCCTGATACCATCGTCTACTATTGACGCGAACAACCGTGCTCAAGTGCCTGTGCCCCTGGATAATCGTGATCAGTTTATCAAAGAACTGCCGATGCTGAGAACCCAGTAGAACAGAATTTCATCAGTCTGCATTATACCCGACGGCAGTGAAGTCGCTCCAGTACTTATCGGGCTTAACGGCTGGCAGCAGTTCGCGGATCGCGGTCCAGAGGCCTACGATCCTGAGCCGCTCATCCCCCTGTACCCTTCTCAGGCGGTTCTTTGTGAAGGACGCTATACAAATCCAGATTGCTATAGAGATCCCACATGGACCTGTGGTCGAAACGCTTATCGAGCGCGGCTTCAGAGTTCATTCCATCAACCCCAAGCAGATGGATCGCTTCCGCGACCGCTTCACTCTGGCTGGCGCCAAGGACGACAGCCGTGACGCCGAAGTGATGGCGTCGTCTTTGCGCACCGATCCTTCCTGTTACCGGGAGCTGGCTGGAGCAGATCCGGTCATCACCGAGTTGCGTGAATGGTCGCGTATGGCCGAGGATCTCGGTACTGAGCGCAATCGCCTGACAAACCGCATGCGCGAACAACTCTGGCGATATTTTCCTTCTATTCTTGAACTGGATAGCGATCTTGGCGCCGAATGGCTTCTTGATCTCTGGGAGGCCGTGCCAACGCCGACCAAGGCTATGCGTGTTCGCGAGAAGACAATCGCCGCCCCTCTCAAACGCCATCGTATTCGCCGATTTGATGCAGCCCATGTAATCGCCGTGATGCGCAAGCTGCCTATACGCGTAGCGGCGGGCACCACCGAGGCCGCGAGCGCTCATATTGCTTCCCTCATCGCCCGCATCCGCCTGCTGAACCAACAACTCGGCGAGGCTCATCACCAGATTGACAGGCTGACAATGCACCTGGTTCCAAACGACGGGAAAGAGCCGGGTCAACGAAAGCTCTACGACGCGGAGATTTTTGCATCCCTGCCGGGAGTGGGAAGGATCGTGCCCGCGACGCTGCTGGCAGAAGCCTTCTATGCCCTGCAGCGACGTAATTACGCGGCCTTGCGCAGTTTGACAGGGGTCGCGCCGGTAACCAAGCGATCGGGCAAGAGCTACATTGTTCTCCGACGGCAAGCCTGCCACAATCGGCTTGCCAATGCCATGTACCTCTGGGCGCGCGTTGCCATTCAGCACGACATCAAGAGCCGAACCAAGTACGCCGCTTTGCGCAGCCGTGGCCACAGTCACGGACGTTCTCTTCGATCTGTCGCCGACCGCCTGCTGAACGTTGCTTGCTCCATGCTGAAAAACGGAAGCGAATTCAACTCATCACCAAAGGCCCAAAATGCCACTTGATAAATGGTGGGGATTCCCCCCCCCCGTGCCCCAGTTCGACTGGTTCACTCGACGGGTCCTGTCGTGGCGGGTGTCGACCACGCTGGAAGCGGCATTCTGCATCGAGGCGTTACAGGAAGCACTTGCCCGCTTTGGCAAGCCCGAGATCTTTAACACCGGTCAGGGCAGCCAGTTTACCGTAAGCGCCGTCTACCCCCATTGGATATCGGGTTTCGCCACGATCGCAGAGGAGAGAGTCTGTTCCTGATTCATCAGGAGGAGACGGCGATGACGGATGTTGCGGATGGTTTTGACGGGCAGATCGAGATCGTCCGTCAAACACGGGGTTACCGGCGCTGGCCGGGAGACGTGAAGGCCCGGATTGTCGCGGAGAGCTTTCAGCCGGGAGTGCGCGTTGCGGATGTTGCACGCCGTCATGGCCTGGCCTCGCACCAGCTTTCGGAATGGCGCCGGCAGGCACGGCAGGGTCCGTTGGCCCTGCCGGCCGAGGCGATTGCAAGCATCGTTGATGATCGTGATCCAGCCTTTGTGCAGGTGATGGTGGGGTAATCCCCCCGTTTTTGGCTGTGTGATGCACACATCTCGCGTTGTGGGCGCGTGCAGGACATGATTCACTGAGGCAAGCTTGATTCTGGGGGCAGCCATGGATCTTGATGCTGTTGATGTTGGACGCTTTGAGGTCGGTCGCTTCGGGGACTTGCGCCTTCAAATAAGGGGGCCTGGTGCCCTCAGGCCCTGGTGGCTTCGCCGGGATCTTGCATTCTGGCTTTGGCGGATGGACGGCGGCGCGGCGAGATCGGCTTTGGGAGATTTCTGCGCAATTCTTCGGTGACGGCTACTGGCTTAAGTGAGGGGGCAGCCCGGCAAACGGCGGAGCGGGTGGCTGGTCGGGAAGTGCTGGACATTCAAGATACGAGCGAGATCATTCTTGGAGGCAGGAAGGCGCGTTCACGCGGCTACGGCCCTGTCTGTTGATTTGCAGTGAGAGTTGACCCGGGAGGGGCACAAGCTTCCACCGAGAAGTGACCCATGTTCTGACCTTCCCCCTGGCATTTGGACCGGGGGATCATGGAGTGATCGACATGGCACTTTTGAGCGTTATCCGGCGCTGGCATTTTCACGAGGAGATACCGATCCGGGAGATCGAGCGGCGGACGGGACTGTCGCGCAATACCATCCGGAAGTATCTTCGGTCAGGAGCAGTAGAGCCGAAGTTCAAGGTTCCCGACCGGCCGAGCAATCTGGACCCGTTTGCCGACAGGCTCGAGGCGTGGCTCCGGTTGGAGGCCGGCAAGTCCCGCAAGCAGCGGCGCACGGCGCGGCAGATGCACAACGATCTGGTCAAGCTGGGCTATCGGGCTCCTACGGCCGGGTGGCGGCCTTTGTGCGGGCCTGGA